>Ga0163147_10000116_pt1 | contig 112438 bp, 137 predicted proteins | sample OliLakLV19MP6G1_FD_148597 | JGI IMG/M metagenome (GOLD analysis project Ga0163147, IMG submission 148597) | Freshwater microbial mat bacterial communities from Lake Vanda, McMurdo Dry Valleys, Antarctica- Oligotrophic Lake LV.19.MP6.G1 | ecosystem: Environmental > Aquatic > Freshwater > Lake... | reverse complement strand
CCCCTCACCTACTCCAACAACGTAAAACTCTCGGAGATTATGGCCTGCCCAGAAACCGGCAACAGCGAGTGGATTGAGCTCTATAACCCGGACTCCAGCACATACACGTTAGACAGCTGGAAAATTCGCGACTCAGCCGGGACTCGAAAGACTATCTCCGGCAGTATTCCAGCCCAGGGCTATGCCACTTTTCAGCTCTCCACCTCAATTCTCAATAATGACGGAGATCAAGTTTCGCTAGAAAACCCTATCGGAGTGACCCTCGCTACTGTCAGCTTTGGCGAGTGTCAGAAAGGAACCAGCTTTATTGATCATGAAGGAACTTGGCAACAAACTTTTTCAGTCACTAAAGACTTCGCAAATATTTTCTTTTCTGACGCTGAGAATACCTCAGAGGAAGAATTTGCTAAATCAGATGAAAGTAGTATTAGCTCCCCCTCGCCTTCACTAAAATCTAGCTCACTTCGCCCTTTAGTATCAACTGCCAGCTCTGCCACATCCAAAATTAAAAAAACCCCATATCCAGTGGCTAGTTTTTCTGCTGAATTCCTGGCCTCCCTTACAGATCTGCATTTTAAACAGGTCGCCACGGTCAGCACTGGTACTGTGGAGGAAAAGCCTTTTCTCCCCACATCCCCATCGAAGCTCCCAGGTAAGTTCTTGATTCTTGGACCAATGGCTATTGGCATCTCTTTGATGGCCACCAGCAGTTACCTCTACTACAAATGGTATACTGAAAAACGTGCACAAGAAGATTTTGATTTTGCTTAATGCCTACTTACCACCATTTCTATGGGCGAGCGTAATATTTCTTTTTTCTTCTCAAAGTCAGTTACCTGGTCTGAGTGTTTCAATGTTCGACTTTTTTTTCAAAAAAAGCGCGCATATGTTTGTCTATGCCGTCTTCTATTTTCTCCTCCATCGAGGAATTAACTTCCATCGTTATGCTCATCTGCCCATCTCACAGCGACCTCACTTTGTAACTAACTGGTGGCTGCCATTCCTTTTTACGCTGCTTTACGCTGCCCTCGATGAGTTCCACCAGATGTTTACCCCAAACCGCTATCCTACTATTCGGGATGTCGGATATGACATGCTCGGGGCTTGGGTTTCTTTTCTCTGGATTTACAGGTATATCTAGGCTAAGAACTGTTCAATAACCTCTCGTTGCAATGGGTTCAGGTTACTCAATCGACTGAGCTGACCCAGCCTATCTCTCCCAACCATCGTTACAAGCTCACTCTTTACACTTGCAAGCAACGTCACATCGCTTTCCCCCATTTGCTGGGCGGCCACTCGGAAATGTAAACCTATATATACTAATTTACTGACTAGCTTGCGCTCATCTTGATGAGCATATCTCAGTTGTCTGACATTCTTTTGTTGATGGGTGAAGAACTGCTGCCACTGAGTTGGCTTTCTCAGAAACTTTCCTTCTAATCTGCCTAGCAACTCCACTAAATCTGAATAGAATCCCAGTACTTCATTAGTCTGAGCAGGAAGTAATTGTCTAAGAATTGCTGACTGACGGTGAAATGCAGCCAAAGTCTCCGAGCTAGCTGTATCTATATCCGTTGCAACCAGGAGTAATCGGTATAATCTGAAGATCATAGATAGTTCTTTGCGGATATCACCGGAATCACCTAACTCAGCACCGAGTTCCCCCCCCAAACTGCATTTGGCACGACAGAGTCTATATGGTAGGATCACCGTATCATTGATAGATAGTACTTTATCCCATTTCGTTTGAGGAGGAACTCATGACAAAATCACAGCTGATCAATATTGTGGCCAAAAAAGCGCACTTAACCAAAAAAGCTTCAGAAGAGGCAGTTGAAACAATATTTGAAGAGATTATTCGTAGTTTGCGCAAAGGTGATAAAGTGGTTATTTCTGGATTTGGCACTTTTTACTTAGGCAAAGTCAAGGATAAGCAAGTCGTCCCATTTGGTGACGAAGACAAGCGTCAAGTGATTAAAGGTCACAAAGTGGTCAACTTTAGAGTTGGCAAACCACTCAAGCGCGCAGTTTGGTAATGTGGCGCCGTTTTACTCATCTCATTAAGCATTCTTTTCTTGTGTCTCTCGGATATCGTTCAGAGGTTTTCCTATGGATTCTGCTGAGCATTGTGCCCACGGCAGTCGTTTTATTGATCTGGGTGAGTGTATACCAGGGTGCATCCGAACTACGTGGATTCCAACTTAGTCAGCTCTTGCAGTACTTATTTATTGCTACCGTAATTAGCGGTATTACTTCATCTCACTTCGAGAGCTGGCGAGCTAGAGAAATTCGCGAAGGCAAGATTGACTACTTGCTGACTAAGCCAATCTCCTATCTCACTCAAGTATTTTTGCATGACTTGGGAGCGAAAATTTTTTATATTGCTTACTCAATTCCGATCTTTATTTTTAGTTATTGGTTCTTAAGCCAAGTACTACCAATAAGTGGAATTCAATTTTCTCTCATCAACTTCCTTCAGTTTTGCATCCTAATTGTCTATGGCTACCTGGTAGAGTTTTTCCTTGCCTTGATTGTGTTACTCCTAACATTTTGGTTCGAGAACGGAGAAGGCCTAGAACACTTCAAGATGCTGACTATCAGCTTGCTGAGTGGGATGATGATACCAATTGTATTTATGCCTCCTTGGCTCCAAAGTATTGTACAAGCACTACCACTAAAGTATATGTATGCCTGGCCAATTGAAATTCTCCAGCAGCGCCAAACGCTGCAGATACAGGATCTGCTGTATGCAGCTGCTTTCCTACTATTTCTCTATGGACTGGTGAGACTGCTATGGCGACGAGCTCTCTTGAGATACTGCTCGGCTGGAGGTTAAAAATATAATCATGTATAAATCACTGCGTAAACACTGGCGTCTTTTCTGGAAGTTTCGGCAACTTCGCTTGATGTTATTACTAGAGTACCGGAATAGTTTCTTTTTTTGGTCGCTGGTATCCGTGCTTTGGACTGCCTTTAACTACTTTTTCTTTAGCCTGATTGTCAGCGCGAACAACACTATTGCCGGTTGGAACCAATCTGAGATGTACGTTTTGATCTCTACTTTTACAATTCTGGATGCTTTTACCTGGTCATTTTTTTATGCCAATATGACTACCTACACTAAGTCGATTTTTTATGGTGAGATGACCACCTACTTAACTCGGCCCGTGAGTACTCAATTTCTGGTTTCGATCCAAAATAATAGTTTTAATAATATCTTTCGTTTGGTGATTGGGATCGTCGTACTGGTCAAGGCAGTTCAAGCAACGCAGGTACCTCTCAGTCTAGGAACCATCCTCCTCTACGTTACGTTCATGATTCTGTCACTGCTTTTTATTTACAGCTTGTGGTTTATCGTCGCTACATGCGCCTTTTGGGTAGAGCGACTTGATAATATTAACGAGCTGATTCCAGCCACTCGCCGGATGTGGCAAGTCCCGCGGGGAGTGTACAGCGGGCTAGCCTCTACGTTATTTACCGTCATCCTCCCCTTGGGCTTAATCTCGACTATTCCAAGTGAAATTTTACTCGGGAAAGGTGAACTAAGGTGGATGGTGTACTACGGAATTTTTGCAGTCGGCAGCTTGCTTTTTTCAACCTGGTTTTTTCGTATTTCAGTCAAACGCTACTCTGGAGTCGGCAACTAATATGGCAAAGTACTGGTTGGTCTTCAAGCTCTCGCTCCTTCAATTACTGGAGTATCGCCTGGACTTGTTTTTAGGTACCTTTCGCTACGCCGCATCGATTATGCTGCTCGCACTGCTGTGGATGGCAGTAGCCAAAGAAAGTACTGCTTTTATTGATACCAGGTATCTGTTGCAGTACTATGTTGCGGCGGCAATTTTGTACGGCCTTTCCAACTTTCATCTCGACGAAGTAGAGGAAGACATTCGTTTAGGCTATATCTCCAAATACTTAGTGAAACCAATCTCCCCGTTTCTGTTTTACTTTATAAATAGTGGGACGAAGACGTTTGCCGAAGTAGTCATTAAAGCATTCGTGATGATTCCGATAGCTGCTCTTTTAGGTGTGTCTTTTGGGACAAGCCTCGCAAATCTATTTATTTTCTTCTGCTTTATGCCGGTTATTTTCTTTGGCATGTTCTCACTCTACTTGGTGGCTACCAGCTTGGCTTTTTGGTTCACCTCAGTAGACTCTATTCGACTAAGTATTATGTTTGTGTTCAGATTTTTATCTGGAATCTTCATACCAATTCTGTTCATGCCAGAGTGGTTCCAGTATATCTCTCGCTGGCTACCTTTTACGCCAGTAGCTTTTACTCCCATTCAAGTTTTACTCAATAAACTGGACTTTTCTCAATCACTGCTCGCATTTGGTGTACTGCTTTTTTGGAGTCTTCTTTTCTTTGCGCTGCAACAATTTTTATGGAGAAAGGCAACTCACTCGTATGAAGCAACAGGTATTTAAGTATCTTCGGGTATACGGCCAGATCTCGGAGCTAGCCATTAAAACATTGCTAGAGTACCGGCTAAACGCGGTCGTGCAAGCCAGCTTTGGCTTTGTCTACTTTGCTGGACTCTTTATTATTCTGCAGACTGTATTCGCCAAGACCAATTCTCTGGGCGGCTGGAATAAAGCTGAGTTAATGGTGATGCTGGGTTTAACCTCTGTGAATTGGGGATTCATTGAGACTTTTTACTTCGGTAACCTGCGGCGATTTATGATGGTGGGAGTAGCAAATGGCACTTTAGATAGTGTCCTAACGAAGCCAGTCTCACCTCAATTCTTAATTTCATTTAGCCAACCAAATATGGGTTTTGTCGCTCACCCCCTCGGTCTGATGCTATTTCTGATCTATTGGCTCTGGCAGGTTGAAGACTCAATTACCCTCTCTTCTTTGCTCAGCTTTTTAGTGGTAATGATTGCGAGCAGTATCATCGTTTACACAGTTTTTTTGAGCTACGCAGCTCTGGCCTTTTACCTAACCAAGTCTAGTCAAACTATCCGAGCTCTCCAAACTCTGGCAGATCATGCCCAGTACCCTACCGCTATTTATCCTTTCCCAATCTTTATTGGCTTAAGTATCGTGGTACCAATTGCCTTTATTGGCTACTTTCCGACGGTTTTCTTGTTTGGTAGAGGAAACTCGCTACTGCTCTCCCTAATTGTCAGCTTTGCTGTGATCACCTACCTGTTTAGTAAAATTATTTGGAGAATTAGCCTGCGGAGATACACGTCAGTCAGTTCGTAATAATTATTTAATCAATAAAGTACGGTACAATACTCAGATCAAAAGGAATGTATGACTCAAGATGGCCCAGTAATTTCTCTCCGAAACCTCAAGAAGTACTTTAAGGTCTATAAAAAAGAGCCTGGACTCCTGGGTTCCGTGAAGTCGCTCTGGCATCGCGAATACGAAGAAGTCAAAGCCGTCGATGACGTTTCGTTTGAGATTCAGCCTGGAGAAATCGTTGGCTTTATTGGCCAGAATGGCGCCGGCAAAACTACTACCCTGAAAGTTCTCTCAGGCTTACTCTATCCCACCAGCGGTGAGGTCAGCGTGCTAGGCTACAACCCCTGGGATCGCAAAGCGGAGTTCCAGAAACAGTTTGCGCTGGTGATGGGTCAAAAAAATCAGCTCTGGTGGGATTTGCCTGCCATGGAAAGTTTCTTGCTCAATAAGGCTATCTATGAAGTTCCTGATACCCAGTTTAAGAAAACCCTCAATAAGTTAATGGCACTGCTAGAAGTAGAAGACATCGTCAAGATTCAGGTGCGAAAACTTTCACTGGGACAGCGGATGAAGTGTGAGCTGATTGCAGCGCTCCTCCATAACCCCAAAGTCTTATTCTTAGACGAGCCGACCATTGGCTTAGACGTGGTAATGCAGAAAGTGTTGCGAGACTTTATTAAGGCCTACAATGAAGAGTTTGGCGCCACGATTATCCTGACCAGCCATTACATGGGTGACGTCAAGGAGCTCTGCAAGAGAGCGATTGTGATTGATCATGGTCACAAGATTTTTGATGGGGAGCTGGAGCAAATTATTAATCGTTTTGCCCGCAATAAAATATTGTCTCTGGTTCTTTCCAAGAAAGTTACTCACAAAGAGCTTCAAGCCTATGGAGAAATTCGCGAGTATGACTATCCGAAAGCAACGATCTTAGTTCCCCGCGCTGATGCGGCGAGGCTGGCTGGGAAAATTCTCAACGAGCTCGAAGTCGCGGATGTGAACATCGAAGAACCCACCATTGACGCGATCATTCGAGAGCTGTTTCTCTCTCAGTCAGCGAAACGAAAAAAATAATGGCCTAGATCAATAATTTTCTCAGTAATCTTGGAAACTTGAAACAAAAGTTTAATTTTTTTTCAGTGCAACCCAAGCTTTCTTCTTATTGACTAACTTACCAATAATGTAAAAACTATTCGTGAATATTACTGGGGAAGTGTATGCTTCCAATTATACGTACAATAAATGATTTATCGTTTTGGAGATTGCTTGGCTCGGCGAGCTTTACCACCAGTTCCAATTTTGCGAGTTTCCTTCATACGGTCATCGCGGGTGAGCAAGTTGCGTGGCTTCAATACTGCTCGAAAATCAGGATTTAATTTGACTAGGGCGCGAGACAGAGCTTGGATCAAGGCATCGAGCTGGGAAGGAATTCCAGAGCCTTCAACTTTGACTGAGACTCCGTACTTACCTTGAGTGTCAGTAACTGTAAAAGGTAAATTGTACATACTTGGAGCATTCTTGACTGAGCTGAAGTAATCACCGGCAACTTTACCGTTAACGACAAAGTTTCCCGCTTCATTATACAATCGAACGCGAGCAGTAGCAGTTTTACGACGACCAACAGTAGCTACAAACTCACCCTTTGGCATTACTACCGCTGGAACTGAAGTTTTTGCCACTTTTTCAGCTGCAACTTGAGCAGGTGCTTTTTGTTTCTTGACGATTTTTTGAATAGAGATTTTTTTCTTGAGTTTATTGGCCATAAAATTATGCTTGTTCTGCTTGCTTAGAGCCTAGTTGGCTTTGGTGAGCGTGCTCGGCAGTTGGATATACTTTTAAGCGAGCCATTCGAGGCTGTCGCAAGCGGTTATCAGGTAACATATTATAAACTGCGCGCTCAATAATTTTTTCTGGGTTCTTGACTTGTAACTCCGCAAAAGAAGCTTGGCGCAGACCACCTGGGAATAGGGAGTGATCATAGTACTTCTTCTTATTGGCTTTGTTACCGGTAATGTGAACTAAGCCAGCATTTACTACTACCACAAAGTCACCATTATCGATGTGGGGGGTAAACGTTGGCTTATTTTTACCCATTAACTTGAGCGCAACTTCGGTTGCAGCTTGACCCAAAACACGATCTTTGACATCAATCAGATGCCATTCGTGCTTCACTTCTGCTGTTTTCTGCATGTAGGTTTTCATATAGGTTACTTCGTGGCAGCCTTTGCTTTTTTGACTGCGCCTTGCTTGACGGGTTTGGCGACTACTTTGCTAGCAGCTTTCTTTGGTTCTGGACTACTCTTAGCTGGTGCGTTTACTTCAGCTTTTACTGACTTGGTAGCAGCTCTTCGGCCGTCCGCCACGCCTTGCTTGGCGGCTTTTACTCTCACTGGGTGAGTTTTCCCACTCTTTAAAGTTCCAGTCACTTCAGCTTGTTTAACAAATGAAATTTTGACCATTGGGGTGTTATCACCACGGCGATTACCAACTGGGGTAATCCGAGTAAAACCTGAGGTTCGATCACTCATGGCTGGAGCAACTCGGTCTACGAGCGTAGAAACCACGTCTCGCTTTCCAAAAACCCGATGTAACCCTCGGCGAGTTGCCAGAGTATCATCTTGAGCTTTATGGACAAGCTTATCAGCTAATCGCTTCAATACTTTGGCTTTGGCTTGAGTGGTAGTGATTTCGCCTCGTTCAGTCAAGTTGCGCAGTAAGCCCATCAACAGTGCTTTGCGTTGGTTTGAATCTCGATTGAATTTCTTATCAGCGACGCGATGTCTCATACAAATCCTCAATTAGCCTAAGCTGACGCCTTTCTTTAAAAGAGCATCATTGATCAGATCCACACTCTTGCCACCTAAGTTCTTGACTTTAGAGACTACTTCTCTTGGTGCGCCGACCAGGTCTCCCACGGTCTTGAATCCACCTTTGCGCAGTGCATTGGCAATGCGGGTTGGCAGGTCAAGTTCCTCGACAGTTAGTCGTAAGACTTCTGCCTCTTCGGGACTCAACTGCACATCTGCTTCTGGAACAGCTTCTACAGCTGGGCTGAAAATTTGAGTGAACTGGCGGGCTAAGATGCGAGCAGATTGTTGCACTGCTTCCAAAGGAGTCATTGCACCATTACTCTGAACTTCTAACAGAACTCGATCATAGTCTGTGCGGCGACCGACACGGGTTGATTCCACATTGTAGGCAACTCGAACCACTGGGGAGAACAAGGCATCCACTGGAATTTCTCCCAAACTGACTTCTTTGCGCTCATTGGCCACTGAGTAGCCAACACCTGGCTCAACAGTCATCTCTACTTTGAGAGACTTTCCAGCAGCGAGGGTGGTGATGTATTGGTCTTTGTTGACTACTTCAAAGCCTGAATCTGGATCAATATCAGCAGCTGTGACTTCTTTGGCTCCCTTGAGCTCTAAGCGTAAGACGCCTGGAGTAGAGCTACTAGATTTAATCCGAATTTCTTTAATGTTCAAGATCATTTCCAAAACATCTTCTTTCAAACCTTCGAGTGTTGAAAATTGATGATCAACACCAGAAATGCGCACCTTGGTGATTGCCATTCCTGGTAAAGAACTCAACATCACCCGACGAAGAGCATTGCCTAGAGTATGTCCATACCCTTGCTCTAATGGCTCAATGACGATCGTTGCTTGGGTAGCAGTACTATCGTTATCAACCACGGTAAAGCTAGGGTTCATAGCCTCGTATTGGTCAAAGTTTTGATTCATATATCTTTCTCCTTGTTTCGCCGCCCCATGTGGGACTCTGTGTCTGGATTATTATTATCTACTATAAAATTCTACAATTAATTGTTCTTCAATCGCTTCTCTAATTTCTGAACGCTCAGCAAAGCGAGTGATCTTCCCAGCCGCACCTTTTCGCTGTAACCAAGCTGGAATCTCAGCAGACTCTTCTTTGAGACGCTCAGCAATGGCTGGACTGGTCACAAAGGTACTCTTGACTGTAATGACGTCATTTACTCTGACTGTATAGGAGGCGATGTCCATTTTCTTGCCATTGACTAAGATGTGGCCATGAGAGACGGTTTGACGAGCAGCACTGCGTGTCCCGGCCCAACCTAATCTGTACACAACATTATCTAAGCGACGCTCTAAAAGATCGAGTAATGCCGCACCAGTAGAAGTTGGATTTTTGGTCGCTACTTCATAGAGATGTCGCAACTGTTTCTCAGTCACGCCATAGATGTACTTCACTTTTTGTTTTTCTTTTAACTGGATACCGTAGTCTGATAACTTACGTCGACCTTTAGCGCCATGTTGACCTGGACGGTTGGCAATCACTCGGGCCACTTTGACTGAGTTGGTTTTCAGACCAAGGTCTTCACCAATTCGACGTGCTAGCTTGTTTTTAGAACCTGTGTATCTTGACATAAATATTACCGATTATGCTTTGCTTTGCGAGGCTTTGTTCCGTTATGTGGAACTGGAGTCATGTCAGCAATCATGCCAACGCGAATCTTTTGTGCTCGCAACACCCGAAGGGCTGCATCGCGTCCGGGGCCTGGCCCCTTCAAAAATACGTCCATTTCATTCATTCCAAAAGCTTTTGCTTTATTGACGGCGTTCTCCACAGTGACTGTCGCTGCATATGGACTAGACTTGCGTGAGCCACTAAATCCGGAAGCTCCCGTAGAAGCCCAGCAGATCACGCTGCCTTTTTCATCTGTCACACTCACTAAGGTGTTATTAAAGGTGGCGGTGATGTAAATTCGGCCACGAGGAATCACTTTAATGACTTTTCGTGGTGCGGCTTTTGTAGTTGAGGAAGGAGTTGGCATATTAAGTGATTATTTAGTGGTTTTAGCTGCGTCAAGCTTGGTCGCCATTTCTTTACTGATTGCTCCCACTGCCATGCGTTTCTTGCCCTTGCGAGTACGTGCATTTGACTTGGTGCGTTGGCCACGTGTTGGTAAGCCCATTTTGTGGCGAAGACCACGATATGAACCAATTCTCTTTAAACGATCCACATTTTCTCGAATTAAACGACGGAGGTTCCCCTCAACGTTATATTTTTCAAGAACGCGTTGAATCTTATTAATTTCATCACCAGTTAAGTCTTTGGCACGTCTATCTGAGTCCACATTGGCTTCTTTTAAGACCTCCATAGCAGTTTTTGGACCAATTCCATACAAATATCTCAACGAGATGAAAATCTTTTTGTTGTCTGGAATATCAATACCGGAAATACGTGGCATGTCTCAATTATCCTTGGCGCTGCTTGTGTTTGGCACTGACTGAACAGATTACATACAACACGCCTTTACGACGCAGATGTTTGCAGCCTCGACACATTTTTTTTACTGATGATCGTACTTTCATAACTTTTTCGCTGTTGTTCACTAGATGTGAGTCGAATGACAACAGAGGTGAAATATACCTTAAAAGCGTATTTTTGAAAAGTCCTAGTTTGAATGCAAGGCTTTTTGGGTTGATCTATACGTTATTTTACACTTTTTGAGGTCATATTTAGAGACATATCCCTTGACTAAATCGCCTGGAAGTACGCGAATTCTGAATAATCGCATCTTTCCCGCCAATGTACCCAACAAAACTTGTCCTACCAGCTGAGGTGCAGTGGCATTTGTAATCTTGACCCGAAACATGGTGTTTGGCAGGCACTCTTCCACTTCACCCTCCATATCGAAGATGTCATCACGTTTATCAGCATCATTACCAGCATCAACCTGTCTTCTGGCTTTAGCGGCACGCTTATGTTCTTGGACTTTTCCCATAGGGGGTATTATACTCGATAAAGTGAAATAAGACTATTCTTAGGTTGTCTGTTTTATGCTCTACGCCAGTCGCGATAAACCTGATTTTGTCCGCTACTTTCAAGTACTTACTGACCTGATCGCAATATTTTGGCAATTTCATCTTCAGGAAATTGAAGAGGGGAGAAGAAGTTTTTCCTCAATGGTTAATACTGAGAAATTTATAAAAGATGATGTGAGAGAATCCCCTTTAATCCAGAAGTACTGGTTCACAGTAAGCCAAAATTAAACGATGCCAGCACAGGCTTTTACCTTGAAGATGGAGAACATGAAGATATTCTCAGCTTCTATACAGACGGCATCTATCAAGAACTAAGTAAAAGCTGGAATAATTTTTTTGGTGGCTCCGAAGAAAGTGTTGGCCAGGCCAAAAAAGTAATTTCACGCTTTCTTAGGAGGAAAAAGGGACCTTATGTAGAAGACCCTTTTGTAAAGTCACTCATCAGTGAGGCAGAACTATTAGGACCACTCATCTCTCGAGTAGGTAGAGCTGCAGAAGGCTACTCCTTGAGGGATGTACTCCAGCGAGGAAGTCGCACTGGAAGTGAAGCTGCTGGCTCATTAGTGGCTATGAGAAATGTCTTTCAAAAGTATGATTTGGCTAAAGCAGCGCTGATTATTTCAAAAGTAACGATTGATCATGTAAGTGATGTCAGATCTGGACTCACTTCTAAAGGAGAGTATCACGCTTTTGACCACAATGCCCAAACGAAACATCATCTAGACTTGGATCAGCTTAAATCCTATGGATTAGGCAAAGCACTCGGTTGTCCCGCGGGCCTATTACCGAGCCAGGAATGTAAAGCATATTTACAAAAAAAAGGAGTTACTCGAGAAGGTTCAATGCTAGAAGATTTTGCGAAGCAGGTGGGTGAGCGTTTCCATCGCGATGTGGAGATATGGTTTGGTAAACTAAACGGGGTAGATCAAGAGAAGTTTATCGATCCAGAACTTCTTAAACTCCTCCGCGGTGAAGTTCCTTGGGCCAAACCCGAAGGCAGTGCCCGCCTAGAAGGCGCAGCTCCTCACCCCCATTCAGAGAAGCTGGGATAACTGCTGCAGTTTTTTTAGTACGCAGTCAAGATCTGCGGCCCATTTTTAGTAATTAAAACCGTGTGTTCGATCATCCCTGACAAAGAACCATCAACGGTTCGTTGGGTCCAGCCATCTGCATCGACATACAGATCTGGTTTTCCCATGGTGTACATGATCTCAATAGCGACAGTTTGGCCTTCAAAGAACAGCACCCGTTTATCTCGCCTAATGGCGACACAAGGAATGCTCGGATCTTCATGTAGCTGCTTGCTAATTCCATGCCCAGTGAGTTGGTGCACCGCGCCATAGCCATGGCGCTCCACTGTCTTTTGCATGGCAGAGCTGACGTCATATACGGAGTTGCCGATTACAGCTTGAGAAATTGCCTTATCTAGAGCATTCTGACCAACTTTTAGGAACTCGAGAACTTCAGCTGGAGCTTTCCCGTAAATAGCCGAGGCAGTGGTATCAACGTGAAAGCCTTGATAGAGCAGACCAACGTCAATCGTAATCAGGTCACCATCCAGAATAACTTTGTCTTTACTAGGAATACCGTGACAGACTTCATCGTTCTTCATGATGCAGGTTGCCCAGTGGTAGCCAGGAACTAAAGCAAAGTTGGGCACCGCGCCATGCTGCTGAATTAGTTTCTGCGCCAAAGCCTCGATCTGGGAAAAGTTTTTACCAACTTCAGCAAACTTGACTAACTCCTCCCTGATCATCCCGAGAATACGGCCGCCTTCAGTCATGGCTTTAATCTTAGTTTGGGTCTGAGCTTCCATAGAACTTTCTAACTCTGGAATTAGGCCAATTGCTGCACGATGACTTCAAAAACCTGCTCCATAGAAAGTTCGCCATTGACCTGGATCAGCTGACCATTGTTGCGATAGTACTCAATGACCGTCTCTGTAAGCTCGTGGAAAAGCTGAATTCGTTTGCGAATCGCTTGTAAGTTCTCATCTTCGCGGTCTGTTACACGACCTGAAATACGCCACAAGGCTTCTTTATCGCTCACATCGATGAAAATAACTTTATCCACGCCACTTTGGAAAGCTTCAGCTTGAACCACTGTGCGAGGAAAACCATCCAAGATATACCCATGCGCATACTCCGGCTTCTTTAAGTACTCCATGATAATTTCTAAGGTCAATTTATCGGGAACCAGCAGTCCTGCATTTAAGGTTTCCTTGAGTGTACGGCCGATTGAGCCTTTGTCCTTAGACATTTCTCGGAAGATGTGACCTGAAGACAGGTACGGAATCTTAAACTTTTCCGCTAACAAATTTCCTTGAGTGGACTTGCCCGCACCTTGAATACCGATCAACACAAGTTTCATACTGCTCCTTATAGGTTTTTTGTTTTGGGTAATTTGTTAAATATATTTATCGTAGTTTTCACCGACTAGCATACCATCCAGTTGTTTGGCAGTCTCTAAGACTACTGAAACCACGATCAGCATACTGGTTCCCCCGATAGCCAGCGACTGGAAACCTGAGAGGCCTTGGGCCACTGAAGGTAAAATTGCAATAAAGCCTAGGAAAAGCGCGCCAATAAAAGTAATTCTGACCACCACATACTCAAGGAACTTTTTGGTTGGTCCACCCGGACGAATACCTGGGACAAAGGCGCCACTTTTCTTCAGCTCTTCAGAAATATCCCCGGCATTGAAGAAGATAAGCGCTGAGAAGTAGGTAAACAAGAAGACGATCAAAAAATAAGTAATGATGTAGATTGGAGCAGTGGGCGCAAACCAAATCGTCAGGTTTTGACCTAAGCGAGCCAGCTGCGGCTGCGAAAGACCGAGGAAGAATCGACCTACTAAAGGTGGAGCCAACATAATCGTCACGGCAAAGATGATTGGCATCACCCCAGCGACGTTGATCTTAATTGGAAAGTGAGTGGTTTGGCCACCAATTGCTTTGCCAGCTCTGAGTCGTTTCGCATATTGAATCTGGACCTTACGAATCGCTTCATTCATAAAGACCATCAAAGTAATAACTCCCAGGAATAAGAGTCCAAAAATTCCAACTTTGACAAAGTCTTGAGTGGTTGTAACTGAAAGGACTTGCGCAGTAGCGATTGGTAACTGACCGACAATACCAGCAAACAACACCATCGAGATACCATTGCCAATTCCATAAAGGGTCACCAACTCTCCTAACCACATTAGCACCATTGCACCTGCGACTAGGGTGAAGAGCATCGCAATAATAGAGAGAGGGTCACTAGCACTTAGTAAGGATTGAGAACGGAGAAAGGCTAGGACCGAAATGCTTTGGACCACTGCAATCGGCACGCTCAGCAGTCGAGTGTATTGATTCAGACGTTCTCGACCACTTTCGCCTTCTTTCTGCATTTCCTTGAGTGGTGGGAAGATCATCCCTCCCAGCTGAATCACAATTGAAGCCGTAATATATGGGTTAATACCGACCGCCATCACTGAGAAGTTGGCCAATGTACCGCCAGAGAAAATATTGAGCACACTCAAGAGTTGATTTGAAGCAAAAAGACTACGAATTTGAGAGACGTCTACGCCTGGAACTGGCACGTGAGCCAGGAGGCGGAAAATAAAAAATACTCCAGCCGTGAAAAAGATCTTTTTTCGAACGACAGGATTGGAAAAAATGCGTTGAATACCGGCAAGAATTTGCTTCATGACTGAGCAGCTTCGATAGTACCACCTTGCTGCTCAATTATTGTAGCAGCATTTTTGGAAACCGGGATACAACGGACGATCACTTTGCGACTTAAAGTACCATTATTGATAATTTTGGCTTTTCTAAAACGACCTTCAATGACTTTTTCGAGCTTCAATGTATCGAGGGTGATGATATCAGCTTTCATTTTGTCGATCTCAGATAAAGAAACTGCTGCAGCTGGATCCAACACATTAAAACGTTTCTTACCCCTCAACATTGGTAAACGCTTAATTAAAGGTAATTGGCCACCTTCAAACCAGGCTGGAGCCTGACCACTCTTGCGAGATCGTTGACCCTTGGAACCACGACCCACCGTATGATTTCCCTTGCCAGATCCAGTGCCACGACCAAGTCGTTTGGCTGGTTTATCGACAATTTTGGTTAAGGTTTTCAGTAAAGACATACAGAGCTACTTTTTGACTACTTTTTTAAGAACTTTTTTGACTACAGGCTTTTGAGTAGGAGCAGGAGTAGTCTCAGTTTTAACACCCTTTTCTGCAGCTCTCTGGCCGTCCGCCACGCTTGGCTTGGCGGCAGGTTTATTGGCTGCAGCTGCTTTTTCACTTAATTCGCGCAACTTCTTTTGCTCTTCACGCTCAATCTCAGAAATTGACTTTAAGCGAATCCCTTTCAGGGCCACGATTTTTTGAATTCGACGTAAGGCTTCAAAAGTTGCATAGACACTCACTGACTGATTACTTGAGCCTAGGATTTTACTTGAGATGTCACGGATCCCAGCGGCTTCGACCACAGCGCGAACTGGTCCACCAGCAATGACTCCAGAACCCTTTGGGGCTGGCTTTAACATGACTCGGCCAGCACCAAGCTTGGCCACGATCGAGAAAGGGATGGTGGTTCCATCTAAAGGAACGGTAATCATTTTCTTCTTGGCTTTTTTGACACCTTTGCGAATTGCAGATTGAACATCTTTAGATTTACCAAGTCCGACACCAACGCGACCTTTGCGGTCACCCACTACCATTAAGATTGAGAAACCCATCTTGTTGCCACCCTTGGTTTTTTTAGACACACGGGAAACTGAGATGACTTTTTCTTCAAACTCTTTATCGTCACGAGTTGCGGCAACGTTTTGAGCGACTACTTTGAGTTTTTTATCGTTAGAAATGGTATTGGTTGGATCTATCATAAAGATTTATACCTCTAATCCTTGTTCTCGCATGACTTCTGCGACGGCGCGAACGCGACCATGGTATTTATAACTGCCGCGATCGAAGACGAGTTTCTTGACTTTGGCTGTTTTTAATTTTTCGGCTAACTGCTTTGCTGCTGCTTGGGCGCGCTCCACCTTGGTGCCTGTTTTTGCAGAAAGCTGCTTGGTGCTTGAGTAGGCAACTGTTTTTCCCTGTGAGTCATCAATGACTTGCAAATAAATTTCTTTATTTGAGCGGAACAGAGACAGACGAGGTCTCTCAGTTTTGCCGCGCACTTTAGAACTGACGCGTAACTTACGTTTTTGAATAGCTGTTTTTTGATGCGAAATCTTCATATCTTACTTTGTAGTTGTTTTCCCGGCTTTGCGTTTTACAACTTCATCAACATATCTGACACCCTTGCCTTTGTATGGCTCTGGTGGACGAATCTTACGGATATTCGCTGCGACTTGTCCGACTGCTTGTTTATCAATGCCTTCAATATGAATCGTGTCATTGCCTTCAGTGGTTAACTTGATTCCTGGTGAAGCAACTACTTCAACTGGGTGAGAAAAACCCAAGGACAGAGAAACGCCCTGACCTTTCATCGCCACACGATATCCAGTGCCAACTAACTTTAAAGTCTTTTTGTAGCCTGCGGATACGCCACTAATGGCATTCTGCAGCAAACTGCGAATTAGACCGTGAAAGGCTCGTGTTTGTCGTTCATCATCTTTTCGAGTCACAAACATCTCATTCTCTTTTTGAGTGACGACAATGGAAGGGAAAAGATGAATCTTTGATTCCCCTTTTGGCCCTTTGACCACCACTTCAGTCGCCGTAACTTGGACGGTGACGCCGGCTGGAACTGTAATTGCTTTTTTACCTATACGTGACATATCTGCTTTACCAAATTTGACAAAGAACTTCACCGCCAACATTTTGTTTGCGGGCATCTTTATCAGTCATGATTCCTTTACTCGTAGAAACGATCGTAATTCCATATCCACCTAACGCGCGTGGAATCTTGTTTGACGGCATATACACACGTCGTCCCGGGGTAGATACCCGGCGAACATCTGTGATAGCAGGCGTCTTGTTAATGTACTTCAATCGGAAGATAATATCTGGTTGAGGCATTTTTGGCTCAATGTGATATTCCTCAACATATTGATTGTTGAGCAAGATCTTACTGATTTCCTCTTTCATTCGTGAATGAGGTACAGATACTTTGTCGTGCTTAGCGAGCAAAGCATTCTTTATTCGGATGATCATGTCTGCGATCGGATCGTTCATATTACTTACTTGCTTTCGTTACTCCCGCTAACTCACCACGCATGGCGAGCTCTCGGAAACACAAACGGCATACTCCAAAGAACCTAATGTAGGCCCTTGGGCGTCCGCATATTTTACATCTGTTCATCACTCTTGTCGAAACGCTATTTATTTTCTTCTCACCTGACGCAACTAACGCATCTCTGCGAGCACGAAGGCGATTGTTTTTAGCGATTTTTGATGTTTTTGCCATAATATACTTTTAGTTACTTTGTGAACGGCATTCCTAATAATTCAAGCATTCTAAATGCCTGGTCTTTATTTTTAGTGTCGGTCACCATAGTTACCTGTAGTCCCCGAACTGACTGAATCTTGTCATAGTTAATCTCAGGGAAGACGATCTGCTCTTCAATTCCTAAGTTATAGTTACCATTCTGATCAAAAGCAGTCCGTGAAACACCCTGAAAGTCTTTGACACGAGGCAGAGCTAAGTTTATTAACTTGTCTAAGAACTCCCACATGTACTCACCGCGCAGCGTCACCATGACTCCGAGTGGATCACCAATGCGAGTCTTAAAGCTGGCAATCGCCTGGCGAGAACGAGTAATGTTTGGCTTCATGCCGGTAATTACTTTGAACTGCTCAACAACACTGTTAATAGCTGCTTCGCGATTCTGCTCATCTGCAACACCCATATTGACCACAACTTTCTTGATCTTTGGGATAGCAAATGCATTCGTGACCTTAAACTCTTTTTGAAGAGCTGGAACGACTTCTTGCTGGTACTTTTGTTTCAAACGGTTCATATAATTATTTCTTTGTTGGTGTTGGAGTTGGAATTTCTTTTCCAGTCTTCTTAAACACCCGAACTTTACTTCCATCCTTACTTACTTTATAGCCGACTCTGTCTTGCTTACCTTCATTATTAATAATCGCCACATTCCCCACATTGAGGGGTCTTGGACGCTGTACGCGCTGCCCAGGTTGACCGTTAAATGGCTTAACATGCTTCACATAAAGATTTACGCCTTCTAGAACCACCGCATTACGAGCACGAACTACTCGGACTACTTTACTTTTCTTGCCTTTATCTTTGCCACCAGTCACTAAGACTGTATCGCCAACTAATAATTTCATAATACCTCAGGTGCCAAACTAGCTATTTTATTAAAACCACGTTCTTTTACTTCACGAGCAATTGGTCCAAACACGCGAGTTCCAATTGGGTTCTCGACAGTTCGTGACTCAATAATAACTGCAGCGTTATCATCAAAGCGAATGTACTCACCAGATGGGCGACGCTTTTCTTTGTGCGTGCGAACAATCACTGCCTTCACCTTCTCACCTTTTTTAATTGTACCCTTGGCATCTGCCGCAATCACCGAAGCAGTGACTACATCACCAACATATCCAAATCGACGGTGTGAACCACCATGAACTTGGATCACGCGCAGCCGCTTGGCTCCGCTGTTATCTGCTACTTGTAGTACTGTACGTAACTGAATCATATATTTCTTATTATTACTTTGCTTTCTTCACTGCAGTTCTCCGGCCGTCCGCCACGCTTTGCTTGGCGGCTTTTGCTTTTGGAGTTGCTTTTTTCTCACTCTTGGTAGCCTCAACAGCAACTTTTACCTCAGCTTCATTTTTCACCACTTTCACTGTAGGTAATACACTCTCTCCACCTTTTGGATCAATCTTGGCTGTCACAATAAAACTCTTAGTCTTACTGATTGGCCGACATGATTTGATAGAGACGGTATCGCCTTCTTTTAACTCTAAGTTCTCTACGTGGCAAGCATAGTTTTTAGTCCGCTTGACGTATTTTTTATAGAGTGGATGCTGCCACTTGCGAGTTACAGTTACTGTGACAGTATTTGTATTTTTCGCTGAAGTGACGATTCCTTGAATCAATTTCATAAACTTGCTTCCATTTCCTTTTCAGTCAAAATTGTTTTGACTCGAGCGATGTCGTCACTGAGCGTTGCGGCAAAGCGACGATTTGCTAATTTTCCAACTTTCTTTTCTAACTTTGCTTTTGCAAATGCCTGTGAAAGCTCAGTTAATTTCTTGCGTAAGTCTTCAACAGTCATTGTGTGCAGTGCGTTAATATCGTTTCGTTTCATATTCGTATTACTTTCCGATTACCGTGGTTTTAACGGAAAGCTTATGTGAGGCTTTACTGAATGCGCCTTTTGCCACTTCTTCAGTAACTCCACCAATTTCAAAGAGCACCATACCTGGCTTTACCACTGCCACGTACTCAGAAATATCACCTTTTCCAGATCCCATCTTTACTCCCACTGCTTTCTTTGTCACGGACTTGGCAGGGAAGACTCTCATCCAGTATTTACCTGCACGCTTAGTTGCATAGGTAATTTTTTTACGTGCAGCTTCAATTTGACTTGCAGACACCCATCCAGAACTCATCGCTTTCAGACCAAAGTCACCAAACACAACCGTGGTACCACGGGTAGATGTCCCACCAAGGGTACCTCTAAATGATTTGCGATATTTTGATTTCTTTGGTTGTAACATACTTCCTTAAAGAACAGACTCTCCCTTGTTAATCCAAACCTTGATTCCCACGTAGCCAGAACGAGTCTTGGCTGGAACCTCGTAGTAATCAATCTCAGCCCGTAAGGTCTGAGTTGGTACTGTACCTTCAAAGTATTTTTCTCTGCGACTAATTTCAGCACCAGCGATGCGGCCTGCGAGCTGGATTTTGACACCCTTGGCTCCGGCGATCATCACCTTCTCCATTGCTTGCGACACGGCTCGGCGATGTGGATATCGTTTAATTAACTGATCCACGATTCGCTCAGCCACCAACTTCGCACTCAGATCTGGCTTCTTCACTTCTTGAACTTGTAAATCTACTTTAACACGATTCTTTTTCTGCTTGGCCACGTTTAGAATTCTCTCGACATCTTTTTTGATTACCTCTAAGTTCGCTCCACCTTTACCAATCACTACGCCAGGTCGAGAAACAAAGATAATTACACTGATCATTGTCAAAGAGCGCTCAATATTAATCTGGACGATACCAGCATTGGCTAACTTTTTCCCTAAGAACTCACGCAGCTTCCGATCTTCCAACATCGTATCTGAGTAAGTACGTGGCTCGGCGAACCATCTTGATTTCCAGGTAAATAAATTACCTAAACGAAAGCTAGTCGGATTTACTTTTTGTCCCATTACGACTTACTCCTTACTTTTTACCTTTTCAATTTTACTTTTCTTTACTGCTACTGCTGTTTTCACAGGGGCAGCCGCTACCTTTTCCTCAATCTTGGCAGCTTCTAGAGCAACTTTTGGTTTCTTGACTGCAGCTGCTTCATCTTTGGTCTTCAAGACCACACTGACATGACAGGTTCTTTTAATAATATTGTGAGCACGACCTCTGCTGACGGCGTTAAAACGCTTGTAGCGGGGACCTTCGTTCACAATAATACTATCTAAAACCAAGTCGCTCACTTGATAACCATGATTGTTCACGGCATCTGCCACTGCTTGCTTCATCACTTTTGACACAACCTCAGTTGCTTTGCGCTCAATCACTGACAACTGTCGAAAGGCTTCTTCTAAGGTTAGCTTTCTGACTGCATTCGCGACCAATCTCACCTTGCGGGGAGTTTGACGAGTGTACTTTTGGGTCGCTCGAATTGTCATATAGCTTATGTCTTTGCCAATACACGCTTGACCACTTTACCGTGACCACGGAAGACACGGGTTGGTGCAAACTCACCTAATTTATGTCCGACCATTGATTCATTTATAAATACTTCCACAAAGTTCTTGCCTTGATGAACTAAAAAAGTATGACCAACAAAATCGGGAGACACCGTACAGTTACGGCGCCAGGTTTTGATGGCAGTTTTGTCGCCCGACGCTTTTTGAGCCATGACTTTACTCAGCAGCTTAGCGTCTACGAATGGTCCTTTTTTACTTGATCTAGACATAGTGTTCCAGTTTATTTAACGCGACGGTCTTTCAAAATATATTTATTGGTCGTCTTCTTTTTGTTACGAGTCTTGGTACCATGTGCATGCTTACCCCATGGAGTCTTTGGATACTTCATACCTACACCACTACGACCTTCACCACCACCGTGTGGGTGTGAATCTGGGTGTTGAGCTGTACCACGAACTGTAGGACGAATACCCATGAGGCGCTTGCGACCAGCTTTTCCGAGCTTGCGATTCTTCCAATCCAGGTTTCCAACTTGGCCGATTGTAGCGAAACAGTCGCCATTTATCAATCGCACTTCTCGAGAAGGCAGAGAAATCGTCACAAATGAGCCTTCTTTGGCTTGCACCATTGCAGCTGTGCCGGCTCCACGAACGAACTGAGCACCCTTGCCAACTCGAGTTTCAATGTTATGAATTGGCACACCAACTGGGATGTTTTTCAGAGGTAAAGCGTTTCCAGCTTTGACTTCTACATCATCGCCAGCAATCACTTCTTGACCAATTTCTAAGTTCTCTGGAGCTAAGATGTAGCGTTTTTCACCATCTTTGTAAAAGAGCAAAGCAATATTGGCAGATCGGTTTGGATCATACTCAATTCGTTGGACCACTGCCGCAAAACCACGCTTATCACGTTTCCAATCAATGATGCGAAGTCGTTTTTTAACGCCCCCACCACGATGTCTGACTGTGATATGACCAGAAGCACCCCGGCCCTGTCTTTTAAGATGGCCACTTTGGAGTAAGGTTTTTTCAGGACCTTCAGACGACAAATGCGCATGTCCTACACGAATATAGTGGCGATTTGAGTTGTTGGTTGCTTTTTGCTTAATTAACATACAGTACTTTATTTGGCAGCTTCTCCAGAAACATCAAAAAGTGAGATCGTCTGTCCTTTTTGTAAAGTCAAGATCGCTTTTTTGGTACGAGGCACCAAAGTGGTCACACGTCGGCGGCCAGTTCTGCGTAAAGACCGGCCACGCATTACTGTACTCACACCAGTGACTTTGACGTTAAACATTTCCTCCACCGCTTGCGCGATCTGATTCTTGTTCGCAGTGGGTTGGACTTCAAAGGTATAGGCATTGGTTCTATTCACTAAGAACAATGTCTTTTCGGTAATGATTGGTCGTTTAATGATATGAGGATTCATAGGTTACTTCTCACTGACCTTACTTGCTTTTTTAACTGTCTTTGTAGCTGGTTTTGCTGCTGGCTCAACTTGAGTTTCAGCCTTTTCTGCTTGCCCCAAACGCTCTTCTAACATCTTTACGGCTTCTTTAGTTAAGATTAGGACATCTGCATACGCCACTTCATAGGTATTGAGTCGTCCAGCTTGAGTCACATAGACATTTTCTAAGTTGCGCAAACTACGTAACACCAGGTTAGTTGGCTTATCTAAGACGACTAAAATGTGCTTGGCATCTGGAACCATTTTGTTCAGCATTTTTTGGGCTGAAGCGGTCTTGCCGTCTAGCTGAGCAATATCATTTGAAATGATAATGTTTTCGACTTGAGCACTTAGCGCAGAAACAATTGCACTACGTCGCAGTGCGCTAGACATCTTTAGGTTCCAGTTTTGCAAACCAGTGGGTCCATGAGCTATTCCTCCACCCACAAAGATGTTTGGGCTACGAGCACCATGTCGAGCATTACCGGTTCCTTTTTGCTTGAACCACTTGTGTTTGGTTCTATTGATCTCAGAACGGGTTTTGACTTTACTGGTTCCTTGGCGTTGATTGGAAAGGTAGACACGTACAGCTTGAGAAATGATTGGTGCATTTAATTTTACACCAAACACGTCATCCCGCACTTCTAAGCTAGTTTCTTTTCCAATAGTTGAAGCAACTCTTAACTTCATACGGTTGCTCCTTCTGCGACTGCTGGTGTTAGTTCGACTACTTCAGTTGGCTGAGCTTCTGCTTCTGGAGCAGCTTCAACTGGCTGAACTATTGTAGGGAAGTTACTCGCTTTTTCATCGATCTCAATCATTTTCTGCTGACCAGTTTTAGAAATCCTAACGGTACTGTTGATGGAACCTGGGATAGGACCACTTAACCAAACCTGCTGAGTACTTGGATCAATGTGAAGAACTACTAACCCAATCACTGTCTGAGTGTCTACACCATAATGTCCTGGCATTTTCTTACCTTTGAAAACGCGACCTGGAGTAGTTCTTTGTCCAATGGCACCAACGGCACGAGCACGGTCAGATTGTCCGTGGGTCTTTGGTCCACCTTTAAAGTTATGTCGTTTCATTGCACCGGCAAATCCACGACCTTTGGTAGTACCTTGAACTTTGACCACATCACCAACTTGGAGCACATCCTGAACTTTAATCACCTCTCCTGGCTTGAGCGCCTCATCTATACCAGCTTTAACTTGACTTAAGTACTTCACACCAAAAGAAAAACCACTCTTTTCTAGTTTAGAACGGAGTGGTTTAGTCATGTTTTTGAGTTTTTTAGTACCGTAACCAATTTCAAAAGAAGTTGGTTTTTGTTCTGCATCAAGCATTTGAGAGACGACAGCATTATGGTCGGCACTTACACAAGTGACAGCCAAACGCTTCCCGGACTTGGTCCAGGCTTGCGTCATTTTCTGCTTGGTCGCAAACATTTGCGCAATCATACGTTTCCGTTATTCTCTTTATGCACCATCCCTCAATAAGAAAGATAGTCATCCAGTGCCTCTTTATCATTTATTACTACATCTTGATCTGGATTCCCACACCTGCGGGCAGCTCCAAATGCATCAATGAGTCAATCGTCTTGCTCGTTGGATTCACAATATCGATCAGACGTTTGTGGGTCTTGATCTGATAATGTTCTTGAGCGTTTTTGTCAGTGTGCGGTGAAGCGAGAACTGTAAACCACTTCTTACTCGTCGGTAAGGGAACTGGTCCAACAATACTTGCTCCGGTAGAAACAGCAGTTTCTAAGATTTTGCGTGCAGCTTCGTCAATCACTCGATGATCGTATGACTTCAAACGAACTCGAATTTTATACTGTGCTGGTTTTTTGTCAGTAGGAGCTGCCATGTGCAATTTTCTGATTCTGTGTACAGTCTTTTCCTCGACTAAGTCAATTCAAAGACAAAGCGTGATTATACAGATTAGCAGTTCATATGTAAATAGTGGAGTTGGAATGTAAACATGTCAGACTTCCTAGAGAGAAATCACGAATACGCTTCATCTCCCTATCCTACCAAAAACCCCGCCTTTCGGCGGGGTTTCTCTTTTCTTAATAAATCTTCAATTACTTTAAGATCTTCGTAATTGCACCAGCTCCGACTGTGTGACCACCTTCGCGGATAGCGAAGCGTAATCCGTCGGCCATGGCGACTGGAGCGATTAAGGTTACGACCATCTTGGCGTTATCACCTGGCATAACCATCTCCACACCTTCTGGAAGCTTGATCTCACCTGTGACGTCAGTAGTACGGATGTAGAACTGAGGTCTGTATCCAGTGAAGAATGGCTTATGTCGGCCACCTTCCTCTTTACTCAAGATGTATACCTCAGCCTCAAACTCGGTGTGAGGTTTGGCGGTGCCAGTTTTTGCGAGCACTTGGCCTCTCTCAACTTGCTCTTTTTCAATACCACGGAGCAAAATACCTACGTTGTCACCTGCTTGACCTTGATCAAGGAGCTTGCGGAACATTTCCACACCGGTTACAACTGATTTCTGAGGAGCCTTCATACCCACAATCTCGATTTCCTCACCAACTTTAACAGTTCCAGTCTCAATACGACCCGTCACGACAGTGCCACGGCCCTTGATTGAGAAAACGTCCTCAACCGGCATTAAGAATGGCTTTTCGAGTTCGCGAACTGGATCTGGGATAGTTGTGTCGACAGTCTTCATTAACTCCATGATCGCGTCCATGTACTTTTCGTCGCCTTCCAAAGCCTTGAGACCAGATACACGGATGATTGGTGTCTTCTCGCCATCAAAGCCATACTTGGTTAAGAGCTCACGAATTTCCATCTCGACCAGATCAAGTAGTTCTGCGTCATCAACCATGTCGACTTTATTCAAAGCAACGACTAATTGAGGAACGTTTACTTGCTTGGCCAACAGGATATGCTCTCGAGTTTGAGGCATTGGTCCGTCAGTGGCTGCGACTACGAGAATAGCACCATCCATTTGAGCGGCGCCAGTAATCATGTTCTTGATGTAGTCAGCGTGGCCTGGAGCATCGATGTGCGCATAATGACGCTTCTCAGTCTCGTACTCGATATGAGAAATGTTAATAGTCACACCACGAGCTGCTTCTTCAGGAGCATTGTCAATATCTAAGTAAGTCTTCGCCACGTTCAGTGGGGTTGGATAGCGCTTCGAAAGTGTGGTGGCAATCGCTGCGGTTAAAGTAGTCTTGCCGTGGTCAACGTGGCCAATGGTTCCAATGTTGACGTGAGGCTTATTGCGGACGTATTTGTTGTCTGCCATATATCTCCTAATTGCAGTACTTAATAAAATTACTATTTATGTAATGAGTACCGATAAATAACTAGCGCCTGATTATATACGTTTATCTTCTGTTTGACAAAGCGAAATCAATTCCTACCGTACGTTAATTCCTTTTCGCTCTTCGACAATCTTGGCGGCAACGCTCTGTGGCACTTCATCGTAGTGACTTGGTAACAGCACTGAGCTGGCACGACCTTGGGTCATACTTCTCAAAATTGTAACATATCCCTGCATCTCAGCCAGAGGTACGAGTGCTTTAATGATGACTGCTTTGCCGCGGTTACTCGTTCCTTGGATCTGGGCCCTGCGAGCACTTAAGTCACCAATCACGTCTCCCATAAACTCTTCTGGGGTAGTTACTTCTACGGTCATGATTGGCTCAAGAATGACGCCTCCAGCTTGGGAGACAGCGTCGCGAATACCAAGTGATCCGGCCATCTTAAATGACAGCTCACTCGAGTCAACATCATGGAAAGAACCGTCATATACAGTCACCTTGACGTCGATCATTGGATAGCCAGCCACAAAGCCGCGCTCCATGGACTCCTGAATTCCTTTGTCAATTGGATTGATGAACTCACGAGGGATAGAGCCACCGGTGACGGCGTTCACAAACTCGTAACCAGTACCACGTGGTAATGGTTCAATCCTGAGTAAACAGTGACCATATTGACCACGTCCACCAGTTTGCTTGATGTACTTGCCTTCACCTTCAGCTTTTTGAGTAATGGCTTCACGATATGCAACTTGAGGAGCACCGACATTGGCCTCGACTTTATACTCGCGCTTCATTCGATCAACCAGAATCTCGAGGTGCAGCTCACCCATTCCAGAAATAATCGTTTGGCCGGTATTTGGATCAGACTTAATTCGGAAGGTTGGATCTTCTTCGGACAGCTTACCTAGTGCCACACCCATTTTTTCTTGGTCAGACTTGGTTTTTGGCTCAATGGCTAGAGACATGACAGGTTCTGCAAAAGAAATACCTTCCAACATAATTGGGTGGCCTTCATCACAGAGCGTATCACCGGTTTTGGTGTCTTTCAAACCGACGATGGCGACGATCTCTCCAGAAAGCGCTTCTGTCACTTCTTCTCGCTGGTTGGCATGCATTAGTAGTAAGCGACCAACGCGCTCTTTGACTTTGCGAGTTGAGTTAAAGGTATAGGAGCCTGATGTTAACTTCCCAGAGTAAATCCGAACGTAGGTTAAACGACCAACGTGTGGGTCAGTCTGGATTTTGAAGGAAAGACCTGCAAATGGCTCTTCTGGAACTAATTTGCGAACAATCTCTTCATTGGTCTTTGGATCCAGTCCTTTAATCTCGTTAATATCCTGAGGAGACGGCAGATACTCAACGACTGCATCAAGCAGCTGCTGGACACCGGTGTTACGCAGAGAAGATCCACAGAAAACTGGCACTAAGGTGTAGCCAATCGTGGCTTTACGCAGTACAGCTTTCAGGTCATTGACCGCAATCTCTTCTGCATTTAAAAATTTTTCCATTAAGGTGTCATCTAAGGCGGCAATTTGTTCTACCAACATACTGCGATACTTCTCTACATCTGCGACCATTTCTTCTGGGATCGGAACTTCGTTAAATTCAGCTCCAAGGTCACCCTTCTCCCAAATCCAGGCCTTTTTCTCGAGTAACTGGACAATTCCTTTGAATGTATTTTCGACACCGATTGGTAACACCATGATCGCTGGGTTGACCCCAAATTTATTGCGGATATCATCTACACAACGTAAGAAGTCCGCTCCAATTTTGTCCATTTTGTTGACAAAACAGATACGAGGAACACTGTACTTATCAGCCTGACGCCATACAGTTTCAGATTGGGACTGGACACCCTCTTCGGCATCCAGAACCGTCACACCACCATCGAGCACGCGTAATGAGCGCTCTACTTCAGCGGTAAAGTCGACGTGACCGGGGGTATCAATAATATTGAAACGATACTGCTCTTTTTCGAGGTGAGTATCAAAGACTGGCGTCCAAAAGGTGGTAGTAGCCGCAGAAACGATGGTAATACCACGCTCTTTCTCTTGCTCCATCCAGTCCATTTGGGTTGCCCCATCATGAACCTCACCAATTTTGTAGGATTTACCGGTGTAGTAAAGAATGCGCTCAGTAGTAGTGGTTTTCCCGGCGTCAATGTGGGCAATGATGCCAATGTTCCGGATACGGTTAAGAGGGAGATTGCGCTCAGTTGTTTTAACAGTTTGCTGTCCAGCCATACATTCCTTTATATTTCTTACCAATTAGTGTAGAGAATTTACCAAAACTTTACCATCTGAAGTGAGCAAATGCTTTATTCGCGTCAGCCATGCGGTGCGCGCCATCGCGTTTGCCAATGGATCCGCCAGTGTTGTTCAAGGCATCGAGCATCTCTGCGGCCAACTTCTCAGCAAAGCTGTGATACTGCTTATTTGAACGTTTATTTGCTTCCTCAACTAACCAACGGACTGAAAGGGAAAGGCCTCGACGTCCGCGGATTGGCATTGGCACCTGATAGGCGGCTCCACCAACTCTTCTGGAACGAACTTCCATTTGAGGAGTAATCATTCTGATCACTTCTTCAACTAACTCCAGAGGCTTTTTGCCTGTTTCCTTGGCTAGAAGATCCAGTGCCAGATAGACCTGCTTCTCAGCAACTGACTTCTTGCCATCTCGCATCACCCGATTAATAATCTTAGTGATCTTGGGAGAGTTGAATTTTAAGTCTGGTTGGACTTCGATGATTTTGGCGCGTTTAGCTCGCATATTGGTATTCCTTGATTTGATTAAGCAGCGGCAGCTGGTTTCTTCATTCCGTATTTACTACGACTTGTTTTACGTTTCTCAACACCAGCAGCGTCGTACTTTCCACGAACGATGTGATACTTCACACCTGGTAAGTCTTTCACACGTCCACCGCGAACTAAGACGATACTATGTTCAGCAAGATTATGACCTTCTCCCATGATGTACGCAGTCACCTCCACCTTGTTAGAAAGACGGACACGAGCAACTTTACGCAAAGCTGAGTTAGGTTTCTTTGGGGTCATGGTTTTGACCACGGTACAAACACCACGTTTTTGAGGATTTATTGTTTTGGTTGGCTTCCCAGTCACACTGTTGAAGCTGCGACGAAAAGCACTCGACTTAATTCGCTTTGGATTACTCCGACGAGCTTTATTACGAATTAATTGATTAATTGTTGGCATGAACAAACTCCTTACTAAAACTAACACTTGAGTGAAGGAGGAGGAAGAGAAGGAAAATCTTGAGGGGAAGAGAGACTATTGCGCCTACTCTACTTGCAAAGTTTTTCCTTGTATTACTCCTTTTTGAGGTGTTGTTCTACTCTGCTGTGTCTATCTCAACTGAGAAAAACCGAACAATCTCTTCACACAAGTTTGGGTATTGTATCAGGGGGTGGGGAGAAATGCAAAGCGAGGTTAGCCACCCTCTTTCTATACAGGTTCACGTCAAAGCGAACTATAGGATTCCACATAAGCTTTCTTAGCGGCTTGATAAGCTCTTTCAAGTAAAGGAGAGTCACCTAAGCCAAACTCTTTTAGCATTTGGTAGTCTCTATCAAGCAGCAGCCAACGAGTGTCAGCATCCTGAGCGACAGGAAAGGATTATTTACGAATAGCCGGGTATCAACTCCTGAAAAATTCCTGATCATAAAAGATATATCAACCTTGAGTAGATCCTTCATAATTTTTCGCAACTCAAAAACTACACCCAGCTTATCAGCAAGGGGGGTTTGCTCACTCCCAGATAGATAGCTAAATGCATACTTTTCCATAAATGTGCGCAGTGTCTCCAACCTCTCTCGTGGACCATACTGGTCAAGATGCTTAATAGTGTTTTGACCCTGGAACTTGTTGAAGATTATGGTTGAAAGATCTCCCACAGCTGACTCTGCTGAAAAATTTTTACCCTCATGGGATGTTAAAGTGATACCTATGGAATTTTCAGTCTGTAATTTTAAACTCAAAGCATCTAGCTTTAGACGAACAGCCGCTATTCTCATTCCATACTGAAGCTGAACTGTCTCCACCCCCTGTTCTTTTGCAGCTCTTACTTGATTGAGCTTATCTGCTTGTTCTTGAGGGTTAGTTCCCCGCCAATCTTGCTGATCCATTACTGGAAATTCACTTCCCTTTTCAAAGGCTCCTGCTTGATTGATTGCATATTGATGATGTCTTTCTGGTGGGGGGGGACTTCTGAACGTAAAGCAGGACTAATCATTTTTTCCTCTATTTTCTGTAGTATGAGTCTAGCATACCAAAAAGCCCCAACTTTGCAGCCAGGGCTTTTCTAGATTTCTTTCAAAACTCGCCTACTTTACCTTTTCGCTTAGGCCTCAATCATTGCCCGATCTGGTGAAGTCGGAATTAAGCGACCGATGATGACGTTCTCTTTCAAGCCTTCGAGGTAGTCGATGGCACCTGTCACCGCGGCGTCGGTGAGGACGTTCTTGGTGTGTTGGAAGGATGCCGCTGATAACCATGAACTGGTAAAGAGAGATGATCTGGTAATACCGAGAATCATCACCTTGGCTGTTGCTGGCTCACCGCCGGCTGCCATGACGGCATCGTTGGCTTGCACAAACTTGGCTCGTTCACTGACTTCACCAGTTAAGTACTCTGTGTCGCCTGGTGACTCGATCTGAACCTTGTCACTCATCTTGCGCACAATCACTTCAAAGTGCTTGTCGTGAATTGGAATACCTTGTGACTCGTACACTTTCTGAATCTGTTCAATGGTGTACTCTTGAGCGGCTAACATGCCACGAACTTGTAAAATCTCGCGCACATCTAAGCTGCCCTTGGTCAACTGAGTACCTGTATTCACTAACTCGCCTTCAGCGACTTTCAGCGCCAACGCTTTGGGCACAGTGTAGACACGCTCTTCTACTGGCTGAGAAGTACTTCTGATGGTGATGACGTTGGCCATCTCAGTCACTTCAACAGAAACTTTACCAGAGATCTCGGCCATTGGGGCTGGTGTCTTTGGGATACGAGCTTCAAAGAGCTCTTCTACACGTGGCAGACCTTGAGTCACGTCGAGTCCGACGATACCTCCAGAGTGCTTGACACGCATCGTGAGCTGAGTTCCTGGCTCACCGATTGATTGAGCACCAATGACTCCGACTGGAACACCGATCTCCACCATACCTCTAGTAGAGAAGTCCCAACCGTAGCATTGAGCACAAATTCCTCTGGAAGCCTTACAAGTTAAAGGTGAACGGACAAATGCTGATGCAACTTTAGATTTTTCAATCTGGACTGAAATCTCATCAGTGATCATCTCGCCACCCTTCACAATAGTCTTCTTGCCATCAACGATATCGTTCAAAGCAATCCGACCAACTAAGCGGTTACCAAAGATTGCTGCGCGTGGCTCACGGTGAATCTCTAAGCCTTTGTCAGTTTGACAGTCTTGCAACCGGATGATGACATCGTGAGAGACGTCTACTAAACGACGGGTTAAGTACCCGGCGTCAGCAGTCTTCAGCGCTGAGTCAGTCAAACCTTTTCGAGAACCACGTGAGGATGTCACGTACTCGAAAATGGTTAATCCCTGGCGGAAATTTGACTTGGTTGGCATTTCCACAATCTTACCGAGTGGGTCAACGACGAGTCCACGCATAGCAGCCAGCTGTTTCACCTGGTCCTTGGAAGCACGAGTACCTCCAGAGTTGATCATGACTTTGACCGCATTATTTTCTGGGTATGAAGCCCAGGTCTTTTCGGCCACAGTCTCTGTCGTATCCATCCAAATTTGGAAAGTTAAACGGCGACGCTCTTCGATAGTGACTAAACCATCAAGATAACTTTGCTGAACTTCTTCAGCTTTCTTGTTGGCTCCTTCAATAATGACATCTTTTTCAGCGATCATCTTACAGTCACTGACCGAGACTGAAAGTCCGGAGGTGGTGGCTGCTTCAAAGCCAAGGTCCTTGATATCGTCAATTAAGGCACTGACTCTGTCTGAAGTTTCAGTGTGAATTGCAACCGTAACTAACTCTTTAATTTTCTTGGCGGTAATTGAGTCATTCACAAATCTCAGACTCTCAGGCAAGACGTCATTAAAGAGCAAACGGCCGACAGTTGTTTTGACAATTGAGGACTTACCAGCAGCATCCTTTAAACGAACACTGATCAGCTGTCGCATCGAGATCACTCCTGTTTGATGAGCATGATATGCCTCATCTTGAGAAGAGAAGATCGATGGGTGAGCTGGAGCATCAACGTCAATAGATGTCTGATAGTAGGAACCCATAGCCATTTCTTTGTTTGGCACGGTAATTGGATCACCATTGGCTGGCTTTAAGAGGTTGCGAGAAGCCAGCATTAAGGTGCGAGCTTCTTCTTGGGCCTCAACAGTCAAAGGGACGTGAACAGCCATCTGGTCGCCGTCAAAGTCAGCGTTATATCCAGAACAAACACATGGATGTAAGCGGATCGCTTTTCCTTCAATTAACAGAGGGAAAAAAGCCTGCATACCAAGTTTATGAAGCGTAGGAGCGCGATTTAGTACCACAGGGTGGTCATAGATGACTTTTTCCAAGATGTCATAGACTTCTGGTTCGCGACGTTCAATCAGATGCTTGGCACTTTTTACATTTGGTGCAGTGCCTTGCATGATTAATTGATGGAGCACATATGGCTTAAACATTTCGAGTGCCATGTCTTTTGGAAGTCCACACTCATTCAACTTGAGCTCTGGACCTACCACGATCACAGATCGACCAGAATAGTCAACACGCTTACCCAGTAAGTTCTGGCGGAAGCGACCTTGCTTGCCGCGCAGCATCTCTGAGAGGGAACGCAATGGCTTACGGTTCGAACGACGCTTGGCTTGGCGAGCTTGGCTACTGTCAATTAAGGAGTCCACTGCCTCTTGCAGCATACGCTTTTCGTTGCGTAAGATGATCTCTGGAGCACCTAACTCGATCAAGTGCTTTAACCGATTATTGCGGTTGATCACGCGTCGATAAAGGTCATTCAAATCTGAAGTTGCAAATCTTCCGCCTGACAGCTGCACCATCGGTCGCAGATCTGGGGGAATAACTGGCAAAACAGTTAAGAAGGTCCAGGTAGGGGTGATTTTGGCTTTTATTAAACCTTCCACTACGCGAAGGCGCTTGGTTGCTTTGATTTTCTTGGCACCTTTGGCCTCAGCCATCTCAGCACGCAACTTCTCAACTAACTCTATCAAGTCAACGTCTTGGACTAACTCCATGATGCTCTCGGCACCCATTCCCACCCGAAGGTGATCCACGGCGTTGTACTCGTCTAACTTCAAATACTCATCTTCACTCAAGATAGAACCCTTGCGGATTCGCTTCAGCATGGATTTGAGTGTCTTGTAGACTTCTTCTGTTTGCTCTAACTGAGTTTCCAACTGCTCTTTGAGGTTGGTCAGGGCTTGTTTGGCCTTGAGCGTAATTTCGGTAACGCGCAGCTCCAAAGTTTCTTGACTCTTGACCTTGTTCTGTAGACTGGCTTTGGCTTCTTCAAGATCTGTCTTGACCTTTTCCATATCTAACTTGGTCTTTTCCTTCAGTTCATCTTGAGCAATCACCAACTCACTGTCGAGCTTCTCGACCACTTGATTGCGCTCTTCTTGATCTACACTCAATACTACGTACTGAGAGAAGTAGATGATTGAAGCCAAGTTACGAGGTGAGATGTCGAGCAAGAGTGACAACTTAGAAGGAGCTCCCTTGAAAAACCAGATATGAGCGATTGGAGTCGCTAAAGTAATGTGACCCATGCGCTCACGACGTACTCGAGATTGAGTTACTTCGACGCCACACTTGTCACAAATAATACCTTTATAGCGGATCCGCTTGTACTTCCCACAGTAGCACTCATAGTCTTTCATCGGGCCAAAGATCTTTTCATCAAAAAGACCATCTTTTTCAGCACGCAAAGATCGATAATTGATGGTTTCTGGTTTCTTGACTTCGCCATAAGACCAAGACTTGATGATCTCTGGGGAGGCAATACGAATTTCTAGGGATGTAAAGTCTACTATTTGTTTCATAATGCTCCTTCTTCGACTGCTTCGAGGTCTTCAGGCTCGGGTTCTTTTTCTTCTGTCTCGACTTCAGTGTCACCAGCAATCACGGCTTCCTCATCAGTGACGGTCAGCTCTTCGCCAGTTGCAGCCTCATCCTGAACTAAAGTCAAATCGATAATGTCATCAGTCGCATTCAGAGGGAGAACTGCCTTATCGGCTTCATCAGCTGCATCGACAACTTCTTCACCATGAGGGACGATGTTCAGGCCAAGAGACTTGACTTCACATAAGAAGACTCGGAAAGACTCCGTGACTGTTGGATCAGGAATTTCAGTTCCCTTGACAATAGCTTCAAAGGTCTTGGCTCTTCCCACGACGTCGTCTGACTTAATCGTCAACATTTCTTGCAACATGTGAGCTGCTCGATGTGCTTCCAAGGCCCAGACTTCCATTTCTCCAAGTCGCTGTCCTCCCATTTGAGCTTTTCCACCCAAAGGCTGTTGTGTAACTAAGGAGTATGGTCCAGTTGAGCGAGCATGAGTCTTATCTTCCACCATGTGGATCAGCTTCAAGATGTACCCGATACCGACGGTGGTGTCTTCGCTAAATGGCTCTCCGGTGCGGCCATCAATTAAACGGACTTTTCCACTGGCTGGCAAGCCCGCGCGCTCGAGCTCTTCCCAAATCTTAGCTTCATTGACTTTTTCAAAGGCTGGGATGGCTACTTTATAGCCCAGCTTATCTGCAGCCCACCCCAAGTGGGACTCTAACAGCTGACCAAGGTTCATACGAGCCAAGACAGAAAGTGGCGAAATAATAATATCAATTGGCGTACCATCGGCCAAGTGTGGCATGTCAGCTTCTGGCACAATCTTGGAAATAACACCTTTGTTTCCGTGACGTCCTGCAACCTTGTCTCCGACAGTAATCTTACGAACTTGAGCAACTTTAACGGTCACTTCTTTAATAGTTCCTGGATCTAACTCATCACCTAGATCTCGATCGAGGATCTGAACATCAATCACCACACCACTCTCACCATGAGGCATGCGTAGCGAGGTGTCTCGGACTTCGCGAGACTTCTCACCAAAGATAGCTCGGAGTAGTCGCTCTTCAGGAGTCAACTCTGTCTCACCTTTAGGAGCAATCTTTCCCACTAAGATATCACCCGAAGTTACAACTGAACCAATCCGGATGATACCGTCTGGAGTTAAGTTGCCTAAGAACGCTTCAGCCACATTTGGAATATCGTTGGTTAATTCCTCAGGTCCAAGCTTGGTATCCATGACAGTGGCTCGGTATTCACTAATGTGAATAGAGGTCAACAGATCTTGTTTCACAATTCGGTCTGAGATAACGATGGCGTCTTCGTAGCCGAGTCCTTCAAATGAAGAATAGGCGATCAATAAGTTTGAACCAAGAGCCAACTCTCCATTATCAGTAGCTGGTCCATCAATAATGACGTCACCACGCTTGATTTTTTGGCCAACTACGACTGTTGGTTTCTGAGAGTAACAGGTACTTTGTGAGGTTCTAAAGAACTTCTCTACCTGATAGGTTTCGGTTTCATCGTTCAGGACAATGCGTTCGTTTTCATCAGTCTTTTGGAGTAACTTGGCATGATCTTTTTCTTTTTTATCTAACTCAACAACAACTCTGTTGGCATCAACATACTTAACTACTCCAGCGTGACGGGCAGAAACAGTGCGTTCCATGGCTACAGCCACGGCATTTTCCATACCAGTACCAACCACTGGAGCTTCTGGTTTCAATAATGGCACTGCTTGACACTGCATGTGCGTACCCATCAGGGCGCGATTCGCTTCGTCATGAGCAATAAAAGGGATCAGTGAAGCTGAAGTACCAATCACCTGACGTGGAATGACGTCAATGTACTCGACATCAGTTGCTGGACCTTCCATAAAGTCATTCATGTGACGGATAGGCACCCACTCCTGAGTAATTTCGTTGTTATCACTGATCTCGACACCAGCATGAGTAATCTTGACATCTTCCTCGTCATCAGCAGAAAGATAGGTAATCTCATCTTGGATCATCATCTTGCCATTTTTGTTGACTACTTTTCGATATGGAGCTTCTAAGAAACCAAAGTTGTTCACCTTGGCATAGAGTGCTAAGTAGGTGACTAATCCGATGTTTGGGCCTTCTGGAGAACGAACCGGGTCGATTCTGGAGTACTGAGAGGCATTAATGTCACGCATTGAGAAAGAAGCGCGCTCTCTGGTCACACCACCACTACCCATTACTGACAAACGGCGTAAGTTATCAATCTCAGCCAAAGGATTCGTTTGGTCAAGAATGGTTGATAAACGGTTGCGACGGAAAAATTCAGAAATAGTGGCAATCAATGGTCGAGCATTGACTAAAGCAGCTGGAGTTAAAACTTCATCTGTTTTGGTTAAGGACATTTTCTCACGAATAGATCGCTCTAAACGAATTAAGCCAATGCGGAAGGCATTTGCTTGCACCAACTCACCGACTCGGCGCACACGGCGGTTACTCAAGTGATCAATGTCGTCAACCTTCCCTTTACCATGTTGGAGCACGATTAAGTAACGAACTGCGGCCACGATGTCTCGAGGAGTCAAGACTGTGGAGGTTTCGTTAATATCAATCTTTAAGCGGCGATTTAATTTGTATCTACCCACTTCACCCAGGTCATAGCGGCGAGAATCAAAGAACATTTGTTGTAAAAGTTGTTTCGCATTTTCCAAGACGGCTGGCTCACCTGGTCTCATTTTTTCGTACAGCTCAATTAAAGCCTCAGCTTGGCTTTGAGTAGCATCTTTTTGTAATGTATTTTTAATGTAGTCAGTTGCACCTTTGATATCCACATCTGCAAATAACTTCATGATTTCTTCGTTAGTTCCATAACCCATAGCACGAAGTAACACGCTGACTGGCATCTTACGACGTCGGTCGATCTTGACGGTAATCACATCACGTTTGCCGACATTGATCTCAATCCAAGAGCCACGTAAAGGCCTCAACTCTGCTTGATACAGCATCTTACCGATTGAAGGCTCCATGTCGCCAGAGAAGAAAATACCTGGAGAACGAACTAACTGAGTGACCACTGCACGCTCGATACCATTAATAATAAAGGTGCCAGCTGAGGTCATTTTAGGAATATCACCTAAGAACACTTCTTGGGTTTGCTCTTCACCAGTGCGTTTATTGAGCAAAGTTGCTTCAACACGAATGGGAATATCAAAGGAGACGGCTTTTTTCTTGGCTTGGAAGCGAGTGTACTTGGCTTTACCAAAGTGATATGCGCCAAACTTAAGACTCCAGTTCTTACCAGTGAAGTCTTCTATGCCATTTTCACCATTAATTTCATCAAGAGATAGACGAATGCCGATCTCGAGAAACTGTTCGTAACTCTCGCGCTGGACTTTAGTCAAGTCAAGCTCAGGCAGAGCCACACCGGTTTTCCCCCAGTACTGGCGCTCGCTTTGATGCGGTGAAGATGAAGTTTGCAACATGAACGCTCCTTTTTCCGTTAAATAAACGGACCTGATCTGTATGCAAATGCGAACCAAAAAAAGGCTGCCCTCCGAGAGGACCTCCTTCTGTTAGACGCAGTTTAGTCAAAAAGAAAATGTATTTGGCAAGCCAACTTTCTCGATTTACGACGCGAAATTGCAGTTTTCGCGTAGGTGATTTTACCAATCATTTTTAATTAATGCAATGGCGAATTGTATCATCATCTACCGTAAATACTGCTGAACATTTGCATTATGCTCAGGAAGTGTTTCAGCAAAGTGAATTTGGCCTTTGGTATCATGGATATAGTAGAGGTAGTTGGAAGCACGAGGATTCATACTGGCCTTCAGTGCTTCTAGGCTCGGGTTGGCAATTGGGTGGGGTGGTAAGCCCATATACTTGTAGGTATTAAACGGGGAAGTGCTCTCTTTATCAGCGATTAAGGGCGGCGTCCACCAGGCTTGCTGGGCGGTGTCATAGCCACGAATATACTGCAGTGTTGCATCTACATTCAATCCCATCCCAAGCTTAATCCTATTCCAGAGAATGCCGGCCACGGTTCTCATCTGGTCAGGATCGCTGGCTTCTCGTTCCACGATAGAAGCAATGGTTACAATGTCTTCCAAAGATCTGCCAGACGCGTCAATCTCAGCTGCTAAATCTTCTTCAACTTTCTCTGCAAAAGTATTTCTAAATAACTGGAAAAATGTTTTTGCTGTGGCTGACTTCTGAATTAGATAGGTGTCTGGGAATAAGTAGCCTTCTTCTGGTTTAGCTAAAGCTAAGAACTCTGCTTGATCAAACTCTGAAAATTCTTGCCGCTCAATCATCTCGGCAATCTCTTCTACTCGCCACCCTTCTAAGACAGTAATCCAGACATCATTACTACCTTGGGTGAGTTTGTCGGCAATTTGCGCTGTAGACATGCTAGGGGAAATTTTAAAAGATCCAGCCTGAAGTTTATTAGACAGATTACTTCGCCAAGTCACAAAACGAAAAGCCAGAGGATGGCGAATCAGACTAGCATCGGTGAGACGTTGACCAATAGCTGTAACTGATTGACCCTTAGGAATTACGAAAGTGACAGCCTCTATTTTTCCTGGACTGACGGGTTGTAGCTGCTGGTACCCAGCAAAAACGCCTACTCCGGAAACAGCTAAACCCAGAAGGAGAAATATGACTAAGAAGAGAATGCCTTTTTTCACTCCCTGAGTATATCATTTGGGATAGGCATCTAAGTACTCTTGCAAAAACTCAGCGGCCGCATATTGATCAATTGTGCCACGTCGTAAGTGCGTTTTCCCCCCTGCTCGGAGTTTCTGTGTTACTACGACCGAACTGAGTGTCTCATCGACAAACTCAAGTGGTAAAGCTACTTCTGCCTGGAGCTGTTGAACAAACTGGCGAGTTTGCTCAGCCATCGTATTTTCGGAGAGCCCAACTATGATCTGTTGAATAGACTCACGAGCAATCAAGTCTTTGAGTTCTGCGATGGTCCGAGCTGAGTTCTCTAGTATCCCCAATGGCTCTGCCAAGATCCCTCGAGAAATTGCCAAACCAATTCGCTTCGTCCCAAAATCTATGGAAAGGGTGGTTGGAGGAAATGACATAGAATGATTACTATAATGGCTGTGTTTCCAACTCAGCCACGATGACTCCTCTACGTAAGTAGGTCCCTTCTGGGACACAGGTGATCAATTTTAACTGATTTACCTGATAATTTTGCTCCAAAATAAAAGTTTCATCAGGCTTAACTTCTCGTTTTTCCCTCACAATATAGGTATATCGAACGTCATCATGGGTGACGTAAATTCTATCTCCAGGTTTTAAGATCATAATTTTACTGAAAATCGAGTTGTAGCGACGAGGATTTTTAATGCTGGGGTTATAAAACTGCCGCAAGACAGAGTGACCAAAAATCACCGGCGAGCCTAGTTGACCTGGCATAGCTGTTCCAGGGTACTGAATCAAACTGTGATCCAAGTTGGTGCCCCCAACTCGCACCTTGGCATTCTCCACATTTAAGGTGGGAATATCAACTCGATACTCAATTTGGCTAGTACTCGTCTCACTTTCTCCAAGCTCAGGTATAGAGCTTTCGGGGAACCAGTTTGAAAGATTACTATAGTCAAGTTGGTCGTTCAAAATTGTCGGTTCAATACTAGAAACTTCTCCAGCTGAAAAAGCTTCAGCCTGATCATTGCTCCCTTGCGCCTGTACCTGAGTGACTCCAGGAATTCTCGCCTCTAGGACTTGCTCTCGTGGAATTGGTGCCAAGAGATTAGTACTGGAGAGATCAGGAGAAGTAAAAACAAAGTACGATAAGATCGGCCAAGCTGCGTTCCCGACTAAGAAAATACCCAAACTCACAAAAATAATAGGTAAAGAGTGTGCAAAAACCCTCGCTAGCAACGGACCTTTTTTTTTAATCTTTTGGAGGTGTTGACGATCATCCTTTTCTTCTAATTTCAGGGTAGTTTGAGAGCGCAGCAAAAAGGTATCAATTTTTTGTTGCACTGTATCTAAAGGGATGTTCCCTAAAACTGCCTGACGATAAAGACTAATGAGCTTGTCTTTTGAAATTGCTCTGGTACTTGGGGAAGGCATAAATTAGCACTATTATAATTACTCAGTAATCGTAATGGTAATTTTTTCGAGTTGCTTTGGTACTGATTGGGTGATTAAGGCAAAGAACTTTGGCCAACGGCTCACCTGAACTGACTCTATCTGAGGCTTTCCTTGCAAAGTCGCGACTGCCACTTTTTCTGCTTGGCCTGCTACTTCTTTTTTCCAGTCTTCCACTTGAACTACCGGTTGGACAACTGAGGAGAGATTTACATTTAAAGTCACTTGCGCAGAAGTGGTGGAGCTATTTGCTGGTGCAGATAAAATCTGCGGGTCTTTCTCGATCAACTTATAATTTGCTGGCGCCTGAGCTGACAAGATAGCGACTGCCAACGGCTTCAAATCTTCCGGCGAGTACGAGAGCGCCTCAGCTTCCATTTTTAGAGAAAGATCAAAGGTATTTGTTTCTTTGCCTACTTCTGCATTGTACTTGGTTTCCAAAACTTTTACTCGGTTCGTGGGAACAATAAAACGACCTTCAGCTGCTTGAGCATTCAGCTCAGTTGCAGCCTGATCACTGAGCTCTTTTCGCAGCGTAGCGAGTAAACTATCTCGGTCCTTTTGAGAAACCGCTCGGATTTCTCGACTGGTGCCGCCAGCTAACTGAGCATTCGTTCGAGCAACGTAGGTCTCCAGAGAGAAACTCTCGATTGTCAGCTCTGTTTGTGCCGGGATATTAGACGTATCACCGATCTCTGCTGCGGTAACCCCTGCTTCGCTAGTGCCTGGCTTGGTTTCGAAGTTTGTCCCAGTACTTGCAGAGGCAACAGTGACTGATTCATCGAGGGTAAACTTCAGCGTCTTACTTGCCAATACAGTTCCTGCCGAAAAAGATTTAGCGCTGGAGGTTCGATTAAATATCGTAATCTTTCCCTTTGCCTTATCTCCAATGATCTTTTTTCCAGTGGAATCAGCCGTCTTTTGACCTGAAACTTCTTTTTTCACCACATCGGCTTTTAAGACTCTTTTCTCTACATCACTACTGACCGCCTGAGAGTCTAAAATTAATTGAATTTCTTGACTGACTGGCTGAGTGCGAAGGCGAACTATAAAGTTGGCAGAGATCATGTTCCTGGCAGCAACGGTAGAAAAAAGAGCCAGTAGAGCGAGCCCAGTGATCACACCGATGATGACGAGCAGGATTGGTCGACGATGAAAGAGATGCAACCTTCCATGACTAGGGACAGCGTCTTCGTAGGCATCTACATCTAGTTCTGCAGCAGTGGTAGCGTCGTGGGAATGAATAGAGTCTAATGATACAGGAATCCCAAAAGTGGATGCCTGCGTATTGTGTGAGACAACAACATCTGGAACAGCAGTTGCTTCTTTCCTTTCAACTCTCTTGAAGTTATCTGGCACAGCTGTTCCCAGTCTTCCTGGTTCAGAGACTTCGTCCTCAATTTTGGAGTCATTCGCAACTGACAATTCTGCTTCGCCAAGCTCCCCATCCTCGGGAGAGGTAGTCTCAGCGATCAAATGATGAGCCTGAGCAACCGCTTTTCCACCAGTCTCCACCATCACCTCCAAAAACTTTTCAGGTGGATAGACCTCTACTATGGGTGGGTGCATAAAAGGATGATGCTTCGCCCATTCGTAACCAAGGAGTTGTTGCTGAGTCGCCACTACTTCTTCGGCAGATAGAGTGCTGGAGAAGAGCAGAAACTTGGTTGGAAATACTTTTTCGGTAAAGTGAGCAAATGCCTCCGTTAAATCTGAGACGCCATCACCAGACCGACCAACTTGCTCAGTTTGCAAAATCTGCCCACTTTTGACTAAAGAAGCAAAAACTGCATGAGCAGTCAACTCAATTAGGAAAAAATGCTGCTGCGGTTCTGAGTTGTGAGCTAAGTACTGAACTAAGGCTTCAGAGGTCACCACAAAGCCAATTGCTTCTAACGATAATTCTTTAACGAGTTTTTGGAAAAGTGGTTTACGAATCTGCTGAATTCCTTCTTTGTCTACCCATTCAGGGTTCAGGGCAAAGAGTGCTTGCTTCACATTTTCTGACTCTTTCCCTAGTTCCTGCAAACTCAGATCAACCGCCTCTACGCATTGCTCGTCAGTTTGCCATTGATGGGGTGAGGATTGAGTGACAACTTTTACTGCTCCATTGAGCACCTGCCACAAAACGGCTTGAACCTGACCATCTGCTAAGTGAATCGCAAAAAATAATGGGGTAGGAGTTTCTTCCTGATTTGATAACAACTGAGGGAGCTTCATGATCATAGGTCCTATCATTAAAACAAAATTCTGAGGCTTTGGAAAGGGATACCAACAGATTGCTTACTGGAACTGGATGTAAATGCGCCGAATTCCGGCAGAAGCAGATTGCTCTTTGAGGATCCGAACAGGGCCAATCTGGCCAGTTGAAGACACATGAGGGCCACCGCAGAACTCTTTAGAAATCCAGTCCGACTCAACATCTTTGCCAATGGTATAGACAGTGACTTGATCAGGGTATTTTTCAATAAAGAAGGCAATTGCGCCTGATTTCAGCGCGTCAGTTTTCTTCATTTTTTGTAATGTGACCGGCAAATCAGCCTTGATCCACTCATTCATCTGGGCAGAAACGTGCTCTATTTCTGTCGGTGTTAAAGCCTGGGGATGAGAAAAGTCAAAGCGTAGCCGCTCAACTGTAATGTTGGAGCCTTTTTGCTGCACATGAGTACCTAAGATCTTCCTGAGTGCTGCATGGAGTAAGTGAGTGGCAGTATGGAACTTGGTGGTGACTTCTGAGTGTTCCTCTAACCCACCTTTAAATTTGCCCGCAGAAGCAGTTCTCGATTTTTCTTTATGAAGATTAAAAGCTTTCGCAAAGGCTTCTGTATCGACGTGTTGACCTCTCTCAACAGCAATTTCTTTAGTTAGCTCTAACGGAAAGCCGTAGGTTTCATATAACTGAAAAGCAATTTCTCCTGTGAGTTCTGGAAAATGCTCTATCTCTCGCAAGCCTTTATCTAGAGTTTTGTTAAACTTTTCCTCTTCATCTCCCAAGACTTTCTTAATTTGGTCAGCCTGAATTTGTACTTCTGGATAAGCATCTCCGTATAAAGTAATCACTTCCTGCGCCATTTGGCTGACAAAAGCTTGCCTAATCCCAATCATCCGACCATAGCGAACAGCCCTCCGAATAAGGCGTCGCGCTACATACCCTTGCTCTTTATTGGAAGGATAGACGCCATCAGCCGCTAGCATCGTTGCAGCTCGCAAGTGATCACTGATAACTCGAAATGAGCGCTGCGTGTTGAGATCTTCTGGACTGTATTTTTTGCCGCTGACTGCTTCAATCTTGGCAATCAAAGGTTGAAAAAGGGCGGTAGTAAATATGTCTGGATCGTTATTCAACGCAGCCAAAATGCGTTCAAACCCACCACCAAAGTCAATATTCTTTTGCTTGAGGAGCTCAAAACCTTTCTCTGTACGAATATAGGTCATGAAGACATTATTGCCGATCTCTAAAAAGCGACCACAATCACAGTTCACATGACACTGCTGAGTGCTAAAAACTGAGTTCTCGTGTAGCTGCAGCTCATCACCAAAGTCATAAAATACTTCACTATCTGGACCACCTAGCTCACCCACTGGCATATTCTTAGGAGCGCCCACACGTGACCACCAGTTTTTATTTTCGTTATAGTAGAAAATTCGGCCTGCTTGCAGGCCTTCCTGCTCAGAAAAATCGATATCTTTCGCCTCAATTCCCACGGTTTCGAATAAGCGTTTCCAGATCTTCACCGCTTCAGTATCACGAGGAATATTGAGGTCAGGCTGACCTCGGAATACCGTCACATATAAATTTTCAGGATTCAGACCTACTTCTTTGGTTAAAAACTGAAAAAACCACTCCAGCTGCTCTTGCTTAAAATAATCACCCAGTGACCAGTTCCCCAACATTTCAAAAAAGGTAGTATGTCGATTATCACCCACTTCTTCGATGTCCTGAGAACGAAAGCATTTTTGAGAGTCTACTAAGCGGATACCTTTAGGATGAGCTGCCCCGAGTAAATACGGCATCATCGGCTGCATACCAGAGCCGGTGAAAAGTGTGGTTGGATCATTTTCTGGAGTCATGGGCGCTGACGGCAAGATAGCATGACCATGTTCTGCAAAAAAATTCAGGTACTTTTGGCGTAATTGAGCGGGAGAAAACGGTAAAGACATGAAAGCAATTATACCAGTAAAAGGTTAAACACCTTTAAAGCGGTTTCCACCAAACTTCTTCACTTTACTAGATGGGCGAGACAGCTTTTTGCCTTTTGCGGTAGGATTCATGAGTGAGGTTGGAAGTGATGTGTTGAGGGTGTTAATAAAGAACTCATGTAAAAACTCACGCAACGATATCTTATTATTGACGATTACACCTTCCTCTATCATATTAGCTTTTGCTTCTTCCCATTCTTTCGTCAATTTCTTGCGTAACTTTTCACCATTTTCTGTCGCAAATAAATAGTAACCAGCTGCTCCAGCAAAAATACCTAAAGTAAAACCCACCATGAACGAACCTTGTTCTGCAGGGTTTTCAAGATTATTCAGATCAGAATTATTCATCTTGTTGCTTTCCTCGGTTCAACCAGCGAGTAAAAGACTCAAATATCTTAAATCCTGCACTCAGACTCCCAGTCATTCCGACTAGGCTTTGAAGAGGAGAAGCAATGGCGTTAATTTTACTCTCAGCCATATCAATAGTCATGTTAACTCGATCCAAAGTTTCGGTCAGCCTGCGGAGGACTTGCACGACGTAGACCCCTACTACAACTAACGTGATCGTCAATAAACTGACAGCAATTGTTAATACTATTGGTAATATATTCATGAATACTTCCATATGAACTCCTCAACAGTAACTATAACACATCAAATCCACGCAATCATCAAAAGCGTACGTGAACTGAACGCTGAGTTTGATTTTTCTTACCCCGACGATCTGCCACTTCAACTGTGATCACATGAATGCCCTCACGAGGCAAGTAGACGTCAGTTTCAAATGTCCCATTAGGCAGAATGCTGACTGGTTGGGAGTTCACCATGACTTTGCCATCCGAAACTGTTTGACCAGCTACTTTAATCTGAGGGGACACAAAAGCATTTTCCAGTGGCGACTCTACGATGAGTATGGGTGGTTTTTGCAGGTTATACCACTGTAAAACCAAGTAACTCATCAAGGTAAAAAAAATTGCGCCTAAGGCCAAAACAGTCACTGTAATTGGCGTCCAAACTAGTCGGCGTTTTAAAACTGGCTTAATAAATTCTCGTGGAACGAGGGTACCGGAAGCGCTTTCTTTGTAATCTCGGCGCAGAATTCCTAGTAATGGAAGAGGGTCTAAGTTGAACAATCCAGCATAGGTCTTGATAAAACCTTTGACAAAAGTGGAAGCAGGTAACTCGGAAAACTCATTTCTTTCTAAAGCCTCCAGATATTCTGGCCGAATTCTAGTTCGCTGCGCCATCTCTTTGATTGAAAGATGATGTCGTAACCGCTCGTCTTGCAGAATTTCACCAATTGTTTTTGTTTTCACAGTTCACTATACACTCAAATTTAGGTGGTCATCAATTGCTTCACTGCTGCTGAAACACGACCACCATCAGCTCTGCCAGCTACTTTTGCCATCACAGCCCTCATTACTTCACCAAAGTTGGCACCTTCTGTACCTCGCTTTGCTTCTACGACCAACTTCATTAACTCTTCCTCACTCAGTTGCTGAGGAAGGTAGGCTTCGAGAATTGCAACTTTACTTGTTTCTTCAGAAACTAAATCCTGGCGACCCGCTTTTTCAAAGTCAATCAAAGCGTCCTTCATTTTCTTGACTTCACTAGCAATCAACTTGAGCACACCAGCGTCATCCTGCTCACCATTATCAATTTCCCAGTTTTTAATAATCGAGAGTAGGAAACGAATTGTATTCAAGCGCAACGAGTCTCTGGCTCGCATTGCATTTTTCATATCTTCGGTAAGTTGGTTTTTAAGAGGTGACATGGGACTCCTTACTAGTGATTGTAACATGTCCAGCATGGTATATTTCTCAAGCTATGCCCGCACTTCGTCACTATCAGCGTTTTTGGCACTCTCCGGTGGTGTGGGTATTTGTTTTAGTGGTGATTGGAGGTATTTTCTCCCAGGTTAGACCATCGCTAATCCCGTCTCCCAGCTCAACACTGCAAAATGTATCACCTTCAACTACTACTCCAGGTACTCCTAAGCTTCATCCCAGCTGCCAGGATGACAAGGACGTCAGTAAAGTACTGGGTTCTGCCTTCATGCTGCTCAGAGAAAACTATATCCCTGAGACTAAGCAGCTTGAGTGTTCATATCAGGCTGAAATACCTCTGCGAGGGGTATCACCATCAATTAGATATCTTTGGAGGGAAGACTACACACCGGAAGAATGGAACAGTTTGCTCTCAGAACTGCAGCAGCAACTTGGCTTTCAGAGGCTGAGCGATCAAGAGAACTTAGTGGCGGTCCATAATCTTGTTCCAGAAGTAGCCCAAACTACTCTGTTCCACTATGCTGACCAAAAATTACTTGAAGTAAGATATACGCCAGTGGATGCAAGTCAAGCGCAGTTAGTAAGTGGTGCCACGCAATTGCTTACACTAATTGAGCAGCCATAAAAATTCGTTATACTATCAATTAATGAAAACATCACGCACCTCTGTAAAAGTACTACTCGCCGGGGCACTCATTGCCTTTGTGACTCTATTGGCAGCAACGATTGCCGTCCTTTCTTCTAAACCATTACCTCCTGATGACCCCTTAATCGAAGGTGCGCAAGTTGTACCTATCACACAATAAAAGGACGTATGGCACCGGTGAAGTACAAAAAATACTTTCAAGATATGTCTGATCAGTACGAGCTACTCTTCAGTAACTTCCAACCGATTCATGATGGGTACAAACAAGACCGTAAAAAATGGAGTCAACAATTTCATCAAGAAGGTCAAAAAGTAGTAGAGGTTGTCCAAGACTGGGAGCATCGACTCTGTGCTGGCATGGAGCGTGGTAACAATGCTGTTTTCTCCTCAAAACTTTCAGAAAAATTTTGGGCTGAAGTAAAAGGCCGCTTCTCACATATTGAATTAGTCGGCGCCAAGTCGAACTTAGACTGATTTTTTTATAGTAACTTTCATTAAGTTATTTTTTCCAAAATTCTATCGCAGAAATACGTCTAAATGAAACCCAGTTGCAAAAAGAAACTTTCTCCTTTATGATTCACAAATAATATGCCCAAGCATCAAAAACTGCTATTTGAGAAATTGCTTCAAGAAAGTGATCTAAAAAAAACTGAATTTAGGTTACGCCTACTCAAGCTACTACAGACTTCAGCTAAACCTCTCTCTGCCCAAGAGATTCTCCTGAGGATGCGCCTCAAGCTCAAAGCTGCTGATAAAGTCACTCTCTACCGCAACTTAGAGGTATTTGAACAAAAAGGGCTAACCTGTCGGATGTACTTTATTGGCCAAGAAGCGCTGTATGAGCTACGCTCTGATGAAAATCATCACCACCACTTGATTTGTACTCAGTGTCAAAAAGTCGAAGATGTTCCTTCTTGCGGAGTAGGGTTGCCACACACCGAGAGTGGATTTGTAACCAAACACCATCATCTAGAATTTTATGGATTATGTAAAGGCTGCCAGTAATTATGAAAAAAAATATTCTACTGCTTCTTTTTACTGTGCTGGGAATTACGCTGCTGGCGAATGGCATCTTCTTTGCACGAACTTTAACCCGACTTCTGCAGCCATCTCCACCACCTCAAAAAGATTTCGTTACGACCAGCATTTATCCCTTAGGAGATTTGGTTAGACAAGTTGCTGGCAATGAACTAGAAGTGATCACGCTCATTAAGCCAGGAGCTAATCCGCATAGCTTTCAACCTTCCCCACAAGATCTCCAGCACATTGCTGGGTCTCAAGCAGTTTTTATGATTGGTCATGGCTTCGATACCTGGTTGGAGCCCTTAACAAAAAACTCTAATGCTAAGCAAGTAGTGGTAGATAAAAACGTTCAACTTCAAGCAGCGGAAGAAGATCACGAAGGTGAAGCAGAAAGTGATGGGAATGATCCACACTACTGGCTAGATCCCAAGAACGCCGAGGGAATGGTACAGCAAATCTCCGAAGAGCTCAGTCAAGTATTTCCAGCCAAAGCAGAAGTATTTCGAGAGAACAGTCAGGCATACATTGCCTCGCTTCGGAAAACAGATCAGCAAGTTAAAGATATGCTCAGTGATCTACCTACTCGGAAGATTGCCACCTTTCATAATGCTTTTGGGTACTTTGCCGCTGCATATGACTTAGAAGTAGTTTCGACCTTTGAAGAATTTCCCGGCCAGGAGCCAGGCCCACAGTACCTGGCTGAGTTTGAACAGAAAGTAAAGGCAGGTCAGCTGAAAGCTATTTTCGCCGAGCCGCAATCACCAGCATTAGCCCTGGAACCAATTGCCGAAGACTTGGGCGTCAAGATCCTGATTTTAGATGACCTCGGAGGAGCAGATGCTAGCCGAGATTCTTACCTCAAGCTTTTACTTTTCAATGCTCAACAAATCAAAACAGCCGCCTCGCTATGAAGACATCGTCACTGAAGCAAAAATCAGCTGCTGTTTCCTTCTCAGATGTCAGCGTCACCTACGGTGGGGATAAGCTCGCCACCGAGAATGTTAGCTTTACTGTCCCCGCTGGCTCACTGACGGTTTTAATCGGACCAAATGGCTCTGGTAAGTCCTCACTCTTAAAGTCACTGCTTGGCATTGTTGATTACACGGGCCAGATTCAGATCTTTGGCCAAGAACCAAGGAAAAGTTATCCCCAGATTGGGTATGTGCCTCAGCGTTTTAGTTTTGATCCTACAATTCCAATTACCATTCAAGAATTTCTCTCTATCTCCTTTCTTCACTGCGACACTCCAGTAGCGCAGCGGCCAGAACTCCTGATGAAGTCCTTGCAAGAATTTGGCGCTCTAGAGCTAGTCACCAAACAGCTTAGCCAGCTTTCAGGCGGACAACTGCAGCGAGTTTTGCTGGCTCGAGCGTTTCTTCACCAGCCTCGGTTGGTGATCTTAGATGAGCCTGAAACTGGAATTGATGTGGAAGGTGGAAAATCTTTTTACGAGCTGCTCTTCCGCCAAGTCAAACAGGCTGGTTTAACTGCCATTATTGCTTCACACGAACTGGAAATCGTCTCCAAGTACGCAGACCAAGTTGTGTGTATCAATAAGCAGCTTTTGTGCAGTGGCGCTCCTAAACAAATACTCAGTTCCAAGAACCTAGCGAGCGTATTTGGCTCCCATGTAGGAATGTATGTCCATCATTGAAGTTTTAGCTCTGCCATTTTTTCAACGAGCGATTATTGGTGGTATTGTGGTGGCTATTATTAGCGGCTTAATGGGTGTTTTTATGGTACTCAAAAAAAGCACTTTCTTTGGTGAGACGATAGCTCATGCCTCACTGACTGGTGTTGCCATTGGGTTATTACTTGGATTTGAACCACTTTTGGGCGCCATTTTATTTGCGGTTTTTCTCTCCCTGTCTCTCCCCTGGTTAGAAAAAAATACAAACCTCTCAATGGATAACCTACTTGGTTTTACTTTGTCTATTTCTGTAGGGCTGGCTGTCGTTCTCCTCAGCTTTCTGCCTGGTTATCAACCAGAGCTGATGAGTTATTTGTTTGGGAGTATTCTGAGCGTGACGTGGTCAGGTATTGGACTGATCAGCGTCTTTGGTGTGGTTATTATTGGGGTGGTGCTTCGCTATCACACTCTGCTGAGCGCGGTGGTTTTTGATCAGGAATACGCTCGCTTACGAGGGATCAACACATGGGTCGTGAATGCCTTGCTGAGCACCTTGTTTGCTATCACCATCGTACTCTGCAGCCGCTTAGTTGGAGTGATTTTAGTGAATGCCTTGCTGATTCTGCCAACACTCATTGCACGCTCATATGCGCGTTCTCTGCGAGAGCTGTTCTTGCTGGTGCCACCGATTGCGGTAGGCTGTGTGATGCTGGGGTTAATTACGTCAGTAGTGATCAATATTCCCACCGGACCCACAATTGCTGTGCTGACAGGCACGATTTTTCTCTTCTCAACACTTATCCGCCGAAGGTAAAGGCATAGGCTTCGATTCCAGGATCAAAAATTAATTCCAACGTATGACGCTGTGATGAGCTCTTCAGATCCAAAATATCATACTTACGAGGCTCAGAAACCATAATTTCTCCGCCCTGCAAAGTATCTTGTGTAAATGCAGCTTCTGGGAGTGGCTGTCCATCAAGCAGCACCCTCACTTTACCTGGACTTCCTGTAGAGCTGGCTAAAACTAGGTGGACTTTTCGTGCCAGAAAACTCAATGTCATGAGTGCACCAGCAGCTTCTGCCCGCACATTCTCTCCCTGGACGGTCCAGTTCCCCTCTAACCCAACTGCATCATTAGCAAGTGGATCGCTCAACTGGTACAAAGCGGTCTTATCTATCTGGATGGAGTTTTGACGGGTGTAGGAGGCGGCACGCTGCCACCCTAGATAGGTTTCTGGCGTTAGCTTGACTCGCGGCGTTGCCTGCCCTTCCTCGATCTCACTTTTCTCCAACGGAGCTTCATCCAAAAGGGTTCTAATTGCATTTTCCGTTTCTAAATACTTCCCTTCACCAAAATGGCTGTAGCGAATCTGGCCATTTTTATCAATCAGATAGTGAGCTGGCCAGTACTGATTCTGATAGGCTTTCCAGATCTTAAACTCATTATCTAACACTACCGGGTACTTCAACTCAAAATCTTTCACCGCTTTCTCAACATTTGCGAGTTTTTTCTCAAACTCAAACTCAGGTGAATGGACCCCCACAATCACGAAGTCTTTGTCCTTATATTTTTCATGCCAAGCTCTCAGGTATGGGAAAGTACGAATACAGTTAATGCATGAGTAAGTCCAGAAATCTACCAGCACTACCTTACCTTTGAGTTCATTTTCTAGACTAAGTGGTTCAGAGTTTATCCATGCTCCCCCCGCGGTGAAGTCAGCGGCTTTTACGCCCGTAGTCTGCAGCTTTACAGGTCCAGCACTTGAGTTACCACTCAGCTTACTAAGCTCAGATCGCACAAATCTATTATCCTCAACTGCAGTTAAACCAGCGCCATATTGGGGAAACTTCTCTAGTATATAGGCTTGGAACTGACGATCTATATTAAAGAAAATTGCCATGCCAGTCAGAATCATGACTACCCCAAATATTTTCTGAATTTTATTGGTATTTCGAAGTAACCAGGGATTTTTTTGTAGTAGTTGCCTGCCTCCATACGTGATGGCTAACATCGGAATAGCTGTACCCAGAGAATAGGCCAGTGTAATAAATAAAGTTAAGAAACCAACCTGACTAGTCGCGGCTAAAGTAATCACTGAAGCCAGAATGGGACCCACGCAGGGGGCCCAGATCAAACCCAGACTGAGTCCGACCAAGATACCTCCCAAAAACCCAGAGTTTGAAGAATTTTTAGGAGTTAGCTGAGAGAGGCGGGAAACCAACTTTTCCAACAGAACCTGAGTCTGGGGAACCAACAAAGAGATTCCAAAAAAAATAATCATTCCCACAGCAAGAGTGCGCAGCACATCCGCGGAAAGCCCGGTTGCTTTTACTAAACTGGACAGAGCCAAAGTAAAGAAGGTAAAGCTGAGAATAAAGCCAGTTACAATTCCAAAAGGTCGCCGCTTACCTTCCCCCACCGAACCAGACAGAATAATTGGTAAAATCGGCAAAATACAGGGGGAGAGGATCGTTACCAATCCAGCAATAAAAGCAAATAAAATAAGTAACGTCATACCTCTCCCCCTACTAAAAGTCTGCGCTGCTATGTGAGCGGCAGAGCCAAGACTACATCTTGCTTGGCATTAAGACTGAGTTAATGACGTGTGTCACACCATTACTCGAGATCACATTAGGTGTGTCCACAGTGGCAGAGTTGCCCTTTGCATCTTTAATCATGACTGTGCCATTTTGTACCACCACCATCAGTTGTTCACCTTGAACAGTCTTGAGCTTTTGACCATCTTTAAGGTCAGCCGCAACATAACGACCGGGGACGACGTGGTAGCTCAGAAGACTCGCCAACTGCGCCTTGCTTTCTGGCTTTAACAGACCTTGAAGCGTAGCGGCAGGTACTTTATCAAAGGCTGCATTGGTTGGAGCAAAAACAGTGAAGGGGCCTGGTCCACTCAGTGTCTCGACTAAACCGGCAGCTTTTACTGCACTCACTAAGGTCGTCACAGTACTCGCGTTCATCGCATTTTCCACGATGTTCTTAGAAGGCACCATCATCGCACCCCCAACCAACACGCCGTCTTCTTTCATCATGGGTGGTGTACTGGCCATCATCGCTTGATCTGAACTTTCAATCTTACTCGATGGTGAGGCTGCAGGCGCACTCTGAGGCGAGCAAGCTCCCAAAAATAAGGATGTCATTAATAAGCCGCCAGCAAAAATTGCTACTTTTTTCATATAAACCTTTCAAAACTGAAATTATAATTGCAATCGTAAATGAAGTCTCATCCCTCCTTCTGCTGTAGTACAGCGGTTTTTACTTTGCTTGCAGCTATTTCGAGACGAATCTAAAGTCAGGATTCAAGTAAGTCTTCATAGAATAGCACATTCTCGTGCTAGAATCTATGAACGTGAAAAATTCTTTGCCTCTCCAAACTCTCCAGCTCTTCGGCAGGCTTTGGGTGATCGGCACATCTGTTATTGGGACATTAGTAGTGTGGGGTTTTCTCTTTTTATTCGTGATGCTGCGAAGTTCTTCCGACCAGGGTACGGAGCCTTCTTTAAATCAAAAAACTCTTCGTCAAAATGGACCTGATAAGATTGCCGTGGTGAACTTGAATGGACCAATCTTCGACACTGATGCAGGCCCATTTTCTGGTAGTGATGCAGCCATCTCAGCCCAACGAGTCACTCACTTACTAGAAAAGCTGCAAAATGCAGATGATGTTAAGGCCGTCATTCTCAAAATTAATAGCCCAGGCGGTGCCGTAGTTGCCTCAGATGAAATCTATCAACAGGTTAGATTGCTTCAACAACATAAAGTGGTCGTTGCTAGTCTAGGTGACGTTGCGGCCTCCGGTGGCTACTACATTGCTAGTGGGGCAAATAAAATTGTTGCTAATCCGGCCAGTATCACTGGCTCAATTGGGGTAATTGCTCAGCTGCCACAATTAAGTGGGCTGTATGAAAAAATCGGAGTTGAGATGCGTACTATTAAGTCTGGCGAGTTCAAAGACATTGGTTCGGAGTCACGAGACACGACGGCTGAAGAACAAGCAATTTTCGACTCCATTATTAAAGATTCTTATGACCAATTTATTCAAGCGATTGTGACCGGTCGAAAAATGGATGAGGCGAGTGTTCGCAAACTGGCTGATGGCAGAATCTATAGTGGCAAGCAGGCAAAAGCGAACGGGCTAGTAGACGAGCTGGGTGACTTTCAAACCACTATCAAAATAACCGAAGATCTGGCTCGAATTTCCAATGCAACGCTGGTGGAGTACTCAGACCAAAGTTTTTTTGAGAGTCTACTGAGCTCAAAATTTTCTAATCTTTCTGGCTTAAAAGTTTTTGAAAAAATGATCCCTACCCAACAGTTTGGGATTTACTACCTCTTACAAATTTAACGAAATCATCCGTCGCAGTTTATGCCGCTTGGGTGCTAATTTTCTGCATTAAACTCCGAGCTATTTTCTTGCCAAAAAGTCGGAACTGAGCAATAAAACCTTGGTCATGCTCTAACTTCCCAATGACTCCGCCTATATATAATCCTGGTTGTTTCTTGGATTGATGATGTGTATCTAAATCTAAACACTCTGCTCTGTCATCTTGACCTTCAGCCACAAACTCTTTGATCAGCTCAATGTTGGGCAGAAATCCTGTACACATAATCGGCCGAGTAGCAGAAGCGAGTTGCTGCCCTGATTCACTCTCTAGAACAAAGTGTTTATCTTGACTATAAATTCGCTTTACCCGGAAATTTTCTATTATCTTGACTAGTCCTTGCAGCTCAAGTTCTTTTACAAACTTCATGTGCTCCTTCCATAGGCAATCCACTGGCTCTGGAACTATATAGTCATGCGCAGTCACTAAGATTACGACCCGGCCAGGTTTAGCTAGCTGCATAACTAAGCCGCTTGCCCCATTGGCACCACCCACAATCGTCACTTCGGTAGCATCTAGTTCATCTAGATAAGCCAAGCGAGCATAGTGAGTATAGGCGCCTTCAGACTCCAAACTCTCATTCGGATTCGAGTACATTCCTGTGGCCCACACCAAATACTTAGTTCTTACTTCTTCGTCTGCTCGGGTCCAGAGGACAAACTCTTGTTTTACTTGATCAAAAGCAACCTTCATTATCTGGGTATTCTGACGAGTAGGAATCTTTTTTGTGTCAGCTACATGTGCTAAGTACTTTTGATACATCCTGTGACTAGGGTGGGGAATATTGTTAAAGACATCACTGGTTTTAACATCTGCAATCATATTATCATCATGGGATTTAGTACTTTCAGAGATCAGTCTCGTGTCATTCGGGTACTCCAACCAGGCTTGACCTATGACTCCACGATCAATGACCAACAGTTCTTTTGGCTCTAAACCTGCATCTATCAAAGCCGCTGCAACAGAGAGACCACCAGGGCCAGCTCCAACAATGACTACTTGAAAGAAATTAGACATGTCCCCGAGTATACGCGTAAACAAACTGGAGTAAAACTATTAGAATTCTAAAAAGTTAATATCAAAAGGCAGTTTCTCGGCCCAAGAACGCAACACTTTTTCTAAGGTTGATTGAGAAGGCTTTTTGTAAAGTAAGTACGTGCCAATAGCATTCTTTATTTTTGCCTCCTCTGCATCAGGAATGATGAACTTCCAAACTTGAATACGCGGAAAAATACTTCTAATAAAAAGAACTTGTCCAGTGTTTTTTTCTTCTATCCAAAATTGAGAAAGATCTGGCCAAAAAAAATAGCGTTCACCATACTTGATCCCAATTGTCGTAACAGAGCATAGTAAATGAGCTGGGGGCACTGCGGAAAGTATCATATATAAAAACCCTAACACCAGTAGAACCACAGCCAGTAAGATCTCCTGCAACAAAATTAACAATAACAATACTAAAAGCATCAAAATAAATAAATGTTTTTTCTCTGAGGAAGCACGTTTTTTGGTCAATTTATTGGGTGCCTGCCACTCTACCAGCATTTTTTCCTGGACCACGTACCGATCCAGACCTAGGGGATCCTGATAAAATTTTTCTGGGAAACTTTGATTATTAGGAAATTCTTGTGTAGGAGACATCTTTATACATATCTTACGGCTTTCTTTTTACTTTGACAATAAAACAACTTCTTACGGAGTTAGAGAGATGTCTTCAGGATTGTAAGAAATACGTAAGGATCAAGAGAAAAACAATTGAGTGCAGAGGCATTTCTTGGTAAGATACGGTATGGTTTACTCAATCCTTATTGTTGAAGATGATCTTGGTGTACAAAAGTATCTCCGCGAACTTTTGCTGGATAATGGCTACTCAGTCCAAACAGCTGGAGATGGCATTACCGCATTAGAAGCAGTCAAAAACTCACTTCCCGACTTAATTATTCTTGACCTAAATCTTCCCAATATGCGCGGAGAAACTGTCTGTGCAGAAATTCGAAAAAATTACCCGGACATGCGAGTAATTATTTTAACTGCGAAAGATAGTGTCAATGATATTGTGCAAGGCTTAAACTTAGGTGCAGATGACTACATGACCAAACCATTTGTGGCAGATGAATTTTTGGCTCGTATCAAAGCCAGATTACGACGGAGAGAACAAAAATCAGCTGTCTTAACTGTAGGAGATTTAGTATTAAATACCAAAACCTTAGAAGTCCACCGAGGCGAAGAATTAATTTCTCTTACTCCTCAGGAGTTCAAGCTCCTGCAATATTTAATGAATAACAAGGGTCAGATCTTGACTCGGGAAATGATCTTAAATCGAATTTGGATGTACTCTCCTGATATTGAAACCAGGGTCGTAGACGTGTACATGGGATACTTGCGCAAGAAAATTGATAAAGTCAATCCGAAAAAATTACTTGTTTCGGTTCGAGGTTTTGGCTACATGATTAAGGGTTAAGTTACTGGCTGGACGGGTATAAAAATAGTTACGGAAGTTCCCTTCCCCAGATTTGAGCATAGTGCGATTTCGCCATGGTGTTGCTCTATAATTTTCTTGCTCATATACAGACCTACGCCCATTCCTTCTTGCACATTATCAGTACTTCCTTTTTGAAACTCAGTAAATATGCGCGCCAATACTTCTTCTGACATACCTTGACCCTGATCTGTAATTTCTAAAATTAGTTGTTTCTTAGTACGTCTCAATACGATAAAAACCTCACTCAGGGATTTAGAGAACTTAGAGGCATTCTCTAAAATATTTAAAATCACTTGTCCAATTTTATCCTTGTCACCAATAAATTGATCATTTTCTTCTGTAAGCAGATTTTTATACGAGAAAGTGCAGGATGGACAGGCAATAACTACTTCGTCAACGTTTTTTTGAACAATCAGACCAAGATTGCAATTTTCGAATGTGTATTCTAATTTTCCTGCCTGAATTCTGTTTAGTAGCAAAAGTTCATCCACCATTCTGGTTAAGCGCAAACTCTCTTGCCGCAAACTTTTGAGCCAACCTTTTTCTTTTTCTAAGTTACTACTTACAATTCGTTTTTCCAGCAACTGTATATACCCATTGATACTGGTTAAGGGGGTTTTTAGCTCATGAGCGGTCATTGATAAGAACTTATCTCTCACTTGCAGGGCTTCAGTTGATTTACTGTAAAGCTGAGCCTTTCGAATCGCTAGGGTAGCCATTGTACCCAGGAGCTTGCATGCCTCTAAGTCTGATTTTTGCCACGCTATTTCTTTATTAGAAGAAACACTCAGGACACCAATTGATTTTTTTGATAATAGAGCGGGATGAAAACAACAGACTTAATTCCTAGCTTAGCAATGATCGGCTGGGGATCAACAAGTTGTGTTGCTGAAAGGATGATCGGAGTTTTTCTCAGCGAAGCTCTGTAAATATTCCCTCTCATCCGTGGCTTGAGCTTTGCAAGTTCAGCCGAGCTAGAATACACCTTCTCTAACCGCCGACTATTCTTGAGAAAGATTGAAGCATATTTAGCATCAAGAATCTTAATTGCTTCGTTAACAATTGTTTTATACGTTTCTGCAAGACTAAGTGGCAGAAGTAGCTGAACCGCACTCTGATTTATTGTTCGAAAGACATTTTGTTTTAACATTTCTTTTCAAGAAATAAAAAGCTGAATTTTCTGCAAAAATTCTTCCATTTCAAAAGGCTTAGAAATGAAACCATCAGCTCCGCACTTCTTCGCTAGTACTTCTCCGTCATTTTCTGCTGACACTATAATAACCGGTATTGAGGCAAACACTGGATTATCTTTGATTCTTTTCACTACTTCACAACCATCCTCTCCTGCAATCCACATGTCCATTATTAACAGATCTGGCTTTACTTTCAAAAGCATGGTTTCTATGCTAGTAGCGTGACTCAGACTAGTGGCAAGATAGCCATTTTCTTCTAAGATAATACTCAGCACTTCGCGTATGCCTTGGTCATCATCAACTAAGAGGACGTGCTTACTCATTAGTTGGGTATTATGACAGATCTTTACAAATTATTCTTTTTAGATTCTATTTCTCTTTTTATATCATCAGTAGCTTTCTCTACTTTTTCTCCTGCTTGTGAACGAGCGTTTTGAGCACCTTCTTTTACTTTCGAAACACTTTCTTCTGCATGGCCTTGAATTTCTTCTACCTTTTTCTTCACATCAGCACTTACCTGCTCCACTTTATCTACAACCTTTTTCCTTCTTTCCTGATCACTTAAAACCACTGCGGCGGCGGCTCCGATTGCAGCTCCTACCACTAGAGGACCCATCATTGATTTTTTAGGAGTTTTATCTTGAGTATTTTTCATTTGGTTCTTTCTTTATTGAAGGGGCAATACAGATTCACTATATTGCCCCTTCCGTCTTGTTTAAGGTGGTCTACCTTATTGGGCCCTTCGCAGCATTCTGGCAGCCGCTACTACTAACACAGCTCCAATAACGGCAACGATGAGGCTGTAGAGGTTGAATCCTGTTACGCCTGATTGGCCAAAGAAGTTCATTGCAAAGCCCCCTACAATCGCCCCTACAATTCCCAGGACAATGTCTCCGACTGGTCCTTGGCTACCGTTGCTTTTCATTAGAATTGATGCAACCCAGCCAGCAATTGCTCCAAAAATGATCCAGAGAATAATGTTCATATGTTGCTCCTCCTTATAAATTGTTAATTAGGATCTGTGTTCTATTCTCATCATTATCAGTGATAACAGTGTGAAGCTTAGGTAAGAGGAACGTAAGAATATGGATGAGCTATCTTAACTCAGCCATTTTTGGACCTTAACAATAAATTCATCTGGAAGGACATCGCTCTTAATAAGAAAATCTGAAACTCCTAATTGAGCTGCTTTTTCAAAAATACTTTCCTGATCTAAGTTAGTTAACAGAATTATTATGGGTAATTTTTTTATTTTTCTTTTCCGAAGAGAAGCTAATAGCTCTAAACCATCCTTCTGGGGCAGCATTACATCCAATAAAACTAGGTCGTAGGTATTTTTAATAATCTTTTTGAGTCCTAGCATGCCATTCCCAACTCCCTCCACCCGAAAACCTGCTTTTTTGAGCAGAAAAATATATAACTCCAGTAGAGCTGGTTCATCCTCAATAATCAGTATTTTTGAATCCATAATTTAATTTACCGGTAATTGAATTGAAAAAGATGTACCTGATTTTTTTGAAGAAGTCACCTGAATGCTTCCACTATGTAGCTGAATAATTTGCTGGGAAATATACAGCCCCAATCCTGTTCCTGAGTTGACCATTTTTTGATAAGAATGCTCAATTCTACTGAACTTCTGAAAAAGCTTTTGTTGATCTTTTTTATTAATACCCGGACCACTGTCTATAACTTTAATACCTACTATGAGGCTCATATGGCTTACTTCCACACTTACCTTTCCATTTACTGGAGTAAACTTCAGAGCATTCCCGATAATATTTTGCAGAACTTCCCGTATTTTTTCCTGATCAGCAATAATATTTACTTTTTTGGTTGTTGGGTTGAAAATGAAGCGTATTTTTCTCTCATCTGCCTTTACTTGGAGTTCTTCTTTTACTTGAGATATAAGATGTATTACATTAAAACTTTTCAATTTCAGTCCGAAATGATTTCCCTCTATTCTAGAAATCATCAACATGTTTTTTACAAGATGAATCAGTCTTTCAGATGACGCGTAAGCAATCTCTAAATGCTGTCGAACCTCATTTGAAAGAGTTGAGGATCCTTGAAGAGACAGCCAAAGATAACTCTTAATTGCAGTTAAAGGAGTTCGCAGCTCATGGGAAGCGATAGTAACAAACTCGTCCTTCAATCGATCTAATTGTCTTAGGGTAGCGTTGGTCTTTTGCAACTTTCGAGTCGCTCGAGCCACTTCCTGCTCCAGTTTTTGATTAAAGGTTGAAATTTCGTCGTAAGAAAGAGCATTTTTCACTGCAATCGAGAGTTGAGGACACAAAATTTCTAAGACACTTAGGTCTTCTAAAGTGAAGTCATCCCCAGACGATTTTTCTCCTAGAAATAAAGTGCCCATTAATTTCTCCCCAACTCTTAGATCCAAGGCGGCCATTAGCCCATATTTTCTAGCCATTTCCTTTCCATCTGATTCTGGAACTTCACTAAAAAGCAGTATTTTCCTTACAGAAGAAAAATCCGAACTCAACAAATAGAATCTTTTCTCAGCTTCTCTAGTAAGGTTTTTTTTATCGGTGCTGAAAACAGCATTCTGACTACCTGGTATAACCAAAGTTAAGGAGCTAAACTTCATTTCCTGTTGAAGCTTTTTGAGGAACAAAGAAATAAGTTCCTGAAGGACAATATTGGTGGAAGCAATATGAGCCAGTTCATGCAGTAACTTTCGAGCATCATACGCGTTCCGGAAAAAAACTTTTTCTGTTAATTTTTCGATGAATCGCCTAAGTGGCTGGAAAGTAAGTGCCGCAAATACGGAAACGATCACCCCATAAACTACATCTACTGTATCGCGCTGCTGTTCTGTAAAAAATTCTCCTAAGAGAAAAAGTCCTCCAATATAGAGCAGCGCAACTGTAGACATAAAGAATAGATACCCGAACGAGCGAACAATAACAAATTTAATATCCAGCAAACGATGTTTGACAATCGCATAAGTCAGAAATATAACCAGAATGAGTGAAAAGCTTGGACCCAAAGCAACCATGCTTAAGTTATTCCAAACTACTACTGCAAGAAAGTTAGTAGAAAAACCCAATGCTACAGTCAAAATCAAACCCAGCACTACAAAGAAAACTTGAGCTTTCTGCCTTCCCATTGAGTTTCTATACTTTGAAACTAAACTTAAAAATGCAGCCAGACTAAGCATGGAAAAGTTCAAGCCATAAAGGGCAGCAGCAGGGCCGGGTGTTAAGCTAGGTTTCCCACCTACAAAGCTGTAGCTAGAAAACATTAACGACGTGGGCGTTAATAGCAGAACGCATGCTGTTACCGCTGTAAGAAAGACTAACAATACTCTGTTTACTTTTTCAGGTTTATTAGGAAAAAAGTAAGCAATCAGAAAAAAAACCAGTGGAATTGGAGTAGTAACAAACATTACTGCTCGCACCCAAAATAAGCGTTGAGCTGCATCAACAGGCAATAACGAGCAGGTATTTGCAACTGTCCACAAGGTCAGCAGAAGTATAAAAATCACTACCAAAATATTTACTGGATGTCTTCTATTTCTGAGAAAAACTAAAGTAGCTAAACAAAGATTAGTAACAATAGTAATGACTGCAATGTAGATAATCATTGATTGTTGGATAGTTGTTGAAAGAATTGTTCTGCAACCACACAAGCCGCCGCTACGCTCAAGCTTTGAGGGATGGGTGGTTTCTTTTTAAAGTACACACCGTGAATAGTTTCTCCCACTACAGTTGTAGGTTGAATACTATTCGGTTCACTAATAATTTTTACTGGCAATCCGTGTTTTCTCAGCACGCGGTGAAGAGCCGGCTGAGTATTAAATATTTCATGACTTACATCAGGCCAATTTCGAGCAATTCCTTCATGGATAATCATCATTAAACTTGCACTCACAGTCGCCCTATCAGCTACAGAAACAACTTGTTTGAGTAAATCTGCCGACACTACATTAAGCCGTGTAATTTCAGCTAAAGAACTTTCCGGAAGATCAGCAAGCTCCTCTCCATCTTGGTTGTAAGCAAAACTGAGGGCGGCTTGAGTTGGTAAAGAGCTCAAAAGACTAGGATGAATTTGGGGAGCTCCAGCCTCAATCTTGGTTTCTCTTAGGGATTTTTCCCCACTTCCACGCATGGCGCCCATTGAACCTACTATGTACTTTTTGCCCTGATGTGAAGCAATAACTAGTGCCACCAAGTAGTCGTCTCGAAAAGAATGCATCATTGCTAGAAGTAACTCAGCTTCTAGTTGCTGGCGGTAGCGGAGTTGCAGCCGTTCGTAATTTTTTCCAGTGACTTTTTTCCCTGATGCACTTAGAGTACCTAATGCTATTTTTTCGGCTACTTCAGAGGTTTGGAGGAGTTCTCTAGCATATATATGGGTTGACATATCAACGATTTGAGCAATAAATCCTAAGTTTAAAAATTGAATTAGTCCGCACCACAAGCTTAAATTTTGGCCATCTATCTCTACTTGAATTGCACTTTCTGAAATACTTTTATAGTCGGGATCCTTATTTACATACCAATAAGCTTTATCATAAAAATGATAAGTAGGTAGACTTACAATACTCAGAGGGTGGGAACTCTCGTAATACAACTCCTGATGAAGAGCAAAAATATGTGCCATACTTTCTAGCTCCAGTGATTTTAGTCCCGGAGATCTAAACCTTTCTATTTCTCTAATAACACTCCTAACTTTCTTAGTAATTTTTTGTTTCTCAAGATCTACTACTAACCTCATACTTTCAAGATAATTAACATCTTCTAGACCATACAAAGTTGTTTGTCCTTCAGTTCCAGATCCATCTATTAATCTTTTTCCTTCTCTTAACATTTTTTCTCCTATGTGGAAGATTATAGCTTGATAGATCAATACTTCACTGATGTGTAGATTTTATCCAGTCCTCAGTATTAAGATTATTCCGCAATTGTTAAATATTTATTAACTCTGAGAATGAGCTCTAGTGCCCTTTTAACTCAAATTGGTGTGGATTGGAAGGCCGTGAGAGTTGAAAAAAGTAAAGAACTTGAAGGCTCTGCCGGACTTCCCGCATGAGCAGCATAAAAGGTAGGATTAACCTAACTACATACTCAATAAGAATGCGAGTACTTTGGGTAAAAAGATAATTCCGGCAATAATGGCTGCTGTGACTGCTACTGAGAGAACTGCCCCAGCAGCTATATCGCGAGCACGTCCGGCTGCAACATATGGAAGACCTAGATCATCCCGCAAACGGTCACAGATCTCTTCAATTGCGGTATTAAAAAGTTCAGCACTGATGACTACACCAAATAGCAAAATAACAATAATCCATTCGACGGATGAGATTCGGAAAAAAACGCTGAGAATAACGATTATTACCACAGCAGTAATATGAATCTTCATATTCCGCTCTTCAAAGCCACTGACTAACCCCTTAAAGGCGTAGACAAATCCCATTAAAAAATGACGCAAGAAACTCATCATGCTCTCCGTTTATTCTCTAGCTGTGTAACTGTATCATAAAAAATCACAGGCTTGGAGAAGGACTAGCTGAGGCAGAAGCCGCAGGCTCCGTAATCGGAGCGACCAGTTGGGTGCTAACCCATTCATGAACTCCCTGCCAATTTCCCACCCCATCTTTGGCAACTAAGATACTTTGCCCATTTGCGCTGCGGGATAACATTAAGGCATTGTCTTCGGTTAATGCGAAACTGTGGATACTAAAGCCACGTAATTCGTCCTTATAACGCAAAAACATCTGCATGTCAGCTAGAGTTAAATCAGTGGTCAGATCATTCGATAAACTTGAGATAAAAGGAAGTACTTTAGGGAAAAAATCTAGACTAAAGACCCGCTCTTTGACCGCCAATAAAAGATTCCGCTGACGTGCAGCTCGACCGAAGTCAGTTCCATCTTGAGCGGAGTGGCGAGACCGAACATACTTCAGCGCTGTTTCTCCACTCATTAATGTTCGACCTCTATCAAAGTGAAGTTGCTCATAGCGACAGGGAAGCTCTTTCTCGGCTATGCTCGCGGAAACGGTTGCCAGAGCCTTAAGCTCTTCATCTGTCTTGCCGCAGGGGTCAGTTTCTTTTCCTTCAATTGGGTAAAGAAAATCGTCAAAGGTTTTCTCTACATTGACGTTAACGCCTCCTAGAACATTAACCGAGCGTTTGAAGCCGTGAAAATTCAAAGCTACAAAGTTATCTATTTCTAATCCTGTCACCTGATTTACAGCATACTTGGCTAGCTCACCTCCACCAGCTTCTCCGGTATACCGGGCCGGCTTGAACCTGTAACTCCGATCATCTGCCCCATTTGCGTAGGCAGCATTGATTTTCCAAGAGCTGTTCTGCTCAGGAGTTAATGGTAGAGACACCCATAAATCTCGAGGTAAGGAAATAAGAGTGATACTTTTTTTCTCTGGCCAGATGTGCACCACCATCATCGAGTCTGTCAGCTTCCCACCTTCATGGGCTCCACCCCCATATCCAAGCAAAATGAAGGCATACGGTAAGGCATTATTAAAGCTGTCTACTGGAGTATGAGCAGGCGTAAGCGCCGAATCCCTGTCTTGAGTATTTGGCTGCACCGAAATTTTTTGGAAATTTCCATATAAGAAAAATCCAAATCCCATACTGAGAGAAACCAGACCTAGCAGAATGAGGATTAAAACTTTTTTCACTTCGGAGAAGGAGTATAGCAAATTATAGGTATGGTGTTCCGACTTTCTCTGCCACTTTGATGAGTAACTCTTCCATCTCGAAAGGCTTAGCAATAAAATCATCTGCCCCAGCATCAAAAGCTGATTGCTTTACGTCTCGACTAGCTGAGATCAAGATAATAGGTAAATCTTTGGTATGCTGCTGGGAACGAAGCACTCGGCAAATTTCCCTGCCATCTTCTCCTGCCATCCAAATATCCAGTAAGACCAGATCGGGTAAGATTGATTCTTTCTTAGAAGAAGCAAGCACCTTTTTTCCATTCGTGACCACGTCTACATCATATCCAGCATCTTCAAGAACAATCTGAATTACGTCTAATATAGCAGTATCATCATCGGCCACCAGAATCCTTTTCTTCATAGAAGAATATAGCTTAGAAGAGAAAAAACAATCTCCCGTGTGGAAAGCGTAAGAAAGACGTGAGAAAATACTCTAATACCAAAAGACAATCCTCAATATCCCAGAAACCTGCCCTTAGTATCAAGGCCGCAAAAAAGCTTTCGCAACGCGGAATATCAAAGAACAGAAAGACCTATTCCCACCAAGCTATATAAGATTGGTGAATTACTGTTTCTGGCTTAGCGCTCAGTGGTGACCAAATCGGCCATGACACTTCTCTGGTACATGGCATTCCAAACGTCGCGGTACTCCCCACAGAGATAGATGTGCCTCACCCACTAGAACACACAGATCTATATACCCGTATTATTCAAGCGGGTGAAGGGTACCCAGCCAATGTCATTCTTTCTGAATACGGACCTAAAGAGTTGGTAGCCATGAGTCCTAAGTACTATGATCGTAATCGCATAACTACCTGGATGAGTGGAGTTGTGCTGACGCATGGGATTGAACGAGCAAATAGTGGAGCAATCCACTCAGTGATACTGGCCAGGCATGCACAAATTCCGGTCTTTTTTATTGCAGGAACCGTTTCTCAAGATGCAGCAGCAAAGCTGGCAATGCTAGGAGCGAGAGCAGTGAACTCACCTGACCAAATGGTTGAACTGCTTCAGAAAAAGTAATCTGCTATGTAGATTGACATTTAAAAGCTCCTGCCCCATACTACCGACTCTCATAAGTAGTAGATACACATATGGTTGAGCTTTCAGAAAAAAAACAAGTCGCAAAAGACTCTCTTGACTCACTTTTTAGAAAAGTGAGAGAAATGTTGATTCCTACTGATAACAAAGAAGAAGTCATTGAGTCCGAAAGTTTTACTCAGTGGATGGACTGTATTACCCTGCAGTATTTTGCCAGTATTGACGATGATAACAGTGAGGGAGAACAATTACTTGAGTTCAAACGTGCTATGGAAATGACAGATTTTCTAGTAACGGGCTTAAAAGATCCTGAAGAAATAGAAAGCTATTTCCGAGAAATCCTCGCTCTCTTATTTACATTTATGGATTGTAACCCAGTGGTCTCAATCGATCTACTTTACAAAAAATTAGACTGCATTTGGGACAGAATAGTTATTACTGTTGAGAGTAAATGGGCCAAGGCTTTACCCCAATAATTATCACTTCCTCAGCATCTTAAAGGCATGATTCCAAGTATTATTCTTGGCTCCATAGTAGACCCAGAGGATACACAACGGCTCAGTAATTCTCGATTGTTCTATTCCACCTAGATCAGTAATATTCTTCCAACCAAAGTCGCGGAGCAGCTGAGTGACTAGTTGCTTGGCACCTTCATCATTACCACAGAGCAGCATGTCAGGATCCCCTTCTTCAAAACTTGGGCTGACCATCATTGGGTTCCCCACAATATTGAGCGTCTTGACTATCTTCGCCTCTGGGAGCTGAGCCTGTAGTTGCTCCCCACCTGATGTGGTAAATCCTACCGCAAGTGTAGGGAGTGGGCCGTGAGAGAAATCTAATGGATTAGTCACATCAATGACAACTTTATTGGCAAAGTTCTTCGGCTCAGCAAGCGTAATAGCCTGAGAATTTTGAACTCCTTTGGTGGCAACGACTAACAGCTCTCCAAAGACCGCTGTTTCTGAAAAAGTTCCCGTCGAGGCAAGCTCTCCCTGAGACTTGGTCCAGTGCTTTAATTTTTCACTCTCAGGATCCCGAGACCCAATCTTCACCTGATGACCAAGGCCAATAAAACCTTTACCCAACGCTTGTCCAACATCTCCCGAACCAATAATGCCTATTTTCATATGCTCGATTCTAACAGATTACTTCCTCACAAGCACAATCCCAAACGGCGTGGCTCGCCCTGGCCCAGCAAGATACTTGCCATTGACCATAAATGCGGTCGAACCACCGCTATCCAGGTTCAGAGCTGACTGCATGCCCAATGCTTTGAGCACTCTTGCAGTCTCCGCCACAGTCGCACCGCGAACTACACCAATGTACACACTGTTATCTTTGGACGCAATAAAGCTCCTCGATCCACGACTCCCTTTTTTGGGATCTCCATCCCCACCAAAAGTGACATTTCCTCCTGAGAGCAACATTGGCTGCCCTGCAATCACCGCATCCACTCCAGTATCTCGACCCCACTCAGAGCTTTGGCCAACCAGCCTGGCTCCACCGCCACTAAAAATCATGGCCGGCACACTACTGTAGACGTTATTATCTGAGTTAAAGTACACTTTTTTCTTGTTCATTAAGAGCGTATCAAAAGAGTTGGTTTTACCAGCACAGCTTGGGTACTCGGCTGGACAAAAATACGGTCCGTTGATACCGGCAAAGCCACCGCTACGTGAGACAAAGTCAGAGAGTGAAGCAACCGGACACCCATCTCGACAGTCCCCCTCAGAGGCTGTTTCTACCTGAACGCGAGTTGAGCCTAAGTCTGCACCTAAAATATCGACCATAAAGCTGCCCGCGTCGCTCTCTACAACTTGGCGTGAGTACCCGGCCGCAGGTGCAGTATTAGAGCTAGGAACGTTACTAGGAATCGGGGCGGCAGCTGTGGCTAACTGCGCTCGCAAAGTAGCAATATCTTGATTGAGCGTTCTGAGCGTCGCGCTACCACTAGCATAGTTGCGCTTGCTCAGCTGGGTTAACACCAAACTAAACTGGGATTCCAGCTTCTGCGTCTTAGCAGCATCACCACGCAGCTCCAAAAGATCTTCGTAGGCGAGAAGTGCCTGGCTAAAAGTGGTTTCGATACTCTTAATATCGGCTTGGAGTTGAGAATTTTTGATTCGTTGGTCTTCGGTTTTGAGGGTCTCTAGCTCGGCAGAAGCGCTACTCAGCTGAGCAGTCACCAGATCTAACTCGCTGGTTAATCTATCTCGGGCTGTCGTCACTCTGCCCTGATCGCCGATCAGCTGTTGGCGTTCTGCCTGCCACTGCAAAAAGTAGACTCTGGCAGCAATCGCCATACTGGCTACGCCAATCAGCAAAATACCAACTAACGGAAGCAAAGATGCTGTACGCAGCTTCACTAAAAAAGCTGAGTTAAGCTGGGGCAGGAACTTCTTCACTCCCTCAGTATAGCCTGATTTTTTAGATGAAAGTTAAGGCAATGCCTTTTTGGTTCGCACGACCAGTTCGACCAATCCGGTGGATATAGTCTTCGTAGGACTCTGGCAAATCATAGTTAATGACGTGAGTCACGTTATGAATGTCCAAACCTCTAGAAGCGATATCAGTAGCGAGTAACACTTTGACGCGGTTGCCCTTGAATTTCTCAATGGCGCGTTGGCGTTGACTCTGACTCTTGTTCCCGTGAATGGTTTCGACGTAGATGCCACGTTGGTCTAGCGTCTCAGCCAGTTTCTCAGTCCCACGCTTGGTGCGTAAGAAGATGAGCACTTTCTCAAACTCGACTTGAACTAAGAGGTCATGAAGCACATCGATTTTCTCTTTGCCATTCATCCGGACGACGTCCTGATCAATGTTGGTAGAGGAGTCGCGGGTCTTCACAGACACCTTGACTGGATCAGTCAAGAACTGACGCATAATCATCTGAGCATTGTCTGGTAAAGTCGCCGAGAAGAACATAGATTGGCGAGGCTGAGGCAAGATAGAAGTAATGTACTTCACATCTTGGATAAAGCCCATATCAAGCATCTGGTCAACTTCATCGAGCACAATGTTGTTGTAGTCAGAGAAGTAGAGAGAGCGACGAGCTTCCAAGTCACGCAGTCTGCCTGGCGTACCAATCACAAAATCTGGACGGCGGCGTAAGGCTTGCTGCTGCTGATACATGCTCATACCACCAATACAGACGGCTGAGTAAATTCTCATACCTTGACTAAGTTGGCGAAGTTCCTGATCAATTTGGACGGCGAGCTCACGAGTCGGAGCCACGATTAAAACGCGCTCATTTTGACTAGTAAAGACTTTTTGGATCAAAGGAATTAAAAAGGCAGCCGTTTTACCGGTACCAGTGTTAGCAATTCCAATCACATCCTTGCCATTTAAGACGTGAGGGATGATCTGATCTTGAATCGTGGTGGTCACGGTATAGCCGTGAGAAGTGATGTTTCGTTCTAACTGTTGGTCAAGATTAAAACTCTGGAACGTATTTTGCGATACGACAGGAGCTTCTACAGGCTCAATACTGGCCTTTTTGACAAACATGGATGGATCAAATGATTTACGTCGAGGGGCACCACCGCCACCGCCAAAACCACGACGACCTCCAAAACGACCACGTTGAGGAGAAGAAAAGCGAGAAGAAGAACCTCTCTGAGAGCTTTGTTTATACATACTTTTACTACACCTACTGTTAAGAGAAGGCGCTATCTGAAGAAAAAAAGAAACTGTCTAATTGAGAATTTTGCGAATCTACCCAAAAAAGAAGATATTAACTGAGGAATCTTAATTTCAACAACTTGTTATGAAGGGAATTATACACCATTTTTGCCAAAAAGCAATTATTATGGGATTGATAATGTTTGGTGTAGTAGGTATAGGATCTGGAGCTAAAATTCACCATCCATCATCAGCAGCTGAGCAGGATTTTCGCTCTGGGCTGCTTTACTCAAGCCAGGAGTGCTCATAAAGTTGATCAATACAACCAAACTTAGAATAATTACTACAATCGTAATTCCAATCATCACTAGCCCCGAGACTTTGGACGAGGAATCAGGCTTTCGCAAGTACTTCAGCCCCCAAAAAAGCCCTGCGGGAGGCAGCAAGGCGCTGGCTACGTATAACAAGGCTTGGGTTCCTACCGCGCTCTGGCTTGTTGTAGAGGCATGTAACTTGGTCCCACAGTTGTAGCAGTAAAAGTCGGTAATTCTGACGTCAACATGACAGTTGGGGCAGGTAAGCGAGCTTGGTAAAACTGGCGCAGTTTCCATCCATCCATTCTATAGCTCAAACTCGTTAAAGTCAGGCTGCACTAAGCGAGAGTGGAGATCCAGCGCTTCTATCAGTGCAATGTCTGCGGGCTGCATTGTCCAGTCTGCTGATCCAAAGCCATCTTTGATTCGCTCAGGCTTAGTGGAACGAGGGATCACGACAATGTTTTTGCTGATCAGCCAGTTGAGGATAATTTGCGCAGGTGAACGGTCATATTTTGCTGAGAGCTGCTGAATAATTTCTATAGATAGATCTTTGCCTTGAGCGATCGGCGAGTAGGCTGTAATCAAGATCTTGTGCTGATCACAAAAGGTTTTTAGCTCCTTTTGGTTCAGACTGGGGTGAAACTCAACTTGGTTGGTAGAAATCTTGACGCCAGTTTGGAGTGCTTGCTCTAGATGTTTGATGGTGAAGTTTGAGACACCAATTGAGCGAACTGTTCCAGCCTCTTTAAGCTCTTGGAGTGCTTCCAAGGTTTCTTCAACTGGGATCTCTTTATTTGGCCAGTGCATGAGCATCAGGTCAAAGTACTCTGTCTGCAGCTCTTCCTGAAAACGCGCCACTGAAGCGAGCACATTGTCATGATGGAACTCAGTTCTCCATACTTTAGTGGTCAAAAAAAGCTCAGAGCGAGGAATACCGCTGCTTTGAATGGCTTTGCCAACTTCTTGGTGGTTCTGATACACATCTGCTGTATCTAGATGGCGGTAGCCGAGCTCTAAAGCAGTTTCCACGGATTGGCGCGCCTCTTCAGCTTTCAGTTGCCAGGTGCCAAAACCGATAACGGGGATTTCTACTCGTGGTTCTAGGGTGAATTTTTTCTTAGTAACTCCTTTTTTAAGTCTACTCCTTCTACAGCTATCTGCCGACGACGAATCACCAGCATACTTACAAACAGAATATTGATGATGACCAGGTAGACAGGCATCAGAGCGGTAACTATTGAAACGTTTGTGAGCGCAAAGAGGGTAATCACATACTTCACGCCACTCAAAACATAGGTGCTCAACAGCATGGCTATGCAAGCTCCCCCAAAACTAATCCAGTCCAAGAAAACGATATTTACCTTTCCCCTGCTTTTTAGCAAAGACAAAATAAGTATCACCAAACAAATACCTGCAGTGAATCCTGTCACCCATGCTCCAGGTCCAGCATTATCAGAGATCTGGCCTAAAAATCCGGTAAATGTGAGAATCAAAAAAACTAGCCAAGAAAAAATGTGTGGCTTGGTTTTTCCCGACAAAATATCTCGGATTTAGGGGATATAGCTAACGAATGCGATTAAAGTGGCAATCAGGCCAAGAATTTCTTTCCAATACATGAGGTGTATCATATCTGAGTCTATGAATAAGTTGAAAATCATTCTCCCCTTTCTTTTTCTCCTGCTTCTAGGTGTAGGAGCTGCTACCTATGTCATTAGACAAAGACGCGCTACTATCCTGGCAGAGCTGACCGAAAACCTCAGTCCAGAAAATGAAAGCATTATCCTGCCTCCTTACTCTCTCACAATCGAGGCTTTACGAAAAGGTGAGTATCCAGGAAGCGAAATTACGATTGAAGAAACGCTCCCCCCGGGCAGTAACTACGACCGCTACCGGACTTCTTACCAGTCCGAAGGATTAAAGATCTATGCATTGCTGACTGTACCGAAGGGAACTAAGCCAGAAACAGGCTGGCCAGTGATTGTTTTTAACCACGGCTATATCCCGCCTGCAGAGTACAGAACTACCGAGCGCTATATTGCGTATACTGACGCCTTTTCACGGAACGAGTATATTCTCTTCCGGCCAGACTATCGGGGTCACGGCAGTTCTGAAGGGCAAGCCTCGGGAGGGTATGGCTCAAATGCCTATACGATTGATGTACTCAATGCGCTCGCCTCGGTTAAAAAGTACAAGGACAGTGATCCTAAACGGATCGGGATGTGGGGTCACTCGATGGGTGGCTTTATTACTTTGCGGAGCATGGTCGTAAATAAAGACATTAAGGCGGGAGTAATTTGGGCGGGCGTGGTAGCTTCGCATGATGACCTACTCAATAACTGGCGACGACGTAGTCCTATGCCAACAACCACCCCATCTCCGACTGGTAGCTCTCGTAGCTGGCGAGTAAGCCTGACTGAAACCTTTGGTAATCCCCAAGCAAATCCGAGTTTCTGGAGCTCGATTTCCGCTAATGCTTTCTTATCAGACATTTCCGGCCCAGTCCAAGTTCATCATGGTACGGCTGACACATCGGTGCCAGTAGAATTTTCAGAAAAACTAAAAACCCAGTTGGATGCGGTGGGAAAAGAAGCTGAGCTATTTATCTACCCCGGAGACGATCACAACCTAGCCGGTAACTTACGCATTGCGCTGCAGCGATCTGTTGAGTTCTTTGATCGGCACGTAAAGGGTAAAAAATTATAACAATTACTTTTTTCTTACTTTTCCTTTACATTTTTATAGCTACGGTCACTTTACAATGGATGAGATAGCAGAAAGGAAAATATGAAGTATCTCATTCTTTGGTTACTCGGAGTTCCCGGCGGCGTGCTGGTTGTTATTTGGGTGCTGAGTCGAATTTTTTAATTACTTGGCTTCTTAAATAGGCGGGGGAGAAAAATGGCAGACCACATCAAGGTATGGTGATATTTTCAAACTGACTAAATACAATTTTCTTCAGAAGCGATATATTAAAAAGGTGAAAGCTCAATCTGTCCGATCTCTTCTCCATGAAATTACTTATGATGCTAAGTCCAGAATAGATACATTCACTTCTTTGGACCAAGATCAACAGCTGCTCGTTTTACTCCAGCTCTCAAAACATGTTCAGTCTCAAGTTTTAGCAGAACTCTCAAACAGCGTTTTGGTGCCTCTCCTAGAGAAGTTAGATCCAGATGATGCGACTGATTTACTGCAGAATACCCCAAAGCGGAAACAAAAAGAGCTATTGGTGGAGTTAAGTGAGGAACTCCAAGATAAAATTTCTCTGCTGCTCCAATTTGATCCTAAAACAGCCGCGGGGCTGATGAGCTTGAACTACATACAAGCTAATCACGATGATGAAATTTATCGTGTTGCAGAGCAAATTCATACTCATGAAAAAAGAACCGGTAGACTACCAGAAATTTTAGTTCTGGAGACTGGAAAGCTGGTTGGTTTTCTCCCCATTCACAAATTACTCTTGGCAAAACCTAGTGAAAAAGTCAAAGAGTACATTCAGCGAATTACTTCCCTGAGATATACCGAAAGTCGAGAAAAAGTTGTTGATCATTTTTTAGATCATCCTCACCAAAAAGTGGTTGTTTTAGATGAAAGTGACGCCATTTTAGGAATTCTTTACTCCGATGATGTACTCAGAGCATTACAACAAACTGAGGGATCAAGCCTTTATGATTTTGCTGGCGTGAGTAATGAAGAGACAGTTTTTGGTTCGGTAAAGCAAAAAGTAAAGTATCGGTATAAATGGTTAATTATTAATTTAGCGACTGCGTTTTTAGCTTCTTTCACGGTGAGCCTTTTTGACGAGACGATTTCCAAGTACGTCTTGCTGGCAGTCTATATGCCAATTGTAGCTGGCATGGGCGGGAATGCTGCTACTCAAACATTAGCTGTTCTGGTGCGAGGAATTGCTTTGCGACAAATTGATTTACAGAGTTGCTTACCAACCTTGCGGCGAGAAATTTTAGCTGCACTCATCAACGGTCTTATTAATGGCGTCCTAGTTGCAGCAATTGTGATTATCTTTAATCGTGATGTCAAAGTCGCCGTGGTTCTGGCTGTCGCGATGACGATTAATTTATTAGTAGCGGGATTCTTTGGCACGCTGGTGCCAGTGATTATGAAGAAGCTTGGCAAAGATCCTGCAACTTCAGCTACGATTTTTATTACGACGGCGACTGATGTTTTAGGCTTCTTAGCTTTCTTAGGTCTAGCCAGCCTAGTGCTGAACTAAGATTTTGCTGGGAGTTGCGCTTTACAAAGCTGTAAATTCATCCCAATCCTCACAGGGAAACCGAGGAAAGAGCACTCGATGGCCAAGAGCCGCTAGCTCTCGTTCTAGCTCAGGGAGCCAGCTTGTTTCTAATTTCTGATGAGAACTAAAAGATCCATGAAAAGAACAAACGATATGGTGATATGATTTGATCTTATGTCAAGAAGACAAGAGGTTTGCGCTCGTTCTCCAGAACACCCTCATCCTAGTGTAGAAATGTTCCTCACAAGATTTGTACTGTGGCTTGCCAGTGTTAAAGTAACTGTAGAGGCAAAGCCTGAGGCTTGGGATGCGGCTCAGGAGTACCTAAAAGGTGGCTATAAACCAATTATCTACTCAGTTGCTGAGCATCGTGGTCACACCGACTCACCTATTGTCTGCTGGGCAATAGCCAAAGATTTATTCCCTGGGCACTGGTCTAATCTTTTACTTGTCGCAGCAAAAGATACTTGGTCGAAACCCAGTATGCAAGAACTTGCTCAGCGCCTTTTCGGTGAGATTTTCCTTTTTGATCGAAGAACTGGAAGCTTTGAGGGAGCAAGAACTCAACTGGAAGCGTTGGGAAGTAGAGTCAAGATCAACGCTCAAAATATCGGAGCCTCACTAGTGATTTTTCCACGAGGCACTAGAGATCCAGATGCCCCGATGAAGGATCTGCCAGTAGTTCTATCTAGACAAACCAAAGCACCTCTGGCTGTCGTCAATATTCATGGAGCGGAAGCTGTACTTCCCAAGGTACCTAAAGAGATGGAGCCTGAGCAAATTCTTAAGATCTTCATGCGAAGACTAAATCCTCAAGGTCAAATAAATGTAGTGGTTGAGCTTGCTGATTTTATTCAGCCCGATGATTTAAAGAATCAAGAAATGAAGAAACGCTTTCTTAACGCACACAATGTAGCGTCTTAAGTTTAAGAAATGATATGATTAAGCTCTCTGATGAAAAGCCACTTTTTTTCCGCTGATGTAGTACGATTTTTGGCTATTATTTCGGTAATTGGAATTCACTTAGTGATCGCTATAAGTAATAGGCCCGACTTTTTTGGTGGATTTTTCTGGTGGATTACATTTTTACTGAATAGTTTATTTAGAAGTGGAGTTCCTCTTTTCATTATGCTGAGTGGATACTTAAGTTTAGGGAAGCCTGTCAGTAACAGGCAGAATACACAGAAGGTAATTCAACGTCTAAGTCATCCCACTCACAGCCTACTATGCTATTTTTAATATCGTAGCAGCCCGAATTGCTTGGCTGAGAGCAGAGCCTTTTAGTTACTGGGATATCTTTCACAACCTTAGTAAGAACACCCATAGTATCTTGTACTTTTTAGTAGTGTTAATTCTGTTGCAGCTGCTGAATCCTTTGTGGAACGTACTCACTGAAGAAAAGAACTTGCCAATACTTCACTATGTTACAAGATTTTTCTTTATTCTTGGTGCCGCAGCTCATCTTTTTTATTACTTGAGTCTTCGCGAAGGAGAAGTTTTCAATACCTTTACTCTATGGTTCATGTGGCTAGGTTTTTATCTATATGGTTACGTCGTTAAATTAAAACCCCAAGCTCTAACGAAAAAAGAGGTTAGTCTCTATACCATCATGTTTCTGATCGGTTATGGGATTACGGTCGGACTCGCATACATCACGCTATGGCTTCACTACAATCAGCTTAGCGAGTTATTCATTATTAAGGAGCAACCATATTCTGACTCATACTTTAGTTTCGGAGTTATGCTGATGTCGATTAGTAGCTTTAATTTACTAATGAGAGCTCGTTTCATTCAAAGGCTAGAACTATTTACTCCTGTCAAAAGAATTATTTCCTATGGAGCAGCGCTGAGTTTTGGACTTTACTTGAATCACCTGTTAGTAATAAACATTCTGGATAAATTTTTTGGGATCAACGCTGATAGTCCCAGTATGCCAAACTTGTCCATTTTCTTACTAATAAGTTCAGTACTTACACTTGGAATTTCAGTAGCGATTGTAGTTATTTTAAGGAAGATTCCCGTTGTAAAAAGAATTATTGGTGAAAAGTAGTGTCAATTATTGCCGTATCAAACTCTCTTCTTGCAGATTCTGGCCCATGTTTTTAAGATTGGGAAAAAGTAGTACCCAATTCCAGCCAATACTAAAAGGCAAAAGTTTCCGATAATAATATTTTTCTTTATAAGTGCTGTGAAATTTTTCTCCGGAAATGTTGGTTCTGTAAGTTACTTGGAAGCCGTGGAGATTGCTTTGTGCTATGGCTGGATAAATAGTCAGTCTAAGTGGCTTGACGACGCCTCCTATGTACAAAGATTTACCGCGAGCAGAGCTAAAAGTATCTGGTCAAAGATCAATACTAAGTGGTAGGATTTTCCCGGGTTATATATAGTACAGGTTCAGTACGCACTGTAGGTTCCTCCATTATTACGGCTCCTGTAGGAGTTGAGTTACAAACACATCCATACAAGATATTAGAAGGAGTAATCCATGAATGCTTCCCCCCACAATCTTTGCAAAGAGTATCTGTACTCACTGTCCAGCTTTGATCAAACATATAAAGTCAAAATCGTACAACTTGCAATAAGTTCTCATTATGAACACGCTCCGTTACCTTTTCTAACTGACTAGCAGTCTGCCAGCCCTCAAGAACGGGACGCAACTTCCAAGGGGTTAGGTCAAAATTAATTTTGTTCTTTTTTTCAGGATCTCCTGCCATATTTTCCTCCTCTAAATTTTCCACATTGTACACCTTTATTACGTACGAACGTAGATGCCCACTTAGAAGACTGTAAAGATTGAGGTAAGAACTTAAACCGACCATCGCCGTCAAAAGCTCTACAAGTTTAGATTAGAACCACCTACTACTTACTGCGAATTCAAGTCCTCTCCACCAACGCTTCTCCATCTCTTAAAATTTTAAACAGCATCTTGTGTTCAATATAATACTCTACTGTTTTATCTGTTAAATCAGACTCCGGATGATAGGACTTGTAATGTGGGGCAACAAAGTAATTGATAATTCCTAAACCATCATAAAGTGTTTGTTGCTGATACCCTTCGGGAATAAAGTGAGGATCATCAGCGAGCTCAATACCTTTTAGTGTAGGAGAAAGCACACAGACGCCCGCACTATAGCCAGCATAAATAAAATCTTGCTTCGATTGGAGGTGAGTATAGTGAAGAAGAATTTTATCTAGACCGCTTTCAGCCATCGCCCGTCGGAGAATAAAGGTGTTGCCCCCGATCACCCACACTAAGCCAAACTCTTCCATTTTTGCTTCGAGCTCTGGAGCTTTCCCAAAGTAGTTTTTTAGATCCAGCTCTTCACTGATAAATCCCAAATTGTTTAAGTCAGCAATTTCTCTCTGAATACTTTTACGTTTCCGATCGTGGTCGAGGCTGAAATCGAGAGAATTTGAAATAACGGCAGCACGCGTATTTTTTCCTACTAGGTTTTTGAGTTGGGAGGGATCATTGCCTAGGTGGTAAGAAGATAAGTAGAGGTGCATAGAAAAATTTACTGCCCCAACTCCTTAATTACTCTCTCCACAATCGGCGGCACTTTATACTTCACACCCACTTCCTCAATTGGCACAAAGCCTCTCCATTCAATATTCTGCTCTGTTGGCTCTTGCAACTCACCTAGTAACTCTGCCGAATAAAAAATCTGCAAAGTCTGGTAGAAGACACCTTTCTCATGATAAAACCAGTCTACGTGTGAAGCTACAAGCTTGCCTTGCTCTACTCGAATCCCTGCTTCTTCTATACATTCTCTACTGATCGCCTCTTCGATGGTTTCTCCCATCTCAATCCCCCCACCGACAATATCGTAGAGTTTCTCTGTCTTGTTTTTTATAAGTAAGATTTCACCATCTTCTTCCACGATCACATACGCAGAAACTCGCCACGAAATGGGGGAGCCATCATAAGGGACAACTTCCTGATCTGCGTTGGTAAATACTCTGTTAGTTAGAGATGACATATGCAAAAGTATAGCAAAGAAAGTCTAGACAGCAGCTAGGCAATGTGGAGTAGCCGCGAGCGTCGCTTCTAAAGCAGTCAGACTAGGGATCGTAAAAAATTTATTGCTAATTTGGATCAGGTTTTGATCACGCAACGTTGTAAGCTCTCTGGTGACTGTTTCTCTACTCAGTCCCGTAATCTCAGCAAGCTGATGATGGGTCAACGTGAGCTCAATTTCGAGATTTTTTTCTTCGCCATTCCCAAAGCGATACGCCAAAGTCAGAATGGCCTCTCTCACTCTGAGACTAGCTGTAGCTTGCAAAGCAAACTCAGCTTTTCTAGACATCCCTTCTAAGCCACTTAGTAGTCTCAGACAAAGTTCGTACGTCACTTCAGCATTTTGCTTTAAAAATGCAGTCACTTTCTCTGTAGAAGTGCTCCAACCATGACCATTGGTGACCGCACGAAAGTCATAGGGGACAGGTTTATCTTGCACTGCCCAAACCAATGGGAAAAAAGCCCCAGGTTTATAAAACGTAATGGTACTTTCTTGTCCCTGCTGAGAAATAGCGCTCTGCTTCACTATTCCTGATTTTAAGTAGTAAATGATAGGTGCTTTCTCCCCTGCATGAATAATTAAATCTTCTGCCTTAAAGCTAAACGCTTGAAACTGACCAAAAAAAGCATCTACCTGAGTTGAGGTGTTCATCCAGATATTGTACTCCTTCCCGTGTGAAGTGATCCAGATCACCGCTGGAATAAACAAGTCACGATACCATTCTGCTTATGAGTTCAACAAAGATCAATGTTCGCGACTTTATCTACCAACACATCTCACCCTATGAAGGCGATGCCTCTTTCTTAGCTGGTCCAACAACTAGGACAGAGAAGCTCTGGAAAAAATGTCAACAGCTGCTCAAAAAAGAACATGAGCTTGGTGGTGTTCTGGCCATTGATACAGACACTATCTCCACCATTACCAGCCACCAACCCGGATACATTCAAAAGGAGCTTGAACTAATTACTGGTTTACAAACAGATGCACCACTAAAAAGAGCTATCAAACCTTTTGGCGGCATCAGGGTTGTAGAGCGTGCCTGCGAAGAAAAAGGTCGCAGCCTTGATGACAGAGTCAAAGAAATTTTCAACAAGTATCGCAAAACTCACAATGATGGTGTCTTTGATGCCTATACTCCCAGGATCAAGCTCTACCGAAAAGCAGGCTTGATTACCGGCTTGCCTGATGCATACGCCAGAGGTCGGATTATTGGAGATTACCGCCGCGTGGCACTCTATGGTACTGATCGGCTCATTAGTCAAAAACAAGCTGATCTGGCAGATTTAGAACGAGAAATGACTGACGAAGTGATCCGCCTGCGTGAAGAAGTGAGTGAGCAAATCAAAGCACTAGGCGAGATGAGGGATATGGCAGCAAGCTATGGCTTTGATATCAGTAAACCTGCACTAAATGCCAAAGAGGCGATCCAGTGGACCTACTTTGCCTACTTAGCTGCGCTCAAAGAGCACGACGGGGCTGCTATGAGCTTGGGGAGTGTTAGCACTTTCTTTGATATTTATATCGAGAAGGATTTGGTTTCTGGATTCCTTAGTGAAACTGATGCCCAAGAACTCATTGATGACTTTGTTATGAAGCTGAGACTGGTCCGACACCTGCGAACCGCTGAATACGATCAACTTTTTTCTGGTGATCCCACTTGGTTAACTGAATCTCTCGGTGGAGCTTGGCTAGATGGTCAACACAAAGTAACGAAAACAGCCTTTCGCTTTTTACAAACTCTGTACAACTTAGGGCCAGCACCCGAACCAAACTTAACCATACTTTGGTCAGATAAACTGCCTGAGACGTTCAAAACATTTTGCGCCAAAGTATCCTTAGATACTTCCTCTATCCAGTATGAGAACGATGATCTGATGAGAACTGTTTCTCAAACTGACGACTATGCAATTAGTTGTTGCGTCTCTCAGTTGGAGCTTGGTAAACAAATGCAGTTCTTTGGTGCGCGTTGCAACTTAGCAAAAGTGCTACTGCTTGCCCTCAATCAAGGTCGGGATGAAATGCAAGGGTATGTACTCGTTGATGGCATCAGTTCTCTCAACTCTGATGTCTTGAACTTCAAAGAAGTCATGAAGAATTTTCAAGTGGCACTTGCTCAAGTAGTTGAGACGTATGTCAACACCATGAACATCATTCACTACATGCATGATAAGTATTACTATGAGCGTGCGCAGATGGCGCTTCATGATACAGATGTGCAACGGGTGATGGCATTTGGTATTGCAGGTCTTTCAGTGGTTGCTGATTCGTTGGCTGCAATAAAATATGCGAAAGTCACTGCCCATCGATCTGCAGAGAATTTGAGTACTGCATTTACGATTAAAGGCGAGTTTCCAAAGTATGGCAATGATGATGATAAGGTAGATTCTATTGCCAAAGAGTTAGTGACACAGTTTTGCCAAGAGTTACAAAAGCATAAACTCTATCGCTCTGCTACTCCAACTGTCTCTGTTTTGACCATTACCTCAAACGTAGTGTACGGGGCGAAGACCGGAGCCACACCAGACGGAAGAGCAGCTGGAAACCCGTTCGCTCCAGGAGCAAATCCGATGCATGGACGTGACACCCATGGTGCAATTGCCAGTCTAAACTCAGTAGCAAAACTCTCATATACCGATGCACGTGATGGTATCTCTAATACTTTTTCCATTGTACCCAAAGCACTTGGTGCAAATCCAGAAGAGCAACTTCCAAACTTGGTTGATTTACTGACCGGATACTTTTCCCAAGGCGCTCAACACCTCAATGTCAATGTCTTGAATAAAGAGTTACTCCAACAAGCAATGCTGCATCCTGAGCAATATCCACAACTGACAATTCGGGTTTCTGGCTATGCAGTGCACTTCACCCGTTTAACTCGTCAGCAACAAGAAGAAGTCCTCGCCAGAACTTTCTTTGAAAATATTTAGTATGTCTCTGAATGTTCACTCTATCGAAACTTTTGGCACACACGAAGGGCCGGGAATTCGTTTAGTAGTTTTTTTACAAGGCTGTTACTTCCGTTGTCTCTACTGTCATAACCCTGATACTTGGGCAGTAGATATTGGTAAAAGAATAGCTGTATCAGAAATTATGGCACTGCTGGAAAAGCAGAAACCGTACTTGAAGCATGGAGGTCTAACTGTCTCTGGTGGAGAACCACTGATTCAACGAGTTGAGTTACTTCCATTATTTCAAGCAGCCCAAAGACAGAACATCCATACGACGTTAGATACAAATGGAAGTATCCTTGACGATGCTGCCAAAGAGCTACTCAAATTTACAAACTTAGTCTTACTTGATGTAAAACATATCAATGACGACCAACATCAAAAATTAACTGGCCAAAGTAATCAAACTGTGCTCAACTTTGCAGAACACTTGGCCTCCACTCAGAAACCATTTTGGCTGCGCTATGTTTTAGTACCGGGAATTACGGATCAAGAAGAATCCCTGCATCAATGGGGTCAGCATTTTCGCGGTTCCCCAGGATTACAACGCGTAGAGATTTTACCTTTCCATACCTTAGGAGCTTACAAGTATGATGCTTTGGGAGTACCAAATCCTTTAGCTGGAGTGCAGCCACCTAAGCCAGAAGAAATTCAGACAGCGAAAGAAATATTTAGCCAGTACTTTGACAGGGTCTACATTCGATGAAAAAAAAACTTCTCATCCTCATCTTTGTCCTCGCCATCCTTGGAATTGTAGACTCCGGTTACCTAACTTGGGAACACTTTGGCCAAGCAATTCCTCCATGCAGCATCCACTGGTGGATAGATTGTGGGAAGGTCTTAAAAAGTAGCTATGCTGAGTGGCGAGGTATTCCTGTAGCAGTATTCGGAATGACTCATTATTTCTTGATCCTTGGACTCAGTTCAGTTCTACTTCAAAGACATCGCTCCAAAATCGGCTGGTGGCTGCTGGTACAAGCGGGGCTTGGGTTGATTTTTTCAGTGTATTTTGTTCTACTCCAACTTTTTGTGCTACACGCGCTGTGCTTATACTGCATGGCTTCTGCCCTTATAAGTACAGCGATTTTCTTGACCGTGCTTAACTTGATAAAGGATAAAAGAACCTTCTCCTTATGGCTACTTGCTGTCGGATATAAAGTATGCAAAAGAATTTTTTTTCTGATTGATGCTGAAGTAGTCCATACGCTAATGGTTCGATTTGGGGAAAAGCTCGGAGGTTCAAGGTTTTTGATGAGAATTTTTAGCTCCATTTTTAATCCACCGCTCCCTACACTTACTCAAAGAATAGCTGGCACCCAGTTTGCTACACCGATTGGATTGGCTGCTGGCTTTGACTACGAAGCCCGCCTGACTCAGGTACTCTATAGCTGGGGATTTGGCCTTCAGACCATTGGCACAATTACAAATCATGCCTGCGCCGGGAATCACTCACCTCGCTTGGGCAGACTTCCCCTATCTCAGGCGCTGCTCGTAAATAAAGGCTTTAAAAACCCTGGTGCAAAAGCAGTTATTCATAAACTCGCCAAGCTTATTTTCCATATCCCAGTAGGTATCAGTGTTGGTCAAACAAACAGTATACGACTCAAATCTCAAAATGCTGCCATCGAAGATATACTAGCGAACTTTAAACTCTTCGAGGAAAGTTCAGTCTGCCACCAGTACTATGAGCTAAATATTAGTTGCCCCAACTTACGTCATAACTTTAATTTTTATAACCCAACATCTTTGGACCAGCTTCTAATGCAAGTTGATGATTTATCACTGCAGAAACCTGTTTTTATCAAAATGCCAATTAGTGAAAGTGATGAAACGGTCATGGCGCTGCTCAAAGTTATCTCGAAGCACTCACCTGTTGGAGTAATTATTGGCAATCTACAAAAGAACCGACTTGATCCTGCTGTCGTTGCTAGTGAGCGTCACAACATGAGTCCGGGAAACCTCAGTGGAAAACCCACCTTTGATCGCTCAAATCACCTGATTGCTCTTACCTATCGCCACTATAGAAGAAGATTAGTGATCATTGGTTGTGGCGGTGTTTTTACACCAGAGGATGCATATCTCAAAATTTGCCTTGGGGCATCGCTGATTCAAATGATTACTGGGATGATTTTTCAAGGGCCGCAAGTGATTGCCCAAATAAATCAAGGCTTGGATGTCCTTTTACAAAAGGATAACTTCACTAGCATTTCTCAAGCAATTGGCTCTAAGAATCTCACATAAATGGTCTGAGCACTTCACAAGACTTTGCAAATAAAGCTTGCTCAGATTCCGAGAGCTGAACTTTCAGCACCTGCTGTGCTCCAGCTCTACCCACAATGCATGGGACACTGATCGCTAAACCTGATTGCCCATAGTAATCATCAATTGGCACCGAGACTGGTAGAACTGACTTATGGTCATGAAGGATCGTCTGGACTAACTGCGAAATAACTACGCCAATGGCATAGTAAGTAGAACCCTTTGCTTCAATAATCTTCGCAGCCGCCTCACGAGTTTGGGTAAACGCTTTATTTGCTTGTTCCAGAGAATAATTTGGGAAATTGGTTAACGGTTGACCACCTACCGTAGCACTTTCTAAAACAGGGAATGAGGTCTCCCCATGTTCTCCTAATACATACGCATGAATACTTCTAGGGTTCACCTCTAGCAACTCACCTAAGTGAAACCTAAACCTGGCCGTATCTAGCATCGTTCCTGATCCCAACACTCTTCCCTGTGGCAACCCCAAGGTATGTGCTAACTGATAGGTTAAGACATCAACAGGATTGCTGACTACAACTACGACACTATTCTGAACGTAGGGGGCAAGCTTTTGACCGAGCTCAGAGATAATTTTTTTATTCTCATTTACTAAGTCTAGGCGAGATTGACCAGGTTGCTGAGGAGCACCCGCTGCAACGATCACTACATCGCAATCCTGCAAGGCAGCATAATCTTCACTGGCCGTGATTTGGGTGGGTTCCAGGAAAGGCAAGCCATGTTCCAGATCTAACTTCTCCCCTTCTACTTTATCAAGGGAACGAGACACTAGCACCAATTCATCAGCAACATTTCTGAGCAACATGGCATAGGCCGCAGTAATGCCAACTTTACCTAAACCTACAACTCCGACTTTTCTAGAATCACACTGCATATGTCTTCTTTCTTAAGCCTGTTTCTATAATACAAGCAATAGACTTCTATGGTAAGGCTATGTTCAGGATGAAGCTGTGAGCTAGGTCACTGAGTGAGATGGACTCATGCTCCAGTTTTAGACAAAGTTGGGCAGAAAAGGAACAAAAGAATTTGACTTAATTAATTGATAAGGAATTTTAGCTTTTACTGCTCCTTCGCAATCAGAAACTGTATCAGTAACGAGCAGGCAATCCTCAAACTTTGCTTTGATTCTTTTGAGAGGGATTCCAGTTGTTTTGGAGAAGCGGCAGCTAGTTTTATCAATTGAATTTTGCAAGTCAAAATAAGAACTCAAATTGAGCTGAGCTAGAACATACAGCGCTTCAGTTCTCTGACCACCCGTTGCATAGATAAATGTATAGTTATTTTTGTTTGAGATAATCCAAGAAACTAACGGGTATTTTTTGGGTTGAGGCAAGAGGTCTTTTTTGGCTAAAGTATTGACAACTCGGTTGTATAAAATAAAATATTGATGTTTCGTCAACTTCTTTTTGGAAATGGATCGATAAATTTTATAGTTATCAAATAAACCTGTAAACTTTATTTCTTCAATTCTCTTTTCAAATTGCTTGCTCAGCAGAAAAAGTAATACTGTCTTTTCTAAAGGCCAAAGATTCGTTAGCGTTCCATCAATATCGAAGATAAGCGTTTTCATAAGGATTTTATTGGGGACGCATTGCTGCGCCCCCAAGCTTCTACTCAAACAGGAGGGGTCCGTGAACTGAGTCATCATTGATGATTCGACTATCACTAAATTGGACATAGCCCACGATGGGCGTATTACCAATTGCCATGATTACAATTTGACAATTTTTACCTTCATGTTCTGTAGGCTGGATGAAGTCCTGTGCAATCAGTACTTCCGATGCGTAACAGCCCTTAAGAAACTTAGCTTTACCCACTGGTTTGCCAATGAGAACGCTGAAGCGTGCTTGGGCACACTCTGGACTAGACTTGTCACGAAACTTCAAGACTACGTCAGTCGGAATTTCTTCCCAAGTCTGGTAACGAGCCCAGTAGTGCAGGGGAACTTTAATTACATCAGAGTTACGCGCACGGTCATAATTCGCCAAGTTGAACTTATCATCGAGACGGACACCATCGTACGGGAAAATGTTGTGCTCATTTGGCCACCCAACTCTGCCATAGACGTACGTGGGAACCGGCGGACTTCTCTGAAAATCGACCAAGCAATTGGATAAACCTAAGACTGATAGTTCGTCAATGAAGAGTCTCAGCTCAGGTTCATAAACTTTTTCGATACAGGTAAAGCTTTTTGGAAAAGTTAATTGTGATGGATTGATAGCAATCTCACTGGCCCGTGCCAAGTTCAGCGCAGTCCCCCAGCCGTCAACAAAGCTTGCATTGATCTCCAAGATAGTCAGCGTACTGCCATCAAAGTATGCGTCAATTCGATAATATGGTGTTTGCTGAACACCAACAAATTCGTTATATCCACGAAGAAACTCTGAAAGTTCCCATCTTGAATTTTCTGAAATTACTACCCCAACATTTGTCGTTCGATGAAGCTCTGTTCCATAAATGCAACGAGCTACGACAGTTTTATCCATCTTAAATTTCCGCAATCTGATGGTCACGTTCCTTACTCCTGTTTGTTTTTTAATGTTCTTTGTCTCTTTAGATGGGCAGACAAGAATTCCCCCTCCGCGATGGAGGGGGCTGGCTTTATGTTGTATTTATTGGAAAAACATCAAGACAATCCTCTCCCGAGCTGAGGAGAGGTATGATGACTTAATTTATTTATGACCAAAGCGTAGCCACCTTCTTTACCGCGCAGGAACTTAGAAACGCGAGCCACTGTGGTCGAGCTAAGGCCAGTCACTTGGACGATAGTGGTGTACGGAATGTTGGAATCTAACATTACAGCTGCTTGGAATCTTTTGGCAAATTCGTCGATTTCCTTTTCCGTTAATAAATCACGTAAGAAACATTGCACTTCTTCTGGCTCTTCTAAAGTCAGAACTGCGTTAACGAGTTGCATTTTGTCACTTTTTTTCCAATTCATTTCGTTATTTTAGCAAGAAGTTTCACTTTAGTCAAGTAAAGTAGTTAAAGCTAAATTTCACCAATGGTTGAAGAAAGTTATAGTACTTTTAGGGGATTAGTACAGCTCGTACTTACTAAGCAGCTTTTTATTACCTTCAATTTGATATCTCAACAGTTCTGAATAAATACCTTCACGCTTTGCTAGTTCACCAGGACGTCCAGCATCAGCGATTGTGCCTTGGTCTAAAACCACGATGCGATCAACATTTTGAATGGTGGAGAACCTATGTGCAATAATAATAACTAGTTTATTCTTGAACAGCTTCTCTAAGGCATCCTGGACCAATCGTTCTGACTTGGAATCTAAACTACTGGTTGCCTCATCTAAAATAAGAATTGGTTTATTGTGAAGTATTGCACGAGCAATCTGAATTCGTTGTTTTTGCCCACCTGATAACTTCACCCCTCGCTCACCGATCTGCGAATTAAGTCCTTCTTTATACTTCAGCACAAACTCATATGCATTTGCTTTTTTGAGCGCATCAATGATTTGCTTATCTGTAGCATCCTTCACACCGTAGGCAACATTCTCACGAATGGTAGAGGAAAAGAGCTCATTATCTTGAAAAACCAATGCGATATGATCACGAATCCAGGAATGGTCCGCTTTGTTGTAGCTTTTCCCTGATAGCTTAATCTGGCCGCTCGTAGGTTCATAGAGCTTCAAAATTAAGTTCAATAAAGTGGTCTTACCAGCTCCTGAGTGACCCACTAATGCTACTGTCTCTTGACTATCAAGTTTTATATTCAAGTTTGAAAGAACTGGCACTCCATCTTCATACTGGAACGTAACGTCTTCAAAAGTAATTTCGGGCTGCTTTATTAAACTTGGGAGTTTCTTTGTTTGGAACACTTCAGTTCCTTCTAGTTCTAGGACTTCAAAGAACTCTTTAGAATCTGCCTCGGCCCGTTGCACTTGCTCTAAAATATAACTCATCCCAAATAGTGGCCATCGGAGTTGATTGAGCAACTGAATGATTAAAACCATTTCTCCGAGACTCAACTCTCCATAAAAAGTCTTACTGAAAATCATGAACAAAATAATCACAAACGCTATTTCTAGTCCAAATCCTCTAACAAAATTGAGTAGATGATATTGGGTGGACTGCTTGTCGTAGAGCTTATTGATCGCTTCATATTTTTCAGTAATATAGTTCCACTCACGACTCTGAGTATTGTAAGTTTTAACTAACTTGATATTGCTAATTACTTCCTGAATTCTGCCTCTGCCAGAGTCTTCAAAGACATTCTTTTTTTCCTGAATCTGTCCCCACCTGCGGGTGGAGTAACTTGAGATAGAGATGTAGACAGGAAAGACTGCCAAGGCTAGTAGGCCTATGCCTAAGTCAAAGTAACTCAGAATGGCGACTCCAAAGATAGCTTGCAGCAAGGCGGGTGTAATGAAATTAGTAGCTGCCCCAATGAATTCACGAATAGAGATAATTCCTCTATTTAGTTGATTCACCATCTTTCCTGAGATTTCTGAGTCAAAGTATTTCTGCGGTAAAGTAAATATTTTTCGATAATAGATTTCTGTTAAATACCGACCTAATCGTGAAGAAATATAGTCACCTAAGCGTTGATTAAGACTACTTAGAAAAACACCCACTATATTAATTAGCAGAATAAAAGCAAATAACAGAATCAGCTTTTGGTAGCTACCTGTTCCATCACTGATCTGTAGGGTTAACTCATCAACCACGTACTTTAAAGTGAGGGGAGTAGCTTGCTGAAGGACTGCCTGAATCGTAATCAATAGGCCAGCAACTAGTATCCATTTATGCTGAGGTTTTGATAACTTGATTATTTTGAAGATGTTATTCATGAAGGCTATTTTACCAGAGGCTACTTTTCTAGATCAAGTACTGTATCAATTCGAATTTGGTCAATGAACTCAGGCACGTGGGAAACGAGCACCATGGCTCCTTCATACTCATTAAGTGCTGCTGCAATCACCGGCAAGTGACGAAAATTAATATGGTTGGTCGGCTCATCCAGAATTAATAGTCCAGGTCTGAGAAGCACCAGTCTCGCAAACGAGACTAAACCTTTTAATCCTTCAGAAAGATTGCCGATTTCGGTATCGATTAGGCTGGAGGTTAGAAGAAAACCTGATGCAACTGAACGCAATCTTTCCTCTTGGACTAAGTTCCCGGATTCTTTGAGTGCTTTTTCTAGCGATTGCCTAACAGTATCTCTAAAGTTTAAGGTTGAGAAGTCCTGTCGATAGTATCCGACACGTGTTCCTGAGGCAATGCTGGACCCGGCAGCAGTTCCAGCTACCAGTGATTCAATTAAGGTGCTTTTACCAATCCCATTTGGACCAGCTATTAGGAGATGCTCATTCTTGCCCATCACAACACTTGCTTTTTTGGTTACTTCTTCATGATTCTGAATAATAGTGAATGCAGATATTTTGAGAATTACTCCCACTAAGTCGTCTTGCGGTGGAATGGTGAAGTCACGAATTGTTTTATCATCTTTCCGAACATCAACTTTTTCACTCTCCATTTCCTCAGCTCTCTCTCTCATTTTCTTTGCCACTAAGCGCATCTTTCCACCTTTATGAGCAAAGAAGTTGGCCTTCTCTTTATTTTCTAGAATTCCTTTTTCCATTCGAGCATTCAGACGATTCTGTTTTTCAATCCTGGCTGTAATCTCTTCAACTACGTCATAATAATTACCAACATATTGCTCTACCTTATGGGTGTTTGCATCTAAGTATAAAACTCCTTCAGTGAAAGCATTTAAAAAGTTAGCATCGTGAGAAATAACTAAGCAGGACTTGCCATAACTCATCAGAAAGTACGTTAAGTGTTCTATCCCGGCTGGGTCAAGATTATTTGTTGGCTCGTCCAGTAAAAGTAGATCTGGTTTTTTAATCAGCGCAGCTGCAAGTAAGAGTCGAGCTTGTTGACCTCCCGAAAATGACTTCACTACTTTATTCAAGGGAGCATGCAGATTTACCGCTACTAGGACTTCGCTTATACCTCGCCTTAGTTCATGTGTTTCTAATCCCGAGTGCCTAGCAAAGTACGCCTCAATGGTTAACTCCCTATCCTCCATTTGAATAACTTGGCGAGCAGTTGCAACTGTGAAGCCCTGATCTACAGAGAGCTCGCCTGAGTGGGGCTGCAACTCCTTAGTAAGCAACTTAAAAATAGTACTCTTGCCTGCGCCGTTCTGACCCATCAGCGCAATCTTTGCACCACTGCGAACTGAAAAACTAACCTCTTCTAGAATCGGTTTATTAAACTCGAAGTTAAAGGTCAAGTTGTTAAAACGAATAATTGTTTTATTGTCAGACATACATCACTCAGATCTAATATACAGTTGAAGGTGTGAATTTATAAATGTAACTTCCTAAAAAAAGGAAGTAATTCCATTCCAAATCCTGATTGGAAAAGAAGGCTCCTCTAGCTCTGAGTTTTCTAGTTGTGCAACAGGACTAGGAATAATTGTAGAGTCTCGTAATGCTGGGCTGCCTGAGGCGGAGTTTGGTGTAGGCGTTGGCAATACAGTCGACTTGGACTTTATGTTGGGTGTTTGAGTTACGCGTGGAGATGCTTTAGGTTTATCATTTGTAAGTAAAGAGGCACCACTTCGAGGACTGTACTTAAAAATGTCGGAGCTTGCAGTCCATTCACATACTGAGTTTGCCTGTACTTTGAAGTAGTATTCTTTTTGTGATTCTAAATCATCAATTATAAGAGAGTTTTGACCCGGAGCTTTTCTTTTGTGAGGAAATTCACCTAGATTTGTTCCGTATAGAACTTCATATGATCCCACAAATTTTTCCACCGGCTGCCACTCAACCTTAAGAGTAATATCATTTTGCTTGACCAAAGTAATACCTCTTGGAGCAACTACTCCACCTTCGCAGAACTCTTTAGGATCTTTGTATACTGCTATATAACGACCATTAATAGTAGAAGAATAGAATCTGTCTTCAAATAAAAAACTTCCCTGGTCCTGTGCCTTAATAACGATTTCAAGATTTCCCACCTTTTCCTTATTCTCGCAATACCCTTTGATCACACCATCATCCTTCAACGTGTCATCGGTAGTTTCACACTCTCGACCAACCTCTTCATGGATCACACCTACTTTATACTTACGATCCAGTGGAATAATCTTCCCTTCAGTGGTAGTAACTCTAACTGTGACGTTAATACGATCCCCAAGTAAAAGCTCACCCTGAGAACTCACTTCAAAGTGACCTTCTGGAAGTTGGCCACTCGTAAAAGCTGAGACTTTTGAAGCTTGCAAGGAAAAAAAGAAGACTATCCCCAGCAACACAAGAGTAAATTTGGAAGAATCCATAAGCATATTATATCATTTTCATCTTAAGCAACTCTGGATGTTAACATGATCAAACAAATTTTTGTCAATTTAGCAGTTATAGATTTAGTAGCTTCTAAACAGTTTGAGTAAGGCTCCTGTCAGCCCAGGTGCTGAATCCGAACAAAAGTAAAGAGTTTTTCAAGCCTTTTTTTGCTGTAAATATCGTAAGGCTTCGTCAATCAAAAGAATTTGATTACTCCTCAGTAGAGGTAGTTTATCCTGTGCAAAAAAACCATATTCTGACACCTCATGTGTAGGCTTGAAGTCTCCGCCAATCAGCACGCCGATATAACACATATCTAAACGGGCAGTATCTCTGTCAGTCCGTGTTCTTAGCCTGTCATCAATACTTACGACTAGACCAGATTCTTCTTTTATTTCTCTTTCCAATCCTTCACGAGGATGTTCCCCACCTTTTAAGTAACCTCCAGGTAAACTCCAGGCATGTGAACGATAGCTGTGCTTAAAGACGAGTATTTCTTTATTATCATTGAAAATAATACCTGTCACGCCTATCAAAAATTGATCTTGAAAAAAACGCATCACAAAAAGTTGGATCCCTTTAGGTAGACGGAGAATTTTCCAAATTTTTGCCAGAAGTAGTTTCACAGCGCATTTCTATCATCAGGTTCAGTGCTCGGAGCATGTTTTAACTTTTCATTTTCTAGCTCTAACTGGTGAATTCTTTTAGTCAACTCCAGTGCTTCATTCTTATTTTTCTTGATCTCATTCTTTTTGCCTCGGATCACAAACGAAGTAGAAATGTCATGAAAAAGATGAATCACGTACGCCAGTACCAAACCAGTAATAAATGAACCAATGATGACATAAAAGAGCGGAATTTCAGCAAAGCTATATGGCCCCACATTTACAGCAACCTGCATCAAGTTGTCGTTGGAAATATATGCTAAAACCGAGCCAATGATTAAAAAGATGATTAACATCAACATAACCTACTCCACTTGTTGTTCACCTGAAAGAACTCTGGCTAACTTTACTAATCCCCAACCAACTAATGAATAGACAATCATTGCCACTAAAGTGGAAGGCTCAAAGATTGAAGCTGCCTCTATGCCTTGAGTAACTGCCCGCCGGAAAATTCCCTCAAACGGAAAAATGAATATTCCACTTAATCCATAAATCATGCGTACAAATGCTGCAGTGGTACTTGCACCGAGCAACTTTAAGACCAATCTAAACAACAGCAGAATATTTAATGCTCCAACCAGAAAATAAATGACATACTCAATTGTTTGCAAGCTACTTGCCTCAACTCTTACTGGAGTGACTACTGGTGCTGTAGCAGCTTATTGTGTAATTACGGTTTCCTTAATTATTTCTGCCATAATTTAGCCTTTTTTACTTAGTTATTATATGGTGTATTTTTGGAAATGTGATTTGCTTTATCCTACTCTTAATGGGAGAGGATGTAACGTGTCAATAAATCCTAGTTGATTTGCAAATAACTTCATCAGCCACTAGCACCTCGGTTCCTACTAAGCCTACTGTTAGAAATAGAGTGATGTCACTAGTTGATGTCCTGCTCGATTTTGTGGAACAGGGCTAAAAAATCTGAACCAAGGATTCCTACACTATTAGACTCTGGCAAATATAAATACTTTATTGCTACACCTCCAGGTATTCCAGCTTCTAAGACTCCTATTTAGCTACCAATAACTACTCCTTAAAAATCTCCACAACGTCTTTGATTGAAAGCAAAATTATAGCCCAATCAAAATCATCTTCCTTTCCAAATGGCACATCTTGGAAATTCTCTTACATATTTACGACCAAATCTCTGCATTCTGAAACTATACTGTTACTATGGCCAACCAAGTTCAAGTAATTCCACAGCCTTCCAGTCAACAGGTCACCGATGCCAGTACTCCTTTATTATGGATTAAGACTCTTTTCCCTTTCGACCTATTTCCTGAAGAGATTATTGTTGATCGCTTTAAAATAGATGTTATAAAAAAAGACTTTTTCGCTACACAAAGCGTTCAAACTATACCTTTAAATGGAACTGTAAATATTAAGGTATATAAGAGTCTCTTTTTTTCTTCTGTAGAGATTACAGATACTTCTTCAGGTAATCGGGCTAAAGTCGAAAAGTTATCAGCTAAAGATGCCGAAGTTCTCCGCAAACTGATAGAAGGTCTTGTGGTAGGAATTAATCAAGGTATTAATTTTATCAACATGTCTACTGAAGAAGTGAATAAAAATGCTCTGAATTGGGGCAGTATTGAGAAAAAAGACGCCCCCATACAATCTGCTTGAGCTTACTACCTACTACTTCCCCAATGTTCGCAGAAATTGAACACCCAACCCTTGCCACCAGGGAGCTACCGCCCGAAACTTTGGTTTATCGGCCTCAACTAATCCTAGAATTTTATTAACTATAGACGTTAAGTTTTTTTGTTCTGATAACTTGAACATGAGTGCTTCACTTTTTTTTATCTTGCTTAGAATTTTGTAAAAGTAAGATTTTTGATTCATCCATTGAAACTTGGTACTCATCATCTTCTGATTGAATCCGGTACTGTAAGGACCAGGCTCTACCACAGATACGTGAATATGCTCAGAGATTTGGGATAGCTCCTTTCGCAGCATCTCAGCTCCACTTGATAACGCAAACTTTGACATACTGTATGGACCAAAGAATGGGGAAGTAACTCTTCCGAGCAGGGAGCTAATAAAAATTATGCTTCCTCTATCTTTTTTAATCATCGATCTCAAAGCGAGTTGTGTCAGTTCCAATGGACCAAAAACATTGACTTCAAAATTGTTTCTGACCTTCTCCATCTCAATTTCAGCCAGAGAGCCTGTCTCACCGATGCCCGCGTTATTGATAAGTACATCAATATCGAAGTCAAGAATTTTTTTTCTATCAGAAGCACTGTTCACATCCAAGGCAAATGATTCCAATGAAAGTCCTTCTTGTTTTGCAAATCGGTTCAATTCAACAGCATCGCTTTCTTTATGCGTGGTTGCAATTACTCTATTTCCTTTTTGAGCTAATAAAATAGCAGTGGCTCTGCCGATACCCCCTCTACTACCGGTGATGAAAATAGTTTTCTGAATACTTGCAGCCATACCTAATCATAACACCTCATTTCTAGTCAAATTTCTTGCAGAACTATTACAATTTTTGAAGTACTCCGAGGTGCACTTCTGCTATAGTGAGAGCTATGGCAATCTGGGACAAAATCTCAAGCAGAGGAAACGTTGAAGACCGTCGGGCTATGGGACCGATTGGTATTGGCGGACTAGGTGTGGGAGGAGTCGCTCTCTATCTTCTAGCAAGCGTGCTGCTTGGAGGAGAAGTGAATCTTGAAGATGTTTTAGGACAACTAGAAACTGCTCAAACTACTCAGCAGCAGAGTATTAATCGTCAAGCATTTGAAGGTCAGGATTCCTACGAAGTATTTGCTTCCACTGTTGTGGGTTCGAATAATGAATTTTGGCAAGAAACCTTCGAAAAGAATAATGAACAGTATAAACCACCAACATTAGTATTATTTAGAACAGCGACACAATCAGCTTGTGGTGCAGCCACTTCACAAGTTGGACCTCACTACTGCCCTTTAGATGAGACTATTTACCTGGATGAAACTTTTTTTGAAGAGCTTCAGAATCGACTTGGAGCTCAAGGTGGGGATGTGGCTGAAGCCTATGTGATAGCACATGAGGTTGGGCATCATGTCCAAAATCAGTTGAGAATTCTCGATGAAGTAAATAATTCTGGCAACTCCAATGAGCTATCAATAAAACAAGAATTACAAGCAGACTGCTTTGCCGGTTTATGGGCAAACTCTATTAAAGATATTGGTGTATTTTTGCCTGGAGAAATTAATGAAGCGATGGATGCGGCAGCTTCGGTAGGTGATGATCGAATTCAAGAAAAAGTCACCGGCAGAATCAATCCTGAATCGTGGACCCATGGTTCTTCTGAACAGCGTGTTGAGTGGTTTACCAAAGGCTTTGACTCCGGAGATTTTTCGGCGTGTAATACATTCTAAGTTTTTTCTAGTGACCCATCATTTGGTGGTCAATACTGATACTGAGACATTTTTCTAAATAATGATGTAGAGTATAGAGATGAAGTTAAAAATTTTAGGTGCTGCTGGGACTGTCACAGGATCAAGTTATGTTCTCAGTTCCCAAAGTGGGCAGTCTATTTTAATTGACTTAGGCATGTTTCAAGGTACGAGCGAGACTGAGCTACTCAACTACCAACCCTTTGATTACGATTGCCGGAGATTATCTGCAGCGCTCCTCACTCACGCCCACTTAGATCATTGTGGCAGACTGCCGATCCTGCTTTCGAACGGATTTGCTGGAGAGATCTGGATGACCCCAGCAACTATGGAGCTGGTTGAGCTATCGCTTTTTGATAGTGCTAAAATTGCCAAGTTTGATCGCAAGAAAGCTCTATATGATAAAAAACTGGTTGAAAAGACACTCGAAAGAATTCGGATTGTTCAGTACCACAAACCGATCAGCATCGGAGACTTTAAAATCACCTACTATGATGCTGGTCATCTCTTAGGCTCTGCTAGCATCGTTATAGAAGATACTCAGAATACATCTGATATTCGCAGTATCGTATTTAGTGGAGATATCGGTAACTATCCAGAAGATTTATTGAAAGCAACAGAGTTTATTGAGTCTGCTGACGCCGCAGTGATGGAATCTACTTATGGAGACCGCTTGCATCCCCAGCTTGATCCTGCAGATGCATTACAAGTTGAAATTAACAACGTGGAAAGTTCTGGCAGTGCCTTGCTCATCCCTGCCTTTGCACTAGAGAAAACCCAAGAACTACTGCACCTGATCATGCACCTCAAAAAAGAAGGGAAGGTCTCAAATAAAACACCAGTCTATCTTGATAGTCCAATGGCACAAAAAGCCACCGTAATTCACTCCAGGCATCCCGAACTCTTCAATGATCACTTACAAGCAGAATGTAATATTGGCAATCCATTTGATTTTCCAGAACTTCGAGTCGTAATGAGTCCACAAGAGAGCCAAGCTATTCACGAAGAGCCTGGAGCGAAAGTCATTCTCGCGGGTGGAGGAATGATGGCAGGTGGACGAATTTTGTCACATGCTGCTTACTATTTATCAGATGAGCGGAACAGAATCTTCTTCATTGGCTACCAAGGCGAAGAAACTTTGGGTCGCTCAATTTTAGAAGGTGCAACACGAGTAGTTATTGATAAGAAATCAGTCCAAGTAAAAGCTACTGTGAGTAGTACCCAAGCCATGAGCTCACATGCTGATCAGCAACAACTTTTAGATTGGCTAAAGGCAATTAAGCAGGTGAAGAAAGTCTTTATTACACACGGAGATAATGGACCCCGTGCAGCGTTAGCAGCAAGAATTTCTAAAGAGCTGGGAATCACTGATGTGGTACTACCCATTCACAATGAAGAGATTAGTTTTTAGAATTATCCAACAATGATTTTTTCATGTACTGAAATGATTTCTCTATTAGCTCAACAAGAATTGCTTGGTCAACATCAGAAAGCTTGTTGACGTATAAACACCCTCCACTTTTTTTATGCTTTCCCAATTTTTCCAGCAAGGTAGAACTGTCTTGGTTGCCCGCCATAATATAGAGGGTTAAGTTTTGCTTTCGGGGTGAAAATCCGACCAAAGACCAATCACCTTCTTGAGTACTTCTTTCTGACTTATAGTGATATTTGCCAAAGCCCACGATGCTTGAACCCCACATCACTGCTTTCTCTTTTGTAACCGTCTGGAACATTTCGAGCAGAGCAAAACCGTCTAACTTCTTCTGTTCAGGCTTAATTGTATTAAGAAAGTCTTTAGGATCTTGATTTGTAGCTTGGGTTTTTAGTTCTGCCATACAAGAATTATACCAGCTGGATAGCCGTTACTTCAGACTAACCTAACAATCTTTTATATTGCCTTAGCCACGTATTGTGGATAGACAGTTGCGAAACTGGTTGTATAAATTCGATGTTATGAGTTAGAGTTTTTCAAGAAAGCTACAAATGCTCGCGAGTTCTAGTCAGCGATAATACCGTAGCCAAAGTAGCGCAAAAGCGACCAGTGAATTAATGATCACAAGTGGCATAGCTAGAATCAAGTACTTTACAAAATTCACATGGAATTTTTCTTTTTCTGCTTGACCAAAAACAATCACATTACAAGCTGCTGCAATTGGTGAGCCAGCACCTCCAATTGAGGTGCCTAAGTTTAGTGCCCACCACAATGGATAGACCTCAATCCCCGATTGCTCCATTGCTTTAATCGCCCCAACCATGGTGATGTTATACGGTACATTATCAATAAAAGTCGAGAGTATACCTGAGCCCATGGAGACCAGTAGTAACAGTGCCGTGCTGTTACCCTGAGTCATTAAAATCAACCCATCCGCCAATGCTGTAATAACATGGGTGAATTCCAGAGCTCCCACCACCACGAATAAACCAATAAAGAAAAAAATAATTTCCCAATCAATTAAGTTTCTGAAGATTTCTCTTGGCTCTTTGTGAAAGAGTAAAATACAAAGAAAAGCTGCACCAATCGCAAGGGTAGCGTTATCAACTGTGACTCCCGTAATACTTGTGATCTGTTCTTTGAGAACCATTAAGACAATGGTTGTGATCACAATTGGTATTCCCACTTTCAAAATGAACAGGTTTTGAAGTGCTTTGAGCGGTTTAAAAAGTGACACATCTTTCGCTGTCGTCTTAGAACTTTGGAGCTGCTTGCGAAATATAATCAGGATGTAGGCCATGCTAACCATGCTTAACAAAATTGCAATCAGGCCCGAGTTCTGAACTACCTCAGTAAAACTTAGTCCAACTGCCTTAGCCTGATAATATGTTGTTGGATCGGAGATAGGTGTAATTGCCCCACCCAGATTTGCCATTGTTACGACAGTAAACAAGAAAGGCAAAGCAGGAAGCTTTAATTGCTTTATCAAGACCAATATTACAGGCGCTAAAATTAGCACCGTTGGAATATTGGAGAACAACGCTGTCATACCCAAAGTTAGATATCCAATAGCTAGCAGAAGAGCCATTGGTCTGCCTTTAACAAGTTTGACTAACCAAATAGCGGCTGCTTCAAAAACCCCTGATTCACGAACAATGCCTACAAGTACCATCATTCCAATCACAAACCCTAAAATATCCAGATTGTGACTAATAAAGGCAAAAGCGTTATCCTGAGATGATCCATCTTGTGACTTAAACACCTGCATCACAATCAGTGTCACACCTCCCAAGACTGCTACCAACGCTTTGGGTAGTTTTTCTGTAATCAAGAAATAATAGACTACTGCCAATACTCCAAGAGAGATAAATGAAAAAATGGATAACTGAGAAGCGAGTTCAGTGAACATATATAAAAGTCTTATTCTTCTCTCATTCCATAAAGTAGGGCCTTTTTAATTTCAGTCCTTGTTATCACACCCAGCAACTTTCCCTTCTGAAGGACAGGAACTAAATAGAGGTCATTTTTTAAAAAATCAGCCGTAACTGCCATGATATTATCATCCAAATCTACAGAAATGAATTCTTTTCTCATCACTTCAGTTACAGGTTTATCTTTCAGCTGTTGACACATTTCTGTGAAGAAGCCTTGCTTATACATGGCGGCTGCCATCCGAATATTTTTACGAAACTGGCGAGGTATTGTAGCTGCCGCAATATCTTGAAGTGAGAGAATGCCCACGACTTTATGTTGATCATTCACAACTACCAAAGCGTTGATTTCATCTTTCATTAACTCATCGACTGCCTGTTTAATAGTCGCTGTAGCCTTCAGCGTTTTTGGATTAGTGTGGAAGATTTCTGAAATCAACATGCTTTCATAATATAGAAAGGGGACCTTAGGATCAAGCAGCTATACTAGGGCAACTAAATATTTAGCCCACTGTGTAGTTGAAAAAAAACTCTTTATGCCTCATTTGCGCCAATTTCCCTTGACTTGGTTCTATTAGCAAGTTGGGAATACCTTCTACTTGCTTGATGAGGTCATCATGAAGGCGCATTGCTGTTTGGTAATCCCATTGCTGCACCAAACTTACCTAATTACAATGGGTTGAAAGTTGTTGCCCTTCTGACTCAGTGAGCGCATACTCAAAGAGATGAAAGACTTGACTAAACTTATTGTCTCTGTAATTGGCTGTGAATTAGTGGGGTTCCTCGGGACACCTTTTACTATCTCCGCCATTCCTAGCTGGTATATTACCCTCAATAAACCCTTCTTTGCTCCGCCCAGCTGGCTCTTTGCACCGGTCTGGACGCTACTGTATTTTTTGATGGGTATTTCGTTTTACCTAATTTGGAAGCAGGGATGGCAAAAAAAGAAGATCAACAACGCGGGGAGGTATTTTCTAGCACAACTCGGGATCAACTTTACTTGGACGCCTATCTTTTTTGGACTTAAAGCTCCGTGGCTAGCACTATTTGTGATTGCAGCAATGTGGATAAGTATCGTAATAACGATGAGAAAGTTTTATCCACTATCAAGGTCGGCTGCGTACCTTTTGATTCCTTACCTTGTCTGGGTAAGCTTTGCGACGTTATTGAATGCTGGCATTGCTATATTAAATTGATCGAAAGGAAAACACATATGATTGGCTATCTCCAAAACATTGAGGGGATTACTCTTGCGAACGAGTATTTCCGGCAGGTACTCTACACTGGTCAATATGCCCAACTGGTAGTAAAACCACTCAAACTCTATACGATTTACTCTCCTCCTCATCATAAGGACGGTACTGTACACAAAACAAAACAGGCTGCTGAAATGGATACAACACTTCACAAACAATAAATTCAGGCCACAACAATGATAATTCAAATCTTACTTTTTATTTTCTCTTTCAACTGAAATGGTACATTCACCAATCAACGCTGCAATAGCACCAACTGCCGCCAAAACCGGAGCTAAAACTGCACCGACCACACCTACTGTTAATGGTAAGACTATAATATCCTTACTTTGTTTATCCTTAATCGTAATCTTTCGCACATTGCCTTCAGCGATCAGTTCCTTGAACTTTTTGAGGAGGCTTTCACCGTTGATGCGAAATGACTCTTCGGTAGTTGTATTTGTTGACATATTTATTTTTCCTTAAGGTAAATTTAGGTAATTAGTACAAAACGCAACCAAAGTACAGTTTCGCAATCGGTTCTAGGATATTCTCAGAGCGATGGTTGAACCGATAATCCATCTCTTTTAAGTATAACCCAAAATTGGCTTTTGAGACACCACAATGGTTGTAGAGTTTGTGTTTGGAATAACTCCAAGATCCTTCGATACAGGTGATGTGATTTCTGGTGCATTTCTCGATCAATGTTTTGCCTTAAATACTCGTGAAACGACCTGATAGCTGACTCCCATTTCGATACTTACATGATGAGATCTGTAGTATCATGAGTGTACGAAATTACTCAATAAGATTACCCCACAGATGTTGGTCATAGTTTTTGTTTTTTTTCTGGCAGCTCTAGCAAGTTTTTTTAGAATCAATGATTCATTCATCTCTAATTGGGACGAAGCGTTTTATGCAGATGGCATGAGAAGCATGATTCGTAGTCATGAATTGATAATTCCTTACTGGAACAGTCAGCCTTTTCTTGACAAACCACCACTTCATCTTTGGATAGGGTCTATTGGTCGCCTATTGATAGGAGATACTAGTTTTGGTTATCGTTTTAGCAGCGTCAGCAGTGTTTTTATAACGTTGATTTTGGTCTATGTGTATACCAAAAAGAAGTTTGGAACTCTGGCTGGCCTAGTGGCTGTTCTTTGCTTAGCGTGCAATGAGATTTTTATTTGGCGGGGCAGAGGTGCAAACACTGATGCAGCATTAACGTTGCTCATACTCATTGTTTTCATCGTTTCTCAGCGTAAAACAAAGTGGAAGTATTATTGGTTGGGATTTTTACTATCCTTAGTCTACTTAACAAAATCCACCGTGGTCTTATTTCCGATACTGTCTCTTGGTTTGCTAGAGTTACAGGAACTGTTTCAACAGCGCAGCAATATTGATTGGAGATCCAAGTTAACACAGTGGCTGCAGGGTTTGCTCTGTTTAATAGCTTTACCATCCATCTGGTTGTTTCTTGGATATCTGAAACAAGATTTTCGTTTTATTTCTTTTTATCTGTGGCAATCTGATTATCAAGCATCTGCAATTGCTGCAATCTCGATCAACTTCTTGTACATCAAGACATTGACGATCAGTCTAGGATTTTTTAGTATTTTGGTACTCATCGGATTAGGGGCTGCCTTAAAAAAATATCAACACACACAAGCGTTGGCTTTACTAACATTTACAATGCCGCTACTTCTCGCATTAAGTTTTTCGCCAGTTCGTTATCACTGGTATCTAATGCCTGCTTTACCTATTTTTGGAATTTTGGCAGGATATGCAGTCTATGAGTTGAGAAAGTGGCGACCGTCACTCACAACCCTTCCCCTACTATTGGTGATTGCTGGTGCGAGTCTCCTTCAATTCAACTCTAAAATTATGCCACTCTTTTATGATAATTCTGGATATCATCAGGCAACCAGTGGAATTTGGTTAAGTAAGCATACTTCGCCTGATGATGTAATAGTTAGACTAGATGAAGTGTATCCAACGCTCATCTTTTACTCTGATCGTCGAGTTTTGATTTCAAGTCCAACTTCGCCCAGCGTCAGTTATTTCATATCAAGAGCAGACTTACTTCTAGGAATAAATCAAGGAAAATTTAAGTGGCTAAGCGGAAAAAACGTTGACATTGAAGTGGTAGCAGCGCAGTTGCTACCAAACCATTCAGTTACGCATGCTATCACCAGTGATGAAGCTGTTCTAGAAGTTATTCAACGCTAGTGCTTTTTTTCAACAACCATGAAAACCGAACTGCCCCAGGGAAGCGGGAAGAACCGTAACAGTTTATTTTCGCACCATTGAATGGTGAACAGGATTTTATTGAGTATGGCTGGGGGAAGCCACAGATCCCCAGTTGCTTGATTCGGGTGTGAAAGCAAGACCCGTTTCAATATTTTGACACAGGCCAAAAGTGGGAAGAGCAGCCAGATACGATAACTTTTGTAGTTTATTTGCCACTGTTTTGTATCGAAGAAAGCTTCTAGCTCAGCTATAGAATATCGTTTTTGCACTTGGCTTACTTGATCATGACCAGATCTCAACCACTCAAAAGCAGCTACTTGAAAGAGTGCAAGGCCGCCCGGTTTGAGAACTCGGTAAGTTTCATTTATGGCCAGTCTGACTTCGTCGGGATGCAACATACTTAGCACATCCATCATGATTAGCGCGTGCATCGAACTACTTTTAATTGGCATCTTCGTCACACTACCAACTTGAGCCTTTTCAATCCCTCTTTTCTTGCAATACATAATTGCCTGATCTGATAAATCAAAGCTCTCTACCTCGTAACCCAGCCCTTTCAGCATCTGTGAGTTGATGCCTGTCCCACAACCAGCGTCGGCAATCTTGCTGTTGACTGGCACATTCCTCTGAAGAGTTTCAGTAATCACATCACGCAAGCCTCTGAACCACCAGAGCTGCTCTTCAACTGCGTACATGGAGGGATACTGGCTGCTTTTCATCAGATTTGGCATAGATTTGAATGAGATAAACTATAATACCGATCAATCACTTCGTTTTCTAGTGTCACTCGATCCACAATTTGGAGAACTATATCGTTGAGAACCACTCTCATTTTTCCCCATTTCTGCAGCGATGTACCGCACGTTTTACAGTTTTTTTTCATAGAACGAGTAAGTTTAGCACTCAAAAAGTGCTAAATATGTCTTTTTCATTGATCAATCATTTGAAAGCGAAGAAAGAACCAACGCGAAATTTCACTTAACCCTATATAAGGGATCTAATACCACTGTGCAGTTTCTGGGGTACACTATACTAAATATCTGTAGCAACAATAACTTCTTTTTTGTCAGAATATTGAGATGTAACAACATAGTTCTCAGCCAATTGAATTGGCTCAGCCCGTAATCTTAAGTTTTTGATATCTGCTTGTGATGCAGCCATCTTCACTTCCAAGCCTACCGTTTTTATCAGCGATGAAAACAATCTCTGTTCCACCATCTTTATTATAGAAGGCAAGTTTATGATTCATGCGAAGATTTTGAAAAATACTTTGTTCAAAGAGTTGCCCCTCAGATGGTTTACCCAAAATATTCGCTATGCCACTACCACAAAGAAAAAGTTTTCTGCTTCCAGCAGCTTGTCTGTCAATACTTCCGGCGTGTCTTGGCAAAAGAGAAATGAAAACCACCAAATTCAAGATACTCTTTATAATATGGAAGAAGCCGATCAAAAGAGATTCTATTTTTGCAGAATGCTTTTTCCGCAAATGTTGCCGCTGTTTTCCGTTCCACTTGCTTAAACACTAAAAATTCAGTAAAAGTGAGAGGAAACATTTCAAAAATCAGCTTTCTCCCTGTCCATGAGCTTAATGGTATTATAGGCATATGACTCCTCAAAAATGGAAATTACTTTCCAAAAAAGATGTTTCTCCCAGTACATGGTTTCCTATTGAATCAAGGACTTACGAATTACCTAACGGAAAAATTGTCGAAGATTTCACGGTAACGACTTTAGCAGATGTTGCAATGATTATTCCAATCACAACAGATAAGAAAGTAGTTTTAGTTCAGCAATTTAAGCCAGGTATTGGCGATATTCTTTTGCAATTCCCTGCTGGCAGAATAGAAAAGAATCATCAAAACATTACGGAAACGGCTCATCATGAATTGGAAGAAGAAGTTGGTATCAAAGTCGAAGAATCCCAGCTACATTTCGTAGCAAAAGTTCACGCTTTCTCAACCAAAGCTACCGAGATAGTTCATCTTTTTCTTGCACAAAATTGTAGATTTAATTCAGTACAACACTTAGATGAAAATGAAGAAATTCAAATCGTTCAACTTAGTTTTTCAGAAATGGACGAGAAGATCCTCAATGGTCAAATTTGGGACGCTGAAGCCATTGCTGGGTGGGAATTAGTGAAAAAGAAATTCCCCAGACAGTTTGAAGAGAGAGAATAAGTTCTGAGTTCGTCACTGAGTCGGTCCAAAAATTCCACCAGATTTTGCGATGGTTGCCTCTTGCATTAAGATATCTATCCGGGCAACCAGCAATTCATTTTCTTTGCCTTGATTTTCCAGGTAATCGATTCTTAATGATTGTGAACTAGCTAGTGACCCGCTCCCCTAATACTACACAGTATTTTATAGAAATTGTAATTTTTTTGTGTCAATATAATAGGGTATAAGATGAAATCAAGTTATAACCTATACTATACAACTAGATATTACCTTGGTAAACGCATTTAAAAACCGGGAGATTGGGTTGGGATTTAGTTTACAGAACATTCAAACGGTGTTTAATAGTTAAAATAATCAGAAATTAGTTGCTTAATTATTTGTCGATAATCATCAATTCTTTATTTCCAACTGTTTTGACGCTATTTTAACAATTCTGTTTATAGGTATCGAAAGTTTTTTGATCATACTCTTTGTCAAAGTGAGGCCAAATCTCAAAGTCAATGATATTGAGCCCTGTAAAGTCATTGAGATTAATGCTATTTTCATCAGCAAAGTTCGTGGCTGGTTGTGAAGAAATATTTATTCGAGGAGAAAGGATAATGGCACCAGCACTGAAACCGGATAAGACAACATTGTCTTTTTGCCAAAATTCAATAATAGATTTGTCAAATCCTGATTGACGCAAATGATTTAATAGTTTGAAAGTATTACCTCCAGTAATAATTAAAATGCTAGCGGTTGATAACTTTTGTCTTTCAATCTCGGCTTCTGCTCCCCTTTTGGAATTATCAATAAAAACAAATTTAGCATTATTGTTCTTTGCAAACTGTTGCCAAATGGGAGTATGTTTATCATTTTCGGGACTGTCACCTTCGGAAGGTATATAGGCAAAGACCCTGTCGGTTAAATATTCAGGAAATAACACTTTTGTTAATTTTTCAAAAACCGCTGGAGATGGTTGAGAAAATAAAACTAATCTCTTTGTCATAAATGATTAAACGATGGCTCTATTTGACTATCCTATAGTATTTTTTAAACTGCTTCCCTTGGTAGAAGATGTTAGAACCTACTTCAAATTTAAATTGACGGCTTCCTTAATCAATTCTTTTAAAGCAGCATCATTGAGCTTATGACTTTGAGAAAAATCTATTGATCTGTGAGTTTTTGAAGTCAGACCACTATTTATTAATTTATTTGGATCATTTAGTAAAGCGCCTTTGAAAAAATTAATTTTTACATGATCTTTAAATGCTGAGATTGCGCATACTAATCCATTATGTGTGAAAACTGGCACTTCCCATTTCCACTCCTCTTTGATTTCAGCGTCAGTTTGATGAATTAAAGTACGAAGTTTTGCAAGTAATCCGCCACGCCAGTCTTTAATACCTGAAATTTGTTGGTCAATAAGTTTTTTTGTAGCTTCCATTAAGTAATTATATCAGATACAAAAGTTGGCTCCCTGTGTTGGACTTTATCCGAACTGTACTCTAATCAACATTTGATAAATAACTTTCGCAACAGTAAATTGATCTTTTTCATCGATATGCAATCCATCATATTTACTTGGTTCAATATGCTTAGACAAATCAATATATGAACAATTAGTCTCTTCGGCAAGCTTTTTTAGTTCAATTGCAAGTTCTTTCGATTTTACCGTAGCACCTTTGTATTTCCCGGCATATTGATTTAATTCATCAACTAAAATAGGGGCTACAAGTAGTATCTTAGAATTGGAGAATCGGAGTCTAATTTTTTCTATTAACTCTTTGTTTGCATGAGCAATATTGATTGCAGTACGATTGAAAGCCTCCTTCAAATCATTCGTCCCCAACATTAATATCACGAAATCTAATGGATCATGAGACTCAAGACATGGAATTAAATAAGACAAACCATTCTTACCTTCTGAATCTGGGTCGTCAAGATTCGTCGTTCTTCCTCCTAAACCTTCTTCAATCACTTCATATTTACTACCAAGCATTGCTTGAAACTGACTAGTCCACCTTATTCAACTGGAAAGCGAGTTTTAATACCTTCTTCGGCTTTGCGTTTAGGATCCCTACCATGTGTATTGGAGTCACCATAACAAAGGACACGTATAGGTATCTGGTTTTCAAGAATAGTCCTTTGTCTCGTCATTCAGCTCCCTTTAAAAATCCCGACTCCTCATGCTTTTCGATCATCTGACCTTTGAGATAAACGGCCTTACATTCTTCTGCTAAAACCCCTCTAGTGATTTTGAAATGGAATTTTTGCTGAGCAAAGAAGGGTGGTAAGTAATCTTGTAATGACAGACAACCACTTTGATCAAGGTCAATCCCTGTGACGACTCTTTTCAGCTTGTTGATGACAATTGCACCAAAACACATCGGACATGGTTCGTATGTCGTATAGAGTGTGACTTCCCCACGATGAGCTTCCAAAACGTCTTTGGCCTCGGTTAAAGCTTTGACTTCGGCATGGGCCATTCGGTTCTTATCGGTGTATCCAGTGTTATGAGCACGAGCGATAATTTCTTCATCAAGAACCAGGACACAGCCCATCGGCCAATTACCCTCAGAAGCAGCTAATTCTGCTTCTTTAATGGCTTCACTCATACATTGTTCGTCAGTTGTCATATTGCTTTCAATTTTTGAATCAGTGAGTCTTCCATCTCAATTGATCCGTCTTGCTCCAGAATTTTTTCACTTTCCGCCAAAGTATCATATCCAGGAATATGGATTTTTTGGCCTGGCTGTATTTTTGCACCTTTTACTTTTAATATCAAATCAGAAGCGTTTTTCTTGAATGTCTCTACATCACCAAGCAGATTGGGACTGAAAGCCATGAAGAATGTTCCCCAGTCACCATTATCAAACACATAACTTGCTCCTGTCAGCGGTCCTGTGAGCAGTTCAACAATCAAGCCTAGTCCAGATCCTTTGTATGAACGATCAAATGGTAATAAAGCACCGCTCATTGCTTCAGCAGGGTCAGTGGTTGGATTACCTTGTGTATCAATAGCAATATTTTCTGGAATTGATTGACCTAATGCGTTTGCTCTCACCAAGCCATAGAAAGTCATTGCTGAAGTTGCCATGTCGAAGACAACTGGTTGTTCATTGGTTGGGAAACCAAATGCAATTGGGTTCGTACCAAAAACAGGCTCAATTCCTCCATGGAAAGCTACAGCTCTTGGAGATCCAGCGGCGACTATGCCGATTAAATTGTGTTTTGCAATCTTGTGGGCGTAATAACTCAATGCTCCAGTACTTGAAAAAGTATTGCTTGACCCTGCGATAGCGAAACCATGCTCCTCGGCTTTTGAAATCATTGCATCCACTGCTACCTGAGCTGCCAACGGACCTGATGCACCACCGCCATCAATTAAAACAGATACAGACGTTTCTTTGACGATCTTAGGAGCGTACTTAGGTTTTATATTTTGAGCAGGCTCAGTTCCCATTAGTTTCAAAATACCTTGCGTGTTCTTTCCTGTAGCTTCTGCAAACACATAGACATCTGCCATCTTTTCGGCTTCTTCAACAGAATAGTTTTCTTTTGAAAGTATTTTGATAATAAGACTGCGAAGTTCTGAAACTTTTATCTGCATCAGAGATGTCCTTTATATTTCTTGATAGAGTGCAAACTTATATCCATTCGGATCTTCGAACAATAGTTCTTCATATCCCCAATGGTTTTTAAACACTTCTGCTTTAATCGTTCCACCAAGCGACACAACTAATTTTTGATCCTGTTGGATACTATCCGTCTCAATATAGAAGATCACACCTTGTCCATATTTTGAGGGGTCTGCGATGTATTTGTACGTTTCAAATGCTTCGGTAGTGTTTAAGATGAAATGAAGATCAAAGGAGCCAAATGAAACAACGACTTTATCAGTCTCAAACTGCTTTATTTCAAGACCTAGCTTCTGATAGAAGTCGTGAGTTTTAATAACATCAGTTGTGTAGAGAACGTTGAAAGATGAGGTTTGTTTAAACATGTTGCTCCAGAATAACCTTCAGCTTTTGTAGTACGTCAATTGTGAATGGGCTATCCAACTCCTCATTTTCCACCCACTCATAATACTCAAAGGCCGTAGTTTATCTAGTTCTTTGAATGTATAACGAACGTGATAATTATTATCATTCTTCATCATCTCAAATGATTTGTTGGGTTCTAAGTGAATAAGCGTGTATTCGCTCCATATTCCATCTTCTCCATGATTGCGATAAATAGTCCCAACTTTCACTGGCCATTCATTTGTCTCTTCTTTAACAATTGATTCGATCCAAGTCGGGGTATTATTTGGATCCAAGAGAAAGTTAAAAAGCTCTGTAACTGGTTTTTTGATCTGAAAGGTAAGTTTCATATCTTTCATATATTTGCCTTTTATTTTAGTGAAATTGTTGTCAATGTCCTATCAACACCTTTGATCTTGGTTGACTCTGAAGCAATGAAGACAGCTCTCTTGAGAGATTCTTCAATATTCTTTGATTCAAGAAAGTGGTGTAAAAACACACCTCTAAAAATATCTCCCGATGCAGTTTCATCTACACTTTTAACGGAAGTGGCAGAAAGATGAATTGGAATGTCGCTATCTTTTTCTAAGTAAACACACCCGTCTTTATCTAGAGTAATGATGATTGTACCTTTGAGGTTCTTTCTCATGGTCCAGACAGCCGATTTAGCCTCTTCTATTGAACTGATTTTACTTTTAAGCACTAGTTCAGCTTCTTGTCTGTTTGGTATGAAGAAATCAGCGGAAGATAATTTAAACAGGTCAATGGCATCATGTTGGTTTGGAACATCAATCAGCAGCGACACTTGATTGTCACTACAGAGTTGGACAAGCAAATATAAACTCTCAAGCGGCAGGTTTGTTACTGTATATACCGCATCTTGCTTGATTATTATCTCTTTCAGCTCATTAATACTTAAAGTTGAAACAGTATGGTTTGCTCCTCTGAAAAGAGTGATAGAGCTTTTGGCGGATAGATCTGTAATGACTACAATCTTGCCTGTCTTCTCTTCTGGAACGTGCTTCATGAGTGATGTAATTTTCCAGTTAATTAAAGCTTGTTTGGCATTATCACCATCAATATCTGCTCCAGCATGGGCGAAGAAAGAAACAGTATTACCAAGTTTTGATAGCACTCTTGACGCATTGACTGTCTTACTTCCATAAATTGAAGTTGCATCAGAAGCAAGGATAAACTCATTTTGAGTCGGAATTCTATCTACAAGATATTGTGTTTCAGAGTAAACATCACCAATGACGAGAATGGAACTCATAAGTATTTCAACAAGAAAACTGCTGAGTTTCCTCGTCCGTATTGGTAATCTCTAATCCATCCAGCATCCTCGTAACCATTCTTTTGATAGAAGTGAATCACTTTATCATCATCTTTATTGGTGTACACAAACATTTTGGAAGCACCCTTTTGCCTTGCATGTTCTTCCATAGCCTGAAGTAAACCAGAACCAACACCTCTTCCCGTTTGATCAGGATTAACAGCGGCGATTACAATTACCCACTTATCCAACCCTTCTTTCCCATTTATGGGGTTCTCTTGTTGTGCGTAGATCATGCCAACGACTTCGCCTTCATCAGAAACAGCCTTGAGACACATTCCACGGCCTTCGGCAATATACATTTGCATCTGGTCAAAGGAAAACCATTCTTCTAAAGAGGAGTCAGGAGTCGAAACAAAAGATGATTCGGCGACTGCCTCAACAGCTTGAAGGTCATCAGGAAATAAAATTGAAGAGTATTTCATGCTATGTTTTCACCACTTTACTTATATGGCAATTTTAACACCCAAGTACGCAAAACAAAAAGTGGAAACGTATCGAGAAAGTAGTGATGCTGCCAATGCCTATAGTATCTACATTTTTAAGGCTAATCTAGCCATGTAAGCATCGCAGCATGAGTGTATTGAAGTACGACAAGGATGGCTTTATCATTCCAGAAACTAGCATTGTAACGAAAGGTTAAGCCTGTAGCTGTTGTAGGTACTTCGAAACCAACTCACCCAGTCTTCTTGGCTTTGGCGACTACCGTACCATCTAGAAAGTTGCTGATGTTTTCCATAGCCTTATTTGTGACAGCCATCTGGTACTGATTGCCTTATTTATCAACAATATACATCTGGCCTAATGTCGTAACATACTCTTGCTTTGACCCAGTATTTTCAATGGTCATATTGAGGTTGATCCACTCATTGCCTTCACTTGGCTTTGATGCGCGTATCCAACGTGATTTGGTTCGGATAAGTGAGACGTGGCTCCCCCAACAGGTCGGTAATCAAATAAAGTGGTGGCTAGACAAATTCTTAGTTAGCTCATGAGCCTTAGATGACACACTGAAATACTTAAAAGTAACCCTGTTTTTCGAGTTTTTCCATAGTCTGTGTCACTGATCAAAAAACTACCCTAAAAAAGCTATTTTAGGCTAAACGTTAATCGGTGTGTTTCTCTTTCTTGCAAGCCTACCAGAACTCCGTTCTCGTGAGCAGTTGTTGCTCCAGCTATGTCTGATACAGTGTCCCTAGAAGCACCGGTGTCATCTGTTCCATAATAAACACCGTATCCCGGATCACCCCAAGCAATTGATCTAACCCTAAATCCTTCGGCTGCTAGCTCATTTGCTTGATCGAGGATTTCTTGTTCGTCAAAACTACCTTGTGGTCGCAGAACAAACACATAAACCTTTTCATCACCTTGATCATTTTCATACACCACTAAAAAAGTATTCAAGTGATCATTTAACATTCCCATATTGGCTAGCGGAACTTCGAGAGTGATGTCATATAAATAATTTGGTGTAAAAGCAGCTACCACACCTGCTGTGGCTAAATTAGTCCTAATTTCTTTATCAGTTGAACCAAAGTTAGACCAAGGCTGTTCAACTACTTCACCGTTACTGGTAAAAGCCATCATTTTTTTAGCTGCATTCTCAGTTTGGTTTAAATCTCCTTCACCAATTGAAGACGAGACATGCTCAAGTGCGCCGGTGCCACTCACTTGGACAGCCGGATTGATAATGCCACCATCGCTTGCTTCACCCTCTGGCAAGAAATAACTCCAAGCTATAACGACCGCTATTTTACCAGTTTCTAAATCATTGTGGCGATAGAAAACTTCTGGTGTTAGGGCCAGGGTTGCCACATTAACCTCACCAAAAACTCCATAAAAACTTTCAGCTTCAATTGGAGTAAAACCATCAACCTGATTAGCCAGCTCATACGGATCGACTAGCACATTATGCATGTACATTGGCTCAAGCAAGTCGACAACAACTTTATTAGCAATCACACCGTCCTCAATTCTTCCAATTTCTCCTAAGGTTTCTTTAATTGCCATTAAACCCACTGCCGTTGTATGCCGAACACTATCAAAATTCCGGTTACCATTCCGAATTTGGGTCCAGATCAAGTATTGAGAGCCATCAATCAGAGTTCTGTGAGACAGATCGGGAAACCACGAAAATAAATCAGTGTAAAAAGCTATTGCTTCTGCTAAAGACCAAGTTAAATCTGTTTCTGTCTCACCCAAATCGAGAATGACTCGACTTCTTCCATTCATGACAGAAACGAACGCTCTGAACATCAAGTCTGGCTCACTTGGGCTCAGTTTGATAGCTGCTTCAGCTATCGGAAGATAGGTATCATCAAGCGGTTCTTCAATAAAAAAACTACTGTAGTTATCAATTACTGTTTCAGCCGGACTCAAGCCGAGGGGCGCTGTATCAGCTTCAGGTATGTCAGACTCTGATGGTGGGGTTCCATTTCCATCAGGCTCAGGCACTGTGGCAAATAAATCATCAAAAATACTTCTTAGAAAAACTTTAGCTTCAGTTTGCTGATCAGTAAAACTGCCGGGACCGGCTTGAAAGCCAGCTATCTGGTCCATTGCTACTGAAAGATCATCGGGCGAAATACCATAGGCATTTTCATAATAATCTGAGCTTTCAAACCCATTCAAAACGAATTTAAAAACTCTATCATCTCTGTCGGCAACAGTCCAAATCATCGCTGGATCTGTAATAGCATACTGATCTAGGGCAGCCGCAATTTTTTCAGAATTTGGTCCCGAAAAGTCTCTGTAGATTTTGAAGTACAGCTCTATGTCATCTAAAACAAAAACTGAAAAAATAGGCCAATACCGCTCAAAGGTTTTATTTGGGAAAACACCAGATTCCTGAATTGCAACTATTTCAGCTATTTTGGCGGATTGAGCAAGATTGGTAGCTGAAAAACTATAATCACCATATTGGAAAATTGATCGGAGTTGGTCTAGGTTGAACTGTGGAAAAGCTCGAGCATTAATATGCACAAACAGTAATTCTTTAAAAGATTGATTGATCATCAGAGCTTCTAGATTAGGAAAAAAAGTTGGAATGTCTTCAATAGCTGGTAAAAGTGCTAAGCGATCAGCAAAAGGTACTACTGGATCAACCAAGAGTTGGTATACTTCAATTTCTAGACTAATAGCATCTGCGTGCTCTTGATATTCTGGACCCAGGCTCTCCATTAGGCTGTTAGCTTCATCAATTAGTTGCCACTCATTGAGAACAATTTTTGAGTCAGCTTCAAATCCATACGAAGCTGCTATCAGCTCTCCAATAAAGCGTGTGCCAATTTCTCGACCTTCATCAAGTCGGTCAAATAGAGGAATAAAGATTTCTTGGGCATCTTCTGGCCAGTAATCCATTGATCGTTGAACCCCGTCAACGATCTGCCCACGATTAGTTGGATCATTTCGATACTGCAAATAAGGGACGCCAACCTCCGCGGCTGTAGCCACTAGGCGACACCACATTGGTGCGGTGCAAATAGCCATTAAAGCAATCACAGAACCGATCAAAACTAATCGACGATGGAACTTCAAGAAGCTTTTAGCTTTTTTTTCTATCTGCGCCTCTTCTTCTGGATCCATCAGCGGGGTGTGGATCGCTTCAGCTGGTGGGATGGAATTCGCGTCTTCTGCCATACGAGTCAATTATAACCATTGCTTTATCTACTTATGCGGCTGTTAAACTATAATCTGTTTGGGGCTAGTGAAGTTAAAGCGGGATTTCTCTCAGCTTTTTAAGCATCACTTTGTACATTTGTTTTCGATAATTCCAACGAAACTCAGATTCTTTTAAGAATAACACAAATTTGTCTTTTCTCACGCCTTTCATCTTGAGTAATCTAGCTTTAGTAAAGCTCCAGAAACTTTCAATACCGTTAATATGGTTCTTCCCCCTGGCAAACTCATTTTCATGATGATGAATTCGGTAGTTTGTAGCCGTGCAAAATCAAACTATCATAACTACGCCATGCATCAGTGAAAACAGTGCTTTCAGAAAGTACTTTTCCCTTGATAATTGGTAGTAATTGCTCTCGAGAACAGTTTCTCACTACGCGAGTATAGACTTTGCCCTTACGTTTCAATAAACCAATGACTGGCACTTTCCCAAAAGCACCACGACCTCGTTTTCCTCGAACTCTCCTTGCTCCAAAATAGCTCTCATCTACTTCAACTTCACCACTCAATCGCTCTTCTTCCTCACACCATTCAGAAATTCTGAGACGGACTTTGGCCAAAATGCTGAGAATTGAGCGAGTGCTTGATATGGGCCTTGTCGTTAGAATCAAAGCTCAAAGCGGTATTTATGGTGGTCATAAACCAACGATATCGCTTTTCGTTTATTATTGGAAAATTATGTCGTATTCTCATAGCTCGCTGCCGCTCGCTAGAGTCTCATTTGTATCGTGACCTAATCA
>Ga0163147_10000106_pt1 | contig 114685 bp, 85 predicted proteins | sample OliLakLV19MP6G1_FD_148597 | JGI IMG/M metagenome (GOLD analysis project Ga0163147, IMG submission 148597) | Freshwater microbial mat bacterial communities from Lake Vanda, McMurdo Dry Valleys, Antarctica- Oligotrophic Lake LV.19.MP6.G1 | ecosystem: Environmental > Aquatic > Freshwater > Lake >... | reverse complement strand
GCGAAAACCATGTCGGCTCAGTGCTCGAGGAAGATGTCGAAGCGTGGAAACGATCCGACCCGCGTGCGGCGGGTCGGGATCGGCCGGCCTGCGCCCTGAGGCGCGCGACCGTTCAGCCCTGCGCCCGGGGGCGCGAAACCATTCAGCCCTGCGCCCTGAGGCGCGAAACCATTCAGCCCTGCGCCCGGGGGCGCGAAACCATTCAGCCCTGCGCCCTGAGGCGCGAAACCATTCAGCCCTGCGCCCGGGGGCGCGCAAGCGTTCCGCGAAGTGTGGTGCCCGAGGGGGGGGTCGAACCCCCAAGTCCGGTAAAGGACACTAGGTCCTGAGCCTAGCGCGTCTGCCAATTCCGCCACCCGGGCCCCGGATGCGAGGGCGGGGACACTAACGGTCGGCGTGGGGACGGTCAACGGTTCGGCGAGACCGGCTGGACCGTGCTCAACCCGCTGTCACGTTGACCCCGTCGACGAGCGCCCAGGGTGCGCGTGCTCCGCCGTCCACGCGCTCCGCCCGACTGCCCAGCGACACGATCCGCGCGAGGAGCTGGTAGGCGTTTCCCGAGAGGAGCGTCTCGCGCACGGGCGCGACGACGCGACCGCCCTCGACCCAACGCGACGACTTCGCGACCCCCGAGAAGTCGCCCGAGGCCGGATCGACCGACCCCGAGAACCGCTGCACGAGCAGTCCCTTGCCGAGCGTCGCGAGCAAGGCCTCGCGCGTACCGCCACTCCCCGCGGCGACGTGGATCGCATGCGCACCGAGGCTCGGAACGCTGCGAGCCCCGCCGCGCGCGTGACCGGTCGAGAGCCGGTTCTCGACCGCTGCCGCGTAGCCGTTGTAGAGCCAACCTCGGAGCCAGCCGTCCTCGAGGAGCGCGAAGTCGCGCGTCGGTTGCCCTTCCCGGTCGAAGCTGCCTGCTCCGGCGAGGTCGACGTCGTGCGGGCGGTCGTGGATCGAGAATCCGGGCGCGCCGATGCGTTCGCCGAGTCGCTTGCCGAGCGCGCTGCGCCCGCGTTGGACGGCGATCGCGCTCGCGGCACCGAGCACGGGCGCGACGAAGATGTCGAGCAACGCGTCGGGTGAGAGCAGGACGAGTCCCTGGTAGGAACCGCGGGCGCTCTCCGCGCCGAGGTTTCCGACCGCCGTGCCCGCGAAGTCGTCGACGAGGGCCGTGAGGCTCGCCTCGATCCGCGCCGGATCGCGCACGGCGTCGCTCGCGTAGTGGAATCCGCCGACGTCCGTGCCCTGGATCGCCATCCCGGAGATCGAGAGCGACACCATCGCATCCGACTCCGTGGCGCGCACGCCGCGGCTCGTGTGGATCGCTTGCGCGACACGCGACACGGACGAGTTCGCGCCGTCGACCGAGATGCGCGCGTCGTGCTTCTGCGCGCGCGTGACGAGCGCGTGACCGTAGTCGACGGCTTCCTCGATGCCGAGGCGCGCGAGGCCTGGATGCACGAGCGGCGCCAGCATCTCTAGTCGCTGCACGTCGGGCAGCCGGTTGGCCGGGTCCGCCGGCGACGCGGTCGCGAGCGCGACGGCGTTGCGCGCGACTTGCTCGAGCGACTCGAGGTCGAATTGATTCGTCGCCGAGAAGCCGAGTCGCGCATCGCGGAAGACGCGCAATCCGATCGAGGAGCCTTCGTCCACGTGCGCGAGCTTCAGGTCGCCCTTCTCGAACGACGCGGACGCCTTTTCGGCGCGCGTCGCGAACGCTTCCGCTTCGTGCGCGCCGGCACGCAAGGCGAGGCCCACGAGCGCTTCGCACGCCGAGAGCAACCGGTCTTCGTGCTCGCGCGTCGTCGCTTCGTCCTTCACCGCGACGCGGCCCACAGCTGTGCCGCTCATGACTTCCTCCCGCCGAGAACGACCTCGCAAGAGAGCCACGGACCGCCCGCGTCGACCTTCGCGGGTTGTCCCTTGCCGCAATGTCCGGAGCCCAAATCCCAGCGGAAATCGCGCCCGACGGCGTCGACGGTCTGGAGGACGTCGAACGCGCTCCCGGAGATGTTCACGCCGCGCATCAGCGGTCCCTTCTTGCCGTTCACGATGCGGTAGGCCTCGCGCGTGCCGAACATGAACTCGCCGTTCGCGTCGGCTTGGCCGTTCGAGGCGCCGTCGAGCAGGTAGCCGTCCGAAACTCCGGCGATCATCTCCTCGAGCGTCGACGTGCCCGGCGCGATGTAGGTGTTGCGCATGCGGATCAGCGGCTCGTCGTCGTACTCCCAAGCGCGCGCGTTGCCCGTCGGCGCGACGCCGGATCGCGCGGCGCTCTCGCGGTCGTGCAAGTAGGAACGCAAGAACCCGTTCTCGATAACGGTCGTGCGGCCGGCGAGCACGCCTTCGTCGTCGACGGCCATCGTGCCGCCCGCTCCCGCGTGATACTCGCTCGCGCCCGAGTCGCACAACGTGACGAGGTCGGACGCGACGCGCGTGCCGAGTCGACCGGCGGCGCACGAACCCGAAGCGACGAAATCGGCCTCGACCGTGTGACCGACGGCCTCGTGCGTGAGCAGTCCGACGAGCGCGGGGGACAAGAGCACCCGCGTACGACCGCCTTCGGGATAACCGGCATCGAGCAGATCGACGGCCTGTTTCGCGGCCTTCTCGCCCAGCTCGTTCGCGCTGCGACCCTCGAACAGGCATTCCCAACCGCCGGTCACGCCCACGGCTTCCGCTCCGCGCTGCATCTCGCCGCCGCTCGCGGCGACGGCGATCACGCGGAACTCGGGCCGCACCGTGCGCGTCCAGACCTTCGCGCCGTCGCTCGTGACGATGCCCTTTTCCTCGTAGATCTCGGCGTAGCCCGTCGAAGCGCTGGTCACGCGCGACGAACTGGCCCGCGCGCCGCGCTCGACCTCGAGCAGCATCTCGAGCGCCGCTTCGATCGGTCGCGCGAGCGTCGCGTCGACGCCCGGCGCGTCGAAGCGACCGCGCGCGAGTGCGACGCGCGGCAGATCCGGCACCCGTTCCTTGCGCGCCCGAGCCGACGCGCGCGCGGCGGTCCGTGCTTCACCGATCGCGCGCAGGATCGCGCCCTTCTCCAGCCGATCTGTGCTCGCGAAACCGAACGTGCCCGACTCGAGGACGCGCACGCCCACGCCCGAGTGCTCCGAAGCCGTGGCCGTGTCGACGCGCCCTTTCTCGACGGAGAGTCCGCGTGTCGTTTTCTTGTGCCAGCGCAGCTCGACGAATCCCCCGGCGGATTCGTTCAAGGCGTCCTGGAGGAGGTCGGTCGGATCGGAGGCTCGTTGCATGCTTCCGAGCATCGGACTCCGGCGCTCGAGACTCAAGCGCACGGCGCGCTTCGCGCGTCGAACTCGCGCGTTGGCCTGGGGGCGCTCGCCGCGATCGTCGCCGTGCGTGCTAACCTGCGCGCAAGTGTCGGAAAAACCCCAAGAGGTCCGCCGGATCGCCGAGAACCGCAAGGCGCGGTTCGAGTACGAGTTGCTCGAGGAGCTCGAGTGCGGGGTCGTTCTCACCGGCACCGAAGTGAAGAGCTTGCGCGGGGGCGGCGGGTCGATCCAAGAGGCCTACGCGATGGTGCGGGGCACAGGTCTCTGGCTCGTGAAGTCGCACATCCCCGAGTACAAACAGGGGAACGTCCACAACCACGAGCCCGGACGCGAGCGCAAGCTCCTCGCGAACGCGCGCGAGATCGCCAAGTGGCACGCGGCGGCGAAGGAGAAGGGGATCACGATGGTCCCGCTCATGCTCTACTTCCGCGGGAACCGCGTGAAGCTCAACCTGGGCCTCTGCCGGGGCAAAAAGGTCCACGACAAGCGCGCCGCGACGCGCGACCGCGAGGATCGCCGCGAGATGGACCGGGCGATGTCGCGCAAACGTGATTGACGTACGGAGTCAGGCTCCCCTCCGCCGTTCTCGCGGTCGCGATGAACGCCGGACGTACGGAGTCAGGCTCCCCTCCGCCGTTCTCGCGGTCGCGATGAACGCCGCGCGAGTTGGCGGAAGCGAGAACGGCGGAGGGGAGCCTGACTCCGTACTCCGAGTTGGCGGAAGCGAGAACGGCGGAGGAGAGCCTGACTCCGTACCACCGTGTGCTAGACTCCCCGCGCAACACGAATGGGGGGCGCACCGGTCTCGACCGGGGGTTCACGACTTCGGGCTGCGTGCCGGGGATCTCGAGTTACCCCGTAAAATCCACTTGGGGCGGCATTGCATGCCAACAACTATTCGCTCGCAGCCTGAGTAATCAGACTGCCGTTCCCGCGGGGAGTGCCTTCGGCCCTGCGGAAACGCCACTAGAAGGCTGGCCGGCGAGCGGCGCTTCGGCGCGGACCGGCGAGACACTACCGGAGCTTGGATCCGAGCGGCCTGCCTGCGAGCGGCTCGGGGACGAGAACCAAGCACAGGACACGCACGTAGACGCCCCCTGAACGGGGTTCCCGGGACGCGGGTTCGATTCCCGCCGCCTCCACCATCTCACTCTCGCAGCGCGATCCGTCGGGGTCGTGGCTTTCGACCGCGCCGCTTGCGATCCTCCCGCGCCGCCGCCGACACGGGCTCGCGTCACGGACGAATCGCCTTGCCCACGCCGTTCGACAAGCGGACGAACACGAGCGACGAGGATTCGCGGGCAGGAGTTCCGCCGGCCGCCGACGCGGGTGGGGTCCACTCCAAAGGCGCGGACACGAGTGTGATCGCGAGCCCCGTCGAGCGAGCCGCGTCCTGGTCGGCCGATGGCGCCGCGTCCTGGTCGCGGAAACACACTTGGGCCGCAGTCCTCGTCCTCCTGCCGGCCCTCGCCGTGCGCCTCGGTTGGCCGAGCACGATTTCCTTCGGCGGTGAGCAGATCGATTCGATCGCGCTGGCCTGGCGCGCTTGGCACGAGGGCCTTCCGGAGCGCGGCCTGCGCGTCTCGGTCGGCGTGGACATGCCGCCGATCTTCCTCTGGTTCCTGATGATCCCGGTCGCCGTGACGCGCGATCCGATCCTGGTCACGGCCGCGTTCGCGCTGGCGAACCTGGCCGGGTTGGCTCTGCTCGGATTCGCGTTGCGTCGATCCCTGGGCGTGCGCATCGCGTGGATGACGGTGCTCTTGCTCGCGTCGGCGCCGTGGTCGGTCCTCTTCAGTCGCAAGATCTGGGCGCAGGACCTGATCCTGCCGCTCCATGCGCTGTTCCTGTGGACGCTCGTGCGTTGGTTGGAGCAGCGCACGCGCGGCCGCGCGATCGCCGCGATCGTGGCGATCGGCCTGCTCTTCCAGGTCTATCCGGGCACGTGGTTCCTCGGTCTCGCGTTCCTCGTGTGGGCCGTCGTGTTCCGCGTGCGCATTCCCTGGCGCGACTTCGCGATCGGCTGCGCGATCGCGCTGATCACGTACGCCCCCTGGATCCACTACCAAGTCGTGAGCGGATTCGACGGGTTTTGGTTGGCGCTCTCGCAGCGCGGCGCGGAAGGATCCGCTCCCGACGCGGCGTCGTGGTCGCGCTCGACCGCCGATCTCTTCCTGCTGCCCTTCCACGTCGCGGGAGGCTCGCGTCTCGATCTCGCGATCGGGCTCGACGCCTACGAGTTGTGGGCGTATTCGCTATCCGACGCGGTCCTGCTCGGACTCCAGCAAGGCGTCTTCGCACTCGCGGGCGGTTCGTTCCTCCTCGCCTCTGCGTGGACGATCCGCCGCGCGCTGCGTCGTGGAGCGGAACCGACCAACTCGACGTCACTCGTCCTCGGGCTGTGCGTGATCGAGATCGTCGCCGTCGTCGCACAGTTCGCCTGGCTGCGACTCGGCGCGATCCCGCACTACGCGATCGTCCTCGCGTTGCCCGTCTGCGTGGTGTTCGCGTGGGGGCTCGATCGCGCGGCTCGACGCCTCGCTCCCCGTCGGCCCGGGTCGGGGTTCGCAGTCGCCGCTGGCATCGCTCTCTTGCACGCAGCGACGTCCGCGTCGCTCCTCGAGTTCATCCGCACGCGCCCGGAGAAGATCTACATCGTCTACCTCCCTCCCTACGGCCACGCGCGCGCCGAGTTGGATGGAGCGCTGGACCGCGCACTCGACGACGTCCTGCACGGCGATGACCGACGCCGCGAACGCCGCGACCGATTCGCGGAGCGGTTCGACGAATCCGACAGCGTGCTGTTGCGCCTCGATCCGGATAATCCCTCCACGGGGTTCGCGGACCTGCGGATGCTCGAACTGGTAGGCGGATCGGAGGGTGTCGCGTGGCGCACCTTTGGGCCGGACACTTGGTGCTCCATCGCACCGTTCGCGATCCCGCCCGGGAAGCCGATCGTCTTGAAGCTCGACCTCACCGTGCCGGCGGACGCGATGATCCACCTCTTCTTCCAGCGCGAATCGGTCCCGAAGTGGAACCGTCGGCAGATCGTCGAGATCCCGCTTCGAGCTGGGCGGACGTGCGAATTCGTGTTGATCGACGCGCCGGACATCCTCCCCAGGCTCGGCCTCCGCATGGGCGTCCACAGCGCGACGATCCACGCTCTCGAGATCCGTGCAGTGGATCGCTAGCGCGCACGGTCCAGCTCGAGGCGGGCCACGGATCGTTTCGTTCCTGAGACGTTCCCGCGCGCGGATCGGTTGCTAGAGTCTCTTCTTCCGTGTCCTGCGCCCGAATCACGAGACGAGCTCCGGCCTTCTTCGCGCCGGCCTGCGCGGCGGCGATCCTGATCGTCGGTTGCGCATCGCCCGAACCGAAGGTCTGGAACCTCGATCAGCTGCACGATGGCGAGACGCGGCACCGCTATCAGGCCACGCTGCAGAGCGACCTCGGGTGGTTCATGCGTCACGGGCTATTGGGACTTTTCCAAGGCGCGGGCGCTCAGTTCGCGGCCGATCAAGACGCGGAGCCCGTCGAGGATCCGGCCGGCGAGTGCTTGACGAACTTGCTCGAACTCGAGGAACGTGCGCTGGCCCTCGAAGGCGTCGACGCGCGTCACATCGAGTGGTTCGCGCGCATCGCCGTCGAGGATCGCTCACGTCTGTCCCGTGAACGCGCCGTGATCGCGCTCGGTCGACTCGGACAGCGATTGTCGGTCGGGTTGCCGGCGCGACTCGGCGCTGACCAGAAGCCAGCCGGGCCCAACGAGCTCGCACCGATCCTCGAGGAACTCGTGCGTTCCGTGCGCGTGCTCGTCGAAGCGCCTCCGGACAAGAAGTCCTCGTCCGAAGGCGCCGTCGCGCAGCAAGTCACCGCGGTTCGTGCCCTCGACCTCGACCTCGCAGCGGGCCGCCGGGCATTGCGCGCGACGAGCGAACTCCAACGACTCCTCGCCACGGCCGAACTCGCGACGCGTGAACTGGACGAACTCGTCGTCCATTTGGAGCACCTGCTGGTGCGGCGCGCGCTCGCCGCCGCGATCGAGGACGCGGACGAGATCGTGCGCGCCGCGGCGGTGCACGGCATCGCCGCGTCGGGCGGCGCGCGAGCGATCGACGTCGTGCTCTTCGACCGCTTTCGGCGTGAGAAAGAGTCGCGTCCGATCCGTGCGCTGCTCGAGGTCCTGACTGCCTCCGGGCTGCCCGACCCGGTCGCGAGCGGCGTGGAAATCACGCACTCGCGCGAGGAATGGATCACCTCGATCCACGTGATCGCGATCCAGCATCCCGACGGCGAGCTGCGCGTCCGCGCGATGCGAACGCTGCAGGCTGTCGCCGCGCCCGAGCTCGCCAGCCTGCGCGAAGAGGACTGGCAGGCCTGGTGGATCGCGCGTCGCGAGGCTGCGCAGCGTAAGGCTTCGCAGCAGGTTGACGCGTCGCAGCGGCGCGACACCGAGGTGCGCGCGGAGCGAGCACCGTGACAGGGCGCGAATGGGTGACCCCGAGCGGGCTCTTTGTTCGGCTGGAGCCGACCCGCCGCACGTGCGCGGAGATGCGCGCGTGAGCTCACCGAAGGCGGGCGGCAAGCAGCGTTCGCGACTCGGCATGCTCCTGCGTGCGGGTCTAGCGATCACGCTCCTCGCGGTCGTTGCGTTCACGGTTCCGTGGGCGGATCGCTTGGTCTTGTCCGTCGGAGACGCAGAGCACGAAGCCAGCGGGGCGATCGAAGGATCGTGGCGATCGAACGCGGTCGGATTCCGCTTCGAAACCAACGCGGATCTCGGTCCGGAATGGTCGGCCGAGGCACGCGACGCGGCGGCGCGCGGCATCATTTTGCCCGTCGATCGGACCGCGGGCGCGTCGGGCTACGACTGGCGCCCCGGCCTCGTCCACGTCTTCCGCGAGATGGACCCGGCCGGTCTCTTCACGGCACTCGCGCTCCTGCTCTTGAGCTCGCTGCTCGCGATCACGCGCTGGTGGCGACTCTTGCGGATCGCAGGCTGCGCCGCGCGTTGGTACGACGCGTTGCGCCTCACGTTCATCGGGTTCTTCATGAACCTCGTGCTGCCCGGGCTCACGGGCGGCGACGTCGTCAAAGCCGTGCTCGTCGTGCGCGAGAACCCCGAGCGTCGGGCCGATGCATTCGTGTCCGTGCTCGTCGACCGCGGCCTGGGACTGCTCGTCCTCATGGCGATGGCAGCCACCGTCGTCCTGATCCAGGGCGAGCGCTTCCGCGAAGTGCGCCTCGCCGTGTTGCTCGGGTTCGCCGGAGTCCTCGTGGCAGTGTGGATCGGGCTGCATCCGTGGCCGAGGCGTGTGTTGCGCGTCGATCGGATCCTGGAGAAGTTGCCGCAGAAGGAACGCTTGCGTGCGATCGATCGCGCGCTGTCGATCTACGCGCGGCGACCGGGCGAGATCGCCCTCGCCGTGGTGCTGTCGGCCATGAACCACGCCAGCATCGCCTACGCGCTCTATGCGCTCGGCCACGCGTTCGGCGACACGCTCACGTGGCCGGAGTATCTCGGTATCGCGGCGATCGCCAACACGGTGAGCTCCGTGCCGATCGCGCCCGGAGGATGGGGCGTGGGCGAAGCTTTGTACGGCTACCTCTTCCATCTCTTGGGCGCGCCCAGCGCGCTCGGCATCGCTGTCAGCGTCAGCTACCGCCTCCTGAACACCGGTCTCGGCCTCGCGGGCGGGATCTTCCTGCTGCCCTTCGTCCCCGGCGCGCGCGAAGTGCGCGCCGAGATGGAGACGGACGAAGCACGCGAGGACGCGCAGAGCGCTCGTTGACGGCCGCGAGGCCAACGCGTCGAATCCCGCGTCGCTTTCACTCCGCACCACGACTCCACGGAACGCCCCCATGTCCCTCCTCGTCATCGGAACGCTGGCCTACGACACGATCGAGACGCAGGCCGAGAAGCGCGTCGACGTCCTCGGCGGTTCGGCGATGTTCTTCTCGGTCGCGGCCGCCGCGTTCCGTCCCGTGCAACTCGTCGCGGTGGTCGGGAAGGACTTCCGCCCGGGCGACCTTGACATGCTGAAGAGGCGCGGCATCGACACGAGCGGCGTCGAGCACGCCGAGGGGCGCACGTTCCGCTGGAGCGGTCGCTACGAGGCCGACTGGAACACGCGCCACACGATCGAGACGCAGCTCAACGTCTTCGAGAAGTTCGACCCGAAGATTCCGGCCGCCATGCGCTTGTCGAAGTACCTCTTCCTCGCGAACGCGTCGCCGGTCGTGCAGGCGAAGGCGCTCGATCAGGTCGAGCATCCGGCGTTCACCGTGCTCGACACGATGAACTTGTGGATCGAGATCATGCGTCCCGAGCTGATGGCGCTCCTGCGGCGCGTCGACGGTGTCGTCCTGAACGACGAAGAAGCGCGGATGCTCACGGGCGAGCGCAACCTGATCAAGGCGGCGAGCCTCGTGCTCGGGATGGGGCCGCGCTACGTGATCCTCAAGAAGGGCGAGCACGGAGCATTTTTGATGGGGAACGACGTGCACTTCTCGTTGCCCGCGTATCCGGTGAAAAAGGTCGTCGATCCGACCGGAGCGGGGGACACGTTCGCGGGCGGGTTCATGGGCCACGTCGCGCGCGAGGGAAACATCGCACCCAAGACGCTGCGCAAGGCGATGCTCTACGGGACAGTCGCGGCGAGCTACTGCGTCGAGGACTTCGGCGTCGATGCGCTGAAGAACACGGGGCTCGGCGACTTCGACGTGCGCTACGAGGAGTTGCTCGGGATCGTGACGCCCTGAAGCACGTCGAGTCCCTCGCAGAGTCCCTGTCACGCCACGCCCGCCTTGACGACGGCGCGCCGGCGTCCAGGCGGGCGTGGCGTGACAGGTACGACCGTAGCTATTTGCCTGTAGGGGCCAAGCTTCCAATATCAATGACGAATGACTTCGATTGCCCCGGGTCGAGCTCAAGCTCGACGCTCCATGATTGGCCGTCAGCGATTATGGAGAAGACCCTTGTTTCAGACGATACCCATCCGAGTACGACTGAGCTGCCTACTGGCCCACAACATCGAACAGGAGATACAACGGACCGTCCGCCAATGACGGGCACGCATCGCACGCACACATTGGCACCGGAAGTGGCACCTATGATTGTGACTTTTACTTCCGTACAGCGCAGCGTAGTATCTCCTGCGATCGATCCTGTCCCTAGTGGAACCTCTTGTCCCTGCTCGTCTAGTCGAGCAAACATGACATGAGTTGGTGTCATCTCCAGTCCAAGCATTTCGAACGTCCCGTCGTCACTGACAGGGTAGGCATGAACGCTTCGGCCTCCATATAGCGGTAAACTCGTGGGACCATATTTCGGAATAGCGAAAAGGTCGACGCCTGCCATGCCTGGAGCCACAACTCGGCCCGAAATGGGTCCGGCCAAACTCCATTCGGATCTCCATGGAACTTTGACGGTCTGCCCACTCTCTAGGTGTATTGGGAATGCCTCCATGCCTTGAATTAGCTTGAGTTCGGACGACGACAAAGCGGAGCGAGGACCAACCTCGTAGCTACCAGGCTGAAGCGCAGCAAAGCGCAGTACGCCGTCTCGCTCGCTCCCCTCGAACATCGAGCCAGTTCCACGCGTAGCGATCAGCCGCGGCCTGGGGCCCGCAGGAATATCGACTTCGATAACGCAGCTCGCATCTACGACGACCTCGATGGAATCGCTTTGCTGAAGTTCGTCTACTGAGATGTGGGCAAGCTTGGGAGACCATGGCTCTCGGCCGGCAAGCACGGTCAGATGCGACCCATGCCAGGCGAAGGGGCCTACCTTCCCAGTCGCACTGGGGATGGCTGTTACAGTCAATTGCGATTGCCGACCCTCTCGGACATGAACACTTCTACGATAGGGGCTACCGTCCGGATTAATCACGAAGAGGCACCTCTCCGGTGAGCGCATAAGCGCAACCGTAAATGGCGGCTTGCCAGGAAGGACAGTATTCAATGGATCGCTGATGAACCCTGTTCCGAACCCGGGCGACGTAACATACAGTCGATAGGGATGACGGGAAAGAAATGCTGCGGTAAAGTGGTAAAGCGACAGTCGGCCGGAGTCGGACACGACGGGTGCGCTACCGAGCGGCATCCACTGCGCATCTTCGACATCAGGAGGCGTCTCGTACGAGGATAGCCATCCAAGGATTGGAGCAAGGTGCTGCTGACTGCCTTCCTCAACTGCGACTATCACTCGTTCGCCTCGTGGTTCGGCATCAACCCAAAGTGTCTGCCCGGATTTCGAAAGCTCAAGCATGGCGAAGTCCAACCGTGTTGGTACGCCAGAAACGCCTGGATTGGGAAGGGCACCCGCAGTGATCGAGAAGAGCAGACGATTCCCGGGATCCCTCACTCGGTAGCGGCCAAAGGGCAGGGGGGCTTCGATGAGACCGGTTTCGCTCGTTGTTGCCGTGAACGACACCCACGGCAGGCTGCTTATTCTCGTGAAGACGAGATCGACTCCTCCGACGGGGGACTTGGAATCACGGTCTCTGAGCCCCACGCGATCGGCGTCGTCACTGAGCTTTAGGATCACACGCCGCGTGCTGTCCATTGCTGTCACTGGAGGCGACGACTGATTCCCAGAGGTGGCCAGCAGTGTTTCTGGTGTTCTCAGTACCGCAGCCAGAAGTCCGAACTCGTTGGTCGAACCGAGGCCCGTCCCAAGGCGACTTCCAGCTGTGCCAGGTCTTTCAACGGTCGCGATGCTCACCACGGCACCTTGGACCGGTGTCCCATCCTCCGTTTCCACATAAACTTCCACTGTGCTCGAGGGAATCAGGCGAAGCTCGCCTAGTTCGTGCCAGGTCCAGATGGGATCGACGGTGATATCGAGTGAAACGTAGCCTTTGCTGATGACAGTAAGTGTGGAGTTAGCTGGAACGACATCTTCAACAAGGAAACGGCCGGCGTCGTCTGTGCTGCTGCTTGTATCCCCGAGCGTGATGTCGGCTTCGACCGCCTCACCGGTCAAGTCGCACAGCACTTTCCCAGTGATCGTGACCAGGCGCGTTACCGTCGCAACTGGATTCGGTGGGGTGCTTGCTGACGCACCGTTGCCTTCTCGCACCATTTCGGCTTGGAGTGAGGCGAGTTCGTCTGTCGCGGTGCTCTTTAGATGCACCGCGACAGGCGGCTCATGAATGCGCTTCTCGGGGGCGGTACACGCCATCCCGGACAGGTAGCAAACAGCCAAAGTCGCAGTCGCGAGAATTAGTGCACTAGCGCCTACTACGAGGGCTGGGCGCGGATGAAACCAGTTGTTGATCGCCAAGTGAGCCCTCACAGGATCGTGGTTCGTGTGCACCCTGCCAAGCTACGGAAACGGGGTGGGTGGTCCGCCCGGGCTCGATCCCGTCATGGTCCCACTCACGATTGGATTGCCCGTGCTGTCGTCAGTCTTCGTCCAACCCCATACGCCTCCGCCGTAGTGTTCGAAAGTGACGGTATGTCCGCCACCGTTGCTGTATCCCGTACCGGCGCTGTTTACGGCCCAACTCCCGCTGGTATTCGGGTAGTGGTCCTGATTCGGATTGTCCCTGAAAACGAATACGTTTCCGCTCGAGGATGTCGAGCCAGATCCGGTCGTGTTTCCAGCAGTGTCCTTAACCGTCCAACCACCGCTCGCCGGCAGAAGCGAGGCAGTAGAAAGAATCGCGAGAAAAGCGACTCCCGCGACAACCATCGCAAAACGCTTCAGTTGCATTTGGATCCTTTGTTGAGCGGATCCCTTGTGGAGCAGATCCCTTGTTGAGCGGATCCTGGTGCGTTGGGGTAGAGTCGCCGCAGCCAGTCTTTGGCAGCCCTCCCTTTTGCCTTGCGTGCAGACTCGCACTGCCTGCTACACGAGTCAAGGCCGACGCGAGAGTTTCTTGGTAACGTCGAGGTCGTCGCTCCGAGCTTCGAGTTTGACAACGTGACCGAGGGGCGAGGCGTTCGACAGGCATGCGGCCTGCCATGCGAAGAACTATTCCGAGGGGTCGACGAGCCGCTGACCGACCGACTCACCGGGCTACTCGACGAGCTTTAATTCTTGCCCGTTGATCTCGGCGGCGACAGGGGGTCGCCAGTGCTCGTCGATGAGCGCGAAGGAACGCGCCAGCTCGTGCGCGTCCCGCGGATCTCGAGGGGATCCATCGCGGCTCAAGGTAGCCTGCGCGACCCGCGCGCGCGGGGAACCCATGCGCCTCTTCCTCGGACTTCGCCCACCGCCGCCGGTCGCCGCTTCGATCGCGGAGCAGACGCATGCGGTGCTCGTGGGCTCGATCGAGAAGCTCTACAGCGCCGAGGACCTCCACCTGACCCTCGTGTTCCTGGGCGAGGTCGCGCCGGAACGCCAAGCCGAATTCGACGCGAAGTTCTCACGCGCTTTCGCGGACGCGGAGTCGTTCGCGCTCGAGGTCGGCGGCACGGGCTCGTTCGGAAACCCGGGGCAGGAGTGGGCGCTGTGGGCCGGGATCCAGCCCGACGCGGCGTCGCGCGCCCGCCTCCTGGATCTGGTGGCCCGCAGTCGGCGCTTGGCGAAAGACTGCGGCCTCGTGCTCCCGGTGGCGGATCTCGCGCGACCGTTCGCGCCGCACCTCACGCTTGCGCGGCCCCGCACGAAGGAGCGCGCTCCGGCCGCGTTCCGATCCTTGCGCTTCGACGTGGGTTGGAACGCCGACGCGGTCCACCTCTGCGAGAGCGTCGGTGGATCGGGCCCCGCGCCGCGCTATCCCGTGCGCGCAAGTCAGCTTCTGCGCCAACGTTGAGCGAAACCTGCGAGAACACGCGCGACCGACGCGGATCCCGAGCGTCTCCTCCAGAGGAGCTCTTCGTCGTGCGCTTCCGAGCGCCTTCGAGGGCGGCTAGACTCCGCGCTTCGCCGTGCCGGGCGAGCGTTCCACAACCTGACCCTTCGAACCTGCTCCCCAGCGAAACCGCACTGCCATGAGCGTCATCAAGCCCAAATCCGACAAGCCGACCCAGACGGGCCCCTCGACCGAGAAGTCGCGGTCGCTCGACGCCGCGATGGGTGAGATCGAGAAGGCCTTCGGCAAGGGCGCGATCATGCGCCTCGGCGACGGCGTCGTCTTCAAGGAGATCACCGGCATCTCGACCGGTTCGATCGGCCTCGATCTGGGCCTCGGCGGCAAGGGCGTCCCGCGCGGGCGCGTCGTCGAGATCTTCGGACCGGAGAGCTCGGGCAAGACGACGTTGACGCTGCACATCATCGCCAACGCGCAGAAGACGGGCGGCATCTGCGCTTTCGTCGACGCGGAGCACGCGCTCGATCCGGCCTACGCGCGCAAGTTGGGCGTCAAGCTCGACGACCTGCTCGTGTCGCAACCGGACACGGGCGAGCAAGCGCTCGAGATCGTCGAGACGCTCGTGCGCAGCAACGCGGTCGACGTCGTCGTGATCGACTCCGTGGCCGCGCTCGTTCCTCGGGCCGAGATCGCGGGCGAAATGGGCGACAGCTTCGTCGGTCTGCACGCGCGGCTCATGAGCCAAGCGCTGCGCAAGCTGACGGGCGCCATCGCGAAGTCGGACTGCCTCGTGATCTTCATCAACCAGATCCGCGAAAAGATCGGCGTCATGTTCGGCAGCCCCGAGACGACGACGGGCGGACGCGCGCTGAAGTTCTACGCGTCCGTGCGCCTCGACATCCGCAGGATCGGACAGATCAAGGACGGCGAAGACGTGATCGGCGCGCGCACGAAGGTCACGGTCGTCAAGAACAAGATCGCGCCGCCGTTCAAGAAGTGCGAGTTCGACATCCTCTTCAACCGCGGCATCAGCCGCGAGGGCGAGATGCTCGAGATCGGCACCGCCGAGGGGATCATCGTGAAGTCGGGCACGTGGTACTCGATGAAGCACCCGACCGACGGCGAGATCCGCATCGGTCAGGGCCTCGAGAAGGCGCGTCAGTTCCTCATCGACAATCCCGATCTCGCGAACGTCGTCGAGCAAGTGATCAAGCAGAAGTACGTGCCCAAGGCGACGGCCGGTGAAGGTGGCGGTGGCGACGACGCGGACGACGACGGCCCCACGCCGACACCGGTCGCGCGGCCGGCAACCGCCGCCGCGTCGCCTCCCGCCCGCGCGCCGCGTCCCTGACCCCGACTTCTCTCGACATTCGTTGCGCGCGCGCGCCGTTCCCGCACGCGCCGTTCCCGACCCTGGGAGTCGGCGCGTGCTCCGTACCAAGACACCGATCTCTCCGCGCTCCCGATGACTTCTTCCACGACTAGCCCCACGTCGCGCCACTCGGCCACGCACGTGCGCCAGGACTTCCTCGACTTCTTCGCCGCGCGCGGCCACCGCATCGTGCCCTCGGGCCCGGTGTTCCCGGTTGACGACCCGACGTTGCTCTTCACGAACGCCGGGATGAACCAGTTCAAGGACGTCTTCCTCGGCACCGGGACGCGCGACTACAAGCGCGCCGCCGACACGCAGAAGTGCATCCGCGTCTCGGGCAAGCACAACGACCTCGAGGAGGTGGGCGTCGACACGTACCACCACACGTTCTTCGAGATGCTCGGGAACTGGTCGTTCGGCGACTACTTCAAGGAAGACGCGATCGTCTGGTCGTGGGAACTGCTGACGAAGACGTGGGGGCTCGATCCCGATCGGCTGTGGGTCACGGTCTTCGCCGGTGACGCGAAAGACGGCTTGCCGGCGGACGAGGATGCCGCGCGCATCTGGATCGAGCGCGCGGGCATCGATCCGAAGCGCGTGCTGCGCTTCGGCAAGAAGGCGAACTTCTGGGAGATGGGCGACACGGGTCCGTGCGGACCGTGCACCGAGATCCACATCGACCGCGGTGGTCCGGGCAGCGACCCGCGCGACGGCGCCGACCCGAAGATCGGCGTCAACGTCGGCAACGAGCGCTTCATGGAGCTGTGGAACAACGTGTTCATGCAGTTCAACCGTCAGGACGATGGCAAGCTCGTCGAACTGCCGGCGAAGAGCGTCGACACGGGCATGGGCTTCGAGCGCGTGCTGTCCGTGCTGCAAAAGAAGAACTCGAACTACGACACGGACCTCTTCACGCCGATTTTCGCACGCCTCGAGGAAGTGACAGGCGCGCGCTACGAAGCGGGCACGTCGCAACGCGACATCGCGTTCCGCGTCGCGGCCGATCACTGCCGCGCGGTGACCGCTGCGTTCGCCGACGGCGCGCTGCCCTCGAACGAGGGTCGCGGTTACGTGCTGCGTCGTTTGATCCGACGCGCGTCACGTTTCGGACGCCAGCATCTCGGCGCGCGCGATCCGTTCCTCTGCGACGTCGTCCCGGCCGTCGTGCAAGTGCTGGGCGGCACGTTCCCCGAGATGCGTGCGCGTGAGGATCACGTGCGCCTCTTGTTGCGCTCCGAGGAGGAGAGCTTCGGTCGCACGCTCGACCGCGGGCTCGTCTTCTTCGAGACGCTCGCGACGAAGACCGAGAAATCGGGGGCGAAGACGCTGCCGGGCGCGGAAGCGTTCGAGCTCTACGCGACGAACGGGTTCCCGCAGGACTTGGTCGAGCTCATGGCGCGCGAACGCGGTCTCGCGGTGGACCTCGCCGCCTGGGAAACGGCGCAGAAGAAGCACCAAGCTGCCAGCAAGACCGAGGGTCGGTTCAAGCAGATCCTCTCAGGCGAAGCGCTCGCGAGCGTCAAACCGACGCGCTCGACGTACCACGAGAGCGGTGCGAGCGCGCACGAGCTCGATGCGGTCGTCTTCGTCGCAGAGCGCACGGGCGAGAACGAGTACGCGCTCGTCCTCGACCAAAGCCCGTTCTACGCCGAGGGCGGCGGACAAGTCGGCGACTCCGGCGTCGTCCGCGCAGCGGACGGATCCTTCACGTTCGAAGTGCGCGACGCGCGACGCATGGGATCCGTCATCGTGCACCTCGGGTCGTTCGGTGGTGGACACGCGCCGGCGATCGTGGCGCTCGCGGGCTCGAGAGTGCGCGCCGAAGTCGACCTCGCGCGCCGTGAGCGCACGCAGAAGAACCACACCGCCACGCACTTGCTGCACCGCGCGTTGAAGGAAGTCCTCGGCGGGCACGTCGCGCAGCAAGGCAGCTACGTCGGCCCCGATCGTTTGCGTTTCGACATCTCGCATCCGAAGGGCGTCACGCCCGACGAGCTCGAGAAAGTCGAAACGCTCGTCAACTCGCGTGTGTTCCAGAACGCGCCTGTTGCGACGACGGTCGAGGACCTCGACGCGGCGAAAGCGCGCGGTGTCGTCGCGATGTTCGGCGAGAAGTACGACGCGAAGGTGCGCGTGCTCGACGTCGGCGGTTGGTCCATGGAACTCTGCGGTGGAACGCACGTCTCCGCGGCGGGAAACATCGGCCCGTTCGTGATCCTTTCCGAGCGCGCGGTGCAGGCCGGCGTGCGCCGCATCGAAGCCGTGACCGGTCCGGTCGCGGTCGAGGAGATCCAGCGCACGCGTCGCACCCTGCGCGAAGCGGCCGCGGCGTTGAAGACCGCGCCCGAGGAAGTGCCCGCGCGCATCGAAGCGATGCAGACCGCGCTCAAGGAAGCCAAGAAGGCCTCGGCCAAAGCGCAGGGCGGCGATGTCGACGCGGTGTTCAGAACGGTGCGCGCCGCGCTCGAACGTGTCGGCTCGACGGCGTTCGGGGCGTTCGACGTGCCCGACCTCGGGCTCGAGGGCGTCCGCGAACTCGCGGAGAAGTTGAAGTCGGCCGAAAATTCGACCGCGTTCGCTGTGTTCGGTCGCGAGGAAGGCCGCGTGCCCTTCGTGATCGTGTGCCACAACGCCCCGAAGAGCTCTCAACTCGGCGCCGGGAACCTGGCGAAGATCGTCAGCCAGTCCTTGGGCGGCGGGGGGGGCGGACGGCCCGATTCCGCACAAGGGCAGGGCCAGAAGCCCGAGGGCGTCCCGACCGCGATCGCGGCGGTCCGCTCCGCCATCGCGGAAGGTCTGGCCCGGAGCTGAATCCCACGCGGGGACCCGGGCCAAACGGCCTCCTTGCGGCGTTGACACCCCCGACGCGCACCGCTACCTTCCTCCGCTTCCTCGAACCAGGAACACGCCCAGATCGCGGGCACGAGCCCCGATCCGCGCGCCGAAAGCCACGTCATGCCGAATCCGAAGCGTCGTCACTCCAAGCACCGCAAGCGCATCCGCCGCAGCCACCACGCCCTCGTCGTGACGCCGGCGAACCACTGCCCGCGCTGCGGCGCGGCCACGAAGCAGCATCGCGTGTGCGAGGGCTGTGGGTATTACGGCTTCGCCAAGGGTGGCGAAAAGGGCACTGCAGTGCTGGAACGCGAGGCGTTCTAGAACTGCTGGAACGCGCGGCGTTCTGGGTTGCTGGAACGCGCGGCGTTCTAACCTGCTGGAACCCGAGGCGTTCTAACCCGCTGGAACGCGAGGCGTTCTAGCCTGCTGGAACGCGAGGCGTTCTAACCTGCTGGAACGCGAGGCGTTCTATAAGTGCTGGAACGCGAAGCATTCTGGGGCTGCTGGAACGCGAGGCGCTCTGGGCTGCTGGAACGCGAGGCGTTCTCACCTGCTGGAACGCGAAGCGTCCTAGCGCTGCTGGAACGCGAAGCGCTCTGGGCTGCTGGAACGCGAAGCGCTCTGGGCTGCTGGAACGCGAAGCTTCCTCGCGCTGCACGAACGCGCAGCGCTCTAGGACTGCCGGGCTCGCCCCTGCGAGCCGCAGTGGACTTCTGACCGACAGAATTCTGGCCGACTGGATTGTGACCGCCAGCCGGGCTCGCGAACGTGAGCCGGTTCGGTTGCAACCGCTCCGGTCGTGGCACCCAGCCGCTTGGTTGCCTACCACTCTCGCAGGGTCCTGCTCAGCCCCTGGGCTTGACCACGCTAGGCCCTCGCTCGCGAGATCCCGCCGCTCCCCCCCACGAGTCCCCCTTTCTCACCCTCCATGGCGCCCGCCCGCATTGCCCTCGACGTGATGGGCGGCGACAAGGCTCCCGACGCGATCCTGCGCGGAGCCCTCGCCGCGTGTGACCCCGCCGGTCGCTGGAAGATGCCGCACGCGCGCATCCTCCTCGTCGGTGACGAGGTCGTGATCCGCGCGCGGCTCGCGTCACTCGGCGGCGATCCCGGTTTCGCGATCCTGCACGCGTCGCAGGTGGTCGGCATGGGCGAGTCGCCGGCCGTCGCACTGCGTGGCAAGCCCGACTCCTCGATCGCGAAGATGATCGGTGCGACGAAAGCCGGCGCGGCCGGCGCCGCGGTCAGCATGGGCAACACCGGCGCCGTCGTCGGTTCGGCGACGCTCGGCCTCGGCACCTTGCCCGGCGTCTTGCGCCCCGGCATCGCCGTCACGATCAAGCTCACCGGTAAGCCGGTCACGCTCATGGACATGGGGGCCTTGCTCGAGCCCAAGCCCGAAAGTCTCATGCAATTCGGCATCATGGGTTCGGTCTGGTCCAAGGTCTTGCTCGGGGTCGCGGAGCCGCGCATCGGCCTGTTGAACGTCGGCGAGGAAGAGGGCAAGGGCACGGACACGCTGAAAGCGGCCTGGAAACTGCTCAAAGCCGCGCCGATCCAGTTCCACGGCAACGTCGAAGGCAACGACCTGTTCCAGGACAAGGTCGACGTCGTCGTCACGGACGGATTCACCGGGAACGTCGTGCTGAAGCTCATCGAGGAGTTCGCCGGCTTCATGTTGAAGCTCACCGTCGGCGAGCTCGCGAAGAACGGCGTGCAGGTGCCGGCCGCCGCGCTCGGAGGCGTGAAGCGCAGCATCGACTACTCCGAGTACGGCGGCGCGCTGCTCCTCGGCGTCAACGGCATCGTCATCATCGGCCACGGTCGCTCCGACGAGACCGCGGTCGCGAACGCATTGGCTCTCGGCGCTCGCGCACTCGACGCCGACGTGAACGCGCGCATCGTCTCTGGACTCGAAAGCGCGAAGAGCGCGTCGCCAGCCGGATAGCTAGACTGATCCGCTAGGGGCGTGCAGCGCGCGCCCGCGTGACTTTGTCGTCCCCCGGAGAGATTCCCGCATGACCACCCGCGTCCGCGCCGGGATCGCCGGCACCGGTTCCTACGTTCCCGAGCGCGTCGTCCCGAACTCTTGGTTCGCGGAACGGCTCGATACCTCGAACGAATGGATCGTGCAGCGCACGGGCATCGAGCGGCGGCGCTATGCGGCCGACGACCAAGCGACGAGCGATCTGTGCATCCTCGCCGCGCGCCGCGCGCTCGAATCGGCGAACTTGCGTGGCGAGGACATCGACCTCGTCGTCGTCGGCACGGTCTCGCCGGATCACCACCTGCCTGCCTGCGCGGTCTTGGTCCAGAAGGCCATCGGCGCGAAGGGCGCCGCTTTCGACGTCGTCGCGGCTTGCACGGGATTCCTCGCCGCGCTCGCCACGGCCGAGGCGTTCGTGGCCTCGGGCCGTGCGCAGCGCGTGCTCGCGATCGGCGCGGAGACGCTGTCGCGCCACATCGATCTGACCGATCGCACGAGCTCGATCCTCTTCGGCGACGGCGCCGGTGCCGTCATCGTCACGGCCCACGACGAGTGTCGGCAAGGTGAGATCCTGCGGTGCACTCTCGGCGCGGACGGCGACGGTTACCGCTTCATCCACATGGTCTCCGGCGGTTCGCGCAGTCCTCCGACGCACCAGTCCATCGACGCGAAGGAGCACGCGATCCGTGTCCAAGGGCGCGAGGTGTACCGCTTCGCCGTCCAGCGCATGGTGGACTGCATCCAGGAGATGATGGAGGGCTACACCTACGACGATCTGTGCCTCCTCGTCCCGCACCAAGTGAACCGTCGCATCATCGATGCGTCGCTCGAGCGCCTGGGTTGGACCGATGAGAAGGTCATGGTGAACATCCAGGAGTACGGCAACACGTCGGCCGCGTCCGTGCCGATCGCGCTCGACGAAGCCGTGCGTGCCGGCCGTGCGAAGAAGGGCCAACTGGTGGTGCTCGTCGCCTTCGGGGCCGGACTGACTTGGGGCGGATCGCTGCTCCGTTGGTGAGCGGTCGATTCACGAGAGACAGCACGATGAGCACTTCTTCGATGACGACTCCCGCACTCTTGTTTCCCGGCCAAGGCTCGCAGTCCGAGGGCATGGGCCGCGATTTCGCGGTGGCTTTCCCGGCCGCGCGCGCCATCTTCGAGCGTGCGGACCGCGTGCTCGGGATCCCACTGACGGAGATGTGCTGGTCGCGCGGCGACGAAGTGAACCGCACCGACGTCGCGCAGCCGGGGATCCTCACGACGAGCGTCGCGATCGTCAGCGTGCTCCAAGAACGTGGCCTCGACCTCGCGCGCGTGCCGTTCGTCGCCGGCCTCTCGCTCGGCGAGTACACGGCGCTGTGGGCGGCGGGATCGCTGGAGTTCGACGATGCGCTGCGCCTCGTGCGCCTGCGCGGCGAAGCGATGCAGGCGGCGAGCGAAGCGATCCCGAGCTCCATGACGAGCTTGATGGGGGCCACCGAAGACCAAGCTCGCGCCGTGGCGGCCGTCGGCGCTCGAGTCGGCATCTGCCAGCTCGCGAACCTGAACGCCCCGGGTCAGATCATCCTGTCGGGCGAGATCGCTGCACTCGATGCCGCCGAAGCCGCCGCGAAGGATCACGGTGTGCGGCGCACGCGGCGGCTCGTCGTCGCGGGCGGATTCCATTCCGAGTGCATGCGCCCGGCCGCCGAACGGCTGCGCGCGGCGTTGGCCAACTGCACGATTCGCGCACCTCGCGTGCCGTTCGCCTCGAACGTGACCGGCGGTCCGACGACGGATCCCGAACGAATTCGCGCCCAACTGGCCGAGCAGGTATGCGCGCCGGTTCTGTGGGAAAAGAGCATGCGCCACGCGCTCGCCCAGGGATTGCGTGAGTTCCTCGAGCCCGGCCCCGGCACCGTGCTGGCCGGAATCCTCGGGAAGATCGATGCCGAAGCGCGCGTGCGTTCCGCCGCCAAACCGGACGATCTGGCTGCGGCGTTGACGGCTTGAGAGCGCTCTCGCAGTCCCTCTGCGTCGATCCGCGGCGCTGAAAGCGTGTGAAGGAATCGAGCCTACACGCTCCCAGACACCATCTGCGCCGCTCCGCAGCGCGTCGCCCGTGAATTCTTCCCAGGCTCGGATTCGACTTCTCCGCGCCCGATCCGCGCAAAAAAACCCGCGCCGCCTGCGCCCACACGCCCGAGCAGCGTTGAAGGGGGATGGGGGTGCTGCTACCCTCGCCCCGCTTCCGCCGCGCTGCCCACGGACCCGCATCTTGCCTCCCCCGACGACTGAAACGCGCTTCCTGGAAGGCCGAGTGGCCCTGGTGACCGGCGCATCGCGCGGCATCGGCGCTGCGATCGCCGTCCAGTTGGCCCGCCGCGGAGCGCGCGTGGCCTGCGTGGCCACGACTGCGGAGCGTTGCGCCGACACGGTGGCCCGCTGCAACGAGTTCGCGGACGGTGCCCAGGGCTATGGCTGCGACGTGGCTTCGACCCCGGCCGCGGCCGCCGTCGTGGACCAGGTCGTGAAGGAAATGGGCGGCCTCTACGTGCTCGTGAACAACGCGGGCATCACGCGCGATCAGCTCCTCCTGCGCATGAGCGAGGAGGATTTCGACCGCGTGGTCGACGTGAACCTGAAGGGCACGTGGAACTTCCTGAAGGCGGCCGCGCGCCCCCTGATGAAGTCGAGCGGCCGCATCGTGAACGTCGGCTCGATCGTCGGACTCACGGGCAACGCCGGCCAGGCCAACTACGCCGCCGCGAAGGCCGGCATCGTGGGCCTCTCGCAGTCTCTCGCGAAGGAACTCGCCGGCCGGAACGTGTGCGTGAACACGGTCGCTCCGGGCTACATCGCGACCGACATGACGAGCGCGATCGACGAGAAATCGGCCGAGGCTCTGAAGCAGAAGATCCCGCTCGGCCGCATCGGCGCCGCGGAAGACATCGCATTGGCCGTCGATTTCCTCGTGGGCCCCGGTGGCGCCTACGTGACAGGCCAAACGATCGTCGTCGACGGCGGACTCAGCCTCGGCGGATGACGAACCCTAGCGCCCGCCCCACGGCGGACGCCTAGATCCCCAGCAACGCAAACGAGGAACCAGGAGGATGGTGGTGGCGAACCCCGCGGAGATCCAAGAACGCGTGATCAAGATCGTGTGTGACCAGATGGGGACGACCCCGGACAAGGTTTCGCGCGAGACGTCGTTCATCAATGACCTAGGCGCTGACTCGCTCGACACCGTCGAGCTCGTCATGGAATTCGAGGACGAGTTCGAGATCTCGATCCCGGACGAGGATGCCGAGAAGATCCAGACCGTCGGTAGTGCCATCGAGTACATCGCCTCGAAGAGCTGAAGGTCCATGCGTCGAGTCGCCATCACCGGCCTCGGGACGATCAACGCCCTGGGGAACGACGTCGAAACTTCGTGGGCGCGCATGCTCCGCGGAGAGAACGGCGTCGGACCCATCCGGCGCTTCGACACCAAGGACCACACGGTCCACTTCGCCGCGTCGGTCGATCTCGACCTGACGCAGCACTATTCACCGCCCGACCTGCGCAAGTACGACCTGTTCACGGCCTGGGCTCTGCTCGCGGCCGGGGAAGCGATGCGTGATGCGGGCCTCGAATCGGACAAGGCCGAAGCGATCGAGCGCGAGCGCTGGGGCGCGATCATCGGCACCGGCATCGGCGGGATCACGGGCATCGAGGCGCAACACATCGAGATGATGGAGCGCGGCGCGCGTCGCGTCAGCCCGCACTTCGTCCCGAAGATCATGGCCAACGCGGTCTCGGGCCAGGTCTCCATCCGGTTCGGGTTGCTCGGAACGAGCTTCACCACATCGAGCGCCTGCGCGTCGGCCGGTCACGCGATGGGCATGGCTTGGCGCGCGATCCAGTGGGGCGACGCCGACGTCGTCCTCACGGGAGGCTCGGAATCCGCGACGACGCCCATGTCGTTGGCGGGATTCGCCAACATGAAGGCGCTTTCGCATCGCAATGACGACCCGGCTTCGGCTTCGCGCCCATTCGACAAGGATCGCGACGGCTTCGTGATGGGCGAGGGCGCGGGCATCCTCGTCTTCGAGGAGCTCGAGCGCGCGAAGAAGCGCGGTGCGCGAATTTACGCCGAGGTCAAGGGCTACGGCTCGACGGATGATGCGCACCACATCACGGCTCCCGAGGAATCCGGGCGTGGACCGGCGCGTGCATTCGCCGAGGCCTTGCGCCACGCGAAGATCAACCCCGATCAGGTCGATTACGTGAACGCGCACGGGACGAGCACGCCCTACAACGACTTGATCGAGACGCGCGCGATCAAGTTGGCGTTCGGCTCGCACTCGAAGAAACTTGCGATCTCGTCGACGAAGTCGATGGTCGGTCACCTCCTCGGTGCGTCCGCGGCGATCGAGGCCGTTGTGACGGCCTTGTCGATCCAGCACGGCAAGGTACACCCGACCAGGAATCTCACGACCCCGGATCCGGAGTGCGACTTGGACTACGTCCCCGGCGCCGCGCGCGACTTGCCGATCCGCAATGCGCTCTCGAACTCCCTCGGTTTCGGCGGACACAATGTCTCGATCTGCCTCGGCCGACCGGATTGATGAGCCGTGAAACACTCGATCCGGGGTCTTGCGATCCTGAGTCCCCCGATCCGCGTAGAATCCATCCGAACCCTCTCCTGCGTTTCTTCCGCCGGCCGCTGCATGCGGCCCGAAGGTGACCAATCGTGCAACGGAAGTTCCAAGACCTGCTCCACAAGTACAAGCTCGAGCTCTTCCACGCTCAGCACGACAAGAAGAGCGCCGAAGAGATCTCGAGTGAAGTCCTGCACTTCACCGACGAAGCGCTCAAGGCGAAGCTCTCGTATCACTTCACCAAGCTGCCGGATGCTTCGCGCACCGAGATCATCAACATGATCAACAGCTACGTGCGCGAAGCCGTGCTGCCGCCGGTGGTCGAGCGCATCACGAAGCGCCAGATCCTGCTCGAAAAGCGGGTGATCGCGATGGAGCACCTTCTCGAGAAGATCCTCGAGACGCTCGGGAACGAAGCCGCCAACGCGAACCGCTGAAGGCCGGACGCCGATGCTGAGCGCGATCACGGGCGACGCTCTGCGCCGGCGCTTCGCGGATGCAGGCCAAGGACACGTATTCGCGTTCGAGCGCGATCTCGACGAGGTGGGGCGTGCGCGATTGCACGCGCGTCTCGCGGAGATCGACCTCGACCTCGTCACGCAGTTCCAACAGCTGATCCGTGCGGTCCCGAGCGCGGCGAAGCCCGCTGTGACGTTCGAACCGCCGGAGGTCATCCCGCGCCGACGCGGAGACGCTGAATCCACGGTCGAGCGTCGCGCCCGTCAATGCGGCACCGAACTCTTGCGCGCCGGATCCGTGGGCTGGCTCGTCGTCGCCGGTGGACAAGCGTCGCGTCTCGGATACGACGCACCGAAAGGGTGCTTCCCGGTGACGCCGCTCGGCGCGACTTCGCTCTTCGAGTTGTTCGCACGAAAACTCCAGGCGGCACGCGACCGACATGGCGTCGCCGCGCCGTGGTACGTGATGACGTCCGACGCGACCGATGGTCCGACGCGCGCGACGTTCGAGAAATCGGGCCATTTCGGCCTCGATCCGAGCGACGTGGTCTTCTTCCGCCAGTCGATGGTCCCCGCGCTGGACGACGCGGGACGGATCTTGATGGCCGAGAAGGACGCGCCCTTCCTCGCGCCCAACGGACACGGTGGCGTGCTCGCGGCGTTGGCCTCCTCGGGCGCGCTGGAGCACGCGCGCCAGCGTGGCGTCTCGACGTTCTCCTACTTCCAGATAGACAACCCGCTCGCACGACCGGCCGATGCGCTGTTCCTCGGACACCACGCGCTCTCCGGCGCGCGCATGTCGAGCAAGGTCGTGAAGAAGCGCTCGGCCGACGAAAAAGTCGGCGTCCTCGGGCGGGTGGACGGCCGACTCTCTTGCATCGAGTACTCGGATCTACCGGGAAACCTGCGCGATGCGCGCGACGAACGGGGCCGACTCGTCTTCTCGGCCGGCAACATCGCCGCGCACGCGATCGAGCGCACCTTCGTCGAGGACCTGACGCGTGGCGGCTTGCGCCTGCCTTGGCACCGAGCCCAGAAGCGCATCGCCTGCGTCGGGCCCGACGGGGAACGCATGGAGGTCGACGGTTCGAAGTTCGAGGCCTTCGTGTTCGACGCGCTGGGTGAAGCCGGCGCGAGCGTCGTCCTCGAAGTCGCGCGCGAGGAAGAGTTCAGCCCCGTCAAGAACAAGGATGGGGAGGATTCGCCCGCGACCGCGCGCCGCGACCAGTGTCGACTTCACGCCGGATGGGCGGCGCGCGCCGGCGTGGCCCTACCGGCACCCCTCTCCGACGGCATTCATCCTGTCGAAGTGGACCCGCGATTCGCCGAGGATGCCGAGGAATTCGCCGCGCGCATGCCGGCGCGTCCGCGCGAGATCGACGGCGGACACTTGTACGCCCCATGAAGCTCGCGTCCCCGCCATCCGCGCGCGATGCGACGGTCGTCGTCCTCTTCGGCGGACGCTCCAGCGAGCGCGACGTGTCGCTCGCGAGCGGCGCGGCCGTCGCGACTGCGCTGCGCGACGTGGGCGATGGTCGCGGCCCCGCGCGTGTCGTCACCGTCGAGATCGCCGCGAGCGGAGTGTGGATTCTGGAAGCCGAGAAACACTCTCCCGAGGAGGCCCTGTCGCGGCTTCCGCGCGAAGCCGTGTACTTCCTCGCGCTGCATGGCGGTGAAGGCGAAGACGGGACGATACAAGGTTTGCTCGGAGCGACGGGGCGCGCGCACACCGGCTCCGGCGTCGCCGCCTCGGCGTTGTGCATGACGAAGAGCTGGACGCGGGCCGTCCTCGCGCAGGCGGGACTGCGGGTCGCGCCGGGTCACGCGATCGACGCGGCGCAGTGGGCGAGTGCACGCGGCGCGGCCCTCGACTTGGCGCGAAGTCTGTCCAGCAGCGGGTTCGTCGTGAAGCCGGACCGCGGCGGATCGTCGGTCGCGACGTTCGTGCTCGACGGTGCGGAGGGACTCGAGCCCGCCATCGAAACGGTGCTCGCGACGGGCGATCGAGCGCTCGTCGAAGCGCGCATCGTCGGTTCCGAATGCACGGTCGGCGTGCTCGGAAATCGCGGCCATGCCGCCGCTCTGATGCCGGTCGAGATCGTGCCGAAAGAGGGCCGCTTCTTCGATTACGAGGAGAAGTACAACGCGGGTGGCGCGAGCGAACATTGCCCGCCGCGCGGGATCGACGAGAGCATGTGCGCGGTCTTGCGAGAGCTCGCGGAGAGAGCGCACCGCGCAACGGACTGCGAAGGCCAATCGCGCGTGGACTTCATCGTGCCGCGAAGTGGCGGAGCGCCGGTCGTTTTGGAGATCAACACGCTCCCGGGCATGACGGCGCGTTCGCTCTTGCCCCTCGCGGCTCTGCAGGCCGGGCTCTCGTACCGAGACTTGTGCTTGCACCTCGTGGGGTTGGCGCGCGAGCGCGTCGGGGCTTCGCGATGAAGCGTTTGCGCGTGGCGATAGTTGGCGCGGGTGGCAAGCTCGGCGCCTTCGCTTGCCGAATGCTCGAGAACGATCCGGGCTTCGAGATCGCGGCGCGCCTCCGTTCCGCGGACGACGTCGCGCGTGCGCTCCGCGACGCGCGCGCGGATGTCGTGTTCGAGTCCACGGTCGCCGGACTCGGCGCGCGTCACGCGCGGCTCGCGCTGCAGGCGGGTTCGCGCCCCCTGATCGCGACGAGCGGCGTCACCGAAGCGGAAGCGCGTGATCTCGACGGACTCGCGCGCGAGCTCCACCTCGGTGGCCTCTACGCGCCGAATCTTTCGCGCGGCATGTGGTTGCTCCAAACCGCCGCCGAGGCGATCGCACGGCACGTGGGGACGTTCGAGATCGTCGAAATGCACCACGCAGAGAAGCGTGACGCGCCCAGCGGGACCGCGGCCGACACCGCGCGACGTCTCGCGTCCGTGCGACGCGAGGTGGATCCTCGGACCACGGCACGAGCTCCCATCCACTCGGTGCGCTTGCCCGGCCTGCTCGCGCACCAAGAGGTCCTCTTCGGCGCGCCGGGCGAACTCGTGACCTTGCGGCACGACGCGTTCGGGCACGACGCTTACGGTCCCGGGATCCTGGCCGGTCTCGCCTACGTGGCGCGCGCCAGCGGGTTCGCCACCGGAATCGGGCGTGCGTTCCAGCCCGCCGAGCCACTTTGAGCCCGAACTTGGCTCCGACGACGCAGTTCCTCGTCGTGAGGGTTGCACTGCGCGGCGCGCCGACTAGCCTCGTCGCCCTCGTGCCGGGTTGGCGAAATGGCAGACGCGATGGATTCAAAATCCATTTCCTGTGATGGGAGTCGGGGTTCGAGTCCCCGACCCGGCACCACCTCCGCGGAGAGCGCGGAGTTCGCGCGAGCATTGCTTCCGGTGCTGCTCCACGAGTTGAACAACCACACGCAGTACCTGTCCGCACTCGGCGCGCTCGAGCTGGCGGGGGAGTCGCTGCTCGGTCGCGGCGAAGGTCTCGCGCGGACAGGTCGAGAGGTCGAGGAACTGGGCTGGTTGCTCGGCATTTGCGCCGGCGGCATCGGCACGGATCTCCTGCGTGATCGCTCGGAACGACGCGGACTTGCGCCGCTCGTGAGGCTCACGCGCAAGGCGGTGCGGCGCGCGGGACGCGATCTCGAGCACGCGGATCGGTCGTTGCCGGATCTCGATCCGCGCCTCGGTTGGCGTGGTGCACTCGAGGTCGGCTCCGTCCTTTTCGCGGCTTCGCGCACGGTTCTGTCGCCACTCGCCTTCGAGATCGAGTCCGACGAGGTCGGACTCGTCGTCGCGTGTCGCGCTCCTGTCGAGGCCCTCGTAGGCGCTCCCGCCGCACGGGCGGAACCGGATTCCGCACGCGGGGCCGGTTGGTTTCTCGTGCGCGTTCACCCACAGATCTCCCCATGAAGTGGCTCGACCGAATCCTGCGCGGTTCCGATGCGCCGTTCGATCCGCCGCGCGGGGACCCTACGCGCATCGCCGAGGTCGAGCGCGTGCTGGCGCGTATCAAGCCGCTGCTCGCACAAGACGGTGGCGACGTGCGACTCATCGCCGTGGAGGAGGACGACGTGATCCTCGCGTGGAGCGGGGCGTGCCGCTCGTGCGCGTCGCAGGCGGACACGTTGCGCGCCGGGATCGAACCGACCCTGAAGCGCGACGTGACTTGGATCGCATCGGTGCGCGCCGCGAGCTGACCCGCGTCCGCGTCAGGATTCGCTCCGCGCTCGACGATCCCGGTCACCACGATTTCGTCGCGCAGAGCTCGGTCGCCAAAGTGCCCGTCAAAGGCCGTGACCATTCTTCCGCTGTTGCGGAGGACGACCTCGCCATCCTCGTTCGCGCGATGAAGTCTCAGCCATCAGGCGCCGCGTGCAGCCGCGGCGAGCAGCGTCGCGACCTGCACCACATACGTGAGTGTCCCGACCGCGTCGCCGGTCGCACCGCCGATGCGGCGCGTGACGTAGCGAGTCGTCCACGGAATCGCGACACCTGCGAACAGGAGCGCGGCGATCGCACCGCGTGGCGCTTCCATTCCGAGCCAAACGAGCGATGCCGCGGCGAAAAGACCGCCGATCGCGACTTCGCTTCCTCCGACTCGGCCCAGATCACGCGAGAGACCGGCGCGTTCGGGGATCGTGGGCGCGCGCCACAAGAGGACGACTCCGCACCAGCGACCGAACGCCGCGGCGGCGACGACTGCGGGCGCGATGCGTTCCAGCGGCAGAGTCGATGTGGCACCGGCGCGCAAGAGCAACGCCAAGACGAGTGCGAGCACGCCGTAGGATCCGAGTCGGCTGTCCTTCAGGATGTCGAGCACGCGCTCGCGCGTGAATCCGCCGCCGAATGCGTCGAACGCGTCGCCGACAGCGTCCTCATGGAATGCGCCCGTCAAACGGGCTTCGACGGCGAGCGCGACGATGACCGCGAGCCACACGGGCCAGATTTCGGCTCCGAGCAAGATCGTCCCGCTCGTGATCGCGCCGACGCAGGCACCGACGAGCGGAAAAAAGGCGGCCGCGCGCCGCAAGTCGTCGGGGGAAGGATGGTGGCAGATCGCGGGGACTGGCAGTCGCGTGAGGAAACTCACGGCGACGCCGAATGCGAGCAGCCACCGCATCATGCGCGTGTCAGCCGGTCGGTGAGATCGGCGAACGTCGCCATCTCGCGGATCATCGCGCTCGCGGCGTCGAGCAGCGGTAAGAGGAGCAGCGCGCCCGTGCCTTCGCCCAGGCGCATATTCCACTCGAGGAAAGGCTCGAGCCCGAGCGCGTCCAGAACGAGTGCGTGCGACGGTTCGGCGGAACGGTGCGCAGCGATCAGCGCTCTCTGCGTGCCCGGCCTCGACCGTTCCGCGCACAGCGCGGCGGCTCCTGCGATCGCGCCGTCGAGCACGACGACGACACCTAGTGCCGCACATTCGGCCTGAAATCCAGCCATCCCAGCGATTTCGAAGCCGCCGACCGATCCGAAAGCCGACTCCGGATCGCTGCGGATCGCGCGTGCGCGGGCGAGCCCCGCGCGCACGACCCTGAGCTTGCGCGCGAGCTGGTCTTCGTCGGCGCCCGCGCCGAGTCCGACGAGATCCGCCGGATCGCGCTCGAGGCACAAGGCGACGAGGGCGGCGGCCGCCGTCGTGTTGCCGATGCCGACATCGCCTGCGATCGCGACGCGGATGCCGTCACGGTGGGCCTGCTGCGCGCGCGCGACGCCGACGTCGAAGGCTGCGCGCCACTCGCCTCCCGTCATGGCCGGTTCGTGCGCCATGTCGCGCGTGCCACGTGCGAGATCCACGACGCGCACGGGACCGCCGCTCGGTGGGGGATTCGCGCTGGCGACGTCGACGAGTTCGAGCTCGCATTCGACGGATCGGGCGAGCACTGCGCACGCGGATCGACCTTCGGCAGAGAGGTCGAGCACCGCGCGCGTCACGTCCGGCGGCCAAGCGGAGACTCCGCTCGCGACGGCTCCGTGATCGCCGGCGAACACGACGAGCCGACGCGGTTTCGTCCGCGGATCCAGCGTGTCCTGGATCGAACACAGGCGCACCGCGAGGTCCTCGAGACGCCCGAGGCTGCCGCGCGGTTTCGTCAGTGAATCGAGGCGATCGCGAACGGTGCGAGGTTCCATGCGTGTCGTCGTCGACGCTGGGATTGCTGCGACGGAGGCGAGCACGGGGCACGCCTCCGTCGCGGCCATGACGCTTTCGATCAGTTCGTGATCGTCGTCGACGAGCCGCGGAAGACCGCGTTCGTGTCACGGACGAGGACCTGGAGCTTACGCGTTCCCTGGATCACGGCCGGATTCGCGAACGTGAACGAACCATCGCCGTTCGCGTCGAGCACGAACTGGACACCCGCTCGACGGATGTTCGCGAACGAGAGCCCGGTAAAGAACTGGTACGTCGTGAGGTCGTACGCGCTCTCGGTCACATTGAAGAGCGCCATCGGTCCCGAGATCACGAACGCACCCGTGAGCGGACGTCCGCCGGTCAGCGTCACGGTCATCGTGCCGCCCGGGTTTTGCACGGCGACGAGTTCGGGCCGGCGCGGGGTGATGCGCACGATCTGCGACGTGCCCTGATTGAAGTCGGTCGTGCGGTACTGGAGCCGGGCGCCGGCCGGTTGGAACGCGCCCAGCGAGCCCGCACCCGGAGCGTCGAACACCTCGACCTTGCCCTGGAAATCGACCGAGGTGGCGCACTCGCCGACGATCGCGCCGAAGCGATCGATCTCGAGAACGCTCGACGTGCCGCCGTACACGGACTCGCCGAAGAAGAGGTGGCCGAACTGCGGATCGAATGCCATCGACGAGCCGCCGCCGAGCCCGCCGGTGAACAGCGTCGACTGCGCTTGGGTCAGGGGGAACGGACCCGTTGCGATCTGCGTCGCGCTCCAGCGGATCACATCCACGGCCGCGGGCGGAGTGGGGAACGCGTTCGATTGCGTCGCGTAGTACAGATCGCCGACGCTCGAAACCGCGACGGGGCCGCTGGGGCCGGCCACCGCAGCGAGGAGGGTCGTCGCGCCGGTCGCCACATCCAATCGATGGATCTCATTGCCGCAGCCGAAGCCGCATGTCGCGGCCGAGACGATCGCGGTCGCGCCGCCAACCTCGTAGGCGAGGTCGTAGTTGTAGGCGAGCGTCGCGAGGGGCACGAGCGGCGCGAGCCCGCCCGTGAGCGCGAGGCGGTAGATCACGCCGTTGCTGCTCTCGCCCATCACGGCGAAGGTCTCGGAGGGATCGACCTCGATGAAGCTCGCGAACGACGGGACAGGCGTGGCGGCCAACGTCGCGATGAACGTGCCGTCGTCCTGCTCGAGCCAGATGAGCGTTCCGTCGAAGACGATCCGATCGCCGTTCGACAGCGTGTCGTGACTCGCGAACGCCGACGCGAAGGGCAACACTCGCACCGAGTCAGGGGCCCAACCGGCACCGGTCGTGTCGAGGGCGAAGAGGGGGCTGGAGAGCGCGACGAGAGCGCTCGAAGTGAAAAGGGACAATCTGCGCAGCATGGGATTCCGTTTCGATTCCGCGTCGAAAGTGCCGGAAACGGAAGTGCCCGAACAGCGGGGATGCGCGCCCAGTCAGGCTGGGAAAGCTCCACGGCGCACGGGCCTTCTCCCGAGGCCGGCGGGGTTCGTCCGAGGCCCTGAGTCCACGCGAAGCGCGGAGAAAATCGGAGCGACGGAGCTCGCGCTGCGACGCGGATATCCTGACTCGCCGCCTGAACGAGGTCCCTGAGCCATGTCCTTGCGTGGACGATGTCCTCACGAGGAATTGCTCCTCGCAAGTGACACGGGCTCGAGCCTTCCCGGAGCACGCGCGCCTCACTCGGAGGTCGGTCGTGCACCCAGTGACCCGGGATCCATGGTTGCGCGTTTTGTGCGCGCACAGCACGTTTCGTGCGCGCGGATCCTCGAGAGACTTCGCTCGTCGCGGCTCACAGTGGCGGGACCGTGCAGGATTGACACCTGCTTCCCCGCGTGCGCAGCCGATCGAATTGTGAGCGCGAGAGAATCGTCCATCGCGCGCCTCCTGTCAAGGTCGGCGCGCGACTACCGACGGCGCAACGCCTCGGCCGCGTGCGCATCCTCGAGCAGCGGTAGCTTGCGACCGAGTGCGTCGAACAAGCGCTCGCTGCGCGTGTCCTGCACCGCCGAACGCGACCACTGCTCCGGCCCGAGCAGGACGAGGAGCAGCACGAAGATCCCGTGCAGCAAGATGCCGGAGATCGCCCCCGCGAGCGCGCCCCCGGCTCGATCCACGAGGCCGAGGTGCGCAGCCTGGATCGTCTCCTTCCCGAAACGTCCCACGAGTGCCACGACCGCGAGTCCGAGAGCCAGGATGGAAAGCCAGACCAGCCCGCTCGCGATCCGCGGGTCCAACCCCGAGACCGCGCCGGCCAGCCCGGGCGCGAGCCGCGGCGCGAACGCGCGTGCGACGGCCACGACCGCGGCCAGACCCAGCAGTCTCACGACCTGCCACCAGAGTCCGCGGCGGGCTCCGAGGACCAGGAAGAGGAGGACGACGCCGAGGCCGACGAGGTCCAACCAGCGGGGAATGTCGAAATCGGAGGTCGCTTCGGGGGTCATCGCTTGGAGGTGCGCGGGCGCGCCTCGGTAGGCTAGGGAGTCCGACGAAGCCGAACAACCGCGCCGAACACAGACGTGACGACTCCGACCGACGACATCGAGGCCTTCTTCCAGAGCGCCGCTGCGCGCATCGACGCCGATCCAGCCTGGCGTGCGGACTTCGCGGCGAGTGCGCCGGAGTTCTTCCCGGGCGGACGCTCGCCGCGGACGCTCGCCGGACGACAGCGACGGCGCACGACGGCGGCACCTCGAGTGGTTCCTCTTGGAGCGCGCGGAAACGGGCGAGCCGGAGCTCGCCTTGCGGCGCGCGCTCGCGACGATCCTCGTGGAGGACGCGAGCCCCGACGAACCCTGGTTCGTCGGTTTGCGCGAGACGCACACGGGCGTGTTCGAAGTCACCGGTGCGCAAGCGGGTGAAGGCTTCTGGTTGCGCGATCTCGGTGGCCGTGGAGAGTTCCCGATCGCCAACGAAACCGCCTCGCAGATCGCTCACGTGGGGGACGTGATCGCGGGCCGCATCTTCCCGCTCGGCGACGGCGTGTACCACCTGTCGTCAGCAGCCGCGTTCCATCGGGACCCCGAGCTGGTCGAAGCGTTGCGTGCGGACTTCGAGCGCGCACGCACGGAGCGTCGCGGCGTGTTGCGCGTCGGGCAGCGTCAGGTCGAGGCGATGTTCTTCGGCGTTCCGGAAGACGACTACGACGCGGTCGCCGCGGCACGCGCGTTCCTCGCCGATTCGGGGATCGACACCGAGGAGATCGACACCTTCCTCGAAGATCTCGAGGCCGCACCGTTCGACGAAGATCGGTTGCTGCACGGAGCGCAGGATGTGCTGTCCGAGATCCTCGACGGGTTGGCCTTCGAGAGTTCCATCGACATCGATGCGGCGCGACGCGCGCTGCTCGCGGCGTGGGCGCAGCTCGCCCGACGCGGACCCGGGGCGGGCCCGAGTCTCTCACCGCAACCTTCGCCGCGTCTCGCTTCGGCCCCGCAAGCCGATGTCGCACGCGCCGTCGCGCGCTTCGAGGAACGTCGGCGCACGGGCGCGCCCGTCGCGGGATTGCTCGACGAACTCGAACGCGAGCTCGAACTCGGCGACGGCGGTGACGGAGATGCCGGCGCGGACCCGATCCCCGACTTTCCGGGCGTGGTCGGCGCGATGGTCGAAGAGTTCTTGTGGGAAACGTCGACGCGCGAAGGCCAGACGGGCGCGTCGCGTCACGTGAACCTGCGCGACCTCGGAAGATCGGCCGAGCACGTCGGCGTGTTCGAGAACCTGCGCGCGCGCGATCTGCTCGTCTACGCGGGCTGGTGGCTCCCCGAGAACGACACGCTCGGCGGCGCCGACGATGCGCGTGCACGGATCGCTTCGCTGGCCGATTTTTGCCGCTGGGCCGAGGGCGAGCACGAGGTCCCGCTCCATACCGACTTCCACGTGACTCTGGCGCGACTCGGAACGACCCTCCCGCGCATCGCCGAGGCGAACCAGCGGCGAACCCGCGGTGCCCGCCGCGACGAAGGTGAGCTGTTCGAGATCGTGAAGATCACCGCGGACGGGCCGGGTCAGTTGCGGAGCCGCAGCGGCATGGAGCACGAGGCCATCGTCGAGTCCGAGCTGGCCCGCTGGCTCCGACCCGGCGACCGGCTGCGGGGCGCGTTGCGGGAGGACCGACGACTGGCGGTCTACTGTTGCTACCCGCCCGAGGTCGGCGGACTCGTCGAAGCCGGGGCCGGCTGAAAGGGTCAGGGCGCCGGGTCAGGGGACGCCGTTCGCCGTGAGGGGGCAGCCGAACAAAGGTCCGATAATGTATGTTATGCGCGGACCAATCAGCCCGGAGAGTGCCCCGAGGCCCGATTCGAGACACCGGCCCGACGAGCCGGCGCTAGCATCCGGCCCATGTCGGCGACCGATGACACCCGCTCCTCGGGGCTCCACTTCGAGGACTTCCTCGTCGGGCAGACGTGGACCACGCGGGAGCGCCTCATCACGCAGGACGACGTCGACCGGTTCGCCGCGCTGACGGGCGACGAGAATCCCGTTCACATCGACGCTGCGTTCGCCGCCCGGACGCCGTTTCGCAAGCGCATCGCTCACGGGCTCCTGGTCGAGTCGCTCGCCTCGGGACTGGCCTGGCAGCTCGGGATCTTCCGCGACACGATCGTCGCCTTGCGCGAGGTCTCGATGCGCTTCGAGGCGCCCGTCGTGCCCGGCGACATCCTCCGGCTGGAGCTCGAGGTCCTCGACCGCGACGCCACACCGGGCCCACGCCGCGGCGGGGTGCGGTTGGCCACCCGAGTTCGCAACCAAGATGGCCAACTGGTTCTCGACGGCGCTTGGTCCACGATCGTCCTGCGTCAGCCGACTGCACCGCGCGGGTCGACGAGTTCGACCTGAAACGCAAGCCACGACCGCGGGCCCGCTAATCGACGTTCCAGCGCGGCCTGTTCGACCGCCGACGTTCCATGGGGGGCACACCCTCGCTGCCCGGGTTCCGCGCGGGGAACGCGCCGCGTCCGAGCCGAGAGGCAAGTCCCCCACCAAATCTCGTGTTGCGGGGCCTCCCGAGGTAGCTACGATGAGTCGTGGAGGAGCCTGCTACGCGGCACGCGCCTTGCCTTGGCTCTGTTTCGGGTCCGCGAACGGGACGCCGTTCGCAACCCTCTGCCATCCGGATCTACACGGACTCCAGCCATCATGAAGAAGTTCCTCGTCCTCGGTGCGCTGCTCGTCGCGGGCAGCCTGACTCTGCAGGACATCTCGATCGGCCACGGCGGTAGCTACCGCGGCCCCGGCGACACGGTCCCGCCCGGCGGCGGTGGCGGCGGTGGCGGCGGCACAGGTCCCAGCACGCCCGGCCCATCCGGCCCGAGCACCGGCGGCCCCGCCGGTCCCAGCACGCCCGGCCCGGCCGGTCCGGGCGTCCCGACGGGTGGCGGCGGCGGTCGGCCCGCGGGCCCCAGCACGGGCGGGGTGGCCTCGGGCCCCGACCTCACCACGTGGGAGTTCTGGTGGGGCTTCAACAAGGATCAGTTCCTGAACCTCAAGGCCCACATCCACTCCGGTGGCGTCAGCACGGGCGGTGACGACTTCTTCGGCGGCCTCGGTCAGACGGAGCAAGCGAAGAACACGCTGCGCCCCTCGGACGAGACGGTGCGCACGAAAGTCGTTCCGGCGCTGAAGGATGCGCTCGAGAAGGAACGCAGCAACGACATCGTGACCGGCGCACTCATCGCGCTGGGCAAGATCGGTGACGAGAAGAGCGAGGACGGCAAGTCCGAGTTCGAGCCGCTGATCTCGAAGTTCCTCGCCGATGCGAACCAGGAGATCGCGGAAACGGCCGCCGTTTCGCTGGGCATCCTCGCGAACGAGGCCTCGATCACGAAGCTCAAGGACCTCGCTCTCGACACGAACGCAGGTCGCAAGCTCGTCGGCGGCGGAACCGAGGTGCAGTACCGCACCCGCGCCTTCGCGACGTACGGCTTGGGCCTCATCGGCGCGCGCACGGGCAAGAACGAAGTTCGCCAAGAGATCGCGCGGATCCTGATCGACATCATCAAAGGGCCCGACGCCAGCACGAAGGACGTCAAGGTCGCGGCCGTGATCGCGCTGGGCCTGACGCCGATCGACGTCGACCCGAGCGAGAACCCGGAAGGTGCGAGCAACGACTCGTCGCGCCAGGCGCAGATCAAGTTCCTGCGTCGCTTCTACCAGGATCAGCAGAATCACTACGTCCTCCGTTCTCACGCCCCCGCGGCGATGGCGCGCTTGCTCGTCGGAGCTCCGGCCGATCTGCGCGACATCGTCGCTCAGAACCTGCTCGAGGCGCTCGACAAGAACTCGAAGGAGAAGGACGAAGTCCGGCAGAGCTGCGTACTCGCGCTGGGTATGATCGGCGACTCGGACGCGGACAAGGTCGACGCGGAGATCCGCGCCGCACTGAAGCGCATGTCCGACGAAGGCGATCAGCAGTCCAAGCACTTCACGAACATCGCGATGGCGCAGGTCGGCGGCCGCCCCGGTAAGGGCGCGGACAACGAAAAGGGTCAGAAGGAAGCGCGTGAGTTCCTCCTGAACCAACTCCAAAAGGGCAAGAGCTCGATGAAGCCGTGGGCCGGTGTGGCCATCGGCGTCATGGAGAACGGCCTCGCCAAGAACGAAGTTCCGGCGACGTCGGCCTCGGGTACGGCCAAGGAAATCCTGCGCAAGTCGCTCATGGACGCCGTGTCGCCCGAGCAAGTCGGCGCGTTCTCGATCGGTCTCGGCATCGCGGGTGACGTCGAGGGCAAGAAGCTCCTCGCCGAGAAGCTCGGCAAGACGTCCGAGCCCAACGCGCGCGGCTACATCACGATCGGTCTCGGACTCATGGACGCCCGCGACTCGATCAAGGACATCCAGACGATCGTCAAGGACTCGAAGTACAAGCCCGACCTGCTCAAGTCCGCGGCCATCGGCCTCGGCCTCTTGGGTGACAAGGAACTCGTGCCCGACCTCATCGTCATGCTCGGCGAAGCGAAGGGTCTCTCCTCGCAAGCCGCAATCGCCTCGGCGCTCGGGTTCATCGGCGATAGCCGCTCGATCGACCCGCTCGTCGCGATGATCAAGAAGAAGGACATCACGGATTCCGCGCGCGGCTTCGCGGCGGTGGCGCTCGGCATCGTGGCCGACAAGGAGCTCCTGCCCTGGAACTCCAAGATCTCCACGAACATCAACTACCGAACGAACACGACGACGCTGACCGGCGACAATGGTACCGGCATCCTCGATATCCTCTGATGCTGGCACCGGCACCCTCGATATCCTCTGATGCTGGCACCGGCACCCTCGACATTTTCTGACGCTGGCATCGGCATACTCGACATTCTCTGATGCGTGCGTCGCCCTACGGCGCGCAAACCAGCGCGGCCCGCTCCGACCTCACCGGTCTGGGCGGGCCGCTGTGTTCGGGGGCGCGGCTTCGAGGACGGGTATCCGCGGTCGCGACACGGGGGCGCGGGGCTGCGGTCCCTCGAGCGGCCCTCGACTTCGGTTCCAGGCCCTCAGTACGCATCCAGAACGGAGCGTTCGCGCGACCGCGCAGCGTTCGGAGGTAGAGTCGGCGTCGGCCTGGCCAGCCCGAACTCCGCATGACACCTCTCCTGCGCGGCATCGTCCTCGTCGTCGGACTCGCACTCACTGCCACGATGTTCATCGGGGAAGCTCGCGCTCACGGCGGCACGTACCGGGGTCCGGGGACGGGTCTCGGGCCGGGAGGCGCCGCCCCGAGTGTGCCCACGGGTCCTGCGACCGGGATGCCGGGTGCCGGGGCAGCTGGTCCGTCCACGGGCGGCGACGCGAGCGCGGACCTCACCGGTTGGCAGCTCTGGTGGGGCCTCAACCGAGAGCCGTACCTCGCGCTGCGCACGCAGCTCGCGCAAGGCGGATCCGCAGCGCGCACGGGCACGGATGGATCCCCCACCGGGCCCGTCGGGCGGCCCACGGACTCACAAGTGCGCGCTCGGATCGCGCCCGCCTTGTTGACGGCCTTGAAGCGGGAGAAGAACCCGGATGTCACCACAGGCGCGCTCCTCGCCTTGGCGAAGTGCGGCCAGCGTCTCGAACCGGCCGCGCAAGCGGAGGCTTCTCTCGCGATCCAGAGTCGCCTCGGCGATGCGAACCAGGAGGTCGCGGAGACCGCGGCGATCGCGCTGGGCATCCTGGCGCGCACGGCGGACCTCTCTCTCCTCGGCGATCTGCTCGGCGACGGAACCCGAGGCCGTGCCGCGATCGGACGCGAGTCGGTCCCCGTCCGAACACGCGCGTTCGCCGCGTACGCGCTCGGAATCGCGGCGCAGCGCATCCGGAACGAAGACTCGCGGCGTTGGATCGCTCACCGGCTCGTCGTGGCGCTGCGCGAGCCGCAAGGCGCAACGCGCGATGTTCATGTCGCCGTGCTCGTCGCATTGGGGCTCGTGGAGCTGAGGGAAAGCAACACGCTCCAGGCCGACGGCGAGGCGCCGCCGACGGCGTCCTCGCGAGGTCTCTATGACTTCGTGGCCGCGTGGTACGCCGACGTCCGGAACGACGAGGTCGTGCGCGCGTACGCAGCCGTCCCCATGGCACGCTTGGCCGCGCGCGTCGGCGAAACGTCGCGCGTTGCATGCATCCTGGCGTTGACACCGGCACTCGAGAGCGGGTCGCGCGAATCGGCTGTCGTCCGTCAGAGCGCGGTGCAAGCGATGGGGCTCGTGGCCGATGGTGACGGTGACGTCCACGACGTCCGGGCCCGAGCGTTGCTCGAGAACGCGTCGCGCGAGGGCGATCGACTCGCTCGACGTTTCGCCTGGATCGCACTGGCGCGCTGCTCCGCGCGACCGGGATCCGAGGGGCGCGATGCGCTCCTCGCGACACGATCTCACTTGCTCGGCCTCCTCACGCGCGGTAGCACGCCGGAACGACCGTGGATCTCCCTGGCGATCGGTGTGGCCGAGCGGGCAGCCGCCGACGCCGGGCTCGTCACGCCGCCCGGCGTGCACGCGGCGCTCGAGAAGGCGATCCGCGATCACACGAGTCCGACCGAGGCCGGTGCGCACATGCTGGGCCTCGCACTTGCGGGGGCTCCAGCGGCCGGCAGCATCCTTCTCGAGCGCGTCGCGACTCTCGGCGACGACGAGACGCGCGCCGACGCGGCGCTGGCACTCGGGTTGTCGCGCACCCAGGCCGCGGTCGAGCCCCTGCGGCGCCTCGTTCTCGATTCGCGCTACAAACCGCGTGTTTTGCGCGAAGCGGCGATCGCGCTCGGACTGCTCGGCGATCGGAGCCTGACGCCGGATCTCGTGACGATGCTCGCGGAGTCGCGCGGTCTCGCGGCGCTCTCGTCGGTGGCGACGGCTCTCGGCTTCGTCGGCGACGAGCGCGCGGTCGAACCGCTGCTCGCAATCGCTGCGGATCCCGGTCGTGACGCCTCCGCGCGCGCGTTCGCGTTCGTGGCGCTCGGGTTGCTCGGTGATCCCGAGCCGCTGCCTTGGAACACTCCGTTCGCGCTCGATGCGAATTGGTGGTTGCCGCCGGCGACGTTATTCGAACCGACTACGGGGACGGGCGTGCTCGATCTCTTGTGAAGGCGAGAGCCAGCGCCGCAGCGGAGAGTGCGAGGGTCCCGAGGATCGTGACGGTGCGCGCCCGAGTCGCCGCGCGATCACGATCCGCCAGCGTGCTCGCGAGAGCGTCGAGTTCTACGCGCCAGCGTGCGCCCGCCGCGGCGAGATCGACGCCTAGGCCTTCGGGGCGCGCAGCCAGTGCATCCAACGCCGTGCGCGCCCACACTGCGTCCCTCACGCTGAGCGCGGCGTACGCCTCCCGTTCCTCGAGCCAGGCGCTCGAGTGACCGGCGAGGCGTGCAGCGCGCGCGACACGCAAGGCACCGTCCAGGTCGCCGGCGTGGAGTCGCGTGTACAGCAAGGCTTCGGCCCGGCGCGCGGGATCCGGCTCCAGTTCGGCGGCGAAAAGCGCATCGGTGAAACGTCCTTCGCGCGCCAGCTCGATGGCACGATCGCGGTCGGGCGGACCGACGAACGCACACGCTAGGGCGAACGCCGAGATCATGGACCGCTGCGCGTCGCTCGTTCGACCGAGGCGCGCTGCAGCGACTCGATCGGGTTTCGATCGTCCGTGAGAGGCGCCCGATCCGGTACGTCGAACCAACGCGAACTTCCGTCGATCGCCATGGCCGAGGCCAAGCGCACGAGCGGGCCGCTCGAGGGCACGAAGTCCGAGCCGCGCGGATCGGGTGGTTCGCTGTCGAGGCGCGCGAAGAGCGCGACGTTGCGCGAGAATGGCACGCGCACGGCGAGCACGCGTTGCCGGAAACCGCGCGCCATCGTGGACGCCAGAGCTTCCAGCACCGGGTCTTCGAGTCCGAACGCTCCGACATTGACCGCCATCGTCCCATCCGTCGCGAGACTCTGAGCCGCTTGCTCGAAGAACTCGACCGAAGCGAGCTGCGGCGGGATCTCCATCTGGTTCTGGTACGCGTCGAGCACCACGAGATCGAAGCGACGCGACACGTGATGCAGCGCCGCGCGCCCATCCACGCCCGCGACGACGACACGGTCCGCGCGTCCCGGGCCGGGAAGGTCGAGCCAGCGACGACCGAGCTCGACGACGTCGGGATCGATCTCGACTCCCGTCGTCTCGAGTTCCATGTCGCTCGGGAGCGCGCCTTCGATCACCCTCCAGACCGTCCCCGCGCCGAGTCCGAGGACGAGCACGCGCCAAGGCCCGGCGCGCGGTTGCCACCACGCCGGCAGTGCGAACGCGTTGTAGTACTGACCCTCGGGCAGAAGTCCGGTCGCGGGCTGCCACACGGACTGGAAGGATCCGAGGCTCTCGTTCACCTCCAAGCGTCGGAAGCGGGAATCCCCCACTCCCGACTCGACGACGCGCGCGGATTGGTAGCGCGTCTCGCGACGCTCGAGCAGTGTCTCCCCCGCCTGGATCGTCGGCGGCTCGAGTCGCGCGAACGCGACCGCGCCGACGGACGCTCGAGCAGTGTCTCCCCCGCCTGGATCGTCGGCGGCTCGAGTCGCGCGAACGCGACCGCGCCGACGACGATCGCGCACGCGACGCCCGCCGCGACGCCCGCGGGGACGCCCGCCGGGACGCCCGCCGGGACGCGCGCGGCCGAACGCAGGAGGAACGCGAGCCCGAGCAACACGAGCAGCGCGCCGGCCCCGAGGTAGGTGGCCGAAAGTCCGGCGAGCGGGACGAACACGTAAGTCGTGCCGAATGTTCCGGCGAGGCTGCCGACCGTCGACGCGGCGAGCACGCGTCCCGTCGCTGCGCCGGCACTCGCGTCCCCGCCGCGTTGAACGCACTCGGCGACGAGCGGCGCGATCGTTCCGAGGAGGAACGCGCTCGGCGCGAAGAGCAGCAACGCGGACGCGAAACTGCCCAGTGCCAATGCCGGTCCAGCCTCTTCGAGCGTGAGGCCATCCGGCAGGAAGAGTCGCGCGCACGGTCGCGCCAGCGCCGGCAACCAGGCGCACGTCGCACCGGCAGCGACGAGCGCGAACCCGAGCCATCGCCGCGGATCGCGACGCGTGCTCGCCCGCGCGCCGACCAAATAACCCAGCGAGAGCGCTCCGAGCACCACGCCGATGACGTTCGTCCAGACCGCGCTGCTCGTGCCGTACCACGGCGCGAGCAAGCGCACCGCGGCCAATTCGACCGTCATCGTGGCGGCCCCCGCCGCGAACGCGACGAGGACGAGCGGCATCGACGAACGTCTCTTCACGGGAGCTGCGCTCGAGAGATGTCGGTCACTTCGGCTTGGGCTTGGGCGGCAGGTCGAACTCCATGCTGGCCACGTAGAACTTGCCCGGATCGGAACGCGAGTTCAGCACGAGATCCAGAGTGCGCTGCAAACTGCGCGGAACCGTGCGTTCGTTCGCCGTGCCATTGGCGATGACCTTCACCGGCTTGTCGAGGTCGAGCAGCACGTCGTTGAAGTAAACGACGAACTTCGGCACGCCCTCGCCCTCGACCGTGATCGTGTTCGTCGCGCGATCGACCTTGGCCTTCAAGTACGGCGATCCTTGCGCATCGCTGGGGCGCACTTCGAGCCAGTACGCACGGTTCGGCGCCGGCGAACCGACGTAGAGCACGACGTCGGTCGGATTCGACACGCGTGCGTGCGCTTGCATCCACGACCACACGTCCGACTCCTTGCCTTCGGGGAGGAGCGTCGCGTTGTCGTAGCCGAGCGTCTTCAGTGTGTCGGCCAACTCGCCCGCCTTGGCGCCCGCGCCGGCGAAGAACGTCGGCAAGTTCTTGAGGTTTTCGGGCACGATCGTACCCACGTCGCCCGCACGGCCGATCACGCCCGCGAAACGATCGGGAAAGTTGGCGCCGTACGCGACGGCCAGTTCGACGCCCCGACCGCGACCGGCGAGGTAGACGCGATCGAAATCGACGGCGTACTTGCGCGTCGCGCTGCTCCACAAGCGTCCGACGTTGCCCATCCCCGTCTCCTTCGACGGGTTGATGCCTTCCAGCAAGGCGCCCGCTTCGGTCGGCGTCGGCACGGCCAGGAGGATCGCGTTCTCGCGGATCGCGGGATCGATCCAGTCCACGGTCAGGTGCTCGGATGGCTTCTGGCCCAACTCCGGAATGCAGAGGATCAGCGGATAGGCCTTCTTCGTGTCGTACTTCGCGGGCACCCACACGGCGTAGGTGAACTTCGCCTTCGGGTCCCAGTACGCGGCATCGGTCAGGGTGTCGACCTTGCCTTTCGAGACGCTGCCCTTCTTGCCGTACTCGAAGGAGGCCCACAGGACGCGACCCATCTCAGCGGGAAGGGACAGTGGGTCGCGCTTCAGTCGCTTGGCGACCTTCTCGAGCTCCTTGCTGACCTCCTCGAGCGCCTTGTCGATCCCCGAGGATTCTCGGCGCGCCTCGATGTAGCCCGTGAGCTTCTTGCCGACGTTCTCGTAGTCGCTCGCCTTGAATGCTTCTTCGCCTTGAGGCGCGGGCGCTGGGCGGGCGAGCACAGGCGCGGCGAGCACAGCCGCGTCGAGCACAGGCGCGTCGAGCACAGGCGCGGCGACTCGTAGTCGCTCGCCTTGAATGCTTCTTCGCCTTGAGGCGCGGGCGCTGGGCGGGCGAGCACAGGCGCGGCGAGCACAGCCGCGTCGAGCACAGGCGCGGCGAACACAGCCGCGTCGAGCATAGGCGCTTCGAAAACAGTCGCTTCGAAAACAGTCGCGTCGAAAACAGGCGCGGCGAGCACAGGCGCGGCGAAAACAGGCTCAGATCGCAGCGGAGCCGCATGAGCGCCTTCGAACGACGTCGCGAGGAAGCAGGCCGTGAGGACGAAGAGTCGCGCAGGTTCGGTCATGGTCATTCGTAGCGGCGAGAGGGGGCCGGGTTTCAGCGTACAGGAACGACGGGCCCCGTTTCAGGTCCAGGACGGACTGGATACGGCGCAGATTCGAGCGCGGCGAGCGCCCAGAGCGCGGAAACCTCACCGCCGGCCCCCGGTCCTTCGAGCCAACCGCGCAGGAGGACGCGCGCGCGGTGCGCCTCAGCGCGGTCGAAGGCCAGGCGTGCGGTCAGGGCGGCCGCACCGGGATCGCCTCCCGCGAGGGCTGCCCCCAGTTGGGCGCGTGCCCCGAGCTCGTCGTCGCGGGCCAGCGCCACACGCGCGAGCGCGAGCCGCAGTCGCGGCTCATCCGCCGGATCGCTCGCGGCCAGGCGCGCGGCCAGGGTGGATGCGACGGCTTCTTGCCGCCCGGCCTGCGCGCCCGTCCAAGCCGCGCGAACGGCGCGAGCTGTCGTGGGCTCCAGTGCGTCGATTCGAGCCGCGAGATCGGCCGCGCCGCCCGAGTTTCCAGCGCACAGCTCCTCGAGCAGCTGCGACTCCGCGGTCGAGAGACGCACGGGGCGATCGGCAGGCACTGCGTTCGCGAGCGATCCCAGCACGGCCTCGCAACGAGCGGGACCGGGACGAAGTGCCCGAGCCCCGAACCACGCTTCCGATGGAAGCCACGTGAAGCCTGCGGGCGGCGGTTCCAGCGGATCCTCACGGCGACTTCGCAAACGATCCAAGTGCCAGACGAGGAGCCTGGTGCGGAACAGGTCGTCCTCGTCGGAACGCGAGAGGCTCGTGATGCGACGTTCCGCGGCGGCGTCGCTGAGACCGGAAATCCGTCGGCGCCAACTCACTGCGCGCCGCGTCGCGCGATCGGCCTTGTCGAGCCGCTCCCACGTGCGCTCCCAAAAGGCGCGCGCTTCCGCGTCGAGGATGCGCTCCGGGGCCGTCGTGATCGGGCGCGGGGCTCCTGACGCAGGCTCCACACGGATCAGCGGTGCGGGGTCCGCTGCCGTGAACGCGAGCGCGAATCCCGCGATCAACGCGTCCAGCGGACGACTCCTTCCGACTCCGTTCGCGCGGTCGTGCGACCGATGACGATCCCCGTTTCGTTCTGCGCGGCCAGTCGTCCGAGCACGGAGTCGAGATCGCGCTCCTCGACGAAGGCGACCATGCCGACCCCCATGTTGAAGACCTGATACGCCTCGTCTTGCCCGACCTCGCCCTTGTCGCACAGGTAGCGGAACAATGCCGGAGGCGTCCACGCCGAACGATCGATCCACGCGTCGCACGGCCCGAGAACGCGCGGCACGTTGTCGACGAGTCCACCGCCGGTGATGTGCGCCAGCGCCTGGATGCGATCATCCTCGAGCAGCGGCCAGATGTACGGCAAGTAGTTGCGGTGCACGGCGAGCAAGGCTTCGCCGAGGCTCTGTCCGCCGAGTTCGCTCGGCCGATCGGTGATCGCAAGATTCAGCGTGTCGAACAACACGTGGCGGGCCAACGAATAGCCGTTCGTGTGCAACCCCGAGGACGCGAGCCCCACGAGGACTTGGCCCGGACGGACGCGCGACCCGTCGAGCAATTTCTCGCGCTTCACGGCGCCGACGATCGTGCCCGCGAGATCGAAGTCACCCGGTGCGTAGAGGCCCGGCATCTCGGCCGTCTCGCCGCCGAGCAACGCCAGTCCGCCGTCGCGGCACGCGGCTGCGCAACCGCGGATGATGTCGGACACCATTTGCGGATCCATCTTCCCGACCGCGATGTAGTCGAGGAAGAAGAGCGGCCACGCACCTTGCACGAGGATGTCGCCGATGCAGTGGTGCACGATGTCGCGACCGACCGTGTCGTACACGCCGGCGCGCTTCGCGACGTCGAGCTTCGTGCCGACTCCGTCCGTGCTGGCGACGAGCAAGGCGTCTTTGAAACCCATCCGCGCCGGATCGAAGAGACCGCCGAACAGGCCCACGTCACCCACGACGCCGGCCGTGAACGTGCTACGGATCGCAGCGGTGGCGCTCTCGACGGCCGCGTACTTCTTGTCGATGTCCACGCCGGCCTGGGCGTAGCGTCGGATCTTCGTCTCGGTCGCCATGATCGCGACGAGCCTAACGGTCGCCGCGAAGCCGCTCCAGGAAGCGCGGTCCGTTCTCGAAGGCCAGATCGCTCGGAAGCGCGTCGAGCGGGAACCAGGCCGCGTCGAGGACGTCCGGTCCGCCGAGCAGAATCCCGCCGATCGGCCGACACAAGAAGAGCGCCAGGTTCACGGAACGACGCTCACCGGGCACGAAAACGAGCTCGTGCAGGCCCCCCACTTCGACCTCGAGGCCGGTCTCCTCCCAAACTTCCCGCTGCGCCGCTTCCCGCGGAGTCTCGTCGTGCTCCTGAAACCCCGCGGGCAGCGCCCACGCGCCGCGAAACGGATCGAAGGCGCGCCGCACGAGGAGGACAGACCCCGTTCCGTCCAGGACGATGCCGCCGGAGACCGGGGACGGATTCTGGTAGTGGACCCAGGTGCACGCGGCGCAGCGTTCGCGCTCGCGGCCCTCGACCACGGCCCGCACGAGTCGCGCGCCGCAGGCCGGACAATGGGCGGGGTTCCAGAGGGACAAGGGGGTCTCCCCTGTTCCGAGGGGCTCTGCTCCATAGACTAGAGCGGAGTGGCGCGTTCGATCAACGACGCACGACGCCGCACTGTTCGTCCGTAGAAGCGCATGCGTTCCCTGATCCTCCTCGGCAGCACCGGCTCGATCGGCACGCAGACGATTCAAATCTTACGCGCGGACCGCGCCGCGTTCCGCGTCGAGGGTCTGGCGGCCGGCCGCTCGTGGCGAGAACTCGCCGCGCAGGCGCACGAATTCCGCCCGCGCTTCGTCGCGATCCAGGACGCGAGCGTCGCGGACGAGCTGCGTCCTTTACTGCCCAGAGGTACAGAACTCCTCGTCGGCGACGACGCGGCTCTCGATCTGTGTCGCTTCGGTGACTACGAACTCGCCGTGCACGGCATCGTGGGCGCGGCCGGAGTGCGCGCGTCCGAAGCCGTGCTCGCCCGCGGTCGCACGCTGGCGCTCGCCAACAAGGAATCGCTCGTGGTCGCCGGAACGATGCTCATGGCGCTCGCGAAAGCGAAGAACGCGACGATCCTGCCCGTCGACAGCGAACACTCGGCAGTGTTCCAGTGCCTGCGCGGCGAGGACATCGGTCGCGTGCGACGCGTGATCCTCACGGGCAGCGGCGGTCCGTTCCGCGATGCGAGCGCCGACGCGATCTCGCGCGCTGTGCCCGAGCAAGCACTGCGTCACCCGAACTGGTCGATGGGCCCGCGGATCACCGTCGGCTCGGCGACGCTGATGAACAAGGCGTTCGAGATCATCGAACTCCATCACCTTTTCGGTCTCGGGAGCGATCGCATCCAGGTCGCGATCCATCCGCAGTCGATCGTGCACTCGCTGGTCGAATTCGTCGACGGATCCGTCATCGCGCAGATGGGGCCGCCGGACATGCGCGGACCGATCCACTACGCGCTCCACCATCCGGATCGCGCGCCGTCGCAGCTCTCGGGGTTCGATTTCCGCGCCTTCCGCGAGCTGACGTTCGAGGAACCCGACTTCGAGCGCTTCCCCGCTCTCGCGCTGGGCTACGAATGCATCGAAGCCGGCTCGGACGCGGGCGCCGTGCTCAACGCGGCCGACGAAGTGGCGGTCGAGGCCTTCTTGCGCGAGGAAATCCGGTTCGAGGACATCGTGCGCGTCGCCACGAACGTACTGACGCGACGGCCGGGGCTCGACGCTTCCGTCGAGGATCTCCTGCGCGCCGACTTGGCCGCGCGCAACATGGCGCGGTCCGAGATCGCGACATTGCGCGCCGCGATCGCCTGAACGACTCTCACTCACGACGGACACCGACGATGGACGAACTGCTCCTGAACATCTACCGCTGGGCGCTCGTGGCGTTCGGCATCGGCCTCGTGATCTTCGTGCACGAGCTCGGTCACTTCCTCGCGGCGCGCTGGTGCAAGGTCCGCGTCGAGACGTTTTCGCTCGGATTCGGGCCGAGGCTTCTCTCTTGGAGGCGCGGCCCGACCACGTATCAACTCGCGGCCGTCCCTTTGGGCGGCTACGTGAAGATGGCGGGTGAAGAGGGCGCCGCGGAGGGACGTCCGCCCGCCAGCGACGAGTTGCCGGGCAAGAGCGTCGGCCAACGCTTCTTCATCTACTCGGGCGGCGTGCTCATGAACGTCGTGTTCGCGCTGATCGTGTTCCCGATCATCCTCACGGTCGGCGTGCCCTTCGCCGAACCGGTGATCGGCTCGACGGCCCCGGGTTCGCCCGCGTGGCACGCCGGCATCGAGCCCGGCACGCGCGTCGAGTCCGTGAACGGCAACTCGGTCTACTCGTTCATGAACGTCCCGGCCGAGGTCGCGTTGGGCTCGCCGGACGAAACGACGCTCGTGATCCGCGAACCGGGAGCCGAGCGTTCGCGCACGGTACGTCTCGTACCGGAACAGAACGCGCAGATGGGCGCCAACTGGATCGGTGTCGGCCCCGCCGCCGATCCGCTCGCGCGCATATCGGTGCGCAAGGAATCACCCGCGGCCGCGTCGGGTCTCCGCGACGACGATCGCGTCGTCGAGGTCGGCGGGACCAGTGCATCCCTCACGCTGGACGAACGGCTCGAACGCGCGGCGCGGACCGGCGGACCGATCGCGTTGACGCTCGAACGAGACGGCACGCGCTTCGACGCCACCTTGACGCCGAAGCTCGCCGGCAAGCCCCGCGTCAGCCTGGGCGTCGGCTCGCCCGAGCGACTCGTCGTGGCCGTGCGCGACACGCCGCTCGCGCGGCGCTCGGGCCTCTCGAAGGGCGATCGGATCCTCACGGTCGACGGCCGGCCGCTCTTGTGGCGTCACGATTTCTTGGCCGCGCTCGAGGCCTCCTCCGGCAGCGTGCAGATCTCCGTCGAACGCGGTGGTTCCCCACTCGCACTCGGAGCGATCGCGCTCGCACCAGGCGAAGCCCGCGCGCTCGCGCGCGAAGTCGCGATCGGCGCCGACTCGGATTCGAACTCGGTCGCCGTCCTGCCCGATTCGGCCGCGGCCGCGGCCGGCTTGCGCGACGGCGATCGGATCGAACGCATCGCGGACCGCGACATCGCCCGTTTCGCCGACATCCGGTCCGCGATGGAAGGGGTCAAGGCCGACCGCGAACTCGCCGTCCGGATCGGACGCGGGGACGAGACGCTCGAACTCGAGCTCGCGCCGCGCGCGACCCTGACGCCCGACTACGGGTTCGGCATCCGCGATGCACAGTACGTGTATCGCGCCGCTGGACCGCTCGAAGCCGTGTCGGCCGGGTTCGCGCTCTCGTGGAAATTCCTCGAGGAATCGTGGCTCACGATCAAGCGCATCCTCTTCGGTCAGGTCTCGGGACAGAACCTGGGCGGGATCATCACGATCGGCGTCGTCAGCCACTCCTTCGTCTCCGACGGGATCCCGAAGCTCTTCTACTTCTTGTGCATGCTCAGCATGAACTTGGCGTTCCTGAACGTCCTGCCGATCCCGGTGCTCGACGGTGGACACCTCTTGTTCCTTCTCATCGAGAAGTTGAAGGGCTCGCCGGTATCGGAGCGCCTCCACGGCTACAGCCAGCTCGTCGGCGTTGTCCTGATCGTGTCGCTCATGGTGTACGTGACGTTCAACGACGTCGTGCGATGGATCGTGAATTGAGCGCGAGCCCGCAGCGGCCGTGAAGTCGTGGCTGCGACTGCTGCGCGTCTCGCTGGCGCCGAGCGCGGCCGCGGACGCGATCGCGGGCCTCGTGTTCGGTCACGGTGGACTGCCCATCGATCCACGGGCCTGGTGGCTCGTCGGTGCATCCCTCGGCGTGTACCACGGCGCGCTGGTGCTGAACGACTGGCACGATCGCCGGCACGACGCGCACACGCGCGGATCGCGACCGATCCCGAGCGGTGCCATTTCCGCAGCGAGTGCTCTCGCGCTCGCGATCGGGCTTTTCGCAGCCGGAATCGTGTGCGCGTTCCTCGTTTCGCCCAGCGTGGCCGCGTGGATGAGCGTCGTCGCGCTCTCGGCGGTCGTCTACGACGTCGCCGGTCGCGGGCCATGGCTGGGTCCGATCCTCCTCGCCACCTGCCGCGCCGGAAACCTGGGCGCCGGGATCTTCGTCGCGCACCAGTCCGGCGTCCTCGACGTTCCGGTGACCTTGGCCTGCGTGGCGCCGCTCCTCTACGGCGCCTACGTTTTCCACGTCTCGCGACTCGGTCGCTTCGAGGATGGCGAGGACCTGCACGACCTCGCGCGCCGACCGCGAGCTCTCCTCATCGTCGCAGCACTCTGCCTCGCAGCTCTCGCGTTGACTCCCGCACCGACGCCAGCGCACATACGCTGGGTCGCTGTCGTGCTCGCGCTGGCCGGCGGTTTCGGCCTCGTGCGCGCGGCCCTCACGCGCGAGCCGTGGACTCGGGCGGGCGTCGAGCGCGCCATGGGACTCGCGCTCCGTCGACTCCTCGTGGCCAGTGCCGTCGTCGCCTTGCTCGGTGTGCGCTCGGACGCGTACGCCGGCGCCGTTGCGGCGAGCGTGATCCTGCTCGGTTTTCCCCTGAGTCACGCGCTGCGTCGCGTGGCGCCGCCCTCCTGAATCAACGCGTGATGCGGGTCGCGAGCCAGCGCAGTGCTTCGTCGCGCGTTCTCAAGCGCAGTTCGAGCTGTTCGGTCTCGAGGTCGCGCAGGATCGCGCCGTAGATCGGCCCGGGCGCGAGTCCCGAACTCGCGAGGTCCGCGGCATCCACGAGCCGCGCGGGTTCGAGATCGCTGGGAGCCGACGCCGCGCGCTCGCGGGCGAGAACTTCCCAGGGCGCTGCGTCCGGCCCCTCGCACTTCGACCAGGCGGTGAGCCAGGCGACGGCTGTGGCGAACCCCGGACGACGCATCGCGCGCACGCGCGTGGAGCGTGCTGGCGTCGGATCGGACCGCAGTTCCCGCGCGAGCCGCCACGCATCCAGGACGACCGTGTGCGTGTGGCGCGAGACCTTCAGGCCGGTGAGCAATTCGAGCGGGACGTCGAGCCGATCGAGATTCTCCGGGGACGGGCCGAGGAGCAGGGCGAGGCCGAGCTCCGTTCCCGTCGGCTCGACCGCGTGGGCCAGCGCCGCCGAGCGGCGTTCCTCGTCCCCGAGAAGACGGGAGCCGGGCAGTGCGTGCTCCAGGAGTTCGCATTGCGCCATCCAGCGCACTGCGACCGCCGCACCAGCTCGGCGGAACATGCCGATCAGCTCGCGCAACACGCGTTCGCGGCTGACGGCTGCGAGCCCCGGGGCTTCGGCGCGCGCCGCTTCGATCGTCGCGGAAGTCGGCTCGAGCCCGAGTCCACCCGCGAAACGCGCCATGCGCAGGGGCCGCAGCGCGTCCTCGCGGAAACGCTCGCGCGGATCCCCCACGCAGCGCAGCACGCGCGCGTCGAGATCGTCGAGCCCGTGCTCGGGATCGCGCACCTCATCCGTCAGCGGGTCGAGGAAGATCGCGTTGCACGTGAAATCGCGCCGCCGTGCGTCCTCTTCCACGCTCGCACCGAAGTGCACGACATCGGGTCGACGAGCATCCGTGTAGGCCGACTCCGTGCGAAATGTCGTGTGTTCGACGTCGGCTCCCGCGACGTGAACGATCACGGTTCCGAACGCGCGGCCCAGCGGCGTCGTGCGCTCGAACAGTGCTTGGATCCGATCCGGTTCGACGCGCGAGGCCATGTCGATCTCGCGCGGAGCGAGACCCAGCGCGAGGTCGCGCGGCGCACCTCCGACGATCCACGCGCGCTCACCCGTCGTCGCGATGAGTTCGCCGAGCGTGCGCGCGGCGCGCGCGAGATCGACGGAAAGCGCTTGCATCGAGGGCCGTCGCGACATGGAGTGCAGCCTAGCGCCGCGCGACCTCCGCAGCGCGTGGAAGGTCCCGGGGGGGAGACACATGTCCACGTCGTTCGATTCGAGTTCCAGAAGTTCGGTCCTGACTTCGTCGCCGCATTCCGCGCGCACCGATGTGGCGCTGGCCGCTGTCGCTCGAGCCACGCCGGCTCCGGCCTCCGCCGCGAAGCCCAGCGCGACCGCGGGCGTGCAATCGATGTCGTGGACCGACCGACTCACGTTGGCCGCGATCGGCGTCGTCGTCGTGGTCGTCACGTTGCCCGTTCTGCGCGGGTTCGGGTTGCGCGAGAACGAACTCGACGCCGTGCGCATGTTGCGCGCGCTGGCGGCTCTACCGGCCCCGTCCTCGGAGCACGCGGCGTCGAATCGACCATCCGCCCTGGCCGACCTCGCCAGTAGCGACTTGATCCTACGGAAGCGCCTGGAGGACCTCGAGGCCCTCCCGGACGGCCGGTTGCGGCGGCACGGCTACCTCTTCGATTGGCTGCTGCTCGCACCGGGCGAGCCGATGCTCCGCGCTTGGCCGTGGGAGCACGCGCGCACCGGCCGCGGAGCTTTCGTCTGGACGCCGAGTCGCGGTCTCCTCGGCCACCGCAATGTCGACGGACGCTTCAGTGGTGCGGGTTTTGCGCCCGAGCCCGAGGACGTCGAGATCGGCGGCTGGGTCGCGATGCCGCGTCGTTGAGGGTCGAGGCGTCGTTTCGGACGCGCCTCGTCCGTCGAGAACTGACGGGCTCGAGGGCGCCGCGCAGGCGGCCAGCTCGCACGGGAGACTGCGTGAGCCCGATTCCCTCACGCCCTTCCCTCACGCCCCTCACGCCCTTCCCTCACGCCCTTCCCTCGCGCGCTTCCCTCGCGCGCTTCCCTCGCGCGCTTCCCTCGCGCCCTTCCCTACCGCCCTTCCCTACCGCCCTTCCCTACCGCCCTTTCAGCGCGCCCTTTCAGCGCGCCCTATCAGCGCGCCGACCGCATCCGCGCCTGCTCCCGATACCAGGCCGCCAACGCGGGACGACCGAGCTTCTCGAAGACGTCCCCCACGCTCCCGAGTCCGCGCTCCGGTCGCCGCGCCCAGCGTCCTCCGCCGACCAAGCGTTCGGTGCCGCGCTCGCGCGGATCGAGCGCGGCCACGGCGAGCGCGTCCGCACGGAGTGCTTCCGCGGTCACCGGCCCACAGCGCACGAGCGCGATCGAACCGCCGCGGTCGATCAAGAGGACGAGCGGCAGCGGGATCCGCTCGAAAGGACCGAGGATCTCGAGGAGCAGCACTTCGAGCGCTTGGGCTTCGCGCGTGTCGAGGTGACCCGATTTCCCTTTCTGACCACGCGCCTCGAGCAGCGCGCGTCCTTCGGCTTCCTTGCCGGTCTCCTTGAAGGCCAGCGCCCACGTGACGACACCCGCGGCCTCGAACTCCGGGCTCTGTGCGGCCAGTACGGCCCACAGATCTTGGGTCTCGACTTCCGCCGCGCGTCCGATCGTGACGAGCAAGGCGCGGCCCCCGAACGTGCTCACGGGTCGCGCCGGACCGCCGAAATCGTGCAGTTCGAAGATTCCCACCGGCAATCGATCGTCGAGCACGATCCGTCCGACGCCGGCCGACTTCTCCGGGATCCATGGGCTCGGCACCGCTGTGGGCCGGCCGCGCGGGATCACGCGCTTCTCCGCGCGACCAGAACCTTCGACGAGGCGCCATAGCGAACCGAACTCGACGCCGGAGAAAGTCTCCAGCGCGCCGCCGGGCCAACGCACACGAACGCTCTCGAGGTTCGAGCCGCTCGGCGCGCGCAAGACGACACGCTTCGAGGAACTCGACAAGTATCCATCGCCGACGCGCACGGAACCGCGGAGTGTGCGACCTCCGGTTTCGACGAACACGGTTGCGCCGACGCCTTGGCGGTTGGTGCGCGTTCCGGCGAGTTCGAACGCGACGCTCCGCTTGGGGTCCGCGTCCGCGGACAACAGGAGTCGCAGTCGCGGGCCGGTGCGAGCGGCGAGCCAACAGTCCTCCGCGAGGTCGCCATCCCAGTCGCAGCGCGCCACCGTGCGACCGTCGCCCTCGAAGTCGACGCCCAAGGCACGCGATGCGTCGACGAAGTCACCTCCGCCGAGGTTCACGTAGGCGTCGTCTCGTTCGCGACCGTTCCACGAATGCCCCTCGACGACCGTGAGGTGTCGCAGGAATTGCCACGCGTGCAAGTAGGCCTCGTCGGCGGGCGGCGCCGCTGGCGAGGAGGCGATGAGCGCGCGCCAGAAGAAACTCTCGACGTCGTCGGGACGCGAGCCCGTGATGAAGCCGTTCGGGACGAACGCGTCGGGGAGCCCGTCACCGTTCCAATCCGTGAACGTAGCGCCCCAAGCCCAACCCCCGCGCCGCGCGCCGCTCGTTTCCTGCGCATCGGTGAACCGCAGTCCCGTGGATCCGCGGAGCAGTGTGTTGCCGCGCGCATGCCGGACGTACGCCGGGCGATCCGCGGGCCGAGCGGCGAGGAAGTGCTCGGATCGCGCGATACGTGACCCCACAGCGCTCTCCATGTTCGTGACATAGATGTCGAGGTCGCCGTCCAGGTCGACGTCGGCGATTGCCGCACCCATGCTGGCCGCGATGTCCTCGGCACCCGCGGCTCGGGCGACGTCCACGAAGCGACCTCCGCGGTTTTCGTAGAGGTTGTTGCGGCCGAAATCGTTCGTGACGTAGAGATCCACGTCACCGTCGTCGTCGAGGTCCTCGAACACGCTGGCGAGCGAGAAGCGGTCGTTGCCCTGATCCAGCCCGACCTCGGCCGCGCACTCGCGGAATCGACGAGCGCCCTCGTTCTGCCAGTAGAGGTTCGCGGCCCCGTTGTGCGCGTCGTGATACGGCACGGGAGCACCGCCGATGACGCCGCCTTCGGCGTAGCGCGCGGCGTAGAGGTCGAGATCGCCGTCCTGATCGGGATCACCCGCCGCGATGGAATAGATCTCCGGAGCGTCGCGGGCCGCGAGCGTCTGACCCTCGGGAAAATGCCCGCTCCCGTCGTTCCAAGAGAGGAGCAGCACGTTGCCCGTCGCGACGGCGAGGTCCTCGTCGCCGTCTCCATCGAGATCCGCCAGGATCGCGCCCGAGGACCCATCGAGGAACGCGACGCCCGCTTCGGCTGCGACGTCGCGCGCCGTTCCGTCGGCCGCGTGGACGAGGAGTCGGTTCGGCATCCCCGAGGATTGGCAGACGTACAGATCCTCGAGCCCGTCGGCGTCGACGTCTCCGACCGCGAGCCCCTGCATGCCGAGGAACGGGTCGAGCCCCAAGCGATCGCGACGACCGTGACGCGTGTCCGTGCCCAGCAGGATGTCGTCACGGAACCAAGGTTCGCGCCCGAGCGCTCCTTCGGTCGCGTCGAGAACGAGCGGCGCGCCGATCGACACGAGTGAAGCGCTGCGCGGTTCGAGTCGAGCGAGCCGTAGGTTCCCGTCGATCCGGATCCACGTGCTCGTCAGTTCGAGTGTCGCCTGCACACGCGACGCGCCGACGCACGACGCGCGCAGGGCGAGGTCGGCCTCGAAGCCGCCGCTCGCGTCCGGCTCGAGCGTCTCGAACACGACCTCGCAGCGCGGAGTTCCACCGACGTCGAGCGCGGCGCCGAGGCCCGCGAGTGCGCCCTCCACGTCGGCCGCCGCACCGAATTCACGCGCCGTATCGACGTGCACCGATCCGCGCAAGCGTTCCGTGCGAACCTTCGGGAGCAGCTCCTGCGAGATCACGCCGCCGGGCGCGAGCAACGCGCGCAGCGGTGCGAGATCCGGCGGACTCCCTAGTGCGGCCGAGAGAGCGGCGCCGAGATCGACCGAGAGCCGCGGAACGATCGCTTCGCCGGGCCAACTGTCGCGGCGCGGCTCGAGTCGCGCGCGCAGAGCTTCGCCCCAGGGCGGCAACTTGCCGACGCGTCCGGGAAAGTAGGAGCGCGGCTCCCGGGCCAAACGGGAGTCGAACGCGAGCGGCACGGGCGACGGACGGATGCCGTCGCGGGTCCCGCTCGCCCCGGAATCCGGCGACGGCGGTTCCGAGCAGCCGCCGCAGAGAGTCAGTGCTCCGACGAGGACGTAGAGCGACGCGATCCGCGCGCACGACACGCTGTGAAGTGGCGCGGCCGACCCCGACGTCGAGCTTGGTCGAGGGATCCGCACGGCACTCACGGTAAGAGGGCCGTAATGCCCTCGCAAGGAGGCTCGGAACACCTCGCACCAAGACTCACCGAACTCCTGACGCGCGGCCGACACGTCGTCCTCCTCACAAGGAGGCTCGGAACACCCCGCACCAAGACTCCGGCGAGCAGACTCGGAATCGGGACCCTGGATCAGGGTCTCGACCGATGCCTGCGGTTCCACACTGCCCCGTGGGCCCCGCGCTCGACCGCTGGACAGACGTAACGGTCACGGCACGCCCGCCTGGACCGCCGCTCAGAACGAACGTTCGGGCCCGTAGAAACGCCAGAGCAGGCAGTTCAGCGCGCGCTGGATCTTCGGATCGACGATTCCCGGCACGGCCCGCTTCAGCATCGGCGCCGCGCGTTCGGCGCGCACGGAGCGCGCGATCAAGTCCGCAGCCAGCAAACGCTCGAGGTCCGAGGCCCGCGATGATGAGAGGACCGACTCGAGGAACGCCGCAGCGGCCGCGGATTTCTCCTGAACTCCGGCCGAGACGATGTCGAGGCGACGTCCGGCGTCCGTCTCCGTCTCCCACTGCTCGCGAATCCAGGCCCGCCCCTCGACGCCCGTGTTCCCGGCCTGGACGAGGTACCAGCGATGCGCGGGGATGTCCTGGATCGTGCCCGTTTCCGTCCGCGCGAGACCGACGAGGATCTCGGCCGCCCGCGCGAGCGGGACTTGCCCGATCGCGCGTTCGATCGCGCGTCCGGTGGACCGCGCTCCGCCGGCTTGCAGTTCTTCGAGACGCGCCAGCACGCGTCGCGCGAGATCGGCGCTCGCGAGGAGAGCGGGACGCAGGGCCCGCGTGGCGTTGCCGACGTCGTCGTTCGTGCCGGCGAGCATCTCGAGCGCGAGGTCGATCGCGGACGTATCGCCGCGAGCGCAGAGTGCAGCGAGCGCCGTGAGTCGCACGGTTTCGTCGGTGTCCGCGAGCGCGGCGCTCAGCTCGGCACGTCGATCCGAAGAGTCCGGCTCCGCGGCAATCGATTGGAGCGCCAGGATCCGCAGCGTCGGTTCGGGATCGTTCGACGCGCTCGCGCGCACTTCGGCGACCAACTTCGATCCGATGGCGGCCTGCAGTGCGAGCTGACGTTGGAGAGCGACTTCGTCGACGAGCGCGGCGCGCAGAGCACGGCGCGCATCCTCGTCGCCGGCCGCCGCCGATGCCGCGAGGATCCAGGTCTTCGCCACGGGTGACACGCGCACGTCTTCGAGGAGCTCGGCGCGCATGGCGGGCTCCATGTGTCGCGCCGCGAGCGGTGCCGCGAGGTCCATGAGACGCGCCAAGCCAACGTCTTCCCTCCATGTCGCGAACTCACGTCCCACGCGTGCCGGATCGCAAGCCACGAGTGTGCGCACGCCTTGCTGCACCATCTCTTCACCGCCGCGCGCCGTGTTCAACGCGACGCGGTCGTAGTCCTCCGGCGTGCCCGCGGCCTCGAGCGCGCGCATCGCCGCCGAGCGCACCGACTCCGAAGGATGCTCCAAACCTTCCAGGCCCATCGCACGTGCTTCGGGTCCGCCCGCCTGCGCGGCGAGCTCGAGCAACACCAGGAGACGCGGCGCGTGTCCCGGTTCGGAGAAGTTGCGTTGGAGCGCGCGGCGCAACTCGGGGAGGACAGCGCGACCCGCTTCGATCAGGTCTGCGCGAGCACGCGACGCGACGTCGGATTCCGCGGTGCTGAGCTTCGCAACGAGAACCGGCAGCAAGTCCGTCGTGTCCGCGGTGAAGGGATCGGGACGCGCGCACGGTCCGAGCAGATGCGTCAAGCGCTCGTCCTGCGTAGTGTCCGCGCCCGGCGCGCTGCCCACGCTGGGTGCGCGATCGCACGACGTCGCGAGGAGGAGCGCACACGCGGCCAGGGCACGGACGAGGCGGTGGAAGTTCATGCGGGGCGGCGCAGCGGATTTTTTGAGCGTGCTCTCAGAGCGTGTGAAGGAATCACACGCTCTCGCGCCGCGGAAGCGGCGCCCACAGCATCTGAGAGCCCGTAAACTCGATTCTTTCACGGGCTCACCGAGCCTGTGAAGTATTCACGGGCGACGCGCCGCGGAAGCGGCGCCCACAGCATCTGAGAGCCCGTAAACTCGATTCTTTCACGGGCTCTCCGAGCCTGTGAAGTATTCACGGGCGACGCGCCGCGGAAGCGGCGCCCACAGCATCTGAGAGCGTGTAGGCTCGATTTCTTCACACGCTCTCAGACGCCGAGATCGTCGCCCAGCACGCCCTGTGCCGACTGGAGCTTCACCAAGGAGCGAGCGAATCCCACTCGCGCGCGGCGCTCGTTCGACATCGCGGTCGCGAGGTCCGTCTGGAACTGCAGCAACTGGAAGTTCGTCGATTGGTCGACGGCGTAGCGCGCTTGTTCGGCGGCCAACTGTCGTTTGGCCAATTCCAACGACTTGCGCGTCGCGCGCACGGATTCGACGGCGAAGAAGACGTCACGCACCGCCGCGCGGACGTCGGCGACCACAGTCGTCTCGAGCTGGTCGTACTCGAGTCGCGCGCGACGGATCTCGGCCCACGCGGCCTTCTCGGCGAATCGCGCCGTCGTGTTCCCGATCGGCACGCCGAAGACCAGCGACGCGCGATAGGTCGGGAAGTCGTACGCCAGCGAGGTTTCCAACGCATCGCTCTCGCTGGTGGAGAAACCCTGACTCTGCGCCGCCAGCTCGAGGTCGAGTTGCGGTTTCTTCTCGCTCGTCGAGCGCTTGTGCCGGAGTTCGGCTTCGTCGATCCGCGTGAGTTGCTCGCGCAGCTCGGGTCGGCGCGTGATCGCGGTCTCCATCGCGACGGGCCACGCGGGAACGCCAGCGGAACTCGCCTCGTCCGGCAACGGCGTGCCGGGCACGAGCGCCGTGTCCCACAACGCCGCATCCGTGCCCGGGAAGAGGAGCTTTCGCAGTCCGTCCGCGGCCGTGCGCACTTCGAAGTCGCGCAACAGTCGTTGCTCTTCGCGCGTCGCGACGTCCGCCTGCGCCTGGAGGACGTCGATCTCCGTGCCGAGTCCGGCGTCGAGTCGCCGCTGGTCTTGATCGACCTGGGCCTGAGTCAGCGCGAGGCTCTTCTCGGCCACGTCGAGTTGCTCGCGCGCCGCGACGAGATCCCAGTACGCGTTCGCGACGTCGAGCAGCACCTTCTGTCGCGAGCGGCGCACCCCCTGATCCGAGCGCAAGGCCTCGAGCTCCGCGAGCTCCTGCGTCGACGTGGCGTAGTCGGTCCAGCCGTTGCGCAAGAGCGGCTGCATGTAGCTCAGCGACACGACGTCCCGCGACGATTGAGGGAGAGCGGTGAACCCGGCATCCGTCTCGCTCCGCGTCGTCTGGTAGCCGAACTGGAACGTGCCGCCGACCGAGGTCGGCTTCGTCAAATCGACTCCGTAGTCGAGATTCGTCTCGCTGCCGCCGCCGAAGATGTTCTGCGGTTGGAACTCGGAGTCGCTGTAGCCGAGTTGTGCGCCGAGCACCCAGTCGAAGGCACCCCAGGATCCGCGCGCGCGGTAGACGGCGATCTGCGCGTCCGTCGCCGCGACCTGCAAGTCGAGGTTGCGCTTGAGCGCCAACTCGTAGGCACCCTCGAGCGTGATCGCGAGTGCGCGGTCGGGTCCCAAGAGCCGAGCGGGGTCCTGAGTGCTCAGGCTGACACCCGGAACGGGGGTCGGGGTCACTCCGACGCCTTGCGGTAGAGGGGCGAGAGCGACGAAGAGACCGACTGCGCGCAGCATGAGGGCGGGGAGGATAGGGAATGCGCCGATCCCCGGCCACGCGCTGCGCGTACGGAACGCGCTAGGAATCGACGTCGAGACCGGGGATCGGTGGGAGTTCGCGCACGATACGCTCGATCTGCCGCGCTCTTTCGCCGCCGCCGAGAACGAAGGCACGGATGCGCCGCACGTCGGGCCCGACGTGTTCGAGTCGGAGCTCCAGCCGCTCGGCCGGTAGCACGGAGGCCACGCGCGCGGCCCACTCGACCGCCGCGACTCCCCCGCCGTCGAGCCACTCGAAGCCTCCGTCGGCGAGGAACGCGCGCTCGCGCCCCTCCATCCAGGCATCGAAGTGGTGCAGCGGGATGCGGCCCGAGTGCGTCGCCATCAGTGCGTAGGTCGGGCTCGAGACGGGCTCCGTGACGTCGAGCCCGCGCGCCAGCCCACGTACGAAGCACGTCTTGCCCGCGCCGAGGTCGCCGTCGAGCGCGACGACGAGCCCGGGGAATGCGGCGCGGCCGAGCGCCTCTCCCAAGGCTTCGGTGGCTTCCGGATCCCGCGAAGTCCACGCGCGCTCAGCCACCGTGTTTCCAACCTCCGTTGTCGGGCGTCCACGCCGCGAGTTCGCCGTCCTGTCGGCGCAAGACGAGACCGTTTCCACGCAGGACACGCCCGATCGCCGTGGCGTCGGACCGCGGGACAGCCGACTTGGGCAGCGTCGCGACCAGCTCGTGATCCTCGCCGTCGTGGAGCGCGTGATCCCAAGGTTCGCGCTGGGTGCGACGCGCCAGACGCCGCGCGTCGCGATGGATCGGCACCAGGTCGAGGTCGAGCTCGATGCGCACCCCGGCCGCGCGCGCGAGTCGATGGAGATCCCACGCGAGGCCGTCCGAGACGTCCATCAGCGCGCGAGCGCCGAGAGCGTGGAGACGAATTCCCTGCTCGATGCGCGGTTCGATCCGCAAGTGTCGACCGAGAAGGCTGCCGCCGAGAGGTCCCGTGACGACGACGACGTCGCCGACACGCGCTCGATCGCGGCCGGGCGGCGTTCCTCGTCCTGTGTACGCACCGATCGCCGTCACCACGAGACTCGTCGGCGCCTCGCACGACGCGAGGTCTCCGCCGACGAGATCCGCGCCGTTTTCACGCGCCAGAGCGCGCACGCCGGCGACGCACTCGAGGATCCACGCTTCGGATCGCGAGCGTCGTGCGGAGAGCGCGAGCAGCACGGCGCGCGGACGCGCTGCGGTCGCCGCCAGATCCGACAGCGCACGCGCGCAAGCCTTGCGACCGACGTCGCGCGCTGGCGCGGTGTTCTCGAAGTGCACGCCTTCGATGCAAGAATCGACGCACACCACGGGTCGTCCCGCGATGCTCGCGAGCACCGCCGCGTCGTGCCCGCGGCTGCCGGCGAGCCCACGCGGCTTCGGCCCGGTGAGGAGTGCACGGTGAATCGAATCTTCGGACCAAGTCATCGCGGTGCAGAGCCTACGCGAGTTCGACGGTGGCCCTGCGCTCCGCGTTGCGTGGATAACCTCTCCGACCGACTCAGCGTGACGAGCGAACGAGATCGAGCCAGCGCGCTCGCGTCCCTTGGGTCTCCATCCATGCGCTCCTCACGGCGATCCCGCGGCATCCAGTGGCCGCGAGCGCGCCCGCGTTCTCCGCGCCGATTCCGCCCAAGGCAAAGATCGGGATCGAGGTCGAGCGAACGGCTTGGAGCAGGCCGTCCACGCCGACGGGCTCGACGAGTCCGAACTTGCTGGGCGTCGCGAACACCGGTCCGAACGTCAGGTAGTCGGCGCCGTCCCAGGCCTCCGGAACGTCGTGCGCGTGTGCGGAGAACCCGAGCGCGATCGATTCGGCACAGATCGCGCGTGCCTCGCGGATCGGGAGCGAATGAAATCCGAGGTGCACTGCGTCCGCGCCAGCGACGCTGGCGAGATGCACGCGATCGTGGATGCCGAGCCAGCCCGTTTCACCGAGCAGATCGCGCAGCTCGAGCGCGAGCTCCAACGTCGCACGGTCGGACAGTGCGGGCTCGCGCAGCAAGATCGAGTCGAGGCCCGCTCCCGCGGCCTCGCGGACCTTGCGCACGAGATCCGCGACGCCGTCCGCCGTGAGATCGCCCGGCGTGAGGGCCAGGACCCGGCCCGGCAACCGGGGCTGACTCACGCCGCCGGCTCGTCGATCTCGACGAGGTAGCCGAGCTCGCGCAGCAGAGACTGCGTCCGACGCAGCGTCGAGACCGGACGCAAGCGCGTGCGTCGCTCGTCGAGGTTCTCGCGCACCAGCGGCCGCACGCCCGGATCGCCGCGGAAGCGCGTCACGAGATCCGCGTCGTCGGCCGAAACCACGTAGTCTGGTCCGAGGTGCATGCACCCCGCCTGTGCAGCCCAGTCGCGCACGGAGAAGAGCACGTTCTGCGGCACGGGCGTGCGCGAGTGCCGCTCCAGAGTCGCGAGCACACGCTTCAAGTACATCCCCTCGTGCAGCGCACGTTGCACCGAACGTTCGCTGATCCGGAAGCTCATGACGCCGCCTTGCTTGTCGCGCGTGCAGAAGCGATCGAGGTCGTGGATCAGCTCGCCATCGTCGCCCGTCGGGAACAAGACGACCTCGAAGTCCGGCGTGACGATCAAGCTGCCGACAGCGGCAGCGGTTTCGGGCGCTCCGTCGACGACGCCGAGGAGTCGCGCGCCGATCCGCGTGAGGCGCATCGCGACGGGGCGACCGGACTTGTCGTATCCGAGATCCACGAGACCCAGCAGGTAGAGACGCTGCTTCACCCACGTGACGAGATGCCACGCGAGCCGCTGGATGTCGTCCATCGGCGTGTAGCCGCCGGCTTGGAAGCGCGTGGCGAAGTACTCGTCGACGGCCAGGTCGTCGAGGCTGCACAAGTACGTGTTCCGTGACAGGAACGGCACGTACATGAGGTCGTACCAGACGCCGGGTTCGACGCGCTTCAAGAGCCGCATCAGGATCCGCCGCATCCGCACCTGATGGTGATGTTCGCCGGGCAGATCGCGCTCTTCGATCGCGTACTCGAGCAGCATGCGCAACTTCTGCTCGAGGTCGTGTGCTTCCCAATCGCGACCGGCGTTCGTGAGCGCGAATGTGCGCTCGCCCGTCGACTCGATGAGGCGCGCGCCCTTCGTGAATCCGTAGACGAAGGCCAAGACGTCGGCGCGCGACATCTCGCGTCCGGGGTTCGGCAGAAGCTCCTCTTGGATGCGCCGTTCCGTCGTCTTGAAGATCTCACCGCGCACGGTGAAGCGGACGTCGTGCTCGACCACGTAGGCGATGAAGCGCGAGAGGTTCGAGGCCAGGTCCACGCCCAGCGACGACTCGTCGAACGGACGGTCCGGGTCACCGGGCACGGCGACGCGACGCAACCACGCCAGCGCGACTTCGTTGAAGACGACCAAGGTCTCGTCGTTGTGCTGGATGCCGTAACGGCCGAGCTCCATGCGCTCGACGGTGCCGACGAGGGACTCCTCCAGCGCGTGACCCCAACGTCGCCCGTCCCAGGCGAGAGTCCAATCCATCCGGTCGAACAAGTTCTTGGGCAAGATCCCGCCGAACTCGACGATCGTCTTCTCGATGAGTTGTCGCAGTCCGTCCGGGAGCCGCTCCACGCGCCCGACGGCTGCCGATTCGTTGGCGTACAGCTTGTAGAGTTCGCGCACGCGCGACGGTGGCGTCTTCTGCGCTCTCGAGGGATCGTCGTAGAGCCGATCGATGTGTCCGCGCAGCGTGAACGCGTCGAAGATCCCACGACGTCGAGCGCGACGCTGACGCAAGATCGCGTCGCCGATATCCTGCGGGATCGTCCACGAGCGCGCGCCGAAACCCTCGACCGAGGTGAGCTTCGTCTCCACGACCAACGCGTGCCGGCCGAGGACCGCGAGGCTCGCCTGCAAGTCGTAGCTCGACATGTAGGCCAGATGACGTGCGTTCAGGAGCTCGGCTGCCGTGCACTGGTAGCGCGGCGACTCGAGGTGCAGATCGAGGATCGACAGCAATCGGCGCGGCAACAAGGCCAAGCGCGCTTCGACGACCGACGGTTGGTTCATCCAATCGATGACTTGTCGGCGAACCTCCGCCGCGTCCTCGGGAACGCGCACGGCGCGTTGTCCCGACCAGAAGCGATAGAGCTCGGCCAGATCGTGCTCGCGCACGCTCGTGACGGCATCCGCCGAGCGCGCACGGGAGCCGCGCGCGGCACCGTTCTTCTCGACGTGGCCATTGCCCAGAGGCGCGGGTAGCTGCGGATCTTCCTGTCGAGTCATCGCGCCAAGGTCTCGCGCGGCGCATCGAGGGCGCTCGCGTCCAGGATCTCGTAGGTGTAGCCCTGTTCCGTCAAGAACAGTTGTCGTCGCTGCGCGAATTCCTGGTCGCGCGAGCCGAGCGTCACGATCGAATAGAAGACCGCGCCCGAACCGTCGGACTTCGGACGCAGCACACGGCCGAGCCGCTGAGCTTCTTCCTGCCTGGACCCGAACGTCCCCGAGATCTGGATCGCGACGTTCGCGTCGGGCAGGTCGATCGCGAAGTTCCCGACCTTGGACACGACCAGCACGGGTACCGCGCCCGACTTGAACGCGGCGTAGAGCTTCTCGCGTTCGGCCGTCGGCGTCTTGCCCGTGATGAGCGGCGCTTGCACGTGTCGGGCGAGCGCTTCGAGCTGTTCGATGTACTGTCCGATGATCAACGCGTGCGATCCTGGGTGGAGCGCGAGGATGCGCTTCACCACGGCAGTTTTCGCCGGGTTTTCCGAGGCCACGCGGAACTTGCCGCGCGCGTCGGCGAAGGCGTACTGCGATTTCCAGTTCGCGTCGAGCGGCACACGGACTTCGACGCAACGCGCCTCGGCGATGAAACCCTTCTCCTCGAGCACCTTCCAGGGCACGTCGTAACGCTTCGGGCCGATGAGACAGAAGACTTCGTCCTCCTTGCCGTCCTCGCGCACCAGCGTCGCGGTGAGCCCGAGCCGACGACGTGCTTGCAGCTCGGCTGTGACGCGGAAGATGGGCGCGGGCAGCAAGTGGACTTCGTCGTAGACGACCAGGCCCCAATTCTCCTTCGAGAACAGCGCGAAGTGCTCGAACTCGCCGGCCTTCGTGCGGCGCCACGTGAGCATTTGGTACGTCGAGATCGTGATCGGCGCGATGTTCTTGCCGTCACCCGTGTACTCGGCGACGTCCGCCGGACCGAGTTCCGTTTTGTCGAGCAGCTCTTCGCGCCACTGTCGAACGGCGACCGTGTTCGTCGTGAGGATCAGCGTCTTCGTGCCGACCAAGTTCATGACGGCAAGCCCGACGACGGTCTTCCCCGCACCGCACGGCAGGACGATCACGCCGTTCCCGCCCAACACGGTTCCCCCGGCGTGGAAGGCCTTGGCGGCTTCGCGCTGGTATGGCCTCAGTCCGAAAGGTCTTCCGGAGCGCGTGACGTCGCGCAACGGCACGGCGAACGGGTCGCCTTCGAGATACCCGCCGCGATCGTCGACCGGGAAACCGATCTTGATCAGCGCCTGCTTGATCGCACCGCGTGAGAGCTCGCTCAAGAACGCCGAAGCCCCTTCGATCTGGAGCATGTCGCGGATCGAACGATGCCCGAGCACGTCCTTCAAGGCGTTCGCGTCGTCGGAAACGAGCTCGAATCGACCTTCACGCCGCTCGATGCGCAGCAATCCGTAGCGCGCGATCCAACCCTTGATCTCCTCGGTGACGTTGCGCGGAATCGGCACGCACGCGAGATCTTCGAGCGTTGCTTGGATCTCCGCCGCTGTGAGACCGAGTGCCGCAGCGTTCCAGATCGAGACCGGCGTGATGCGGTACGTGTGCAGGTAATCCGGGCTCTTCTCGAGTTCGGCGAACGCAGCCAAACGGTCCCGCGCCTCGGCGAAACGCGGGTGTTCCTGCGTCAGCGGACGCCCGAGCTCGTCTTTCGCCGCGCGGCCCGTCGCGTCGAGGACGGCGACGACGGTGTGCAACATGAGCGAGCGATCGCCCTGCACGATGAGCGGATTGTCGGCGCGGATCATCCGGCCACCTTCCGCGCACGAGGCGCGCGTTTGGTAGTTGCGCCCGGCCCCGGGCCTCCGGGCGGTCGGGCGAACTCGAGCCATTTCCCCGTGACCGACTGCGGATCCGCGGCAATTTCCTGCGGCGTTCCACGCGCCAACACGCGGCCGCCGCCTTCGCCACCGACCGGTCCCAGCTCGACGAGAGCGTCGCAGACCGACAACAACCCGGTGTGGTGTTCGACGACCACCAACGCGTTGCCGCGCGCCGCGAGTCGATCGAGGACGCGCACGAGATGGGCCACGTCGGAAGCCGCGAGTCCGGTCGTCGGCTCGTCGAGCACGACGACGCTGCGCACGCCGGTCTCGGCGCGGAAGAGCTCCGACGCGAGCTTCACGCGCTGGGCCTCGCCACCGGAAAGCGTCGTCGAGCTCTGCCCGAGCTGCATGTAGCCGAGTCCGACGTCGGCGAGCGTCCGCAGGATCTCGATGAGCCGCGGTTGGTGCTCGAAGAACTCGATGGCCTCGTCGGTCGTCATCGAGAGCACGTCGGCCATGTTGCGGCCGCGATATCGCACTTCGAGGACCTCGGGCGAGTAGCGCTTCCCGTCACAGGCCTCGCACGTGAGCCAGAGGTCGGCGAGGAACTGCATCTCGACCTTCGTCGATCCGCGACCTTCGCACGCCGGACAACGACCTTTCGGCGAATTGAACGAGAAACGCGCCGCTTCGAAGCCGCGTACGGCCGCTTCCGGCGTGCGCGCGAAGAGTTCGCGCAGCGGATCCATGAGGCCGACGTACGTCGCCGGAACGCTGGCGGGCGTGCGGCCGATGGGGCTCGCGTCGACGACGACGACGCGCGTGCCCGGCGGAGTCGCGAGGCGTTTCCAACGACCGCGCGGCGCTTCGCCCTGCAGTGCGGGGACGAGCACGTCGAGGATCGCGGTGCTCTTCCCCGAACCCGACGGACCGCACACGCCCGTGAGCTCGCCGAACGCGAACTCGAGGTCCACGCTCTTCAAGTTGTGCAGTTTCGCGCCCGTCAACTTGACGGTTTCACGCGGCCGATCGGTGTCGGCCTTCGTTCGCGCGAGCACGATCTCGCCGCGCAAAGCAGCCGCGGTCAACGAAGTCGGATGGCGCAGGACGTCGTCCAACGTACCGTTCACGACGATCGTCCCGCCGTTGCGGCCGGATCCGGGTCCGACGTCGACGATCCAGTCGGCGCGGCGCATCAACGACGCATCGTGCTCGACGGCGATGACCGTGTTGCCGCGCTCGCGCAGTTCGATCAAAGCGTCGGTGAGCTGCGCGACGTCCGATGGATGGAGCCCGATCGTCGGCTCGTCGAGGACGTAACACACGCCCACCAGTTGTGATCCGAGACTCGCCGAGAGGCGCACGCGACGAGCTTCGCCGCCGGACAACGTCGACGTGTGTCGATCGAGCGTGAGGTAGCCGAGTCCGACCCTCTCGAGGAGATCGAGACGCGAACTGATCTCGTGGACCACGGGCGAGAGTTCGTCGGCGAGCGTGCGTTTCGAGCTCAATTCCGCAGCGAAACGCGCCGCGTCGGCCACGCTGTCCCGGAGCAACTCCGGCAAGCGCTTCGTGCCGATCGTGGCCGCGCGCGACTCGGGACGCAGTCGCTCACCCTCGCAGAGCGCGCACGTGCGCTTCTCCATCACGCCCTCGAGGATCGCCGCCCACTCCGGGTCCTCGGTCTTCTGGTGCCACGCGTCGACGTGTCCGCACAAGCCCGGCCAAGCGGCGGTGAACGTCTCTTCGATGTCCGCGTTCGCAGTCGAGCGTTCGATCTCGACCTTGTACGAAGGCTTCGATCCGGTCCCGTGCATGAGGAGCGCGCGCTCCCCATCCGTGTACTTGCGCCACGGGACGTCGAGCCGAACCTTGTGTTGGCGCGCGACCGTGCGCAGCAGGTTCTCGTAGTAGCCCTTGCCCTTGACGAGATAGCGCGCGAGCTTTTGATGGAGCGCCCCTTCCTCGAGGGTCGCGTCGGTATCGACGACGAGCAGGTCGCCGACGGCGCGCACGTTCCGCCGAGACCGTCACAGGCCGGGCAGGCACCGGCGTGCGTGTTGAACGAGAAATGCCGCGGCTCCATGGGGCTCTCGAGTCGGAACCCGCACTCCGTGCAGGCTCCGTTCGTCGAGTACGTACGTCGTTCGCCGACGACGCCACCTTCGGCGCGGAACACGACGGCCACACGCCCGTCGCCGGCCGATTCCGATTGCTCGACGGCCTCGGCGATGCGGGCGCGAAGCTCGGTCGTGAACTTCAGTCGGTCGATGACGAGGTCGAGGCGCGTGCCTGGCGCGAGCTCCGGAGCCTTCGCGTCGATCCGCACTTCGAGCCCGTCGGCGAGTACACGCAGATAACCGGCAGCTTTCCAGGCCGGAGTGCGAGCCGCCAGCAGCTTTGCCACGTCGTCGTCGTTCCCGCTGGCGAGGATCGGCGCGACGAGCCAGCCCGTCCGTCCGTCGGCGTCGGCCACGATCCGCCGCGCGACTTTCGAAGCGTCCGCACGCTCGAGCTTCTCGCCGTGAGTCGGACAGCGCGGAGTGCCGGCGCGCGCCCACAGGACGCGCAAGTGGTCGTGGATCTCCGTCGTCGTCGCGACCGTCGAACGCGGTTGTCCATGGCTGGAGCGCGCTTCCACGGCGACCGCGGGGCCCAGACCTTCGATGCGCTCGACGGGCGGGCGATCCTTCGTGCCCAAGAACTGCCGCGCGTACGTCGACAACGATTCGACGAAGCGTCGGCGACCCTCGGCATAGATCGTGTCCAGCGCGAGCGAGCTCTTGCCCGAACCGCTCGGTCCCGTGACGACGACGAACTTGTCGCGCGGAATGTCGAGCGTGACGTCCTTCAAGTTGTGCGTCCGCGCACCGACGACGCGCAAGATGTCCGTGCGCTCCGTCGTGACGCGTGCGACTTCGCGCTTTGGAGTCACGTGTTTGCCCGTGCGAAACGCGCGCAAAGCAACGCCGGTGTGCGATCCCGTGACCTTCTCGATCGCCTCGGGTGTGCCTTCGGCCAGCATGTGACCGCCGCCGGCACCACCTTCCGGGCCGAGGTCGAGCACGTGATCCGCCGCGAGCACGAGGTCGAGGTTGTGCTCGATGACGACGACGGTGTTGCCGCGATCGACCAAGGCCTGGAGGGCCTTCACGAGCCGTGCGACGTCGGACAGGTGCAAGCCGGTCGTGGGCTCGTCGAGGACGTAGAGCACGTGCCCGGCCGGCTTGCGCTGCAGTTCCGTCGCAAGTTTGAGACGCTGCGCTTCACCGCCCGAGAGCGTCGTCGACGGCTGACCGAGCGTGAGGTAACCGAGGCCCACGTCCACGAGGATCGCGAGCGGTCGCGCGATCTTCGGATGGTCGGCGAACAGCGCGTGCGCGTCTTCGACCGTCATCGCGAGGACGTCGGCGATCGAGGACTCGCGATAGTGAACGTCGAGCGTCGTCGGCTGGAATCGATGCCCGCCGCACTCCTCGCACGGCACGGTGACGGGAGCGAGGAACTGGAGTTCGACGTACTTCGCGCCAGCTCCTCCGCAGGCCTCACAGCGTCCGCCGGCCACGTTGAACGAGAAGCGCGACTTCGTGTAGCCGCGCAGTTTCGCTTCGGGCATCCCGGCGAAAAGGTCGCGGATCCAGTCGAAAACACCGGTGTACGTCGCCGGATTCGAACGCGGCGTCCGGCCGATCGGCGCAGCGTCGATCGTGACGAGGGCTTCGATGTGCTCGAGTCCCGTGACCTTGTCGTGCGCTTCCGGTGCCGGGCATTCGAGGCCGAGCTTGCGGCGCGCAGCGCGCTCCAGGATCCGGTTCACGAGCGTCGACTTGCCCGAACCGCTGACACCCGTGACGACGGTCAGCGTCCCGAGAGGGAAGCGCGCGTCGACGTCCTTCAAGTTGAAGGCGCGCGCGCCCTTCACCACGATCGCTTTGCCATTGCCCTTGCGACGCGTGGCTGGCGCTTCGAGCGCGATCTCGCCGCGCAGCAAGCGCGCCGTCGGCGTGTCGAGCTTCGCGACGTCGGCGGGCGTCCCTTGCCCGATGATGCGACCGCCGTGACGACCCGCGCCCGGGCCGACGTCGACGAGCCAATCCGCGGCGCGCAACGTGGCGTCGTCGTGCTCGACGACGATGACCGTGTTGCCCGCATCGCGCAGCGATCGCAACGCGCCCAACAAACGATTCTGGTCGCGCGCGTGCAGGCCGATCGACGGCTCGTCGAGGACGTAGAGAACGCCCTGGAGTCCGGCCCCGAGCTGCGCCGCGAGGCGGATGCGTTGAGCCTCGCCCCCCGAGAGCGTCTCCGCCGAACGATCGAGCGTCAGATACCCGAGACCCACTTGGAGCAGGAAGTCGACGCGGCGCCGGATCTCCTTCAAGAGGTCGACGGCGATGCGCGCTTCACGGCTGGTGAGCTCGAGGCCGCCGAGCTTCGCCGGCAGATCCTCGATCGGCAGGCGGGTGACGACGCCGAATCCCATGTCGCCGAGGAGCACCGCGTTCGCGGACCGATTCAGACGACTGCCCGCGCACCCGGGACAGGATTCGCGAGCGAGGAACTTCTCCGCCGTCTTCTTGTGCGCGCCGGACTTGGCCGCCTTCGCGACTGCCGGGAGTACGCCGCCGAAACGCCGCATCCAGCGCACTTTGCCCGCGAATTTCTGGCCCGACCAAGTCGCCTCGGACTCGAAACGCTCCTCGCCCGAGCCGCGGAGGATCACGCGCTGCGCCGCGCGCGGGAGATCCTTCCAAGGCGTGTCGAGGTCGAAGCCCGATGCTTCCGCGACCTGCTCCAGGAAGGCGAAGTCCACGTGCGGGAAGAGCAGCGCTCCGCCCGACGCCCGCGTGACAGCCAACGCCCCGGCGCGGATCGAGAGCGACGCGTCGGCGATGACCGCGCGCTCGGACGGCGTCAGCAGCTCGCCGAGTCCTTCGCAATCGACGCACGCGCCGTGCGGCGAGTTGAACGAGAACAGTCGCGGCTCGAGAGGCGGCACATCGCCGCCGCAACCGGGACACGTGCGACTCGTCGAATACGCGTGGTCCGGCCCGTCACCGGCGACGATCACGTCGCCGCCGGAGAGATCGAGCGCCTGCTCGAGAGTTTCGCGCAGACGTTGGAGCTTGTCCGCGCTCGGCTGCAGTCGATCGACAACGGCCTCGATCGTGTGACGCTTGTAGCGTTCGAGCTCGGGCACGTCTTCGATGCGCGCGACGAGGCCATCGACGCGAGCACGCACGAAGCCCTTCTTGCGCAACCCGTCGAGCAGCTCCTTGTGCTGACCCTTGCGATCGCGCACGAGCGGCGCGAGCAGCATCACGTTCTTGCCTGCGCTGTCGCGCAGCACCTGTTGGACGATGTCCTCGGGCGTCTGCGTGCGGATGGGCAGCTTGCAGTTCGGGCAGTGCGGTCGACCGGCGCGCGCGTAGAGGACGCGCAGGTGATCCACGATCTCCGTCAGGGTCCCGACCGTCGAGCGCGGCCCGCGCTGGATCGATTTCTGGTCGACGGCGATCGCCGGCGAGAGACCCGTGATCGACTCGACGTCGGGCTTCTCCATGTCGCCCAAGAACTGGCGCGCGTACGACGAGAGCGTCTCGAGGAAACGCCGCTGTCCCTCGCGGAACAACGTGTCGAAGGCCAGCGACGACTTCCCCGACCCCGATACCCCGGTGATCGCGATGAGGCGGTTCCGCGGTAGATCCACGTCGACGCCGACCAGATTGTTCTGGCGCGCTTTGCGGATCCGGATCAGGCCATCGGTCATGCGGCGGGAAGGCTCGAATGGCCGCACGAGGTCGAGCCCGCGAGCCCCTCGGTCGAGGGCCTGGGCGGACATCGAATGCGATGCGGCGAGCTAAGCAGGATAGCCTGCGCGCGGGATCGCCGGAAGGCGCGGCACGAGGTGCGGGAGCAGCCGCCGGACCTCGCGGTCGCGTGGAATCGCCGTCACGGAGGCGCGCGCGGTCGGAGTTCGCGCAGCGGTCCGGCCGGTGCCTCGGTCGTGCGCACGAGCCCAGCGCGCCGCCATCCACTCGACAAGAGCCAGGATCCCGCGGGGGGGCAGCGCGCTGTCGCCGCGCGCCTCCCGGTCCCTCCACCCCGTGAACCAGCGGCCAGAGGACCAGGCGTCGATGCCAAACAGTCGTGCGCCGTGTTTCCGCGCGTTCTGGAGAACGTAGACGAGGGCCGCCCGGACCTCGCGCGGCGTGCGCAGGATTCGGGCGTGGTACCGATCGATGAGGACTTTCCCACGCCGCGACCACGCGCGGTTCAGCCGCTTCGCGACGCGCACGAGCAGGCCTTGCATCCCGCGGGCCAGCGAACGTGCGTCCTGTGCCTCGACGATGAGGTGCAAGTGGTTGCTCTGGATCGAGTACTCGATGAGTCGGAAGCCGAACCGCTCCGCGCCCGAAGCGAGTGCGCGCTGCAGGATGGCTGCGTTCGCTTCGTTGCGCAGGTTCGGGCAGCCGGGGACGAGCTTCGTCGTGACGAGGGTCGGATCGTGGCGCGTGAGCTTGGATCGAGTTGCGTGCGACACGAGGGCGCGCTCGCCCATCGGCTTGCGCCCGGCGCCTGTGCGGCGGCCCCCATGCCGACGAATCGTGGTCTGTGCACGCTGCTCCGCTGCCGTGCGCCGACTGATGCTGCCCGTCGATCGAGCCATGAGGTGTCCCTCGATCTCGACGACGCTCGGAAAGCTCGGCGGTCGCCGGTGATTCCAGATTTCCACACGAGAATTCGAGCGAAGCGCCGCGAACTCCGGATCTGTGCCGAATCGAAAGGACCGGTGCCCGATCTCGCGGCGAAGGAGCGACGATCTGAGGTGGCCGTACGGATCTCCTTCCTCGGTAAAGCGCATCAGCGCGAGGCGCGCCTCGTCCCGACGCCCCAAAGTCGGCGAGGGGACAGACTCCTGAACTCGCATACGTCGGCATGACGCGCTGCTCGAGCGCTGCTTCGCGTCTGGCTTGGTTGCCAGGGCTGTGCGACGTGCGCACCCGCGCTTTCGATCGAAAACCCTCAAGCGCGACCTCGTCCGTGTCGCAGCCTTTCAAGCCGAGCTTGATGATGCGCGTGAAGCTTTGAGTCGGAATGGCGCACAGGGCTCAGGGAGGAACGCGCCGCCGTATCCCAGGGACTCGAAAGCCTATCGTCTCTCGGATGTTGATCGTCACCGGCGCATGAAAGCCTCGACTCGGGCTCGGCCGCCCGACTCTCGAGGTGGCTGCGTGATCAGCGCGTGGTTGTCACTTTCCCGACACCATCGCAAGCTTCGCAGTTGCGATTCCCAGCCACGGAAGAAATGGCGCCGCGGCCCGCACAGTGCTGACATTTGATGTGCCTCACGGCCCGCTCGTACTCGGCCTGCACCTCATCTAGCTTTTGTTTCGCTGCTCGATACCGACTCTGCTGCATCTGGACCTGTTCCAGCAGGTCGCCTCTCCCTTGGGCTTCAGGACGAGATCTGAGTTCGTCCAGCCGAGTTTGCGCCTTGCCCCCGAGATCATTGTCCAGGCCACTCAGAAAGGGAGCCAGTACGGTGAGCGCCCCGGTGAGCTTGTCCTCCGGAATCCCGTCCTTGAACAGAAGCATGGGAGCTGCATCCAGAACCGCACGATTCGCCTCGGTCAGACGCTCCCCGAGCAATTCGGACTCGCGGCGCGCTTCCTGTTCCCGAGTCAACGCGTGGAGCAATTTAGCTGCACCGCGTTCGGCCAGGGCGCGACGCCCATCGGCCAAGGCTAGAAGAAGGCCGGTCTGGACTCGGTTCGCGTTGACCACGACGAGGAGGCCGAGCAGAGCCGCCACGGCAATCAGAAGCGACGCCGTCAGTGCACGGTTTCGCTTCACCCACTTTCTGGCTTCAGCCCACGTGCCGGTCTCGTAGGCACGCACAACCCGACGCTCCAAGTAGGCCCGAAGATCGTCACTCAACGCGACCGTACCTGCATATCGCTTCGCGGAGTCGCGCTGCATCGCCCTCTCGCACATCGCCTCCAACTCAACAGGAACTCCGACCCGCAACGCTCGAATCGCCTTGGGTGGTCCGTCAAGAAGCCGCGCGAGAACGGTCCGCCCGGAGATGTGCTCCCCCGGGTTCACGAACGGCACCTGCCGCGCCAGCAAGTGATAGAGCATCGCACCGATCGCGTACACGTCCGCGCGCGCGTCCAGAGTCTCCACCTCGCCCCGCGCCTGCTCCGGTGACATGTACGCGGGCGTTCCAACGACGGTGCCGTCCATCGTGACGATCGGAGAGTCCGGCGTTTCCTCGCGCTCCACGCGCCGCTCCGTGCGAACCGACTTGCTCGCATTGCCTTCCGGCGCGAGGCGTAGGTCGTGCTGGTCCTTGCGCCCGATGACGCGGGCGAGCCCCCAATCCATGACGTACACCTCGCCGAAGTCGCCGACCATGACGTTGGCGGGCTTCAAGTCGCGGTGGATGACGCCCTTCTTGTGCGCGTACGCGACCGCCTCGCACACCTTGAGGATCACCGAGAGTGCGCGCGTCTCGTTCCAACCATCGCGGCCTTTGAAGACGAGGTCGTAGATCGACTTGAGATCACGCCCCTTCACGAGCTTCATGGTGAAGAACACACGCCCGTCCTGATCCAGGCCGAGTTCATGTACCGGCACGATGCCCGGGTGGTCGAGTTGGCCCGTGATCTGCGCCTCCTCCAGAAACCGCGAGACTTGGGCCGGCACGACGACCGGGGTTGCGCCGTCGGTCGATGCTTCGCCGCGTCCGAGCACGACTTTCATCGCGAGGTGGCGGCGGATGTCCTCGTCCCATACGCGCAGGATCGCGCCCATGCCTCCGCGCGCGACTTCGCCCTCGAGTCGATAGCGCGTTCCGGTGGACTTCTGACTCAGGCGCCTCAGGAGATCGCTGCTCGCCCCAAGTCTGCCGACGGTCCGTCGAGCGACACGGAGGAATCGACCCCTGATCCGTGCGCGGCGCGCAGACGGTCGGCGAAGCTCTCGTGCGCGCCGGGACCCAACTTGGCGAGGCGCAGAGCGAACTCCACGTGCAGCCAGTGCTCGTGCAACGCCAGCAGCGCGGGAGCGTGTTCGGGATTCGAGCGGAGGAGGGAATCGAACGGCTCGGAATCATGCTCGACGCAGCGCTTTAGCCAGGTGGCGAAGACGGAATCGGCGGGCCCGGGCGTGGTGGGAAGCGAGGCCATGGTGTCGACAGAGCACGCGATGGTTGGGTCGAGTCCTCCGAGACGCCCTTCGAACGCTGAGTTCGGTTCCTTCGACTTGCAGCATGCGGATGACTACTCCACGCGACCTGCTTCTCTGGGGCGAATCATCCGCTCCTTGCCAACGTGAGCGAGACAGCCGCTCCGGTTCGGTGTGGAGGGTTGAAGGATGCATCTGACACCGAATTCAACGTGATCCGATGCCCGATCGAGCCGCTCGCTCGAACTCCGGTCGATCAGGCTCGTACGCGCCCACGTAGCGCTTCGAAGATCCCACCGCCGGCCGCGACGACGTTCTTGCCGCGCAGCCAGTCCTCGCCCCCACCCATGTCGCGCACGACTCCCCCGGCCTCCCTCACGAGGAGCGCGCCCGCGGCGACGTCGTGTGGTTCCAGGTGGAGCTCCCAGTAGCCGTCGAGTCGGCCGGCTGCGACGTAGGCGAGATCGAACGCGGCCGAGCCCATCCGTCGGATGCCACGGATCTGGAGGATCAAGGCGTCGAAGTTCGCGACGTTGTTGTTCGGGAGTTCGTTGCGTCGGTACGGGAAGCCGGTAGCCAGCACGGCCTCGGCCAGCGTCGCACAGTCGGAGACGTGGATCGCGACGCCGTTCAGGTGCGCTCCGCCTCCGCGCCGCGCGGTGAAGGTCTCAGCCAGCTTCGGGGCGTGCACGACGGCGACCAGCGGGACGTTCCCCATGTACAGCCCGGCGGAAACCGAGAACACCGGGATTCCGTGCACGAAATTCACCGTGCCGTCGAGCGGATCGAGGAACCACCGCGGTCGCGAGTCGTCGGGCGCGTCGCGCACTTCCTCCTCGGCTTCGATCGCGTGGCCGGGGAACGCGCGACGCAATCGTGCGACGAGCTCTCGTTCGGCGGCCACGTCGGCGTTCGACACGAGGTCGCGCGCGACGGACTTCGAACGCACGTCGGCGCGATCGATCGTGCCGAAGTGCGCCAGCAACACGTCTCCGGCCGCGCGCGCCGCGCGATCGACCTCGGCGAGGATCGCGTCCAGACCGGCCGGTGTGAACTCCTGGTCCGGCGTCGACTCGTCCGGCGTCGACTCGTCCGGCGTCAACTCGCCCGGCGTCAACTCGCCCGGCGTCGACTCGCCCGGCGTCGACTCGCCCGGCGTCAAGTCCTCCGGCGTGGCGTCGCGCGCGCTCACTCGCGCACGCCGGCGAGGAGCTTGCAGATGCGGTCCTGCATCGGCTTCCACACGCGCGCATTCAGACCGTCCATCACCGGATATTCGACGAGGATGGAGAACACGAGCGTGCGCCCACTCTCGGTCTCGACGACGCCCGAGAGCGCGCTCGTCCCGCCGATGAAGCCCGTCTTCGCGCGCACGCGGCCTGCGAGTCCGGCCATACGATCGTCGAGCGTGCCGTCGGCCTTCGGTGCCGCCATCGACGCGAACAGAGCCTCGCTCGCGCGGCCGCCGCGGCGCGAAACGCCGGCGAGCAGCGCCGTGATCTGTCGCGCTGAAACGCGGTTGTCGCGGGAGAGCCCGGACCCGTCGACTTGCGCGAAGCCGTCGTTCGGGACGCCGAGGCGCTCCAAGGCGAGCGACGTCGCGCGTTCTCCGCCGGCTCGGGTGCCTTCACCGAACTGGGCTTGACCGAGCGCGAAATAGAGCTGGTCGGCGACAGCGTTGTTCGAATGCGCGTTGATCGGATCGAGCACGTCGAGGATCGGTGTCGCGATGGTCGCGAGCACGCGCGTCGCGACCGTCCTGGACACGCGTTCGCGGCGCACCGATCCGGTGAGCGTGATTCCGCGCGCCGTCAGTGCCTGTCGCAGCGCGCCGCCGAAGAGCAGCACGGGATCGGGCGCGGCGAACCGGCACTCCCACGGCTCGATTCCGTCAGGGATGGACCCCTCGACGACGACCGTGCCGCCGACGGCGGACACGCGCACGTCGAGTTTCGTCCGCGGCTTGCCCGTCGAGACGCCGATCTTCGTCGGCAGACCGTGGCCGAGCGGACGCACTTCGACGCGCGCGGCGTGGCCGGGTTTCGTCGGGACCACGCGCGCGGTCAGACAGCCGGCGTTCGCGCTGAACGCGCCGGACAGAGCGCAGAAATCGCTCCAACGCTGCCCTTCCGCGGGCCACGCGGGTCCCGGACCCGGATCGAGGAAGCGACCTTCGTCGAGCACGATGTCGCCCGCGATCCGCTGCACGCCCGCGGTCTCCAGTGCTTGAATCGCCGGCGCGACGAGTGCGGTCACGTCGCCCGAGGTCTCTGCGTCGTAGAGCGGATCGCCGCCGCCGCGCACGACGAGATCGCCGGCGAGCACGCCGTTCTCGATCCGCGCATCGCTCACGAGCAGCGTCTGGAACTTCCATTCGGGACCGAGCAGCACGAGAGCCGCACCGGTCGTCACGAGCTTCAGGTTCGACGCCGGCCTCTGCGCGCGTTCCGCGCCGATCGTCGCGATCTCGGCGCCGTCGGCGGCCGTCCGCACGTGCACGCCGACGTGCATGTCCGCACGGCGCGCGCGGCCCTTCGACTCCGCCTCGGCCTTCGTGAGCGCGTCGCCGATCGCGGCGCGGATGCGCTCCTCGAGACCGCGGTCGCGCCGCGACTCGAAGGCCGCGGGCGCGGGTTCGCGGACGATCGCGGTTTCGCCGACGGGCGCTCCCGCATTCGCCGAGAGCGCCGAGGCGGCGGTCCCCGCAAGAGCCGCGGCCGCCGGCTGCGTCGGGCCATGGTCGCGCGCCCACAGACGCGGTCCGCCAACCTTCCAGAAGACCGCGATCAGCGCCGCGTTCAGCGCGAGGAGCAGCGCGATCCGCACGGCGCGCGCGCGACTCCCTTTCGACTTCTTCGGCCTGGCCACGATCCAGAGACTTGTCGCAATCCCGCGCGCGCGGATCAAGCTTTCGAATAGCCGTCCGGGTGCGTCCGCTGGAAACGCCACGCGTCCGCGACGATGTCCGCGATGGTCGGACGCGCCGGGACCCAACCGAGGACATCGCGCGCGCGGGTCCCTCCGCTGACGAGGATCGGCGGATCGCCCGCTCGTCGCGCCACGATCGAAACGGGAATCGGGTGACCGGTGATGCGCCGCGCCGTCTCGACGACTTCCTGCACCGAGAAGCCGGTTCCCGTCCCGAGGTTCACGGCGAGCGGACCGCCGTCCCGCTGCAACTTCGCGAGCGCACGCAAGTGCGCGTCGGCCAGGTCCTCGACGTGGATGTAGTCGCGCACGCACGTTCCGTCGGGAGTCGGGTAGTCGTCGCCGAAGATCTGGATCTTCTCGCGCTTCCCCTCTGCGACTTGGAGCACGAGCGGGATCAAGTGCGTCTCGGGGACGTGGACTTCGCCCAAGTCGCCGGCGCGCGCGGCGCCCGCGGCGTTGAAGTAGCGCAGCGCCGCGGTCTTGAATCCGTAGGCGCGCGAGAAGTCCTGCAGCATGTGCTCCATGTGCAGCTTCGTGCGGCCGTACGGCGAGATCGGATCCTGCGGATGACTCTCGTCGAGGGGCACGCGCACGGGATTGCCGTACGTCGCGCACGTCGAGGAGAACACGATCTCGAGGCAGTTCGCAGCGCGCATCGCCTCGAGCAGGTTCCAGGTGTGGAAGACGTTCTCCTTGTAGTAGAGCGCCGGTTTCTCGACGGATTCGCCCACGTACGTCTTCGCCGCGAAGTGGATCACGGAGCGCGGACGGTGACGCGCGAACACTTCGTCGAGCCGCGCACGGTCCCCGAGATCGCCGAGTTCGAACGGCGCGCGCACGGCGGCACGCCAGCCCGTCGAGAGGTTGTCGAGAACGACGACCTGGATGCCGCGCTCCTCGAGGAGCCGCGTCGCATGACTGCCGATGTAGCCCGCGCCGCCCGTCACGAGGACGGGACCGACGGGGTTCGCGTGCGCTTCGACCATCCGGTCCAGTCTACGGCTTCCAGCGCGCGATCGAAGCGCCCGCGCGCTCGAGATCCCGCCAGAATTGTGGCCACGATTTCGCGACGCACTCGGGATCGCGGACGAGTACGTGCTCCGACAAGAGGCCCATCAAGGCGAAAGCGAAGGCCATGCGGTGGTCGCCCCGAGGATCGAGCGGCGCGTCCGGAATGCGCGGTTTTCCAGGGCTGATCGACAAGTTCGAGCGCGTCGCGACGCACTCGAACCCGAGCTCCGTCAAGCCTCCGGCGAGCACTTCGATGCGCGAGCTCTCCTTGCCCGGCAAGGTTCCGAGTCCCGAAAGGATCGCGCGACCGCCGCACGCGCGCGTCGCGGCCGCGGCGACGACGGCCAGGACGGGCGCGAGATCGGGCTCGCCCTCGAGATCGAGATCCACGCATCGACTCGGAAAACCGCTCGCGACGAGCGCCGCGTCCTCGGCGCGAGCCGCGCACCCGAACGCCGCGAGGTGCGCGACGACGCGCGCATCGCCTTGGAGCGAACTCGACCCGAGCCCTTCGATCCGCGCGGCGCCACCGGTCAAGCACGCAGCCGCCAGCGCGACGGCCGCGGCCGACGCATCGGGTTCGATCGCGAGCGGCCTCTCGAGCGCGCGCAGGGGTCCGCGGATCGCATAGCTCGACACGTCGGCCTCGCGCGCCAGGTCGACGTGCGCACCGAAACGCGTCAACGCGTCGATCGTCAACGCGAGATACGGCCGACTCGGGATCGCGCCGCGCACGACGAGTCGCGATTCGCCCGGCCAGGCCGCGAGTGCGACGAGGAGCGCGCTGACCTCCTGACTCGAGCCCGGGGAGTCCAGATGGACTTCGCTCGGCGGGCCGATGGGCGTGAGCGCCACGGGCCAACGCGTCGCGTCCACGGGATCGGTCCGCACGCCGGCACCGCGCAACGCGGCGAAGAGCGCCGGGCTGGCGCGCTTCGACAGCGTCCCACGTACGCGAACCTCCCCCACGCGACCGGCGTCGCCGCAGAACGCGAACGCCGCCGTGGCGATGCGCGCCAAAGTGCCCGATTCGCCGGCTTCCAGGGCCGGATCGCCCTTCCATCCACGGTGCGGGCCGGGCGGACGACCGTCGATCGCGAACGCGGCCGGTGCGAGCCTTTCGACGCGCGCACCGGCCGCACGCACGAGGTTCAGTGCCGAATCGACGTCCTCTCCGTCGGGCATCGCCGCGAACCGAGTTCGGCCGGGGGCGAGAGCCGCGAGCACGACCGCGCGTTGTGCGATCGACTTCGAACCCGGTACGCGCACCGCGCCGGAGACGACGCCCGTGCGCGCGCGCGGCGGCTCGAGACCGAGGAGCTCTCCCGACATGTCGTGGAGTGTACGCGCGACTCCAGTAGACTCCGCCGCTCCATGACGAGCGGCACGAGTGCGGCGGACATCTACCTCGGACGGACGGACGGACCGCCGGGCTTCGAACTCGTGCACTCGGGCAAGGTGCGCGACGTCTACGTGCTCGACGCGGAGCGCTACCTCTTCGTCGCGACCGACCGCGTGTCGGCCTTCGACGTCGTCATGCGCGAGGGCGTGCCGGGCAAGGGGCGCGTGCTCTCGGCGCTCTCCGCGTTCTGGTTCGAGCGCACGCGCGACATCCTGCCGAACCATTTGCGCTCGACGAGTGCCGACGACGTACCCGGACTCGACGAACACTGGCGCGAGAGACTGCGCGGTCGCGTGCAGATCGTCGCGCGAGCGAAGCCGACGCCGGTCGAGTGGGTCGTGCGCGGCTACGTCGCCGGTTCGGGTTGGAGGGATTACCAGAAGACCTCTTCGATCTGCGGCGTGTCGCTCCCGAAGGGGCTCTTGCACGCCGGACGTCTGCCGGAACCGATCCTCACGCCGACGACGAAGGATTCCGCGCACGATTTGGCCCTGACGCACGACGAAGCTCGCGCGCGCGTCGGCCCCGAGGTGTTCGACGCGGCGCGCGACGCGGCGCTCGCGCTCTACCAGCGCGGCGTCGACGTCTTGGAGCCGCATGGAATCCTGCTCGCGGACACGAAGTTCGAGTTCGGGATGCGCGACGGTCGCCTGATCCTGATCGACGAAGTCCTGACGCCGGACAGCTCGCGCTTCTGGCCGCGCGCGACCTGGCAGCCGGGCACGAATCCGAAGAGCTACGACAAGCAGATCCTGCGCGATTGGCTCGAAACGACGGGTTGGAACAAGGAACCGCCGCCCCCGACGATCGACCCCGCGGTGCTCGAACGCGTGGCGCGACGCTACTTCGAGATCTGCGAACTCGTCACGGGCAAAGCCCCCGAAGGCACGGCGAAGCACGCATGAAACCGATCGTCGAGACCGTCCGCTGGAGCGGCGAACTGCCGGGCCACGTCGTGATCGTGGACCAGACGCGCTTGCCGCTGGAACGCGTCGAGCTCGCGCTGCGCGACGTCGATGCGATGGTGAAGGCGATCCGCACCCTCGCGGTTCGAGGCGCGCCAGCCATCGGAGTCGCCGCGGCGTACGGCGTCGTACTCGGCGTCCAAGGTCTTGGCGACACCGAAGCCGCGAACGTGGTCGGTGTCGCGCAAGAAGTCGGAGCCACGTTGGCGAAGTCGCGGCCGACGGCCGTGAACTTGTTCTGGGCGCTCGATCGGATGAAGCGCCGCGCCGAACGCGAGCAACGTGCGCACGCCAAGGGGCCCGCGATCATCGCCGCGCTGCTCGAAGAAGCGCGCGCGATCCACGACGAGGACCGGGCTTCGTGCCGCGCGATGGGCGAGCACGGCGCCACGTTGCTCCCCGATGGATGTGCCGTGCTGACGCACTGCAACGCCGGAGCGCTCGCGACGGGCGGGATGGGGACGGCGCTTGCTCCCATCTACGTCGCGTGCGAACGCGGCGCGAAGATCCGCGTCTTCGCGGACGAGACTCGGCCGCTGCTTCAAGGTGCGCGCTTGACCGCGTTCGAACTCCACGAGGCGGGCGTCGACGTGACGCTCATCACGGACAACATGGCGGCGAGCCTCATGGCCGCGGGCCGTGTCGATGTCGTGCTCGTCGGTTCCGACCGGATCGCGCGCAACGGCGACGTGTGCAACAAGATCGGCACGTACGGCGTCGCCGTGCTCGCGCGTGAGCACGGCATCCCGTTCTACGCCGTCGCGCCGCTCTCGACGTTCGATCCGCGGACCGAAACGGGTGCGGACATCCGGATCGAGGAGCGCGACGAAACCGAAGTCACCGAGGGATTGGGCCGCCGCATCGCGCCGCCCGGCGTGAAGGTCTGGAATCCGGCCTTCGACGTGACCCCGGCGCGACTCGTCACGGGGATCGTGACCGAGCACGGCATCGTCTTGCGCCCGACGAGGGCAAAGATCGAAGCCCTGCTCACGCGGGCCGGGATCGACGTTCCGGGCACTCGAGGCGCCTGAACTCGGCGGATGATCAAGGATCGCGGATCCGCGTGCCGATCCAGGTTCGGGCAGGGCGGATGGGTCCGCACCGCCGCACCAGGCTCGACCGCGAGATCCCCCATGGCCACCTCGAAGCGCAAGAAAACGACAACCGAAGAGACCGAGGATGCTCCGCGCACGGGGACTCTCCGCCCGGATGAGATGCCGCCCGACGTCATCGAGTTCATCACGGCGATCGACGATTACAAGCGCTCGAATCGCCGGCCGTTCCCGACGTGGTCGGAAGTGCTCGAGATCCTCAAGGGTCTCGGATACGGACGCGCGCAGCGCTGAGCGACGGACACGACCGTGTGCAGGCGGGCCGCTCCACGAGCGGCCCGCCTGCGTTCATGAGCCGACGACTCCGCACGAGACCGGGGTGGTGCGCACCGGGTTCGAAGAGAGGCCGTCGTGAGGCCGCCGTCGATCGAGAGCGCGCTTGAATGAGCCGCGTTCCCTGCGGATGCTCGCTGGAAGCATGAGTTCCGATTCCTTACCCGGGGTGGCTCACACATCCGCTGCGCCCGACCGCTTCTGGGACCAGAGTGTCCGCGTCGCCGTATGGTCCGTGGCGCTCGGCATCGGGCTCGAGGTCGCGCACCTCGTGCTGTTGGCGTTCCAGGATCGACTTCCCGACGTCGCGCGCGTCGTGGCCGCGATCCTGGTGAGCATGCTCCTTCTGCGCGCGCAACCGAACACGCCGACGATGGTGATCGTCGGCCGCGCGGTCGCAAAAGTTTTGTTTCCCGTCGGTTGCTCGGCGGTGATCTACGTGACGGAGCGCGCCATGCGGCTGGCCCGTGGATCGCAGTGACGGACCCGCTCGCTCTCCTCTGGCCGGAGCCCGTCCGCCTCGAGCGGCGCGCCGGGTCGTATCGGCGAGATGTCGCAACGCCCATCGTGGTGCTTCGCGCGGATTCGTTGCCGGTCGGAGGCTACGAACTCGAGATCTCGTCGCAGGGCGTGTGTGCACGCGCGGCCGACGATGCGGGTGAGCGCGCGGCACGAGCGACGCTCGCGCAGATCACTTCTCTCGCGTCGCGCGATGGCCTGATTTCGATCCTCCCAGCGTGCGCGATCACGGACTGGCCCGCCTTTCGGACGCGCGGCGCGATGCTCGACGTATCGCGCGGACGAATTCCGAACGTCGTCGAACTCGAGGGCATCGCGACGCGGCTCGCGGCCTGGAAGTTCGACCACCTCCAGCTCTACCTCGAGCATGCGTTCGCCTACGTCGGTCACGAGGAGGTCTGGCGCGACGCTAGCCCGCTGACGCCGGGGGAGATGCGCTCGTTCGACACCGTGTGCGCCGATCGCGGGATCGAATTGGCGCCGAACCAGCAGAGTTTCGGGCACTTCCACCGCTGGTTGAAGCACGCGCGCTACCGCGATCTCGCGGAGGTCCCCGAGGGCGTCGAGCACGCGTTCAGCCTGGACGTCGAACCCTACTCGCTCGACCTGGGCGATCCGCGTGCGATTCGATTGCTCGAAGATCTCTACGATCAACTGTTGCCGTGTTTTCGCTCGCGCACGTTCAACGTCGGCCTCGACGAGACGTTCGACCTCGGTCGCGGCCGATCGAAGGCGGCGTGCTCGGCGCGCGGCGTGGAACGCGTGTACCTCGAACACTTGCTCCGCGTGCGCGACCTCGTCACGCGCCGCGGCCGTCGCATGCAGTTCTGGGGGGACGTGATCCTGCAGCGACCGGAACTCGTGCCCGAGCTCCCGCGCGACCTCATCGCACTCGAGTGGGGCTACGACGCCGGACATCCGTTCGCCGAGCACGTGACCCGTTTTGCCGCCGCGGGACTCGAATTCTGGGTGTGTCCGGGCACGTCGAGCTGGCAGAGTTTCGGCGGCCGCGTCCAGAATGCGCTCGCGAACCTGCGCGAAGCTGCGCGACACGGCGCGCGTGCTTCGGCGGCTGGATACCTGACGACGGACTGGGGTGATCGCGGACACCACCAACCTCATTTCGTCCGCGATTGGGGCCTCTTCGCGGCCGCGGGCTTCGCGTGGAAGCCCGACGTCGATCTCGACCTGGCGCGGCTCGCGCAGTTGCTCGACGCGCACGTGTACGGGGACGACGCCTTCGAACTCGGGCTCGCCGCCATGGAGCTCGCCAGCACCGCGGAGGCGAGCGGTTCGCCGGCGACGAACGGATCGGCGCTCTTCTTCCTGCTCGCGTTCGCGCCCGACGCCTTCCCCCATCCGCGGACCCCGAACCTCACACGCGAAGGCTTGGAGCGCGCCGACGGTTTGGCCGCGCAGGCCCTGACGCGTATCGCGCGTTCGCGGAGTCGACGTCTTGACGCGGACCTGCTCACAGCCGAAATGCGTTTCACGGCCAACGTCCAACGTTGGTGCGTGCGCTTTGGCATCGCGCGCATCGACGCCGGAGCCGGCGTGCCGGTCGAAGGGCTGTCCAGAGCCGTTCGTCGAACCTTGGCCGAGGATCTGCTCGAGTTGGAGGAAGCGCACACACGCGTCTGGCTCGCACGCGATCGGCCGGGAGGCCTGGCCGAATCGCTGCGCTGGTTCCGACGCGTTCGAGCGCGCCTCGAGCTCGCCTGATCAGCGCTTCGCCGGTCCGAGGATCTCGGAAATCCGCGCGCGTCGATGCGTGAAAATGCGGCGTACGAGAACGTCGACGAACGCGGCGTGCGCGAGCGAACCGAGCGGCCCGAAGGGCGCCCGGAACTCGACCACGTCGTGCATCCGCGTGCCACCCGGCACGGCGTGGAACTCGTGCGTGTGTCGCCACACGGCGAAGGGGCCCGACTCCTGGACGTCGACGAAACCGCGGCCGACCTCGTGCCGTTCGATGCGCGTTCTCCAGCGGAACGGAAGGCCGAACACGGAGAGGCGGTAGTCGATCCGCGCGTGGACGTGCATGGGCACGGGGCTTGGCGTCAGGATGCGGAACGCGAGCCAGCGCGGCGTGATCGCGGCGAGGTTTTCGGGGCGTTCGAAGAACGGGAAAACCTCGTCGAGCGGGCGCTCGATCAGTTGGACGCTCTCGAGGCGACGCACGGGGCCCGTTCGCGTGATCCGCGTGCCCAGGGCGACGCTCGCCCCACTACTCCCGACTTCCACAAGTGTGCTTTCGGATGGATCGACGGCGTGGATGCGGCCGAGAAGCGATGGATCCTCGTGCGCGAGGTCCGCAGACTCTTGGTGCATGGTGCACGAGTCCGAATCCCACGGTGCTTTCGCAGCGAACGCCAGCGCGTGAGCCCGCAAGCGCCCCCTACGTTCGCGGATCCGAGCGTGGTCGCCTCGATCCGCGGCGCCTCGAAGACGTACGCGCGTGGCGACGCGCCCGTCCGCGCCCTCGTTTCCGCCGACCTCGACGTTCGAGCGGGCGAGATGGTCGCCCTCCTCGGTCCTTCCGGCTGCGGAAAATCCACGTTGCTGAACGTCCTCTCCGGCGTAGACGCCCTCGACGAGGGATCGGCCAACGTCGCGGGTATCGATCTCACGCGTGGGAGCTCCGCGGATCTCGTCACGTTGCGTCGCGAGCGCATCGGCATCGTCTTCCAGGCCTTCCACCTCGTGCCGAATCTCTCGGCGGAGGAGAACGTCGCTCTGCCGCTCGCGCTCGGCGGTCGGCGCGACGACGCACGCGTGGCGAGCCTCCTCGCGCGGGTCGGACTGGGCAACCGCGCGCGTCACTTCCCCTCCGAGCTCTCCGGCGGCGAGCAGCAACGCGTCGCTCTGGCGCGAGCGCTCGTGCATCGTCCGCGACTCCTGTTGCTCGACGAGCCCACCGGGAACCTCGACTCCGCGTCGGGTGAGGTCGTGCTCGCGCTCCTCGACGAATTGCGGCGCGAAGCCCAAGTCGCCGTCGTACTCGCGACCCATGACGAGCGCGTTTCGCTCCGCGCGGATCGGCGCGTGCGCATGCGCGACGGCCGCATCGTCGCGGACGGCGTCGAGTGATCCTCCGGGCACTCTTCCTGCGGCCGATCCGCCGGCGTCCGCTACGTTTCGTCGTCACCGTTCTCGGTGTGGCGGCCGGAGTCGCGGCCGTCGTCGCCACACTCGCGTCGAGTCGCGCCGCGGTCGCAGCGCTCGACGAGGGCGTGCGCGATCTGGCCGGCCGCGCACGGCTCGAGATCTCGAGCCCGAGCGGACTCGACGCGCACGTCCTGGGCACCTTGCGGCCGATCAGCCGCGATGCGCACTTGGTGCCGATCGTCGAGGAAGTCGCCCTGTGTCTCCTTTCGGGCAGTCCGGTGCGTCTCTTCGGGATCGATGCGTTCGTCGACGCCGGCGCGAGAGACCTCGGGCCCGCCTTCGCGCCCGGAATGCCCGCGGCCGACGCGCGCGAGAGGTTCGTCGAGTTCGTGAGTGGAAGAGGTGCCTGGATCGGATCCGGACTCGCGCGCGAGCTGTCACTCGCGCGCGGGGCCGAGATCACGCTGGACGTGCGCGCGCGCGTCGCACCCATCGAGGTCCTGGGCGTGCTGCCCGAAACCCTGGGGCCCGCGTTCGCGCGGCTCGTCTTGGTCGACGTCGCCTTCGCGGCGGAGCTGGTCGGCGAACCCGGCCGCATCGATCGCATCGAGGTCGTTCCGCGCGCGCACGCACAGATCCAGGAACTCGAAGCCGACATCGAAGCTCTCCTGCCGCGCGGCGCGACCGTCGCTGCTCCGGCGCGTCGCGGCGAGGACGCACGCGGACTCGTGCAGAGTCTCGAGTTCAACCTCACGGCACTGTCCTTGATCTCGCTCCTCGTCGGCGCGGTGCTCGTCGCCACGACGCTCGCGACCTCCGTCGTGCAACGTGCGCGCACGATCGCGCTCCTGTCCTCCCTCGGCGCGAGCGAGGGGCAGATCCGACGCGCGATCCTCGTCGAAGCGGGCGCGATCGGCTTGCTCGGTGGAGCGATCGGCACAGCTCTCGGGTTCGTCGGCGCGCGCGCGCTGCTCCCGCAAATGCGCGCGACCGTGGCGACGGTGTTGCCCTACGCGGACGAGAGCCCGATCCGGTTCGCTTGGGACCACGCGCTGATCGGCGGAGCGCTCGGACTCCTGACGGCTCTCGTCGCGGCCTGGCTGCCGATCCTCGAAGGGGCGCGCACACCGCCGATCCAGGCGTTGCGCGGCGAATCGCCGCAGAGATTGACGGCGCGTGAATTGCGCATCGCGCTCGGACTCGCGGCTTTCTTCGCGGTTCTCGCGGCCGAGCTCGTGCAGCTACCCGCTTGGAACGGTTTGCCGCTCGCGGCACTCCTGGCATCGGTCGCCTGCTTGGGCGTCTTGTTCGCGGTCCTCGGGCCGGCCGTGGACGCGGTCGGATTCCTCGCCAGCCGGCAGCGGTTCTTGCCCCAACCGCTGCGTCTCGCCTGCGCGGCAGTGGCCGCGGGACGACGTCGCGCTTCCTGGGCAGCCGGCGCCGTCGGCGTCGCCGTCACGCTCTCGATCTCGATCGCGGCGATGGTGCATTCCTTCCGCGAAACGGTCGTCGATTGGAGCGAGCGTTCCTTGCAGTCGGACTTCACGATCCGCCCGCTGTCGTCACGCGACGGGATACCGGTCGGTCGGCTCGACCCGGAAGTCCTCGATGTAGCAGCCTCCGTCGTCGGCACGGATGCGTTGGATCCTTACTACGCCGCACGCGCGACGTACGCGCGGGAGACGATCACGATCGCGGGCGCCGATTTCGCAGTCGCCTCGCGCCGCGGCGGCCCGCGACTCGTCGACGGCCGGGATCCCGGCCCGGCTCTCTCTCGCGCGCATGCGGAACGCGGCGCTCTCGTGAACGAGGCTTTCGCGCGGCGTTTCGACGTTTCCGCTGGGGCAACGATCGAGCTCGAGATCGCCGGCTTCCAGGTCGAGCGACTCGTCACCGGTGTCTTCCAGGACTACGGCGACAGCCGTGGGGTCGTGACGCTCGACCTGGCGGACTATCGCAGCCACTTCCCCCACGATGCGCCGCTGCAGTTCCGCGTGCACCTCGCCGACGACGTCGATCGCGGTGCAATCCGATCGCAGCTCGAGACCGCACTCGCGACGCGTTTCCAGCTCGAAGTCCTCGCGAATCGCGAGGTCAAGGAGCAGGTCCTGGCCGTTTTCGACCGCACGTTCGCGATCACGACCGCGCTGCAGGGTGTTTCCGCGATCGTCGCCGTCGTGGCGGTCCTGAGCGTGCTCTACGCGCTCGTCTCGGAGCGCCGCGCCGACCTCGCCCTCCTGTTCGCACTCGGTGGCAGTCGCGCGCAGATCGCCGCAGTCGTGGTCGGTCAGGCGGCGATCCTCGGCGCGCTCGGGGCCGTCTCGGGCGCAGTGACCGGACTCGTCGTCGGCGTGATCCTCGTCGCCGTCGTCAACGTCCAGTCGTTCGGCTGGACGATCCAATACCACCAACCGTGGAGCGTGCTCTTCGGGACCATCGCGGCCGTCGTCTGTGCCTGCGCGGCCGCGGGGTTCCTGCCGGCGCACGCAGCCGATCCGCGACGATTGGCCGGGGCGCTGCGCGAGGAGTCGGTATGAACATCTTCGTCTCGATCGTGGCTGCTTTCCTCGCGACGACGAGCACGCCCAGCGAGTGGCAACGCATCGAATCACCGCTCGTCCCGCAGTGGCCGCGCGATCACGGCGCGCACCTCGACGCACGCACGGAATGGTGGTATCTGACGGGCGATCTCGTCGACGAGCTCGGGAGCGAGTTCGCCTTCCAGGTCACGATCTTCCGCCAAGGCCTCGAACCCGGTGACCCGGTGCGCGGTGAATCCCCGCTGCGGGCACGCCACGCGCTGGCAGCTCACGTGACGTTGACGGAGATCGCCGCGGGGAAGTTTCGACAGGCGGAGCGCTTGCGTCGGATGGCCGCGGGACTCGCGGCCGCCTCCACCACGGACCTCGACGCGTTCGTCGAAGACGTCGCGCTGAAGCGTGCGCAGGACGGCACGATCCACGCGATCGCGTCAGCGCGTGAGGTCGGGTTCGAGCTCGATTTGCAGTGCCTTCCCGCGAAGCCGATCGTGATGCACGGCGCGACGGGCATCTCGCGGAAGGGCCCCGAGCCGGGCAACGCGTCGGCGTATGCGAGCTCGACACGACTCGCCACCAGTGGAACGCTGCGCCTCGATGGACGCACTCTCGCCGTGCGCGGAGAGTCCTGGTTCGATCACGAATGGGGTTCGAGCCAACTCGGATCCGGCGTCGTCGGTTGGGATTGGACCGGCGTGCGACTCGATGACGGGCGCGAACTCATGCTCTATCGGCTGCGTCGCGCGGACGGCACTCCGACGCCGTTCTCCGCCGGGACGCTCGTCCTGAAGGACGGAACTCCGGTGCCTCTCGCGCTCGGCGACTTCACGTTCGAGCCGCTGAAGACGTGGACGAGTGCTGCGACCGGTGCGCGCTATCCATTGCGCTGGCGCGTCGTGGTTCCCGTCGCGGGTATCGACGGGGAGTTGGCCGCGCGGATCGAGCCGTGCGAAGTCGTCGCGAGCGCTTCGAGCGGCACGGTCTACTGGGAAGGACCGGCCCGCCTCACGGGAAGCGTCACGGGATCGGGGTTCCTCGAACTCGCGGGCTACGCCGAATCGCTGGCGGCAAGATTCTGAGCATCCGCATGACCACCGCCGTTTTTCGCTCGCGTATCGAAGCTCCGCGCACGGCGCTCTACGCCTGGCACGCGCGGCCGAGTGCCTTCGAGCGCCTTGCGCCGCCCGGCGATTCCGTTCGGCTGGTCGAGGACAGCGGCGGGATCGAGGACGGTGCGCGTAAAGTGCTCGCGCTCGGGCCCCTCGGCATCCGCTGGTCCGCCGTGCACGATCGGCACGTCGCTGGTCATGGATTTCGCGACGTCCAAGAGCGCGGTCCGTTTCGACGTTTCGAACACGTGCACGCGTTCCTCGACGATACAGCCGGCACATCCATCCTCGATGACCACATCGAGTACGAGCTCCCGTTCGGTCGGCTCGGTTCCATCGTCGCCGGTCGCGCGATCGCCAGGCTGCTCGCACGCATGTTCGAGCAACGGCACCGTGTCACGCGCCACGACGTCGAGCTGTTCGCTCGTGAGCCGGCTCCAACCAGCCAGATCGAGGTGCGCGGTTCGTCGTCCGACGTCCGCGTCCTGCGTGCTTTCCTGGCCACGGGCGGCTGGAACGTCGTCGCGGGCGCGGAACGGATCGTGACGGTCAGGGATGCGGAACTGCGCGCGAACGACCGTGTGATCGCGCCGTTCCTCGACGCGCGAGACGAGTCGCTCGCCGCCGCGCATCGAGCGTTGTGCGCTGCAGTCCGGTCGTAGGCGAGTATCCTCCGCCGCCCCATGCTCTCCCTTCTCCTCACGGCGCTGACGATCGGCGAGCCCACTCGCGCCGACCTCGCCGCCGCGTACCTGCGCTTCGAGCACGCACTGCGAGCGCATCCGCCGAAAGCGACCGAGCGCGCCGCCATCGAGAAGGGCTTCGATGCGGCGACGCTCGACTACTTCACCGGAGCGGGAACGCGCGCGATCGAGCGCATCGACGGCCTCACCGCGGTTCTCGATCCGGATCAGGCGCAGAATTCCGCCGAGCGAGCCGCGGACGCCTTGGCGCTCGACGTGGAGCCGCGCGAGGTCTCCGCCTCGGCCGGGGCGAGGCTCACGTTGCGCCTGCGCCGCTTGCGCACGATCGACGCAGCACCCGCGAGCGCGGTCGTGCGCGTCGTGCTGCCCACGGCCTCGGGGCGCCGCGTCCTGGCTGAAGTCGTGATCCAAGAACCGTTCGAGGCGGACTCCACCACCGCGACGATCACAGTGCCTGGCGGTGGTGATCATCCCGGCACCCGGATCGACCTCGAAGTCGAGCTCGAGGTCCTTGGCGCGCGACCGCGACGTGTCACGAGCGTGGCTCTCGTCGGTGAGCCGTTGGCCGCGATCCGTGCGCGCATCGTGGCCGATCTCGCGCGTGTCGAGCCCGACGGGCCGCCGCTGCTGCAAGCCAGCGTCACGTGCCGCGCCCGCGCCGCTCTGCTCGACCCGCGGCCATCCGCGAACGATTCCGCGCGCTTCCTCGTCGATCTCGCCGCACACGCGGCCGAAGTCGAACTCGAGGCGCAAGCGCTCACTCGGGGTCGGGACCCGTATCGGCGGCGAGTCGGAGACTTGTGGCGCGTCGTGCGTCTCGCGGACGGATCCGAGCTCCCTGTGCGCGTCTTCGCGCCGGAGTCGGCCTGCGGTGAAGCGCGCATTCCGCTCGTCCTGGCGCTGCACGGCGCGGGCGGTGACGAGAACATGTTCCTCGCGGGCTACGGACTCGGGACGATCGGCGACCTCGCGCGCGAGCACGGGTTCGTGGTCGCCTGTCCGCGCGCGGGATTCACCGGCACGACGCCGGCAGCGTTCGACGCGATCGTCGAGGCGCTGCTCTTCACGCACGCGATCGACGTGAAGCGCATCCATGTCGTCGGGCATTCGATGGGCGCCGGATCCGCGGCTGCTCTGCGCAGCGCGCGATCCGACCGCATCGCCTCGGTCGTCCTGCTCGCCGGTTCAGCGCGCGACGCAGGCGGCCCTACGTCGTCACCGATGTTCCTCGCGGGCGGCGAGCTCGATCCGCTGGCGAGCTCCGCATCGTTGCGTCGAGCGTCCGAGGCCGCGCGCGCGGCGGGAGCACGGGTCGAGTTCACGCTTCTCGAAGCGCGCGGACACACCTTGTTCGTCGGCGAGATCCTGCCCCGCGCGATGCGCTGGTGTCTCGCGCAGAAACTCCCGTGAACTTGCCCCTCGTCACGCAGGATCTCCCCGGTATCGGAGGTCGGGTCAAGTCCGCCCCCGAGGACTTCGTCGTCGTCGAGGCGCCGCTCTACGAACCCTCGGGCACGGGCGAGCACATCTACTTGCGTCACCGTCGCGCAGGATCGACGACGCAGGATCTCGCGCACCGCCTCGCGCGTGAATTCGGTTTGCGGCCGTTCGACGTCGGCGTCGCGGGCCTCAAGGACAAGATCGCTGTCGCCGAACAGACGTTCTCGCTGCCCCTCCCGAAGGCCGACATCGAGGACGTGCGCACGCGGGCCGCCGCAGTCCTCCCGGGCGAAGTGCTGTGGGCGAAACGACACGGCAACAAACTTCGCCGGGGTCACCTGCTCGGGAATCGTTTCGAGGCGCTCGTGCGCGGCGTGCGTGCCGACGCGCGCCTCGATGCCGAACGCATCGGGCTCGAACTCGTGCGCCTCGGGGTGCCGAACTTCTACGGCGAGCAGCGCCTCGGGACCGACGGACGGAACGTCGAAATCGGCCGCGCGAAGCTCAACGACGACAGTCGCGATTGGCTCGCGAACCTGCATCGCACGGCGTGGCAGGCCGATCTCTTCAACGTGTGGCTCCTCGAGCGGCTCGAAGCCGGCACTTCGCGCACCGTGATCCTCGGTGACGTCGCCAAACGTCTCGACAACGGCGCGTTGTTCGACGTCACCGATGCAGCGGCCGAGGTCGAGCGGGCCGAACGCCTCGAGATCACGCCGTCGGGGCCGCTCTTCGGGAAGGACATGCGTCGCGCCGCACATGCCGCCGCCGAGCACGAGGAACGGATCCTCGCGACGAACGGGATCGCGTGGGAAGCCCTGGAGAAGTCGCGGCTCCTCGGTTCGCGTCGCGCGGCCCGAGTACTCCTCGCGGAGTTCAGTTGCCGCGAGGCCGAGGAGGGACTGTGGATCTCGTTCCGGCTGTCCAAAGGCAGCTATGCGACCGTCGTCCTGCGCGAGTTCGCGCGCTGATCACCCGAGCCTGTCCCGAGCCCTGGCTTTCCGAGCCCGTGGAGAACCCGCGGGCGACGCGTTCTGGTAGCGGCGCCATCAGCGTCTGGAGCGCTCTCAGCGCCGAGGCAACTCGCACGTGAGCGACGCCCATTGCGATTCCCACTGGTGTGCAGCGCCATCAGCCGCGCGGATCATGTGGACGCCTCGCACGAGATGGATGCCGCCCGCAACCGGAGTGAACTCCACTTCCGCTGGGCACGGTGAAGACTCGCATCCGTTCCGGCTTGAGCACGCTCCGGGCGACCTTCGCTTCCGCCGAAGGAGAGATGGCATGAACTGGCACGAATTCCTGGACGACGACTCGCGCGATCTTGCCGCGCTGTTCGTCGTGGGCGCGCTCGAAGCCGAGGAGGCGCGACGGTTTTGAATGCACCTCCCGTCCTGCGACGTGTGCCGCATGGAAGTCGAGTCACTTGCGTTGACGGCCGCGCAACTCACCCACGCAGCTCCCGAGATCGCACTGCCGCCCGAATTGTGGAACCGCGTTCTCGGTCGCATTCGTGGCCCGTCGACGACGCGCGACGCGCAGAGCACGCGGCCGAATCAGGTCTGGAAGGAGTGGGTCGCTCCGCTCGGCGTGGGTCCGAACGGAATGTCTTACGCAGCCGGAGCGGAGGCCCGGTTCGAGCCCACGGGCATCGACGGCATCGAGGTCCGCCGCCTCGCGGTCGATCGCGACAAAGATCAGGTCACGATGCTCGTCCGCATGGCAGCGGGAACGTCCTACCCGGCGCATCGACACGGCGGACCCGAGGAGTGCTTCGTCCTGCAGGGCGACATCCACGTCGGCGCCGTTCACATGCGCGCCGGCGATTTCCAGCGCGCCGAGGAAGGCAGCCAGCACCCGGTGCAAACGACCGACACGGGTTGTCTGCTCCTGATCGTCTCCTCGACGTCCGACGAAATCCTCTGAGAGAATCCTCTGAGAGGGTGTGAAGTCATCGAGCCTACGCGCTCTCGGACTCCCTCAGCGCCGCCTTGTTGCGCTGAGCGCTCACACGCTCGGAGACCGCGCGCAAGTCGCGGCGCTTCGGGACGCGAGAACTAGCCAATTCTCCACGCGCTCTGTTCGGAGAGCGGCCACGGCCATGCGGCAGGCAGAGGTTCGAAGAGATCGCGGTGCGAAACGGACGGACCAGGCGCCTATGCTGACGGCCCCGCGACGGGCCGCATGACGAAGAGCACGAGCCCGACTCCTCCGGCCGAGATCCCGCGTCGTCCGAGTCGGATGCGACGGTGGATCGTCCTCGCGATCCTCGTGGCGGTCGGCAGCGCGATCTGGTTCGCGCGAGCTCGACTCCTCGGAAGAGTGGTCGCGCGTCTGGCAGTTTCTCGCGTGGGACTCGAAGTGCGCTTCGAAGGACTGGAAGTCCAAGGGATCTCCCGGGTGCGCGCCGAACGCGTGGTCGCGACCGCGCGCGGCGAAACCGAGCCCGTGCGCTACATCGAGATCACGGATCTCGACGTCGAGATCGACGTGAGCGCGCTCTGGAACCACGGGCTCCCGGTGAATTCCGTGCAGGCCGCCTCGGTGCGCGCGGAGCTGGATCTCGAGCGCGTGCCGGCTTCCACCCGCGACGAGAGTGCGACGCGCCTCGACCTCACGATCCTGCGCGAGTTGCCGCGACTCGAGATCGGACGCGCGGATGTCCTGGTGCGTGCCGCGAACCGATACGCGAGGCTAGCGGGCGCACGCGTGGAGTTCGGGCAGCCGGGAGGGAGCGAGCGCGCGTTGCTCATCACCGCGGACGAACTCGACCTCACCGCATCGACGGAATCGATGCGCGGTGCGTTGACCCTCGAAGCAACTCTGTCGCCGGACGAGATCGTCATCACGACCGCAAGACTCGGTGACGAACTCGAGATCCGCACGGCACGTTACGAGTCCTTGCCCGACGGCGAGTTCACGGCTCGCGTCGAGGCGCGCACGCCGCTCGGTGAGGTCGATCTGGAAGTGCGGTCGCGGGACCGGGAGTTGGCGTTCCGCGGCGCGTTGATGGACGTCGACGTCGCGCCTCTGCTCGACCTCCTCGGCCTCGAGACGGACCAGTACGGCGGTTCGTGGACGGCACGCGGAGTGTGCGTGCTGCCGCTCGATGCGCCGGAGCGCTTCACGGCCGACCTCGAGGTCAGCGCCATCGATCCGCTCATTCTGGGGCGTTCCGCGGACGCGCTCACGGGCCGATTCCTGGCCGATGAGCGGCGATTCCAGGTCGAGCGCACGCTCGTCCTCTCGGGTCCGAACGCGGCGGAGATCCCCCACGCCTCGGTACCGCGCGATACCGATTTCGAGTGCGAGTTCCTCCAGCGCGCGACCGTCGTCCTCGACGCGGACCTCACGGATCTCGCCGCGATACTCGACGCGAGCCTGGCCCCACCGAAGGATGCACCGCCGCATCGCGTGCGCGCCCGAGTGACGCTCGCGGACGGATGGCTCGCGGTGGAACGCGGCACCGTCGACATCGGTCCGAATCGCATCGAAATCGGCGCGACGCACATTCCTCTCGCAACGGGCCCGCGCCTCGCGTTGGCCGATCCCTCGACCGAGATCGAGCTCTCGGTGCGATCGCCCGACAGCGCCGGGCTCGCGCGGCTGCTCCTCCCCACAGACGTCGCGCGCGAGCTCGGTATCGAAGGATCTCTCGCGGGATCCGTGCGTCTCGCCACCGGGCCGCGCGGTGTGGTGGCTCGCATCGCGCTGCGAGCACGCGACGCGGTCGTACGCGGCATCGCGATCGAGGAGCTCACGCTTCGCGCCGGAATCGCGGAGGGCGTGCTCGCGATCGAGCGACTCGACGCACGCGCGGGTGCGTCGACCCTCGTCGGGACCGGTTCGATTCGTCTCGCGGAACGCCGCTTCGACGCGTTCACCCTGGACATGGATGCACCGGACCTCGAGGCGTTCGGACGAGCCATCGGTTTGGACTCCGCGTGGATCACCGGCCGCGCACGCGTGCGAACGCGTCTCGACGGTCCGTTCACGGCGCCGACGGGCGAGCTCTTGGCCGAGTGCGAGGGCCTGCGCGTCGCGGGCCTCGACATCGCGTTCGCGCAACTCACAGCGCGCGGTGACGGCGCCGCGATCCACGTCGAGTCCCTCGAACTCTTGCTACCGCTCCTCGGCACCGTCCGTGCAGCCGGGCGCGTCGACATCGAGAGCACGACCTCGTTCGCGGCGCGGATCGACCGTTGCGACCTCGAAGCCCTGTACGGCTCGGTCTCTCTGGCGCGACCGGCAACGCTCGAGATCAGGAATGGCCGACTCGACATCGGAACTCTCGAACTCGCCGGCGGCGATGGGGCCGTGAGGCTGCGCGAAGCTCGCTACGACGAAGGCTGGTGCGTGGATGCCGAGCTCACCGCTGCGCGCGTCGGGCGGATCCTCCGCGCGTTCGGCCTCGCTGTCCCCGGCACGTTGGTGCTGGACGGTGCCGCGTCCGTTGCCCTCGGTCACACGCCGGATGGAGGACGCGACGGCCCCCTCGCGTTGACTCTCACCGCGGACGTCGCGGATCTCGCGGACGCGCCGCTGCCCGGCGGTTTCCGAGTTCGTGGATCGTCACGCGCCGTGGTCGAGCTCGGCGGGACATGGCGCGCACCGCGAGGACGGATCGATCTTGGTGCACACGACCTCGAGATCGAGGACGCGGTCGGAGCGGTGCGCGTCTCCGGCGCCGACGTCGCGGTCACGGCGATCGTCAGCGACGTCGTCACGATCGAGTCGTGCGTGGTCACGCTGCCCTCCGCTCTGAGGATCGAAGCGAGTGGTACGGCGGCCGTAGCCTTCGATCTCGATCGTCTCACACGCGCGGAGTTCGACCATGTCGTCCTCGCGCCTCTCGACCTCGCTCTGCACGTCGACGCGCCCGACCTGTCGCCGCTCGCGGATGCGCTCGAAGTCTTGAGACGGACCTCGGGGGCTCTCGCGGCCGATGTACGCCTCACCGGGTCGATGAGCGACCCGGTCGTCGTCGGCAACGTGCGTCTCTCGAACGGCAGCGTCAAACTCGGCGCGGCGCTGCCGACGCTTGCCGGACTCGAACTCGACCTCGTGCTCGGCGGACAGCGCGTCTTGATCAGAACAGCACACGGGACTTTCGGCGGCGGCGACATTACTTGGACCGGTTTCGTCGCGATCGATGGGCCCGAGCCGGTGCTCGATCTCGCCGTGACGGGCAAGAGCGTGCCGCTCGTGCGCAGCGCCGAGGTCTCTCTGCGCTCGGATGTCGAACTCTCCATCCGTGGTCCTTGGCACCAACTGGTTCTTTCCGGAACTGCGGCCTTGCGCGAGGCGCGCTTCGAGCAGCGTCTCGATCTGGGCACGCTGCGATCGCTCTTCGAATCGAAGTCCGGCGACGCTGGCAGCTCAGGCATCCTCGAACTCCCGCCGATCCGTGAAGCGCCGTTCGATGCGATGACCCTCGAGCTCGACGTGCACTCGGACAAGCCGGTCCGCGTACGCACGCCGCTTTTTCAGGCCGAACTCCTGACGCGATTCGCCGTGCGCGGTACCGGCGCGGCGCCGACGCTCGCGGGCTCGCTCGATCTGGTCGCGGGGCGCGTGGCCCTGCCGGCATCCAAGCTCGACATCACGCGCGGTCGCGTCGACTTCGACGCCGACGATCCGGGTCGAGCGCGTATCGACCTCGCCGCCGAAGGTCGAGTGAGCGGCTACGAAGTGCGCGCGCGAGTCACGGGCACGACCGACGATCCCGTCGTCGAGCTCACGTCGATTCCGCCGGCGACTCACGAGGATCTCGCGCTGCTGCTCCTCGCCGGACGCCAGCCCGGATCGCGCGGATTGGGCCTCGACCAGGATCGAGTGTTCGGTGAAGTCGCCACGCACGTCGCGCGCGACATCGCGTACGAGTGGTTCGGCGACGCAGGCGAGAACTTCGCCGACCGTATGGAACTTTCCACCGGCGGCGACGTCACGCAGACGGGCGCCGACACGATCGAGGTGCGCTTCCGCTTGACGGGACCCAGCCGTGGCGCGGGCCGCACCGTGTACTTGCGCGGCGAGCGCGACATCTACGACCGGGTCAACATGGGCGTGCGATTCGTACTGCGGGTGCCATGAGAGCCGGCCCCGCCGCCGGGACGCGTGCGCTGCTCGCCACCGTGCTCATCTTCTTCACGGCGGGCTGCTCGCTGCTCGGTGGATCTTCCCCCCCTGAGGACGTGGACCTCGAGTTCGAGGGCTTCGCCGCCGTCGAAAGGTCCGAAGCGATCGAGCGCATCGCGTACCTCTTCGAGGAGTTCGCCAGCGAGTCGTCGCACGGCCCCGTGCTCGACGACGCGGCGTTCGAGCTGGAATTGCTCCTCGAATCCCGAGGCTTCCGCGAGGCGCGCGTCGAATCGGCGCTCGTGACAGATGAGGGCACGCGCCCCATCGCTCGGTTCGTAGCGAACCTCGGTGTGCGGACTCGGATCACGACCCTGGAGCTCGACGGTGTGGACGCGGCGCAGCGCGAGGCGGCGCGGGCAATCCTGCGAACGGGCGTCCAGGACTCCTGGTACTCCGAGCGCGCCGTCTCCGCCGGGGTCCGTGCGCTCGTGGCGTGGCTGCGCGAACGAGGGTATGCCCGCGCGGAGGCCGCCGAGCCACGCGTCGTCTTCAGCGCCGATGGCTCCGAGGCCGTCGTGACTGTCGCGGTCGTGCCCGGTCCACTGCACGAGTTGGCGCAGGTCGACATCCGCTTCGCGTCGGGAGCGAGACCCGAGGGCATTCCCGCTCCGACCCTCGATTCTCTAGTGAAGGAATTTCTCGGCAAACCGTGGACGGAACGCGTCAGCCGACATTTGCGTGGCCGTATCGGTGCCGTCCTCGGCGAGCATGGATACCCGGACGCGAAGGTCGCCGGGCAACAGTCCGACCAGGATCCGTCCGCGGTCGTCTTGGTGTTCGACGTGGATCCCGGCCCTCGCGTGCGCATCGGAGTCGTGCGCATCCAAGGTGGCGATGCGACGCGCGCCAGCTTCCTCGAGAGCCGTGTCGAACTCGAAACGGACGCTTGGTACCAACGCTCCCTCCTCCTTGCGACGATCCAGAATCTCTCGCGCTCAGGGCTCTTCGACTCCATCGACGTGGCGGTCGTCGCCGCGGATCCGCCGCACGTCGTCGATGGCGCGGAGACTCGCGATGTCGTGGTCGACGTGGTGGAAGCGCCGGCGCGCGAGTTCCACGTCGAGCCGGGATACGGGTCCTACGAGGGCTTGCGACTCGGCTTCGGAGCGCGCCAGAAGAATCTCTTCGGGACGGGACGCATCGCCGACCTCACGGCGACCGTCGGCGAGCTCGCGCAGCGCGCCGAACTTTCTCTGATCGATCCGTGGATCCTCGGAAGCAGCGCGACGGCTACCGCTTCGGTGTTCTGGAATCGACGGCAAGAGCCGTCCTTCGAGCGCCTCGAACGCGGCGTAGAACTCGGCGCGTCGTGGCGGTTGGGCGAAGAATGGAGCGTGCGCGCGAACTGGCAGTACCGTCAGAGCGAGGCCCGCGATGTCGAAGTCGATGCGCCGGCGGTCGACGACGACGTGGGCATTTCCGAGATCTCGTTCCAACCGACGTGGGACTCGCGCGATGCGTTCGACGATCCGCACCGCGGACAGCTCACGCGCGGGGGCGCGGACATTTCCGCGGATGTGCTCGGATCCGAGGTCGAATTCGTGCGTCTCCGTCTCGAACATGCACGCTTCGTGCCGCTCGCCGCGCGCACGACACTCGCTCTGTCGGCACGCATCGGCTGGATCATGCCCATCGGTGGCACGGACGAGATCCCGATCCAGGAACGGTTCTTCAACGGCGGCGAGAACAGCGTGCGGTCCTTCCGCGAGAGCGAACTCGGCCCCGAGGATTCGAACGGTTCACCAATCGGTGGTGAAGCCTCGACGACCGCAACGGTGGAAGTCCGGCAGGGGCTCGGACGTCGATTCCAAGTCGCCGTGTTCGTGGATGCAGGCACGGTCGAACTCGAGAGCGACGACCTCTTCGCGTTCACGGATCCGGGTTTGGGGATCGGGGTCGGCCTGCGCTACTTGCTGCCGATCGGTCCGATCCGACTGGATGGCGCAGTGAATCCCGATCCCGACGAGGGCGAGTCCGACGCCGTGATGCACCTGTCGGTCGGTTTCTCCTTCTGAGAGCGTGTGAAGGAATCGAGCCTACACGCTCCCAGATACCATCTGCGCCGCTCCGCAGCGCGTCGCCCGTGAATTCTTCACAGGCTCTCGGAGCGTGTGAAGGAATCGAGCCTTTGGGCTCTCAGATTCATGTGGCGACGCTTCGCGTCGCGAGAGCGTGTGAGTTCTTCACACGCTCCGGGCGCAGTCAACCAACCGAACGCGCGCGCATCCAAGCGAGAACGCGTTCTGCGCGCGCATCCCAGGTGTGCTCGCCGGCGCGCGCGCGCAAGCTGGCCGACATCCTCGCGCGGAGCTCGGCGTCGCCCAGAACGCGCTCGATCCCGCGTGCGAGCGCCGCGGGATCGTCGGGCGCGACGAGCACGGCGTCGAGGTCACGCCGCAGGATCGACGCGAGGCTCGGAACGTCGCTCGCGACCAGCGGCAACCCGGCGGCCATGCTCTCGAACACCTTGAGCGGCGACGTGTACTTCGAGCTGATCGCCGGTTGCGATCGATTCGGAACGACACCGACGTCGCCGGCCTCGAGATACGTGGGGATCTTGTCGGGAGGCTGGAACCCATCGATGCGCACGTTCTGCAAGCCGCCCGCGAGCGCTCGAATGCGCGCGACATCGGCATCCAATCCGCCAGCGACGACGAAGTACGCCGACGGCACGAGTCGCGCTGCTTCGATCAAGACGTCCACGCCTTTCCACGCGAGCAATCCGCCGGTGTACACGACGAGCGGCGCTTCGACGGGGAGGCCGAGCGAGCGGCGCGCATCGGCGCGGCTGTGCCGGTCCGCGAAGCGCTCGGGGGCAAAACCGTCGTGCTCGACGACGATGCCGCCCGCGGCGATGCCGAGATCGAGGAGGTCCGCGCGTACACCCTCGGAGATCGCGATGATCCCGCGGACGCGAGTCGCGGCATCGAACAGCCAGCGTCGACGCGTCCGACCACCCGGCACGCGATGGATCTCGAGGAACGTCGTGGTCGAGCCGCCGCGCACGAGGTGGCGCGCGCACTCGAGCTCGCGCGAGATCACGATCGCACTCGGGGATTCACGCAGGATGCGTCGCGCCGCGTTGCGCGCGAACGTCAACTCTTGCAGGCGTGCCGGAACGTACTGGAGGACGCGCGGGACGCGCTCGATCCAGTCGACACACGGAACGCGCACGAGCTTCGGCCGCGCGTGCTCGCGGATGCCGTACCACGCGAAAGGATCCGCGTGGGCCCCCAGATCGACGTGCGCGACCCGGTCCGCCACGAAGAGCGTCGTGGCGACGCCCGCACGTTGGAACGCCGCCGAGGTCTCCGCGACCTGCAGAGCTTGCGCGCGATGCGAGGGAAAGCGCGTGTTGGCGACGACGACGAGCGTGGTTTCCCCCATCGCGCGGCGCGTCAGCGCTTCGGTTCGCTCGTCGGTTGATCGATGCCGATCCCGCCGTCGGTGTACCCGAGACCCTTGAGGCGCTGTTCGGCTTCGCGATCACGCGGTGAGTACTCGATCCGAATCGCGGGCATCGACTGGAACCACACGCACAACGCACCCGTGAGGCGCCGCGCTTCCTCGATGTTCTGAGCGAGGACGTTCTTCGTCTCGTCCGGATCGTTCACGAGGTCGAGGAGCACGGGGCCGATCCCGTGCGACGTCTCGCCCTTCTCCCAGCCGTCGCCACAGATCAGTGCGAAGGGCACGAGCATCTTCCAGCGCCGATCCTGGATCGAGGCGAAGATCGCGTTCTCGGCGAAGCTGAACTCGCGCACGGAGGCGACTTCGCCACGAACGAGAGGCAAGAGGCTGGTGCCGTCGATGCGCGCATAAGCGTCGTTGCCCGCGGGCAGCTCGAGACCCATCAAATCGCACACGGTCGGGAACACGTCGATCTCGTCCACGATGGCGCTGACGCGTGTGCCGGCCGGAAGACCACGCGGCAACCTCATCACGAGCGGGATGCGGAGGTTGGTGTTGACCATGTGGTTGTGCTCCCACAGGCCCAGTTCCCCGAGGGATTCGCCGTGATCCGACGTGACGATGACCAGCGTGTCGTCGAGCGTGCCCTGCCGTTCGAGTTCGGCCAGGATCGCGCCGATCGCCGCGTCCGCCTGCGTCACGCCCGCGAAGTACAGGTCCTGAATCTGACGCACGTCCGCCGGTGACGGCTTCACGTCGCCGCGCTCGATCGCTTCACGGTGGTACGCGTAGAACGTGGTGAACGGGCCCTCGTAGTTCGGATCGACGTACAGATCCTTGAACTCGCGTGGCGGGTCGTAGGGCGTGTGGGTCGAGTAGAGATGCACCATCGCCGAGAAGCGCTTCTGCCCGTTCTCCTCGAACCATTCGCGCGACGTGCCGGCCACGTCGCCGCCGGTTTTCTGCGCGAGCTTCGCGCTGAGGAGGTGCAGCAGGAGGTCGGAACGGAAGACGCTCCACGCGCTCTCCGCGACGACGAGACCGTGACCCGCCATCTGCTCGTAGTAGAGGTCGAAACCCTGGATCAGACCGGAGCCGGTCGAGAGCGTGCCCGTGTGGAACGAAGCCGAGAGGAAGTCCGCGTCCTCGAGGTGACGACCATCGCGACGCGCCGCATTCTCCAGGTGCGCCGCGATCGTGACGTTCTCGACCATGCGCGTGCCCGCGGCCATCTTCACGAGCCCATGCCGGCGCGGATACTTGCCGGTGAGCATCGAACCGAAGCTGGTCCATGTGAACGGCGCCTGCACGAAGGCGTTCTCGAACACGACACCGTCGCGCGCGAGGGCGTCGATGTGCGGCGTCTTCACACGCGGGTGTCCGTAGCAACCCAGCGTGTCTTGCCGCAGGGCGTCGACGACGACGAGCAGGACGTTCGGCACGTCGCGCGTGCGCTCGTTCGGGACGCCGTGACCGCTGAGCGGATCACGTTGCAGCAGCAGGTACGTCGCGCCGCCCGCGAGGAACACGCCGGCGGGGACGAGGATCCATCGCCGCGCTTCGATGAAGGCGGCCAGCGGGCGCGCGGCGAAGCGCGCGATCACGATGGCGGCGAGAAGGAACACGAGGGTCGCAAGGAGCCGCCGCGTGCTGAAGGAGCTCTGCCCGTAGAACACGAACGGGCGCGTCCACCAATAGAGTTCTGCGAACAGGCCGGCGGTCAGCCCCAGCGCGCAGTAGGCCTGCAAGCGCGCCAACGCGCTCCAGCGCCCGAGCGCGGGATGGAAGACGAGCGCGAACGTGACCAGCACGGAAAACGCGAGGGCCGTGTACTCGAACGCGCCCGCGGCGAGGCAGCCGAGGAGCGACAGCGGCGAGAGCGCGGCCGACGTGTTCACGGCCGCGACGACGCCGTCGACGAGCCCGAAGCCGAGGCCCAGGACGACCGCTGCCTGAACGCTGAGTCCGAGGCTCTCCGGTAGTCGGACGAGCGGAGCCGCTGTCTTCATCAGGGGAAGCCTACCCGAGCCGCCAAGTGATCCGGCGACCGTCCCGGCGGACGTCGCTCGCGGCCGCCGGAACGCGGTAGTCGACGTGGCGCGCCCCACCGTCCTCGACCAGGGATTCCTCGACGACCAGCCCTGCGCCATCCACCTCGAAGCGACGTTCGATGCGGCTCTGCGGCACCACGCCGCCGTCGCGGTGCGCTAGGCGTGACTCCACGACGATCGACGTGCCTTCGAGCCGGACTTCGGGAGCGAGATCGAACGAGCTCGACACGCGCGGCGCTCCGAATGCCAGGATGCCGCGGCGCACGACGCCCGGCGGGGTCGCGAGCGCCTGGGCCAGGCGTCCGCGGCGCGCCGCAACGCGCGCGAGCCACAGCGAGAAGCGCAGTTCGCCCCCACCGCCGCGCCAGCCGCGCGCGAGGGACGGTCCGCCGAACGACGCATTCCACTCGCCCTCTTGGGCACCGCCGAGGCGACAGCGCTCGAGGAGGTTTCGACCTTCGCGTTTGCCATAGACACGTACCAGTCCCGCGCCGTGCGGACTGCCGTGGTGCACGTTCACCGCGGGTCGCGCGCCGCGGATCCACGCGACGGCCCGACCGTCCTCGAGACGACCGAGGTTCGCGTCGGGGAACCAACGCAGGGACACGTCGATCGAATCGGGCCCGGGCTCATACGGTGTCGGAGCGCGCGCTGCACTCTCGAGATCCGCGAGCGCGCGCGCGATCCACAGCGCATGACCGGCCCAGAACACGGGGCATTGGTAGCTCGGAACGCGACCCGCTGCCGGGAGATGACTCCGCGGTCGCCCATCGGCCTCGAGGTGCGCCGCGAAAGCACGGAACGCACGCAATGCGGCGAGGCCCAAGGCCGGATCGCCGTACATCGTGCGACCGCGCGCGAACGCGAACACGTCGAACGGATTCGACGCGACCTCGTACTCGGCGCCCCAATACCAGGGCTTCGCCTCGACGAGCCCGCACTTCACGCCGTCGGGACCTTGGAGGACGCGCGCGAACTCGAGCGCGCGCCGGATCGGAACGGCGAACAGCGCGTCACGCGGATCGCGGCCGAGCTTCTCCAGCGCGTACAGCGTGAACGCCGGGATCCGCGACTGGTAGAAGCTCGAAACGTCCGCGGATCCGGCGTGTTCCGCGCCCCACTCGCGCGGGTGGTACGGGAAGCTCCCGTCGCCGTGCTGGATGCCCTCCAACGCGCCGACGGCTTCGATCGCCGCCTTCTCGAAGTCCGTGTCGGGATCGAGCGACGATGCCGCCGCGAGACCGGTGAGGCCCCACGCGCGTTGCGCGGGGATCCCCTTGTCGAGTACGGCGTAGCGCAAGTAGGTCCGCGCGTGCAGGCGGCTCGCTTCACGAAAACGAGCGCTTTCCGACGGGCGTAAGCGGCTTCCGAGGCCAACGACCACGTGCGCCAACGCGTCGCTCGCCGCTCCTCCGTCGATGACGGCGTTCGAGCAGTTGAACGGATCGTGACGCCCGGGACGGAAAGTGAAACACGGGCTCGTCCCTTCGCGCACGAGGTTGTCGCACGCGCGCCGCGCGACCCCGAGCGCGAGGTCGACCAGGAACCGCTCGTCGCGCGCCGGATCCCGCCTCAGGAGTTCGCACGCGATCACCGCCGCGCCGACGTTCTTGCCCGTGTGCTCCACGCCGTGATCCGGACAGATCATGCGGCCGTCGGCGTCGCGCAACGACGCCATCCAACGCACGATGCGTCGCAATGGTTCGAGGAATTCCTCGCGGATCGGGAGCGATGTGCTCATCGGGAACGAGCAGGATCGGCTCTCGCGCGGTCCGACTCAAACTCCGATCGAGATCAAGCGCGCAGGAATCCGGTGAAGTGTTCCCACACCGGGAGCAGCGGCTCCTCCGGCCAACCTTCGGCACGCCGGTAACACTCGACGACGTAGAGTTCGACGACCGTGAGCGCCACGCAGGCCTTGACCCACCAAGCAGCCACTTCGCCGTGGTGCTTGCGGTAGAACGCGAGGCGATTGCGCTGGTACTCGGTCTCGTGATCCGGAGCCGGGGCACCTGCGGATCCGCCCGCGTAGACCACGCGCGCGGCCTCCAGGTAGGCGATGCGCCACCCGGCTTCCGCGAGTCGAGCACACAGGTCCGCTTCGTGGAACTCGGCGCCCATCGTCTCGTCGAATGCGCTCTCCTTGCGCAACGCCTTGCGCCGCATGAGGAGGCACGCGCCCGACGGACACTCGACGTCACCGTCCTGGTCGTAGTCGAAGTCGCGAGCCAAATAGCGGTTCACCTCCCGGTTCGAGGGCCAGGCACGCTCGAGCGGCGTTCCGTGCAGGATCGGCGTCCACAAGTTCGGGAGCCGCTTGTGCATCGGGAACGTCGCTCCATCGAGATCGACGAGCCGCGGCGCGACCGCGCCGTACCGCAGGTTCGTCTCGAGGAAGGCGATCATTTGCTTGATCGCGTTCCCGGTGACGATCGCGTCCGCGTGCAGGAACAGGACGTAGGCACCGCGCGCCGCGCGCAGCCCGAGGTTCATCGTCGCGGCGAGACCTGTGCGCTGCGTGTTCTTCAGCAGACGCACGTGTTGGAAGTCGTCAGCGACCATCCGTGCCGAACCGTCGCGGCTGGCGTCGTCGACGACCAGCACCTCGGACGACATCGGCAGACACACCTTGAGGCTCTCGAGGCACGCCCGCAGATGACTCTTCGTGTTGCACGAGCGCACGACGACGGAGATCGTGCTCACGACGACACCTCCATCAGGGCGACGAGACGGTCGGCCAGTCGTTCGACTTCGTGATCGCGCGCGACGATCGCCCGCAAGTCGGTGCCGAGACGCGTTCGTTCGTCGCGCGGCATGTCGAGCAGGCCCTCGATCCGCGAAGCCAACTCGCGCGCATCACCTTTCGTGAATGCGAGAGCGGCGGCCCGGTGCCCCAAGTCCGTGACGAGCGGCGGAACCGCCTCGTTGCAGGACACGACCGGTCGGCGGCTCGCCATCGCCTCGAGCACGACTTTGTCGATGCTCCCCGTGAAGCTGGCATTCACGACGACGCTTGCGCGGTCGTACCAGCCACCGATGTCGCGGTAAGGAACTTCGCCCGCGAGCGTCACGCACTGTTCGATCCCGGAACGCGCGAGGGCTTCCCGCACGCGCTCCCCATATGCATTGTCTGCCACCGTGAGACCTCCTCCTACGAGGTCGAGGCGGAGATCCCGACCGCTCGCGTGGAGGAGCCTGACCGCCTCGATGACGGTCAATGGGTCCTTCGCTGGCGTGAGCCGTCCCACCGCGAGAATGCGCGGTGGATCGACTGGGTCCTCGTCCCGACGTCCGAAGTGATGCAGGTCGATGCCGTGACCCGTCACCACACGACGAGGTGTATCGAGTCGCAAGGACTCGTGGCTTGCGGTGAAGACCTTCGCTACGACGTTCGAAGCGCGTACGAGTCGCGCGTCGACCGTCGCGTGCGTGTACCACAAGTAAAGTCGAGCTCCGTGACGCCGCGCAGGGCCGTCCGCGAGCAGCGCGTAGCGCGGGACCATGTGGGCGAGGACGACGTCGAAGCCATCTTTTCCCAGAGCTTCGTTCAGGACGGAGCGGTAGCGAAACCACCGCCGGATGCGGCCTTTCCGCCCGATTTCACGCCAATCGACGTTGTGCGGGAGGCCGGTCGTGTTCCCGACCTCGAGCGCGACGACGCGCACGTGCTCGACGCGGGTCGCGAACGCCTCGACCCAACGCGACACGAATCCGAGCACGGCGTCGTCGGCGTCGAGCACCTGCGTGAGGAAGAGCAGCTTCACGAGGCGCTTCTCGCGGCGACGGCCTTCAATCCGTCGGCGTATCCCCGAATCGTGCGCACGCGCTCGCAGTGTTGGACGGAGAGTCGACCGGCTTCACCGAGGCGCACGCGCGCGTTCTCGTCGCGCAACGTCTCCTCGATCGCGGCGCTGAGCGACTCCACGTCGAAGCCGGCGAAACGCCCGTTCAGGCCGTCGGAGAGGAGCTCCCCCATGACGCCGACGCGCGTCGAGACGACGGGCGTGCCGCAGGCCATGGCCTCCACGGTGAAGCGCGGACCACCTTCACACGTGGAGGCACACACGACGACGCGACTCGTGCGGTAGATCGCGGCGAGATCCGCGGCGGACTCGACCCAATCGACGAAACGTGCGTCGATTCCCGCTTTCGCGGCACGCGCCCGTACAGCTGCTTGCAGTGGACCCTTGCCGACGAAGAGAACCGACAGTTTCGTCCCAGCGCGTCCGAGAAGCGCGATCGCGTCCACGATCCGATCGAGGCCCTTGTTCGCGACCATGCGGCCCACGAAGCACACGTCGACTTCGTGCTTCGGCGCGGGCTCGACCGGACGAAACGTGTCGAAGTCGATGTACAGCGACGGCAGGACGAGGATCTTCTCTCTCGGGACGCCCCACCGAACGAGGAGTTCCGGCATCTCGACGTGGTTCACGACGCGAAATGCAGCAGCTCGGGTGCGGGCCCAGCGCACGTACGTGCGCGCCACGCGTTGGTCGAAACGCTCGCGCCAATCCGCAGCGACCGGATGACCGGGCACGTGGTGGATCTCCGAGACGTACGGCACGCCCGTCCGAGACGTACGGCACGCCCGTCGCGGCGGAGAGACGGGCACTGCCGATCCCGTTGTAGAACCAGCCGTAATCGTGACTCGTGACGAGCGCGTGCTCGTGCTCGGCGATGAGCCGCGCACCTTCCTCGGCGATCCACGCGGCCATCCGGGAACGTCCGACGGGCGCGGCATGCAGGTGTACATGGCCCTCGACGACGGCCACCGTCGCCGGCTTCGGAGGTCGCGGGCACAGCACGTCGATCCGCTCGAAATGCCGCGCGAATTCGTGGAGGAGCGTCGCGAACGGGCCGCGCTCGCCGATCGCGACCTGGCGATCGCCCGACACCATCAGGAGGCGCACGTGCGTTCCTCCACGACCCGCGTGTACACGTCCTCGAGTCGCTGCGCGAGGCTCGCGGCCGAGTTGCGTTTCTCCACGCGCAGCCGAGCGCGGACGTCGAGCCCTTGCAGGAGCGCCGGGTTCTCGAGGAATTGCGAGAGGCCGAACGCGAGCTCGTCCACGCTCGATCCGATCCACCCGGTGCGCTCGTGCACGACGATTTCCGCACAACCTCCGACGTTCATCGCGATCGCGGGTTTTCCGGCCGCGGCAGCTTCGACGAGAGCCACGGGCGCACCCTCGGAACGCGACGTCAAGAGCACTGCGTCGAGGTCCGCCATGACGGCCGGCATGTCGTGAAGCACGCCGACCAAGTGCACGCGCGCGCGCAAGCCTGGTTCGAGAGCTCCGATGCGTCGCTCCAAGGAACCGCGCAGCAGGCCGTCGCCGACGAACACGAGCTCGAGCCGCGGATGACGCGCCGCGAGTACGCTCACGACGTCGATCGCCAACTCGGGCTGCTTGACGTCGGCCAAGCGCCCGACGACGCCGACGAGAAAAGTGTCCGCGCGCGCTTCGACCAGAGAGCGCAGCGCGCCGTTTCGGCCGGAGATCGCGAGGAACGGCTCGAGGTCGATCCCCGGGGGCACGACCACGATGCGGCGTTCGTCGGCCACGATCCCGAGGCGCACGAGGTCGTCCGCCGTGGCGTGCGAGACGGCGAGCACGCGATCCGTGTCGCGCGCGAGGTGGGCCTCGATCGCGCGTAGCCCCTTCGAGATCGGCTCGGGGAAATAGCCTTCGAGCACATGCCCATGGAACGTGTGCACGCGCGCAGCACGCGGCACCGCGGAGATCGCCGCGCGACGCCCCAGAGCACCCGCCTTGCTCGCGTGGGTGTGCACGACGTCGGGATCGAACGCGCGGAGGCGCGTCTTCAACGCGGAGAGTGCGAGCACGTCCCCCACGCCCGTGATGCCGCGTCCGAGGCCGGGAACGCGTTCGACGTGCAATCCGCGCGACATGAACGTGTCGAAGAGATCGCCCTCGCCTGCCAGCGGCGAACCCGCGTACAAGCGCACCTCGTGCCCGCGCGCGCGGAGCACGGTGTCGGCCGCGAGTGCTTGCCGCGCGGGTCCACCCAAGTTCAGGCGCGTCAGGACGCGGGCGATGCGCATGCGAGGGACGCGAACTCGTGGCGTTCGAGGACGTCGCGGACGATTCCGTCGAGATCCATGGTGGGCAGCTCGAATCCGAGGGACGCGAGACGGTGGAGATCGGGCACGCGCCAGCGGACGTCCTCGAAAGTCGAGTGGACGGCGCGACGCGGGTCCACGTGTTCGATCGTCCCACCACCGGCCGCGCGCGTGACGGCTTCGGCCAACTCGCGCACCGTAGCACGCGCTACGCCGCCGACGTTGAGCGGCCCGCCCGGAACGTCGTCGCAGAGCAGGAGTTCGGTGAGGACTCGCGCGACTTCGTCGACGTGGCCGAAGGTGCGCACTTGAGCGCCGTCGCCGTGCACCAAGAGCGGCAGTCCCGCGCGTGCGCGCTCGACGAAGTTCGGCAGCACCATCCCTTGCGACGATTCCTGTCCCGGGCCGACGACGTTGAAAAAACGTGCGAGGACCGGCGCACGCCCGTTCGGCCACGCGCGCGCGGCGGTCAGCGCGCGCTCGCCCGCGACCTTCGCGGCGGCATACGCCCAGCGCCCCGTCGACGAGATGCCTCGCAACGGATCGTCTTCCCGGAGCGGCCGATGCGCGGGCAGGTAGACCTCGCTCGAGGACGCGAACACGATGCGCGGCAACGCAGCGTCGGGTTCGCCCTCGAGCGCTGCGAGCATCGCGGCGAGCGGCTCAGCAGTGCCGCGTCGTGCGGCTTCGGGATCGGCCAGCACACGCGCGACGCCGACGACGCCGGCGAGGAGCAGGATCGCGTCCGGTCGGCCGTTCTGGTCGAACTCGCGTCTCCAAGCAGCGCTCTCCGCGAGGTCCGCCAACCGGACCGCGGGTCCCGGCCGTCGGTCGAGCGCGAGGAAGTCGATCCCCTTCGCGTCGAGGACGCGCACGACGGCCGAACCGATCAGGCCAGAGCCCCCGGCGACGACGACGCGCCGGCGATCAGATGTCGTGCTCACGGGCGCCATGGGGTCTCCGACGAAACGGCAACCCTAGTCTTCCGACACGCCGTCGGAAAGCGCGGCACCCCTCGTCAGAGCGCGAAGAGGAGCAGGTGGTAGCCGAAGAGCAACGTGTACGCGACAGCCGCGGTCCACAGGCCGATGCGCGCCAAGTGGAAATTCTTGTGGATGCACAGGACGCACAGCGCCGTCCCGATCACCGTCGCTTTGAGTACGACGAAACCCGTCCGTCCCGTTTCCAACAACATCGCCGCGACCGGGTTGACCTCGGTTCCGCCGTTCTGGAGATGGACCAGCGTGAAGAAGCTGTCGCCCGCGTTCATCAGCGCGATCCACAGGAGCGCGAAGAGGACGCCCGAGTCGTACACGTCGACGAAACTGCCTTCGGCTTCGTCGTCACGGCGCGGCCCCTTCCGGCGTCCATTCCGGAAGCTGAAGCGCGAGAAGCGCGGGGTCTTCTGGACTCGGCGGTCGGGGCCCCGACGCTCGCCAGCGAGCGCGCTCTCGTCGCCCGGCGCGCCGTCGTTTCGAGGAAGGGACTGCATGCTCATCCGGGTCGGACTCCGATCGACACGAACGACCTCGGATCTGGAACTTCGTTCGGAGTCATTCACCGAATGACTTCTCGATAGACGGCGATCGTCTCGTCGAACATGCGTTCCAGGCCGAAGCGCGCGCGGACGCGTGCCGCACCGGCTTTCCCCAGGCGGGCGCGCAAACTGGGATCGCGCGCCAATCTCAGCATGCCCGCGGAGAGAGCTGCGTCGTCCGCAGGCGGGACGAGGAGCCCCGTCTCACCCTCGGCCACGACTTCGGGCACGGCCGACACGCGCGAGGCGAGCACGGGCATCTCCGTGGCCATCGCTTCGAGGAAGACGAGGCCGAGTCCCTCCCACAGGGAGCACATGACGAACACGTCCGACGCCGCGAGGATGCGCGGGATGTCGCGACGGATGCCGGCGAAGACGCAGGAGTTCCCAAGTAGAAGCTCACGCGCATGCGCTTCCGCACGCTGTCGCCAATCCCCGAACGGGTCGTCGCCGACGAGCAAGAGCTTCACCGACGGATCCACGGCGCGTGCGCGATCGAACGCGCGCAAGAGCACGTCGTGGGCTTTTTGAGCCGCGAAACGCGCGACGCACGTGAACACGGTGTCGGTCGGAGCGAAGCCGAACTCGGCGCGGACGCGTCGCTTCTCCTCGTCCGTGAGACGCGCGGCGGCTTCGAACGGTGCCGGATCGAGCCCGTAATACACGCGCCGGATGCGCGACTCGTCCACGCGACCGTGTTCGGCGACGAACCGCCCGACGTGATCGGAGAGCACGATCACGCGCTTCGGCACGTTGCCCAGCACGCCGTGCACGCGCGACACGAGCGGTCGCTTCAGCACTTGCTCGTCGTTGTGCTTGCTCGAGACGAGCCGCGCCGATCGGAACGCAACGATCGCAGCGACGGCGCCCAAGGCGTCGGCCTTCAAGAGGTGCGTGTGGATCAAGTCGAACCCGCGCATCCTTCGGATGAGATCGAAAGGACTCGTGCGCGAAGCCTCGATCGCCCCCGCACGCCGGAAATCGTCGGCCAGCGACCCCGCTCCCTTCAGCCACGCGACGTGCACGGCGTGGCCGCGCGCCGTTTGGCCGCGGACCTGGGACAAGAGATGCATCTCGGCGCCGCCGACGTCGAGAGTCGTGATCAGGTGCAGGATCTTCACGTGGCCTCACGGTAGACGGCCTCGAGGCCGCGGACCATCGCTTCGATCGTGTGACGCGCGACGAGTTGCTCGCGCGCGCGACGACCTTGTTCGCGAGCTTCGGCGTCACTCCGGCCGAGCTGTGTGCACAGCGCATCGGCCAGTTCGTGCACGCCGATCGCCGCAGCGATCTCGCCCGTCGCACCGCGTTGGACGAGGTCGATCGCGCCATCCACCGGCGTCGCGACGACAGGTTTCGCGGCGGCCATGGCCTCGAGGACTGCGTACGGCATCCCCTCCCACCGCGAGGGCAGCACGAGGAAGTCGGCCGCGGCGAGAAGCGCGGGCACGTCCTCGCGAAAACCCAGGAAGCGCACGCGACGCGCGAGCCCGAGCCCGGCACAAATCCGCTTGAGCCGCACCTCGTCTTCGCCGGACCCGGCGAACGCGACGGAGAGGCGCTCCAGGCCGGGTCGTGCGAGTGCCGCGAGCAGCAGGTCTTGACCTTTCGCCGCGTTGAGGAGACCGACGACGAGCGCGATGCGACCGCGCGTGTCTTCCGCGAGCTCGGAACGTGGCGCCGCTCGCGCAGCGAGCCAAGGTGCGGGGTCGATCCCGTTCGTGACGACGCGCACGCGACTCGCCTCGACGACACCGCAGGCAGCGATCGTGCGGCCTTCGGAGGGCGAGACCGCGATGACGCGCGACGTGTGCGCCGAGAGTCCGGTCTCGATCGCGCGAAAGAGCGCGCGTTGCGGTGCGCTGAACATCGCACCGAACAGGAACGCGAATGTGTGCGGCGTGTGGACGCGCCCACCACGATCCTCGAGCACGGATGCCAAGCGCCCCAACGCGCCGCCTTTGCTCGAATGCGTGTGGACGACGTCGGGTGATTCCGAGCGCACGACGCGGCGCAGCTCGGCGAGATGTCGTGCGTCCGTGAAGGGCCTGAGCCCGCGGACCATCCGCACACGGTGCACACGCACCCCGAGTCGCTCGAGCCGCACGAGGTCCACTTCGAACGACGGCTGTCGCAGGGATGAGACCGCGAGCGCCACGTCGAGACCACGCACGCGCTGCCCCGCCGCGACATCGACGAGGTGACGGCGCGTGCCGCCGATCGTGCACTCCATGACGTGCAGGACGCGCACGCAGCGGCTCAATACGCGCCCGAACCCTTGACCACGGCGAAGCCGGTCAAGGCGATGATGACGACGTCGAGGAGCAGCGATTGGTGCTCGATGTAGTAGAGGTCGTAATCGAGGTTCTGGTGGATCGCCGCCGCGCGCGCGTAGCTGATCTGCCACAAACCCGTGATCCCCGGCTTGACGCGCAAGCGCTCGCGTTCGAGCGGACCGTACTGGTCCACGATGAACTTCATCTCGGGACGCGGCCCGACGACGCTCATGTGACCCGC
>Ga0163147_10000102_pt1 | contig 116213 bp, 82 predicted proteins | sample OliLakLV19MP6G1_FD_148597 | JGI IMG/M metagenome (GOLD analysis project Ga0163147, IMG submission 148597) | Freshwater microbial mat bacterial communities from Lake Vanda, McMurdo Dry Valleys, Antarctica- Oligotrophic Lake LV.19.MP6.G1 | ecosystem: Environmental > Aquatic > Freshwater > Lake >... | reverse complement strand
GGGGGGTCAGACCTCCGGAATGTTACTAACATTTAGGGGGGTCAAAGCTCCGGAATAGGGGGGTCAGATGAAATCGGAACAGGGGGGTCAGATACTCAAGAATATACAATAAAGATAATTTTACAGAAAAAAGATAACAAAAATACATAGGAATAACAGGCCAATTAGTGTCTGTCTTTAAAGTCCGATAGCTGCGTTATGCAAAGACCCAAAATTGGTCATTTACGCGAGAAAACGTCCACTTTTGGGTATTCGCATGCCTTGCTCTCGAACTCTAAAGAGCAAACACGGACTAAATGGACGGACACTAATTAACATTACTATTAATTAACGACGCGCTTGTTACGGAACTGATATGAATAGGAATTCAGAGATGAGTCCTAAAACAGGCAGAAAGGTATTCCGGCAATCAAAAGGATCACTGCATTAAGACAAAAAAATTGCGCCTTTATTTTGCATGGCGACTTTTAAAGTCCTTATTTTTCTGTTGTTTTTACTGGTCGTATCCAGCACCAACTCCCATAAATCCTCATAAGGGATAATTTCTATTTCTGAAGTTTGGCGGGCAGATTCCAGTGGAACTGACTTCAACAACTCAGCTAATTCTTCGGTTTTCCGAATCAGGCTATTCGTTTTAAATTTTGATTTTGGTATTTGCAATAACATTTTAATAAAACAATTACTCCTGAAAGTATCTCCCTGTCGTAAATATCGGGAGCAGTACTTTTCAATAGATTCTATGCGCTCCAAGGCTGCGTCATTTTTTTTGTAGTGAATTAGCAGCAATATCTGAATAATTAGAATTGGAATATTTAACCCTCTTTTGTCTTTTGAAAAAATAGGCGTATCGTTCAGGAATTTATTCAGCTTAAACCGATACGAGTTCCCATCGCCCGCCTTGGGTTTGATTTTTTGAATTTCAATCAAATAATAAATATATGCTTCAAATATTTTCCAGTATTCGAGCACATTGGAAGGCAGGTGTTTGTACTTTGGATGAGCCTGGGTATCCAAAAAAATCCGATAAGCTTCCTGGTAATTCCGGGTGTGCATAGACAACAGGAAATACTGCTCTTGGTATTTGAACCAGTTGAACGAACCTTCTTCTAAAGAACTCAGGCATTTGAGGGCTGCGTATCGCCCTTTTTCAAATTCCTTCAATTGCGTAAAACACACCAGCAACTGGTAGTAACAGATCTGAAGCGGTATGTTTGCAACGTACACTTTGGCTTCAAAATAAGCAATGTACGTTTCACAAACTTCAATTGCGCTCCGATAATCGTGGATGCTGGTGACGTAGATCAATTGGATCATCATGGTACACAGTCTCAGTCCATAAGAATCGGAAGTTTCCAGCAAAGATTTGAGGACGTGAAAATACTCGCCTGCCTTCTCCCTGATTTCGTCCTGCGCGGCCTTGCTGTTCACGTACCGCGCTACCAGGTCGGCGTAGAATAACTCTGCTTTGGCTTCAGCCATATACAGCCGTTCGTATGTTTGGTACAACTCCCGGTACTGCTCGTATTTTTTAAGGTCTCCTTCCCGGGTCGCATAATGGAGGCAAAGCGTGTGGGCGATATCCAGCACTAAGTCCGTGAATTCATACTTCTTTGCAATTTTCAAGACCTTATGATAAAGACCAAAGCCTGCAGCCCGTGCGTCTTTGCCCAAGAGGATTTTGGCGGCCGCCCAATCCTTATAACATTCATAGTAGGCCTTCTGGCGCTCGTTGTAGGAAGGTTGCTTCAGGTCAATCAGGAATAGTGCATTGACCAATCGGGATTTAAGGCTGGCTTTGAGTTTCTGGTATGCCTGATCTCCTGCATCCGATCCGAAAAAGAATGTAGCAGCTTCATCGTCTGTCTGAAAACGATTCTGAAGGAGACCTTCATAAAAAATTTTCAATTTCTGAGGTTGTCCGTCCGCGTTGGTTTTGAAGAGGTCAACTGCTTTTAATTTGCCTTTCGTTAAAATGAACAATAGTTCCTGTAATGCTTTCATCCCTTTGCTGTTTATGCTTGATTCTGACGCTCCTAAGCCACAACGTTTCCGCGTAACCAGAGCAACCTTAATGAACAAATAGCAAACCTCACCGCATTAAAGCAGCAAAGTACAATAGTGTATTTGTCCATAGTTCCGTCAGAATGGCATACCACTTGGCAGGGCAGCCTCAGACCCCGGTCAAGGTTCTGTAAAAAACTGTGCTTGTAATGAAACTGTGTGGGTTAATCCAACATGACAAATGGCTCCTCTTGTGCGATACCCACACAGTGGAACAGTCATTGTAATCGGTAAAAGGGAATGAAATTTAGGTGTTGAGTCTGCTTATATCTTGCAAAGATAGCAGAAAGAAGGAGAAAATGCAAAAAAATGCATACAAAAAAATAAGTCGCATCGCAAGAATGCGATACGACTTATCTCAATAATCATAATCCCATGAACATAAAAAGAAACTGAAAGGCCGACCGAAGCCGGTATATCTTAAAGTTGTTACTGTCGAATTTTTGATGCTACTTTGTTTGTATAGTAAGTCAGATTATTTTCCGGACAACCTGACTTACTATTGACAAACTGAATCCCATGTACTTTTCCATTTTTTTGTGCGCCGATTCTTTTACCTGCGCTTATTTCGTTTGACATTACAAACATCCGAACTTTTATACGCCGATACAAAGACAAAAATTGGCTATTGTGAAACATAAATGTGCCGCCACGTAAGGGTTTAAAACTTTCAACCCAAACCAAATCAACAACTTAAAAAAAACACCTCATCAAATCCAATGCCGAAAAGTGAAATAAAAAGATTGAAACAGCACCATTATGAGCAAAAAAAAAGTAAAAAAAAGTCCCCGAAGTACACCTACTTCTTAAAAGAGTGGTCACCGCGGGGACTTTTTTGCTAAAACTACGCTCAGTGCGCATCACCAAGATGCCAGATGTAGAGTTTGCGTTTTGGGTAGTTGATGGAAAAAACCAGTTGTTTCAGAAAAGGAAAGCCCAACAAACCGTCAATTTCCAACCCGGTATTGGTTTGGAGATGCTGTAAATCGGTAAAAAGGAAACCCATTTGATCATCGAGCGGTAACCCGTCCAGTTCCAAACCGGAAATCAATGCCGATGGCACGGTCTGCATTTGCTGATCCATCCCGCGCACGGCTTCATCCTGCTGAAGGGTGAGCATCCCGGCAGGAAGCGCTTCGAGCCACCGCCGGTCAATCAGGTTAATCCCGGCACCGGTATCAATTCCGAATGCCAGCTTGCGCTCGCCAGCTTGGATTTTGACCACGGGAAGGTGATCCTGTAATTCAAATGAAAACTCCATTAGAGGAGATGCCGTGCGGTGTAGCACATTTCGGCGGGCGTCGTAAAGAGCCATTCGGTTTTGACGGTAGTCAAAAAGTACCTCATAATGATTAAGGGCATTGTAGCCGACCATGCCCGCTAAATCACACTGCGTGGAGGCTTCCAGGTGGCTGATGTCTAAAGCTAAAGCATCCAGATTTTGAAATGCCATTTCGGCCCACTGGAAGCGGTCTATGGTCTCGGGCGTATAGTTAATGGCGCTCGCAAAACTTCTTGCCTCCTGCTGCGCCGTTGCTTCCGGCGGCTTGTTAACGACCATCAACGGCGCACCGGTGTCCACGATAAAACTTCCGGGACGGCCATTCAATTGCGCTTTCACAATGATCATGCCCCGGTTGACCTCAAATGGAATGAGCGCTTCACCTACTACTTTATCAGCCTGCCCGGAAGCCGACCTTTTCACCGACGAAGGCAGGGGATTCAAAAAAGAGACCGTGTGCTGCCCTTTTGAAGCAAACACCCCAAGTAAGAAAAAAAAACAGGCCACCCATTTCATAAGCCTCAGATTTTCAAGTTGAACGTGAACTAACAAAAGTACAGAAGCCCGCCCGTAAAGTCAAGTTAAATTTACATTAAGTTCAATTTAAGTTTACATTTAGTTAACACATAAAAGAATTGAAGAATTTTTGCAGGAAAGGAATCCAAGCACGACCTCCCTCTCGTAAGTAGCTCTTGAAAGCGTGAAAGTAAAGATTGGCACCGCTTGCTACTTAACCATGCAAGCGGTAAGCTTTCACCTCCCAACATTCGCTTTCATCCATGAACTCCGATTTAATATTTGGTTTCAGATATTCCCTTATTTAACGTAACTAATTGGTTATGAAAAATATAGTACAATCAGTTTGTCTTTTTACTCCGCTCGTTTCTTTCTCCATAGATAATGGCGGGTTTGAAAAAATCAGATCCAAAGCCGTATCCAAAGCTGGCTTTTACAACAATTCTATTTATTTTTTCACCAAATTTTTGTCACAATCATGCTAACCTATGTCAGAACCTTACGGACGGCAGCGCTCGGAGCGTTGTTGCTCGTTGCCCTGGCAGCAAAGGCCTCCAGTCACCGTGAAGCCCCGCTGATCGCCAACGATCCTTTAGCGGACAACACGGATGTCTATGCTTTTCGCAGTCCAGACAATCCTAACACCATTACCATTATTGCCAATTACATCCCGGCAGAACTGCCTCACGGCGGTCCGAACTACAACACGTTCGGGGAAAACATCCGCTACGAGATTCACATTGACAATGATGCCACAAATCCCGGCGATGAAATCGTTTACCGCTTCACGTTCCGGCGGGTAAATGAAGACCCCACGACGTTTTTCAACATCCGCCTGGGCGCTCAAAACCTGAAGACCACCTACACGCTGGAACGCAGCATGGATGGGGGCACCACTTTTCAGGTCATTGTAGCGAATGGCTCCGTGCCTCCTCCAAACATCGGCCCGCGCTCCATTGAAAGTGGCGTAGGTCTGAACACGACTTACGAGCAATTGATTTCCAGTTCGATTTTGACGAGCACAACCGGCGAACGTGTTTTCTGCGGACCAGCTGATGATCCTTTTTATGTGGACTTAGGCGGCGTATTCGACCTCGGCAACCTGCCACGTCAGGGTGGCGCCAGCCCGCGCGATGGCCTCGGCCGCTACAACGTCCACAGCATCGCCATTCAGGTTCCTATCTCCACTTTGCTGAAAGTTGGCGCTCCACAAACCCCAACAAGCATCCTTGACCCGAACTACGTCATTGGCGTTTGGGCTTCGGCCAGCCGCCGAACCATGCGCACCTTGGGCACAAACGGCAACACGAATTCAGAATCCGGCACCTGGGTACAGGTTTCCCGCTTAGGCATGCCGCTGACCAATGAAGTGGTGATTCCAATTGGTTTCAAAGACTATTGGAATGGCCTGACGCCTTACGAAGAATTGAACGATACAGCATTGGACGGATTTTTCTACAATCCTGAATTGGCTCTTTACATGGACGATTCCCAGTTTGGCGGCGCGGTTCCTGCTTTTGCGGCCTTGCGCATCCAGCGCAATTCGTTGCAAGGGTTCGATTTCGGCAATGGCCAGGATGGACTTTACGCCCTGAAAGGCACCGCAGCAGTGGCGGGAACGGCGCTCGACGATGCCATTTTCGGCACCTTGTTGCTGCCAGGGCCGGGATTGCCGCGTTCGGTTGACTTGTGGCCTGCTTTCCATACCGGAGTGCCCAACCTCCCGCCTTACCAATTAGCAACGGGTAAAAACGGCAACCCCTTAGCGCCCGGCAAACCTTTCGTGAACAACTTCCTGCCCAATGGCGGCGATATGCTGCGCCTGAACATGGCCGTACCGGCTACCCCGCGCGACGACCCTAATTTCAGCGCCAATGGCCTGATTCAGGCAGCCGTGCTCGGACTAACCAATCCGGCGTACAATCAGTCAACAGCCATCCAGTTCATTCCGAATATGGATGGTTTTCCGAATGGTCGCCGCTTAGAAGACGACGTTACGCGCATCGAATTGCAGGCCGTAGCCGGTGTTGTACTGGCCGCTATCGGTTTGTGGTACGACGATTACACGGCAGGCAGCCCGAACCCGGTTACAAACGACCTCGTAGGCGTGCTAACCTATTCCACCGGTGTGGACGCTAACGACAAATCGTTCAAATCGGAATTCCCTTACGTTGCAACTCCCTGGAGGGGCACTGAAACGGGGCAATAATGATCAGATTTTAGATTAAAGATTTTAGACATTAGACAGCGAGTATAAAATCTGGTGTCTAATGGCCTGGGTCTTAAAAAAACATGTCATGAAAATTAACAATAAACTTTTTCTAATTCTCGCGCTGTTGGGGCTCCAGTTCCCCCTGATGGCTTCGAGCCACCGCGAGGCGCCGCTGATTGCCGACGACCCGTTGGCAGACAACGTGGATCTATACGCTTTCCGAAGCCCGACTGATCCGAACAAAATCATCATTGCAGCCACCTATGTGCCGCTGCAATTGCCACAAGGCGGTCCGAATTACTACAATTTCGGCGAAAACATCCGCTACGAAATTCACATTGACAACAATGCCGACAGACGCGGTGACGAGATCATTTACCGCATAACTTTCCGACAGATCAATGAAGACCCGTCAACGTTCTTCAACATCCGGCTTGGCAAAAGAAACCTGAAAATGGTGTATACGCTGGAAAAAAGTATCAATGGCGGCAAGACCTTCCTGAAAATTCTGGTGAATGCAGTGGTGCCCCCGAACAATATCGGCGCGCGCTCCATTGAGTCGCCGGTAGGTCTCAACAGTAATTACCCTTTGCTGTCGCAGCAAGGCATTCGCGTCACGCAAACCGGAGAGCGCGTTTTCTGCGGCCCGGTTGACGATCCTTTCTTCGTGGATCTGGGTGGTATTTTCGACCTCGGCGACGTACCCCGCCAGTCCGGCGCACCACGCGACGGTGTCGGTTGTATGAATACCAGCGCAATCGTGCTCGAAATCCCGATTCCTTACCTGCGCAAAAAGAATACGGCAGCCACCAGCATCCTCGACCCGGATTACGTCATCGGTGTTTGGGCTTCGGCCAGCCGCCGCCAAATCCGAACCCTGTCTGCGGGCAAAGAACTCCATAGCGGCGAATGGGTTCAGGTTTCCCGTTTGGGCATGCCGCTGACCAACGAAGCGGTGATTCCAATCGGTATGAAAGATTACTGGAACTCGATCACGCCTTACCAGGAATTAGAAGATACCATCCTCGATGAATTTTTCTACAACCCGGAACTGGGCCTGTATATGGACGACGACCTGTTCGGAGGCGCTGTGCCTGCAATGACGCCGCTGCGCATCCAGCGCAATTCGCTTCAGGGTTTCGACTTTGGCAACGGACAGGATGGACTTTTCCCGCTCAAAGGTTCTGCGGCTGTAGCCGGAACCGCTTTGGACGACGCGATTTTTGGTACGCTTTTGCTGCCCGCAGCAGGCAAACCGCGCTCGGTGGACTTGTGGCCGATCTTCCACACCGGCGTTCCGAATTTCCCGCCTTACCAATTGGCGACGGGTAAAAACGGCAACCCATTGGCAGCCGGCAAGCCTTTCATTAGCAATTTCTTGCCCAACGGCGGCGATATGCTTCGCCTGAATATGGCCGTGCCGCCAACCCCGCGCAACGACCCGAATTTCAGTACATTAGGTCTTGTACAGGCTGCGGTATTGGGACTCACGAATCCGGCGTACAATCAATCCACAGCGATCCAGTTTATCCCGAATATGGACGGTTTCCCGAACGGACGTCGCCTTGAAGACGACGTGACGCGCATCGAATTACAGGCTGTGGCTGGCGTTGTGCTGGCGGCTATTGGCCTGTGGTACGACGACTACATCGCCGGCAGCGCCAACCCGGTTACGCAGGATCTCCTTGACGTACTGACCTATACGACCGGCGTGGAAGCCAATGACAAGCCTTTCCGCAGCAGCTTCCCCTTCCTGGCATTGCCCTGGAGCGGCGACGGCGAATGCGGCGGCGACGTAGCCGGCCTTGCTGACAATACACCACAAATACCGGCCATGAACCTCGGTATGGCACCTTCAGCAGTGGGCAGCAAAGCTATGGTGAGCAGCTATCCGAACCCGTTCTCCAGTTCAACGACGGTGAAATACCGGGTAGATGAGCCCGGCGACCTGCGCATCGAAATCCTTGACATGAGCGGCAAAGTATTGACCACTTTAGTCAATGAGTATAGAGAAGTGGGTATATACGAAGCCAATTGGTCGGCTTCCGGGTTGCCCGCGGGCACCTATTTTGCGAAAGCGATCAATGCCAAAGGGCATATCCTGCAGGTGCAGAAAATCGTGAAAACGAATTAGTGCCTGTCTTTAGCGTTCGATAGCTGCATTGTGCTTGGCCCCAAAATCGGTCATTTACGCGAGTAAACTCCCATTTTTGGGGCCTTCGCACGCCTTGCTCTCAAACGCTAAAGAACAGACACCGACTAAATGGACGGACACGAATTAGCGCCTGCCTTTACAGTCTTCTAAGTAATTAATAATCAGTAAATTAAGTGCTTATTTTTGCAACTATTTAGCATAACTTGTCCCGCGCAACGGGGTAGCTGTTGGAATAAGTTTGATGATACAGGAAGCGGACTGAAGCCCGCGAAACGAAGCAGCACAAACCCTACGCCTCGTCAGCACTTCGTTTCGCGGGCTTTAGTCCGCCTAATCCATAGCCACACTTATTTCCGCTGACAAGTGGTAAATAGCTACGTTTTTTTGGAATTAAAAACAGTATTTAATTCACTGATTATCAATTTATTATTGGCTGTATCGAAAAATAATCATCAAATTTTAAAATTTTCAAATTAACCTCCCTTTTCTTCACAATCCGATAAATAAAACACGTCATGCGTAACTTATCCTTCCTCCTTATCATCACCCTAATCGCAGGGGTTTTCAACGCTTGCCAACCATCTGAAAGTGACATGGCGGCAAGATTGGGCTTGCCCGATATTCCCAAACTGCTGGATCGTCACCCTTCTATTCAGCAGGGCAAAGAATGGGAAACCGTACAGAGCCTTTACGGCCAATACCGACAGGAACTGACTCAAAAACCTGACGCTTTAGAGCCCAAACTGAACTTAGCCCAATTGTTTGTCAACGAAGCGCGCATCACCGGAGAGCACGGGCACTACTATCCCGGAGCACTAAAGATGCTCGACGATGTGCTGGCAAAAAAACCAGAAGACAAAGATTTGTTGTTTAGAACTTTAGCCATTAAAGCAGGCGTTCAGTTGTCGCAACACGAGTTTTCAAATGCGCTCGTTACGGCCAAAGAAGCCATTGCGCTCAACCCTTACAATGCGCAAATTTACGGCGCTTTGGTGGATGCACACGTAGAATTGGGGCAATACGAAGAAGCCGTTGCCATGGCAGATAAAATGGTCTCTATGCGCCCCGACCTCCGTTCCTATTCTCGGGTTTCTTACCTGCGCGAAATTCATGGAGACCCCAAAGGTGCCATTGAAGCGATGGAAATGGCCGTATCCGCAGGCTACCCGGGTCAGGAACAAACCTGCTGGGCGCGCATGACGCTGGGCGAATTGTACGAACACTACGGCGACTCCAAAATGGCGGAAATGCAGTACCGCATCATCCTGGAAGAGCGCCCGGAATACCCGTTTGCCATTGCCGCGCTGGGCAAACTCGAAATTAAAGAAGGCAACGACGCTGAAGGTGAAAAACTGCTGAAACAAGCGTGCAGCATCATCCCGGAAGTTGGTTTCTATACCGAATTGGCCAGCTTGTATAAAAGACGTGGCGACATGGCGGCTTTTGAAGCAACCCAAAAAATGGTGCTGGAAATGTTTGCCGACGACGTGACGCACGGCCACAACATGAACCTGGAATACGCCAAATTCTACCGCGATGAAGCCGGCGATTACAACCAGGCTCTCGCTTACGCGAAAAAAGAATACAACCTCCGCCCCGGCAATATTGACGTGAATCGGGTGCTGGCCTCGATTTATTACAAAATGAACGACACCGCTAAAGCCATGGAACACTATAAAAAAGCGGCTCGCACCAAAGGGATGCATCCTGAGTTGCTGGAACTGAAGCAGGAGTTGGCAACGCTTTAGGGTCTATTTTCAGTAATTATTTCATATGAGTGTGTGACAAAATCGGGGCGGACAGCCGAACGCTTTTCGGCTGTCTGCCCCGATTTTGTCACACACTCATTTCATATAAAAACGAATCTGAAACATGAGACATCCCGAATTTCCGGGATGTCTCATGGCATTTTTTGATGCCATTGCAGGTGCAGCGCGCCCCGATTGGTGGTTGCCCGGTAAAACATCATACAGGCAATTGCGCCAACAAGCAATTGCCTGCTTTTCCTTTTTGTAAAAAAATAGACTATGAAAACTTTTATCCCCGTATTTGCCCTCCTCATATTTACCCTGCCCATAGCTGCCCAGCGCGCGGCAGCCTCTTTTTTTTACTCCTGTACCACCATACTCCGCGTTGCTCTGAACTCACCGGCCTCAAGGGTGTAAAAATACACACCTGGAGGCAGTTCCTTCGCATCCAGGCTGACCTGCTGCCGACCCGCGCCATAACTGTTTCGGAATGTCTTTACCACGCGCCCCCGGACATCGCTTATGGTGAGGGTGACTTCTTCGTACGCCTGCGGCAGCCAAAATCCGATGGTTGTGTTTTGAGCAAACGGGTTGGGTGAATTTTGTTCCAATATGGCCTTAGCCTTACTCAACACCCCGCTGCTAAATCGGATACCGGCATCCCACACGCCACCCGAAGCAGGATACGCCTCTGCAATCGTACCTTGCGAGCCAATGCCCAATACGGTGCTCAACAAGCACTTTGCTTTGGCGCGCAAATGTAGGGTAAATAGCTTTTCTTCCGATAAAACACCGGCATCGGCAGCATGCCAACTGGTTGTAATCTGCCCCTGATCCGCGTACTTCATGCCAAAGTGTTCTGCTTTTGCTACCCCGTATTCGAGGGCCGTCAATTCTACTAAATCGGGGTCAAAGGTAAGCGTACCTTGGTATCCATGTATTGTCGGAAAGTCGGAAGCTTTGAAAACAACCGCGTAGTCGGCACCTGCTTCCATTTGCGCGTCTTCCACTTCAAAGGCATAAACACCCTCGGTATCGCGCGATTCGAGGTTGGTAAAGCTCGTTGCAGCACTCAAGTTGATGTCGCCGATCTTAACCGCGATGAAGCTGGCGTTGCCGATCTCACCCGGAAGGTCGTTTACGTTGTACACTTCGGGAAATGCCTCAAACCAGGGGTTGGTTGGTACCGGGAAGACATAATCTGCCCGCACAAAACGCCAACTCGTATTGTTGGTAAAAGAAAGGTCCAGAGCCAGGATCAAGCGCCGCAGGCGAATCAGGTCTAACGTCGTGATTTTCTTATCGTTGTTTACATCCGCGGCAATCATCTTGTACGGGCTATCCAGCAATTGTACATTCAAAATATGCCGGGTAATGACAATCAAGTCAAAGGTGGAGACCCCATTGAGCGGCAAAGTATCCAATTCAGGTGCTACCGTGAAGTCGGCCTGAGGGCCGGTTGGCAGGTTGTTGAATGCATAAGTACCTGCTGCCTGCGTTGCTGTATTGCCACTCATTGACCCGCTCAGGTTCACTGCTACGCCAGCTACCATTTCGTTTTCTTCGGTGGTGATGATCCCGGCAATCCGGCCCACTCCTGTATTGCAGAGGTCGAACATGTTGTCTTGAAGCAGGATATACGTCTGACACCAGTCAACATTAGCTCCACCTACTGCACCATCAGGCTGAACAGCATAAGGATTGAAGGCGCTGTCCCAGGCGTAAATGCGCACGACGACCGTCCCGAGGTCTTCGCAAGTCAGCACCAGGGCTTGTTGATCAATAGCCGGGACATCCGTGCCTGCCAAAACGGCGGCTTCTTTGTGGATCGAATACCGGATTGGGCCAGTGCAATCCTCCAGTGTGCTGGCCAAAAAGTCGCTGGCCAAAACCGTTATGGCCCCACTGTCAAAATCGCCATCGCCGTCAGCATCTGTGTTGGGCGGTGTGAGCATTAACTCAGCAGCCAGGCCATTGATGCAAACCGGTGCCGGAGCTTTGCAATCCACAACTTCAAACGCGATGTCTGCTGCTGCGTGGTTGCCACAACCGTCGGCAACCTGTATGACAAAGCGGTGTTCCCCAATAGGGAAGGTGCCGCTAAGGACAAAATCCGGGTACGTACCACTTAATGCTTCATCTGTGACATTGCCCTCCAGAACGTCGTCGGCAAACTCATCTGCCCATACGGTAATCGTCAGATCTTCCGGCGTGCAGTTTTCTTCAACCCGAAACGCCAGTTCTACCGCGCCTTCGCAAGTTTCATTGTTGATGGAACAGAACGGTGCCAATTGTTCAACCTGAATGATTGGATCCGTATCGTCGTACACTTTGATTACCTGTGTGTATTCCCAGAGGCCCGTTGGGGCGATGTTGCGGATGTTGTCGTTTGGCCCCAAGTTCGGATTATTGGTATTGTTTTGATTTCCCGTAAAGGGATCTTTAGTCGCATTGATGTCTATGTTGGAATTGATCCAGTGTCCCGTTGGGTTGGTGATGCCGTCGCAGGCAGTGCCCTTGGTGAGCGCTGCGGGGCTGGCATTTAGCTCCACAGAATCGCGGTCGTAGTACGTCAAACCATTTGGCCGCACCAGCACCCATACGGCTTCGTCGCCAGGAACGCCATTGCAATCTTCGTCCCGGCCCACTACTACTGCCAGCGAGGTACCATCGTATTCGCACCAGTTCAGTACCCGGTATTTTCGGAATATCTTGTAGCATTCGTCGCCCGAAGCCTCAAAAAATTCATCGGTTACCACCACCGACATCAGGTCACAACCCGGTGTGTAATAAGCCAGGGTGTCCGGATTAGGCGTGCCGCAATGGGACTCCGTATCTTTTGGAAACTTGAGTTCGTAATGGTGTACTTCGTTGATGGTAACGAGTTGCTGGCAAGTATTGGTTGAAATATTTCCCTGTGCATCAACGGCCTGGAAGCTGCGCAGCAGGGTGCCGAACCCACAATCGTGGAGGTTGACGATTGGTGCCAGTTCTCTTGTCGTTGTACCGAAACAATTGTCGGCTCCTGTCGCATTGCCGAAAAGGCCCTGCAACTGAATGGTATCCGCAGGGTTAAAGTCATACGGAAGTTCATCACAGTCCAGCGCAGTTGGGTGAGGTGCCGTACAGAAAGGCCGTATTTTGTCTTCCACCAATACTTCCAGCCAGCAAATATTGCTATTGCCACTGTAATCGGTCACCCGAAGCTCTATGGTGACGAGTTTGCCTGCATCACAGCAATTAAAATCTACAAACTGCCCCCAATCTGAATAACTTTCAGCTACCGGCTCACAAGCAGCATCACGGGTTATGCGGCGGCGTACTTCGATGATCGAAATACCGCAATTGTCACTACTGCCCTCGTCAATGTCTGCTGCATAAACGCGCGCAAGCCCTTGACCGCCAATGCTGATGTTCAGGTCTTCATTACAAATAGCAATCGGCTCAATCTGGTCTTCTACGGTCACCGTGAACGTACACTGCGATTTTCGTCCGCAAGCGTCTTTAGCGCGGTAGGTTATGTAGTGAATGCCTTCCTCCAGGTTGCTCAACACATACAGGCCATTCACAAAAATCAAAGACCCCGATCCAACACTGATGGTGTAAGTCGCCGACGAACAGCCATCGCTGAGTTGGGGTACAGGCAATACCAGTGCCCCCCGACAAGCGAAAGGCCCCGAACTAATGACTCGATTTCCAGGGCAGGTCAATACGGGTGCCTGCTCATCCAATACTTGTATGGATTGAACATGAACCCTTGGATTCACACCAGGCACTACCGGCTCGCAAGGATTGAGTACTTTCCAGGTTCGCAGAATTTGATAACTCCCATCACAAATGGTAAACACCTCATCGGTGTAGAGGAAAGAAGCCTCACAATAATTACCCCCTGCAAATGGGTTGGTGCCATCCAGCAGTATTGGATAGCCTGTACTATCCGGGTGGGTCAGGTGAGGGTTGGCTGCTACATCGGCACAATGGAGTGCGGTTGCCCCAAATTCATCAAAATTCATTGGAAACACAAGGTCGTCTAAGTTAAACGAAGCAATCCGAATGACCTGTTCGCAGGTAGATGCATTTCCAAAAACATCGGCCACCGTCCAGTTGCGGGTAATAATCAATGGAAAATCGTCGCAATTGTCGTACTCCTCTATCTGGTCTTCGTATGAGATAATGGGCTCATCCGGGATACAGGACGTTACGATCGGTAAGCCGGTTGTACTGGTAGAAATATCCGCAAAACAACTGATGGTGGTGTCTGCCGGACAAATGAACTCCGGATCTTCCTTTTGTTCCACGAGTACTGTTCCCCAACAGCACTCCCCGGTTTGGGGATTACAAATCATTACAATAATTTCAAGACTCGCCAATTCCAGGGTAGCAAAAGGGCTGCTATCTAATGCAGGCAGCCCGTGAGCCAGGTGCAAGGTAACTACGTAATTGCCATAACACCGGTGGTTGGTTCCTGTGAGCACCATTTCTGGCGTAATTTCTACGGTGCAATCCGGGCCTAATACAACATTGATCTGGCCTACGCATGATAGTTGAGTCCCCGTGGGCATGTGTTCCGTCACGGTTACCGTAAAGGTGCAGGTTCTCGTATTGTTGGCAGCATCGGTTGCTGTCATGGTCACCGCCGTTGTTCCGATCGGATAAGGCCCCGCCGGCGCATAGGTGATGCTGGTTATCCCGCAATTGTCCGTTGCGGTTTGTGGGATGAGAGCCGGTGTGGCTTCGCAAGCGCCAGGTCCTAATTGAATGGTCAGGTTTGCCGGGCAGGCAATAATGGGCGGTTCTTCATCGCGGACGGTTACGACAAAGCTGCATTCCGTTTGATTGCCTGCGGCGTCGGTCAGGAGGTAGGTTACGGTGGTAACGCCCACCGGGAACTGGTAGGTATGGAGTTTACCCCATCTGTTGGAGGCTACCGACTGGTTCACCAACAAGGTTCCATTAGCGCGGGTTAGCTGCATTTGCATGGTGCCGCCATCGCAGTTATCAAACAATACCGGATGGCGCCAGGTATAACCCGCAGTGCATTGCCCCGGACTATTGGCCAGGACTACGTCGTTTTGCAGGAAAGGCAAGCGTCTTTGTACGTTGAGTCGCCAGCGAATCAAAGCCGCCAGATTGGCCGATAAGGTGCCGCTATGCCCGATGCGCAACTTCCAAACACCGGCAATAGGCTCGCCATTCAGCACTTCTAAGGAGTTGATGGGGGCATAAATCCCACCGATATTGAGGGCATGGCAAAACAGGGCTACCTGGTTGATCGTATCGCTATCGAACGTCAATCGCCAGCCGTCATTGAATCCGCAAATGCCAGACGCCAGGTCTACCTCAATCCCTGACGGGCTAATGAGGGTAAAGCTCAAGTCGCCCACGGCATCCGATTGGCCTTCGGTATAGATGTTGAGGTCAGCTATTCGGCCAGAACCGCTGAGTACGAGACTGGATTCAAAGCAATCGCCTGGAAAAATTTGCCCTCCGGAAAGGGTGGTGTTGGCCGTAGCAGGACCATTGGCGCCGCATTGCGGAAACTCGTTGTCGCGCACCGTAACGGTAAAGCTACAGGTAGCCATATTGGGCAATTGCGATTGCAGCGCAGTTAACCCTCCATTAGCCGGGAAAGCAGGAAGCCCGGGGTTGAGGCTCCCGATAGAGCTTCCGGCACACACTTCTGCCAGATCGAAATCAGCTGCGCTATTGCTGTCCCAATGCGTTGTCCGAACCACGCCAGCTTGCACGTTTTGAAGGAGTCCGTTCCACTGCCCGACCTGAACAGTAGCCAGTGTACCCTGCCCTACTGGATTAAAACTACCCAATACGACAACATCCAACACTGCGCCAGAGTGGCTAATGACGTAGGCGGCTGGTTGTCCTGCTGGCAAATTTGCCCCACCCGGCACATTGAAATAATGCAATGCGGGATGGTCGGTGCCATTGCCAAAATGAAGGGTGAGCACTTCGCCCGCAGCCAAAATCTGCCCCCGGGGCACACTAAAAGTTTCACTGCCTCCATTGTGCAGTCGCTCAATGTTCAGGCAGCTTACATCCATTGCGGCCGGGCCAAAATTGGTAATTTCCAGAAAATCGCCATTGGGCAACCCACTCGTGATGAAAGCCGGCACAGGAGAAGTGCCGCCTGCAACCGCCTGGAGGTGTTGTGTTACTTCTGTAATCAACAACAACGGCTGATCCTGTACCCGGTAAGTCACCGTAGTCGTGCCCAAATCAAAGGTTGTCCCGCTGGCATTCTGAAGGCCACTATGCCATTCCTGGCCTTGCGGATTGGTCAACCGATAAATAACCGAACTGTTATCCGGGCAATTATCCGTAGCAATGGCAGCGATCTGATGAACCGAAGCGCCACAAATACCGGCGGTGGCATCAACCGTTTTGTTGGCCGGGCAAGCCACCGTCGGAAAGGTTTTGTCATTAACGATGACCTTCAGCACACATACCGTACTGTTACCGGCAGCATCGGTTGCTGTAAACTCAAGGATGGTCGTCCCAACCGGGAACATATCGCCGCTATTCAGCCCGGTAAGATCGGTTTGAGTAACCTGATCCAGTTCGCAGTTGTCCGTCGCCAATGGCAAGGTAAAGTTGACAAAAGCACCACACATTCCCGGAAGGGTATTGACCACAATATTGGGCTGCGGGCAGTTTAGGAAAACGGGCGCAATCGTATCCTGAAGGGTTAGTTTTACGGTGCAACTGCTGGTATTACCCTGAACATCCACGACCGTAAGGGTCACCAGCAAGGTGTCTCCGTGGTAGGTGCCAAACAAGACGCCGGGCGAGGGCACCTGAAACACCGTATCTACCTGCCCACAGTTGTCAATGGTCAGTTCTCCAGTCAAATTGGGCACTTTCCCGACGCAGAGGTTGGGTTCGGCATACACAATTTGGTCTGGTGGGCAGATGATGGCCGGAGCTGTGTTATCTTCAAGGTTGACCTCTGCCGTACAGGTAGATGAGTTGCCTGCAGCATCGGTCACGCGCAGCCATACCGTAATGGGTGTATTGACCAAATCAGCCAAACCAAAAGTAAGCGAGCTGACATAGGTGACGTTATCGAGACTGATCTCGTAAATTAAGCCGACAGACGGGGTACAATTATCGGTCGTGCCACCGTCAATCCGAGATGGAACCAAAATGTACTCGCAATTTGCCCCAACGGGCACGGTAATATCCCGGCAGACAATAGCCGGGCGCTCTTTATCGAATACCTGAACATGGAACGTGCAGGTATCGGAATATCCCAAGGCCGGTAGGCCAGGAATGCTGGCCCGGATTTGTACCTGCGTTATCCCCACCTGGTACATGCGCCCGCTGGGTTGTCCGGGATACCATACGCCGTTTGTAAATCCTGCTACTCCGGCTCCTGAGAACCGAAATTGAATCAGGCTCGCCGATGCACCTGCACAAGTAATGGCTTCTGCTGGTGGGAAGTTTACCAAAGCACGGCACCAGCCCAGATCGTTGTCCACGCGGATCGTATCCACAACAATCGGACAAATGATGCCAATAAAACAAGGCAATACCGCAGGAGTAAGCGTATTGTTGTTGCCAGGATTGTTGTCGCCATCCGGATCCGGATCGCTGCCGTCTTGTGAATCGTCTTGCAGCAGAAAATCGTCGGGGCTAATGCCCGATGCCGTGGCCGTATTCAGATAAGGCCCTTCAAAACCACCGGGTGCAACCTTTAAACGAATGTAGATGGCTCCTTCATTGTTCACCGTGAGGAGGTCATTTCCGGTAAGCAAGGTGGTGATGGTGGTGCCGTTATAGGCTGTATTTACCGAGAATTCTTCACTTTGTACGGAAAGCAACATCCAACTGGAAGCGGCCCCAAACGTAGCCACCAGATCGTCTCTGACCTGTACGTTGCTCAAGTTGACATTGCCGTAATTTTTTACCCGAATTTCATAAGTAAGCACATAGTTTTGATCCGCATCTAACGTTGGCCCTTCGCTAACGCGTTTGGCTACTCCGATTGCCGGAATGGGCGAAAATACCACAGGCGTTGGTGCGCCATTGTTGGAAGGATTGCCATCGCCATCGGGATCCGGATCGGCTCCATTGGTAGAAATATCGGCAACACTCATTCCGCCTGGGGTATTTCCAATGGCTGTAGCAAGGTTATTGAAAGATCCCGTTCCGGTGCAGTCCTCAACCTGAATCGTCAATAAAACAGCCCCTTTCCCATCCACTGCGAGTGTATTGCCAAGTAGTCCAGCCATGCCACCTGCCAGCAATTGCAGATCGGAACTGCCGGTGTAGGCTCCATTGACCACAAAGTCGGGACTGGTCAGGCTAAGAACCGTTACTGTACAGGGGCCGGGGAAAGCGAGCATCAGGTTGTCTTCCACCTGAATGTGGGTAAGCGGAACCGTACCGTAATTCTGGACATTCAGTTCGTAGGTAACGATAGAAGAACCGTCTGCTTGTAAGGCATTGCTGACCACGCGTTTGGCTACTCCGATTCTTTCTGTGATGTTGATGCAAATGTTGGCCGTTGTTTGAACCACATTGCCACAAGCGTCTGTAGCCGTAAATGTTACGGCCAGCGTACCGCTCGTGCTGCAAAGCCCCTGAGCCGCCACGGCGCTGAAATTATTGATCCACGTGACGGTGCCACAGGCATCCGCAGCAGTAGCTCCTCCCCGATTGGCTAACCAGTCCATGACCTGGGGTGGAATGACGCCATTGGCGCAGCCGCCGATACAAGGCAAATCGGCAGCAGGAGTAGTGATGACCGGAGGCGTAGTGTCTTCTAAGTAAGCAATGGTTTGTACACAAGTGTTTGCGTTACCCGACTGGTCTGTTATTTCATAAGTGCGCAGGATGGTACGCACTCCGTCGGCGCTACAAATGTCCAACCCATTGTTGAAATCTGAATAATGAATCACCAGGTTCGGATTGCTCGTACAGTTGTCGCTCAGGCTTCCTCCTGCAGTTTCGAAAGCAGCAGCCGTGGTAAACGGCGCTGGTATCGGATCTCCGCAAACGAGGTTGGTGATGTTGGGCGGACACATAATCACAGGCGGGGTCACATCGTGCACCGTTACCGTTGCAACACAGCTGTTGGTATTTCCAGCAGCGTCGGTGACGCTCAGGGTTACAAAATTCGCCCCCAGGTCTGAACAATCAAAAGTCGTCTGACTGGCAAGCAGGGTCAAATTTCCGGCAGGGGTGCAGTTATCGGTTGACCCGCCGTTGATGTTTGCAGCCGTAATCGTTGCGGTGCCCGCAGCATTCAGGTTGACGGTAAAATCACTGCAAATTGCTTTAGGCATTTGTACATCCCGCACCGTAATGGTGAACGTGCAGACATCCGAATTTCCGGCAGCATCTACCGCACGGAAAGTGACGATTGAGGTACCTACGGGGAATAAACTGCCACTTGGCAAACTTGGCGCAACCAGGCTCACCACTGCGCCGCAGTTGTCGGTGACGATGGGTGTACTGAAGACCACATTTGCCCCGCACTGGTCTACCATATTGTTGACGGTGATGTTCGTTGGGCAATTGACAAAAACAGGCGGCTGGTTGTCTTCTACCACAATCGTGATGGCACAACTAACCGGGTTGCCACCGGCATCGGTTGCCGTAAAAACAACGACCGTAGTACCAATCGGAAAAACCGCGCCGGCCAGGGTATGGCTGTTGGGTGCGGGAGCATAGTCATGGCGTAGGGTTGCCGCACAGTTGTCTGCCCAAATCGGATCAAAAGCCGTTCCCGATACCTGATAGGTGCAGTTAGCGTTGGCGTCCACGGTACGGGTTGTCGGGGTGCAGGAAATGGCAGGTGCCACGTCATCTGTCAGGGTTAAAACCGTCGTACAGGTCTGGGTATTGCCTGCTGCATCGGTAAGGGTGAAAATGACGGTTTGGGTCGCGCCGTGCATTCCGCCGAAAGGCGTACCCGCTGCGGGATGCTGTACCGCAGTAGCTGCCAGCGCAGCAGCAGACGTGCAATTGTCACTGGCAACAACCTCAGGCAGCATATTGGGCACCAAGCCAATACAATCATTTGCTGCCCCCGTTGATGCGTTTATCGGGCGGTTCGGCGGGCAAGCCAAAAACTGAGGTGCCTCATTGTCAATGACGGTCACGACAAAGGAACAGCTCGATGTATTTCCCATATCGTCTTCCACTTCATACATAACGGTCGTATTTCCAATGGGGAAATTTGCCCCCGAAGCCGGCCCTTGAATCAAATCAATGGTGTACCCGGGACAATTATCTGTGCCTAATGGCAGTGCATAAGTGACCGCAGCGGTACATTCTCCAGGATCGGTGCTAACCGTCGTATTCACAGGGCATATAATCACAGGCAGTATCGGATCTTCCACAGTGATGGTAAACTGGCAGGTAACGGTATTCCCGGCAGCATCCGTCACCCGCCAGAGATGGGTATAGGTGCCATTATATTCATAATAGTTTGCCCCGGCGCCAAAACCGCTCATCAGATCGGTTTGTGGATTCGGGCAGTTATCGGTGCCAACAGGTGCCGTGTAAGACAACGTAACTCCACAAGGGCCTGTCCCGATCAGGGTTGCAGGGCCTCCGGTAATGGTGCCGTCGGTGCGCACCGTGATGTTGGACGGACAAGCAATTTGCGGCGCTTCTGCATCATTGACCGTTACGGTAAATTCGCAAACCGCCAGGCCATTCCCTGCTGCATCCGTGTAGGTATAGCGCACTATGGAAACGCCAATCGGGAATACACTGCCCGAGGCAAGGCCGCTGAGCGTTCCAGTCAATAAAGTGCCATCGCAATTGTCTTCAAAGGTTGGTGCAGTGAAATTCACGCTTGCTCCGCACAGTCCATTGTCATTGTTGACCACAATATTGGCCGGACAGGTACCCGCTGTGACGGTCGGCGCTGTTTTATCTGCTACCGTGATCGAAAAAGAACAACTGCTCGTATGGCCGGCCTGATCCGTGGCTGTCCAAACAACAACCGTCGTTCCCGGCAGGAAAACAGCACCGCTGAGGGTTTGATTGGAAGGTGCAGCAGCGTAGTTGTGTGTCAGTGATACGATCCGGCAGTTGTCGCTTGCTGTGCCGTCAAGCGCTGTACCGGTTTGCGTGAAATTGCAGCCGGTATTCGCTGCTCGGTGTATGACCTGTGGCGGGCAGGTAATGGATGGATTTTGGGTATCGAGCACAACGATGGTAAAACTGCAGGTTGCGGTATTCCCGTTACCGTCATTGGCCGTATAAACGATTTGATGCGTTCCGACCGAAAATACGCTGCCAGAGGCCAGGCCCATCGTTTGTATGACGGACACATTACCGCCGCAGTTGTCAATTGCAGTGGGTGGCGTCCAGTTGACTTTGGCCGAACAGAGGTCAGGGTCATTGCCAACCATAATCATACCGTTGGGGCAATTGGTAAAAGATGGTTTGATATTGTCCTGAATGGTAATATTGAAGGTTCGCACAGCTATGCATCCTTGCAGATTAGCGGTAACCGTAATCGTATACGTGCCTTGTGCTGTAGCGGCCGTGAATGAAGGAATTTGAGGACTCAACCCCGTACTCGTACCGTCCGCCAATCCGGCCAGTGTACCCCCGGTCCAGGAAAAAATGATATTGGGATTAAAAGGCGTGGCATTCAGAACGATTGGAGGCACCAGACTGCCCGGACACACAACGCTGATATCCGGCAAGGTATTAATGATCAGGCTGCCATTTGAACCAATGACAACCGTAGTCATAGCCATACAACCGTTGGCATCGGTCACCGTTACCAGATAATTGCCTGCTGCAAGGCCATTCCGGGTAGCCCCAACAAAGTTTCCAGGCCATGTATAGGTGTAATTCGGGGTGCCCCCGGCAGCCAGAACCGTACCTGAGCCATTGGTTGCTCCTGCGCAACTGACGGGTTGTGTGGTCACCGTGCTCAGCGTAAGCAGCGTAGGCTCCGCAATATTGGTTGTTGCGGTAACCTGGCACCCCTGGTTGTCGGTAATGGTTACGCTATGGACACCAGCAGCCAGATTGGTCACAACGGGTGTTATTTGCCCACCCGACCACAAGTAAGTGTATGGGGTCGTTCCACCAGTGGCTGTAACCGTAGCGGTGCCGTTGCCCACCCCCTGGCACAAGGCGGGGGTCTGATGGGTGATATTGGCCACCAGATTGGCAGGATTGCTGATGAAGACCGCAGCGACCGTAGCGCAACCTTGGGCATCCGTCACCGTCACCTGATAAGCGCCCGCTACCAAGCCGGTTGCCTGCTGCGTGGTTTGCCCATTGCTCCAGGCATAGGTGTAACCCGGCGTTCCTCCAGAGGCCATTACAGTCGCAACACCGGTGCCGGTGCCCGAGCAAAGTGCATTGTTGACCACGCTCGCAACCGCCGCGACGGGCGTAGTGGGTTGTGTAATCGTCGTCGAGGTCGTAGCCGTACAGCCCATGACATCCGTTACGAAAACGGTATACATACCTGCGGGCAGATTGATCGGATCCTCTACATCCGCAGCTGGTGAAGACCAGTTGTAGGTATAAGGAGCACTTCCACCAGTCACCGTCATTTGGATCGCGCCGGTTGCCTCGCCGTAACAGTTAACCTGAGTAACGCCATTGACTACCGCCGACAAGCCCGTTGCGGGCTGCTGTAGGGTGACGTTGTCTAAAGACTGGCAGCCATTTCCGTCCGTGACCGTGACGCTGTAATTTCCGGCAGCCAATCCGAAAATGGCCTGCGGATCGTTGTCAGGAGTTTCCGATCCGTCGTGACTCCAATCGTAAGTATAGGGCAGAACACCTCCCAACACAGCAACAGAAACCCGGCCATCGCTACCACCAAAACAACGGACATCCACCCCTTCCGCCAGGATTTCAGGGTCATCCAAAACCACCAATTGAACCTGGTCTACATCGAAACAGCCAAAACCATTCGTTACCCTTACCCAAACATCGTCGGTCGGAGCAGTGTACACATTGCTTAATGCATTGATGCCTTGCTGAGCATGCGTAAGGCTTTGGTGGTAAGTCACCGTAAGACCCCCTACCCCTCCGGTAACCTGCACATTGGCATTAGAAAGGGTAAATACCGCCTGACTTCCGTCAAATTGGCTGGGGCAGGCTTGCAATTGCCCGGAATAAGCAACTGGACTTGGGCGTACGGTCAGGGTAACGGCTACCGTATTGATACAACCTGTTGCATTGTTGACCACCCGAGCGTATAAAACGGCTGATCCTGAAGTAATGATGGCACCTAATGCATTGACTCCGGACAAAGCTTCTGTCTGGGTAAGGTGGTAACTCAGCGTTATTCCAATGCTGTTATTGATGGTGGCATTCGCCAGAGTCAAGTTAAAAATGCCAAGTCCGCTGCCCGTCGGAGCCTGTTCACAAACCGCTAATGATGCCGGATTGGCTACAGGAAGCGGGTTGACGCGCAGGGTAAGGGTTGTAGTGCGGAAGCAGCCTGTGACCGCATTGACCACACGGGCATACAAAACCGTGTTGTTGGCCGCCGTATAAGGGCTGGCAAGCGGGGATGCCCCGTTGTTTGCATTGGCCTGAGTCGTGTGATAAGTAACGGCATGAACATCCTGAGGGTCAACTAAATTATCAGCCATTGGCAGGTTAAACGTTCCCATATTGCTGCCAAAAGCATTGGCGCATACCGTCAGGGTAGACGCGGCTACGCTTGGACGCGGATAAATCGGTACAATGACGACATCCACTCCGGGGGGACAAGTGCCCGTTGGATCATTGGTGGTAAACAATAATGTGACCTGTCCTGCCGCAATGTCAGCAGCGCTGGGGGTGTAAACAGTCGTCAGGGCCGTCGTGCTGGAAAAACTCCCGGCAGTCCCCAACCCTATACGCGACCAGGTACCGCCAGTTGCAGCTCCGCTGAGCGTGGCGGTCAGGGCAATGGTTTCGTTGTCACAAACATCCAGCGCACTGGCAGTTACCGTTACCCCGGGGCATTTGGGTAGATTGTTCGACGTTCTTGCTTCCGGCCCACAATGGCACTGAAACTGCCCGTCTGCTTTAACAAGCGGAATGGAAACCAGCACCCCGTTTTGAGGGTCGCAACCGGCAAAACTTCCCGTATGCGTCACCAAAGAACCAATGGCCAATGGCCCCGTAAGGGTTCGGATTTCAATTAGGGTGGTGACCAGTCCCTGAGCATCCAGGCAATAGTATTCTACCTCAATTGACTGCCCTGCGGCCAGTGCAGTATTTTTCACCCGAATTCTGGTGGTGTATTGTAATTGCCCAAGGTCGTTGCAGGCAATGCTGAAACTTTCGAGGTCCAATTCCATTTTTTTCAACACCACTGGAGTTTCGCCTTCTCCGGCAAGCGCCCTCACGACGGGGCAATTCATGCCAGTTGTCGGACAAAAAATATCGTTGTAAACGGCAATGATTCGACCCGTTATCTTGTCGTTAACGGTGCATGCAATGTCCTGCTGGGGTTGCAGGTCAAAATGAAAAGCAAGGGTAGCCACACCGCCGTTGGGAATCATCAGATTGGGAGGCAGCTTAAATTTTAGTACCCGGCGACCGTCTGATGCGATGGTCTCTCCAAGAAAAATCGGGCAATTGGCGCCCGGAACCGTTGTACACGTGAAACTGGAAGGCACGTAATCCATAACCGACGGCAGACTCAAAAACACGGTATCCGCTGACCCCGTAGCAGCAGGCAAGCCATCGGCAGCAACAAGGTCTGACAACTGCAAGGAGACAAAAACCCTGCGCGGATCGCAGCCTTCAATCACACCATTGGTGCCAACATTGATGCTAAAAGTGCCTTCGTACGTCGGTTCAGCACCCACAATCCGAATGCGCGGCGACAGGAACAGGGCACCACTTCCCTGGGCCTGTCCGTTGCAGGACGACTGTGCAAAAGGTTGGTAAACCACGCGGTCGCCTGAAAAGAAATCGCAGGTGGTCTTTACTGAAAAGCGCACCCGTGCCCTCCGGTCTTCTCCCCCCGGATAGGCCACCAGGTTGGCGTTAAGGGTGCCAGGCAAAGTATCGTTTAGCGCCGGATGATCGGTCAGGTCAACCTCCACAACTTGTCCGTTTATGGCAGGCGTTGCATTTTGAAAATTACCGGAGTTGTCGGGATACTCGATTTGCACATTGCCTTCCAATGCCATGCCCGCCGGTAAAATTACGCGTGCCTTGGGGTCGAGCAAATCCGCCTGTTGGGAAGAATTGACCAGAATATCATAAACAAACAGTTCACACATGTTGGCCGGCAGTGGCGACGTCGCAATAAAATTGCCTTGTATCGCCGACAAGCGCGGATAGATGTTCAGGGTTATTGTTTGGGTAGCGCAGGTGGCCAGCAGTGGATTGGCAGGATAAGCCGGGCAATCCCAGCTTTGCCGCACCACCATGCTGTTGCTGATGCATTCGTTGTACGTCACACAGATTTCAACCAATCGGGCACTATTCCCGGGCATAGAAGTCGCCAGCTTTACCCATTTACCATTTGCGTAAGTAAGCAAAGGCAGGCTGACAGGCCCCCCTGAAGTGATGTCTTTTACCGAAACGATATCCATTGGGCTGAGGTTGTCTTCCATCGCCAACCAAACAAAGCGGCTTTCGCGATCGGCGGTCGTATTTTCGACCTCTACCTGAAAACATTCTACTCGTTTAGTACCGTTGATGGCTCCTGTCAGGTTGGTCAGCCGATGAACCGGAGCACCCGCACCGATTGTACCCGATTGCGGGCCGGAAGCCGTAGCGATCTGGCAGCCGTTTGAACCATACCCAAAGCGGTTGTAATTCCAGTTGGTGACCAAATTGCCGTCATTCACAGAATTGGCGCACCCGGAGTTGATCAGGTTAAACTTCAATTGGTACCCGGTAATGCTCTGATTGATGCCCGCGAGATCGTGTAACGGCCAATTTCCCGGGTTGATCCAAGTGAGGGTCGTTCCGGAAATAGAAGGTGCAGGCAAGTTGAAAGCGCCCGTATACCAGGGATCATCAGATGAACCATAGACCATCAGCACAGGCGTTACCGAGGGGTCGTAGCTGTCTCCATTCATGATCTGAACAGAGACGTTGTTGAGGCGAAAAAGCGGACGAATTTCCAACGGGTATTCGTCTTCCAGTATCGTCAGTTCGTGGTTGATGAATCCACTCACCTGGTACGTGCCGCACCCTGAACGCGCACCCGCAACCGCCAAAGGAAATACTCGCGGATTGTGTAGGTACAATTCGGGTGCAAAAGCGTCGCAGCTAAAACGGGGTGAGCCACCGGGTGCCGGATTCCCCATTGCATTGGCCAAATTAAAGGCCGTTATCAAAGGATTCACCGGCTGAGTGGGTGAGGCGGTAAGCCCGGGGTTGTTGCGCACGCGGAACACCGGAAATGCCGTTAATATATCACCAGCTTCCATCATGCCGCCCGGCAGTGTTGCAATAAAAGCGGTAAAATTGTATAAAAATATATGCCGCCCGCCAATGACCGAAACGACAGGTGTCGGCAGCGGTATGTTGTTGAAAGTATTGCCCGTGCTGGCATCAACATAAGCGAAAGTTCCGCTGACGTAATCCAGTAAATTAGCACCCGACAGTTGGTTGTAGGCAACCTCTATGTACGCATTATCGAAGGCAACTGTACCTGCACTGCCCCCATTCATGGTATTGGTGATGGTGAATCGAAACTCGTCGCAGGGCATCCCTTTGCGCAAATTGGACAACGGAACTGAAGCCGGGTTAATGAAAGTTGACCCGGTGTGGTCAGTAAAGCCCAGCGTTGTGCGCCTGACGTCTACATTTTTGGTGGTGAACCCGCCATCGGGGCAAGGATTGCAATCCGCGCCTAAAATGGTAAAATTGCCACAAGCCCATTTCTGCACACAGCTACATCCGGCATCACAGGTATAGATGGCTTCGTAAGTAAAATTCAGCGGACTTTGCGGACAAGTATAGCTCAACTCAAGGTCGAAACAAGTCGTACCAGGAGTAAAAACACCGCTCACAGTAGCGACATTCCCCATGGTTGTCACCACCGCTGCATGGCCATTGATGGTGCCTATGCCCGTAGCTGTAACCCCATCAGGAAGAGTAAGGTTGAGCGACAAGACGTTGGAGGAGCAATTAGCGCCGCTAAAATCGCGGGCCAGGCAAATTTGTACATGAAACTGCTGGCCATCCAACACGCTGGCCGGATAAAACAACTCAGGGGACCCCGTGGCGGTACTCCCAAAATTCAGCCCTGTAATGCCCGTGGAAGAACGGCTCTGGCCACATTGATTGGTATAGGTCGAACCCGCCGTCAGGCTTGCCGTTTCATTCGGAGCAGGGCAGGCGGTAGGACAGGTATATTTCAACGTTACCCGAAACGTAATGGAAGCGCCTTGCAGCAAATCGTCAAAACTACCATCCCCGTCCACGTCCGACAGGCCGGTACCGGGGCCATCGGGATCTACCCCGGTAAATTGGCTGGCATTGATGGTAGCCGGTGTGCCATTCATACCCGGGGTGTGGGCAACGGCAGCACCATTCAGGGTGATGCCCGTTGTCATCCAGTTGCTGGTCGGCCATCCGTTGGCTCCATTCATGCCAAAGCGAAATACATTGCTGAAAGCGGTAGCCGCCGACACGACTCCCGTGCCATTGTTGGTGAATGTGATGTCAATAACCGGATTTGTACACAAATTGAACGGCGTAATGACGTTTGAGGTGACGACAACATTAGGCTCACCGGAAGCTAATAAAAACTCGCCCGGCCCTGTGGGTGTTGGAGACTGGCACAGCGCAGCTTCACACCCCCAATTGACGCTGTAAGACGAACTAAACACACACGCTTGGAGCACCACTGTGCGCATGGCAATGAAGGTTTCGGTATTGTTCAGCACGCCGCCTGATAGAGCCGCCACCGGAATCTGATACGAACGCGTATTGCCCGCCAAACCCAAAAAAGTAGCCGGAAAACCCGCCACGGTAACTTGGGTCGTCGTCATGCCGGTTTCGGTAATGCTGAATACGATATGATCCGTATCGCCCAAGCCTCCGTTCTGAATGGCAATGGGCACCGTTACCGGGATGCCGATCGCTGCGGTTTGGATGGGATGAGACAATAAATTCAGCTCGGCTTCCAGAATATCTGCGGCAAGCTCTCCCACCCTTACCTGGCTGTTGAAGGCTACCTGGATGGGAAAAATAAGCGTGCCCGCAATGGCCGTACAATTGGAGCGAACGCGGTAAGAAAACCGAATTTCGTTACCCGAACCAATGGATCCCCCGGGCTTTGTGATGGTAAAAACAGGATTGGTAGTGGCACCGTTGCTCTGCGAGATGGTCAAACCGCCCGTTTGAGCAACCAAAGCCACACTACCCGGCTGGTAAAATACCCCTGTGGGCATGGGAACCGAGACGGTGGCATTAGAGCCGTTGGCGGTGAATTGCAAAACAGCCTCCATCACTGTTTCCCCGAAACATTTATCAATGTCCGGAGCCACCGCTGCGTTGGGGTCAATGATGTTCACCTGGCCAAAAAGGGTGCAGCAATAAGTAAAACTGAAAAACATCAGGCAAAATCGGGTCATCGTGGTTCTGCAAAGTAGCATTACCGCTGAGGTAGTCCTCATAGCATTGATAGCCATAGTTCGTGTAGATTACAATTTGTGAGTAAAACTTCTGACACAGACTCTGGTGGGACGACAGGGTGCAAGTAGCGGCGATTTATCGCACGTCGCGGACAAGTGCTGCGCGAAAAGCACAAACATAAGCATCTGGAAAAATGCTGCTAAATGCCAGAATAACGGAGTCGGGCAAAGTGAATTTACCACGTGACACCAAGGCAAGCAGGCACCTTCGCAGTAGTTACCACTTACGTTCAGAGGGCCTATGCATGATGAACCACGCACAGCAACCCCAAGCCGATTTTACCTCGACTACACCGTGTCAATCAAATATGGCTCTAAAACGAGCATGGAAGCTGGAAGAAAAAAAACAACCAGATTAAGAGCGTGCCCGGGAATATCCGAAATCCCGAACAAGCTTTAAGGTTGTTGAATGGTGTAAGTTTGTTCCTAATTGTTCATAATTTTTGTAATATTTCCAGCTACAACATATTCTGATTTTCACACCAGAAATTTGATTTTATAATCAACTCATAATCAGCTTTTTTTACAAAAAAAAGCCAACCATTCATAAGGATTCAGTAGGATTCAAAGAACAAAATTAGGATAGATCGGTAGCAATTTCATCGCTGATTCTTTTTTTTCTGTTATTCTATACACCCGTATAGTTTTTGTTGAACCAGGAAGCCTGGCCATGCATCTCAGACATCACTCCCTCCTCCATGCACATTTGCCAAAAACATGCCTGCCCTGTTGCCATTTTGTATAAACTTTTGTACTTTGTATGAAGTTTTGTTGTTGAGGTTGTGTTTTGTAGCATTTCCTGTAGGTAAAGGGCGAATTTGCAGGATTAGAAAACCGAATTTAATATAAAATAAGTTGCTCCGTTTTTGGATGCGGCGGCTTACCTTTCCTTGAATAAAACACCATGGCTATGAAAAAAATCACCCTTTTTGTCTTCGCTTTTTGTAGCGTGCAATGCCTACAAGCACTGGATGTCAGCATTTCTTACGCGACCTTCAAAGACCTCGACAAGCCTTACATCGAAGTCTATATCCATGTAGCCGGTTCTTCGGCCACCTATGTGCCTTTAAGCGATACGACGGCTCAGGCGACCTTAGAGGTGCTGATCTTGTTCAAACGCGGCGAAGAGATCGTCAAATTCGACAAATACCTGCTCAATAGTCCCATTCATAAATATGCGCTCGACTTCGTGGATATGAAGCGCTACGCCATTGACAACGGCGAGTATGAACTGACCGTCAATGTGCAGGATACCCACAAGCCGGAAAACACGAAAGTTTATCAGGCCAAAGTGAGCGTTCTGTACAGTAGCGCAGGCTTAGAGCAATCTGATATTCAATTGCTTGCATCCTATAAAAAAGATGAAACCAACGACAGCCCTTTTTCGAAAAGCGGCATCCACATGGAGCCGCTCCCCTACCATTTTTATGGCAAAAACGCTTCCCTACTCTTGTTTTACAATGAGTTGTACAATTCCGACAAGGCCATTGGCGACGACTTCCAGGTGAGTTATTCCATCGAAAAAACGGTTGAAGGCCAGCCCAAAACCGTATTGATCGGCCACAAACGCATGAAACCCGCGCCAGTCGTGCCTTTGCTGATCCAAATGGACATCGGTACCCTCGAATCCGGCAATTATGCCTTAGTAGTAGAAGCCCGCGACCGCCTGAAAACGTTGTTGAGCCGCAAATCGCTCTTTTTTCAGCGCAGCAACCCTTACCTGAATCCAACGCCGGAAGCCCTCACCCAGCAAACCTTAGCCGATGAATTCGTGAGCCGCCTGAGCAAAGAAGACCTCAAATTCGGCATGCGGGCCATCATGCCGAAAATTCCGCAGCAAGACATCGAAACGGTCGGCCTGATGCTCAAAGCCGACAGTCTGAATGCCCTGCGCCTTTACCTGTTCAGCTACTGGATCAAAAAAAGCGCCACCAACCCGGAAGGCGCTTATCAAAAATACATGGCGGTTGCACATGCTGTGGATCAGCAGTTCAGATCCGGTTTCCGGCACGGCATCGAAACAGACCGCGGCTTCACTTACCTAAAATACGGGCAACCCGACGACATCGAAGGCCGCGAAGACGAACCCTCGGCGCCGCCTTACGAGATCTGGATTTATTATGATTTCCCGTTTACCAAACAAAAGAATGTCAAGTTCCTTTTTTACAACCCGTCTTTGGCACCGGGCGAATACCGGCTCCTGCACTCCACCGCTAATGGGGAACTCAACAATCCGCAATGGGAACTGGAACTCTACCGCGACGCCCCCGACCAGGTGGACGGCGATGCGTTCGACTCAACGAGTATGAAAGATAATTTCAACCGGAGTGCGAAACGGATTATGAGTGATTTTTGAAGCATCTTGTTAAAAAAGAAGGAGCCTGCATGGTTGATGCAGGCTCCTTGCCGAAAGAAAGAGAGGTTTTTTGGCATTATATTATGAATAAATTTGACCGATTCCGGTTACCCGAAAACAGGTCAAGCGGGAATTGTTAACGTGCATCCATTCGGAAAGAAAACCTGCCGGAAATGCAAATCGCTGGTTTGAAAAAGTGGTTGCTTCCCAAAATTTGCATTAGCGCAAAACAGGGCTTTGTGAAAGGTGTTTCGATGCGATTACTACCTTTACGGGAAGTATCCGACAAACAATAGAGGTGTATTTAGTTGCTGGATACAAATATACAACCCCGCCATAGTGGTGTAAAGCCTTATCTACTGGAATGTAGGTTCTGGCAATTGAACCGTCTCAAAACCGATTTGAAGTTTCCGATCACGGGCTGCATTTACCTTCCCAGCCAATCCTTAAACTCCTGGGCTTTTTCGCGGCTGATGAGTACCTCCGTTTCAGAGGTGGGTTTTAAGTCGGTCTTTAACCTCCCGTTGAGGTGGGGATAAACGGCGTCAACAGACTTGATGTAGATGATGAAACTGCGGTTGGCGCGGAAAAACGAGCGAGGATCCACCATTCCCTCCAATTCATCGAGCGTGTATTCTAAGTTAAACCGGACATTGCCTTTCGTTTTCAAAAAAGAAATACTGCTTTCGGAGTAGAAATAAGCTACGTCTGCGATATCAATGGGCAGCATGCGCTGGCCGTGCTTCACCAAAAAGCGGTCGCGGTATTCAGAGGCAAATTGACTGCGGATGTCTTTGAGCAACTGCTGAATGTCAGGTGCTGCGGGCTGTCCGAACTGCTTTTTCATCAGCGCGTACTTCTCCAGACTTTGCCGAAGGTCGTCTTTTTTGATGGGCTTCAGCAGGTAGTCAATGCTGTTGAATTTAAATGCCTGAATGGCGTATTCGTCGTAGGAAGTGGTAAAAATGACGGCACTGTTGACCATGGTTTGGTTAAAAATCTCAAAACTTTGGCCATCGCTCAGCTCAATGTCCAGAAAAATCAGGTCGGGTTCCCGGTTGGCCTGCAACCACTGCAACGTAGTTTCGATGCCATCGGTTTGGCCCACAATTTCGATTGTCTTGTCCACCTCGTAGATGGTTCTACTTAGTTTTTCAACAGCAAGTTGCTCGTCTTCAACGATTAATACGCTCATTTCTGGTCGCTCATTTTGTTTCCAATCCAATTACATGGTCATATAAGCCAGCATCCGGGTCTTCTATTAAATTCAAAATTACGCTAAAAGTTTGATCCGTTTTTTCGATGATGATGTCGGGCTGGTTAAGCAATTTGTAATTGGCGCTGATGTTGCTCAGGCCGACTTTGTTGCTCTCTACGGCAATTTTCTTTTCCTGGAGGTTATTGGCGACCGTCAACCAGCCTTCATCGTTGGTAAAAATGCGAATATACAAAGGCGACGAGCGCGAAACGACATTGTGTTTCACGGCATTTTCGATGAGCAGTTGCAAGGTAAGCGGCGGCAACAAGCGGGTGTGGTAGCATTCGCTGACGTTCAGTTCACAGTGCAGTCCTATGCCATAGCGCGTTTTCAACAGTTGCGGGTAGCTTCGTGCAAACTCCAGTTCTTCCTGCAACGAAATCAGTCGTCGGCTGTTTTTGCGCAGGAGATAGCGGTAGATGCCCGACATCTCATCCAGAAAAACCTCGGCTTCGTCCGGGTTGGAGCGGATCAGGGCAGAAAGCGAATTGAGGCTGTTGAACAAAAAATGTGGGCTGATCTGGTTCTTCAAAGCCTCGATCTGGCTGTTCATAACCTTGAATTCCAATTGTTTGGTTGTTCTTGCGTGGTCGGTTCACTGCTCAAAAAAATACTGAGCTTCGTATATCCCCGCCAAAAAAACGACACAAATAATGGCTAAGAAAAACTCTTTGATCCAATACATGAAATCAACCTGGACGCCATCGGGCAATAAAACGACATTCAGCAATCCGACGTGCCACAAGACAAAAAGCGCTGTGATGACGACATAAGTAGACATTGACCAAGCTACCCGCCGGCGGGTTTCTCCAATGCTGGGGTACCTGATGCGAAAAAAGATCAAAGCCGAGCGACAAGCGATCCAGCCCAGGGTATCGTCCACTAACACGACCAGAAAGTGCAGCCAAAATGACATAACAGCGATATCCGGCTCCCAAAACCACATCGTCTCGGCGAGGATGATGCTGAGAATGGGAATTCCGTACAGCCTTATTTTTCTGTCGTTTAGTTTTTTCACATCTACGGGAATAAGGGAAGCACGACCAACCAATCGTTAGCGTTTGTTCAGAGGAGTACGGGAATGGGTTCAATTCTAAGATACGAAGTTCCTCATTATTATTGAAGCACCCAAATACAAAAACGGGCTGGCAGGCCAGACCATCCCAGCATCGCTGTTTTTGCTACATTTGTCTGGTTTTATAAACACAAGAGCATGGCTGTACTCGGCAATATTTTTCTGACGCTGGCAACTTTCATTTACGTATTCATACTGGCCAGCGCTTATGGCGACAAACCGCCCCAATCGGGCGACGCTGCCGGGGGATACCCGATGGGGATTATCCTTTTTAAACTGGCCTTCTTAGGTTGCATGGTCATTACAGCGGTCGCAGTGGGTTGGACTGGTGGCTTCGACTGGATTTCGAGCGACAAATCGGCCAAATTTGCCCTCGCTGCCTTGGGCTTGTTGGCCATCACCTTTGTAGCGGCATGGAGCGCCTTGTTCAAATTTGAACCCATGATGCCGTGGTCAGTGCGCTACCTCACCGGAATTGCACCGGCACTTTTCCCGGCGGTACTGTTGCTCGCTGCCGCCGTTTTGCTGAACGCCCCCATCCGGGAAATTATCCCGGTGCCGGTCTACAAAATTCCGCTGATCCTTGTTTTCGGCATCAGCGTAATGACCTGCCTGGCGGGCATCGTCGAGTGGGTGATGCTGGAACAGCAGCACGCTGGCGATCAGGTAAGCACCGAGCTATCTGATCAGGAAAGGTACCGCCAGGATCACCTGTCCCAAATAGCCGCAGCCAACCCCGCAACGGTAAAAGACCTCATCAATATCCTGGTTTTTACGGATGGAAACCACGACGGGGAAGTACGAAAAAAAGCACTGGAAAAAATAAAATCCAACCCCAATTGGCAACAAGTATTGGTGGAAGCGCTCCAAAACGAAAATGCCCCGCAGGTTTTTACCTTTCTGGCGTCTAATCCTGTGGACGACAAAGCTTTATTTGCCGAACCCGTGCGCGAAGGCATTCTGCAACTCGCCGCGAACATCCGGCATTCCATCCGGCAGTGTTCACACCCTTCCCATTTTTATGCAGACCAGTTTTCCTGGGACATTGACCGCATGCTGGCCACTGTTGAAAATTTTAAGGACATGGGCGTAGATTACCTGCCCGCCATGCGGGAAGTGCGCGCCGCATTGAACCAACCGAGCGATCCACCGGGACTGAAAAGGGTGGAATTTAAAGTGGTGAGTACGCTGGATTGGTGGATTAAGCAATCTGAAAAATCGCGGTGAGGCAACTAGTCTGTCTTTATAGTCCGATAACTGCGTGGTGTTTCGCTCCAAAATCGGTCATTTACGCGAGTAACTCCCGTTTTTGGAGCGAAACACGCCTTGTTCTCGAACTCTATAGAGCAGACACGGGACTGTATGCAAGTGTCCGCGCTTAACCTTTCTCCGTCTAAATTGTTTTCCTGAAAAAAGTAGTTTATGTCTTACAATGTCCTTACACCCGAAGAAGCGCGCGTTTTGCTCAACAAAGGCACGGAGCGCCCGTTTACCGGAGAATACCACGACTTCAAAGCCGCAGGCACCTACATTTGCCGCCAGTGCAATACCCCGCTTTACCATTCGGAAGACAAGTTTGATTCCGGCTGCGGCTGGCCCAGTTTCGACGACGAAATCCCCGGAGCAGTGCGCCACGAAACGGATGCCGATGGCCGTCGAACGGAGATTTTATGCGCCAATTGCGGCGGGCACCTCGGGCATGTTTTCCTCGGCGAGCGCTTCACGAAAAAGAATACGCGGCATTGCGTGAATTCGTTATCCATGAAGTTTGTGGCAAAAGAGGGGTAGGTTGGTTGGTTGGCGCTATTACATGATACCCGCTTGCACCGAGGCTCCACTACTTTCTAACTGCTGTATTTTAAACTTTGATGCTGACAATTTTTATCGCCGGGCTGGTGCCCGCAGCTTTGATCCGTTTACGGCCACAGGCCGGAACGAGCGTGTGGTGTTGACGAGGTGGAGGTTGGTTGCCAGCGGAGCTTTTCGGCAACGAAATTTACCTAACTAAACGCTACTCATAAATATCTCTTCTAAGTCCCAGATCAATGACATCTACTAAAAGTACATCATCAAAAATATCGTAGATGATGCGGTAATCAGCCACACGAATACGGTAACCGTCTCTGCCTTTTAGTTTTTTACAGCCCTGTGGTCGTGGGTTGTCTGCAAGATTGTAAATGGCTTCCTTTATATTTGAGTAATAAGGCTCATTAATTTTTTCAAGTGCTTTAACCGCCCGTTTCTTTAAGGTTACCTGATATGCCATTACTTTGCATTGCGTTTAGCTTCAATCATTTTAAAAGCCTCATCAATAGGAATAGAAGGCTCATTTGATTTTTTGGCTTCATCATAAAGCTTTATATCTTCCAAATCTTCCAGTTCTTCCATAATGGCTTTAAAAGCCTCCATAGGGAGCACCACAGATATTTTTTTACCTGCGTTGTCGGTGATGTATTGAGGATGTATTGTAAGCATATTCAAATTATTTAGTTGCAATGCCGGCGGCTTTCTTCTTTTGCATCAAACGTGGCAAAACAAAATTCGCTCAACCGCGAACAAGCTCGTAACATCCATGCGAACAAAGAATTTAACGGAACAAAGTTAGCCAAATTGCCAATAAGTTACAATAGATGCAGGGACAGGCGTTCCCAATGGTGACCACCGCCGCTTGCACCGAGGCTCCACTACTTTCTAACTGCTGTATTTTAAACTTTGATGCTGACAATTTTTATCGCCGGGCTGGTGCCCGCAGCTTTGACCCGTTTACGGCCACAGGCCGGAACGAGCGTGTAGTGTTGACGAGGTGGAGGTTGGTTGCCAGCGGGGAAAGGAGAAAGGTTAAAGTAGGGTTTATGTGTAAAATCAAATTACGGAGCCCGCCTTTAACCTTTCTACTTTAACCTTTAACCTTATTTTCCCCTTTAACCTTGTTTCCAAAACCTACCTTCCCACCACCAATTTCTCCACCATAAACCCGCCATCCCAAATCACCCGCGCGAGGTAAACCCCGGGTTGGAAGTTTGCCGGCAAGGCTACCGACTGGTTTTCTCCGCTCACAGAAGACTCAAAAACGGGTCGGCCATCTAACGTTAACAGCTGTACCAAAGCACCCGCAGGGGCATTTTTCACCTGAAAGCTTGCATTGGCCGGGTTGGGATACAGCGCCGGACGAGGCGTTGCGGTCACTTCATTGTTGCCCACCGTGATTTCCTGGAATTCCGCAAAGAAAAAGATCGCTGCGGTAACAGCCGGTTGCACACAGCCGCCGTGATCGGCATTGGGATTGACATTGATCGCATCCACCGACAGGGCACCCAAAACCGTGGACATCACAGAATCGGCAATGATGCTGTTCCGGTACGTCACCTGGTCGTCGGCCTGGCAATAGTAAAGGCGGGTAGGCGCAACGGGAACCCACTCATAAACGTCGTTGGCGCGCAGGGCCACATTGGCAGGATGGTTCGGGTTGTTGATCACCGCCTGGAGGATGCTGTCCTGGAACATATTTTTGGTGACCGAAGCCCCAAATTCGAGTTCTAATTGGTCAATGAGCATGTCGTTGAGATCCCCGAGGTCAATTTCTTCGTCATAAAACTGCTGGATCATGGCCGCGTACGGCTGTTTGAAATATTGTTCGATGTTGTCGAAAAGGCCGTAAGCCAAGTTGTATGACAAAACCGTGTAAGGCAGGTATGCTGCAAAGAAGTAGGGTTCGTCGCTGAGGATTTTGTCGCGCATGGCCCCGGAAATGCTGTACGGCCCCGACATGTGAGCCGCCGCAGTCACTGTAAACTGGTCGGCGTGATCCTGTTCGATGGAGCGGTGCAGCGCCATGCCCGCGTGGCCGCCCTGCGAATAGCCGGAGATGAACAACTGATCGTTGATCACCACCTCGTTTTCTTCAGCAAACTGCCGGGCAGCGAATAACATGTCCACCGCTGCGGAAGCTTCGGTTTCGGCGTGCACATAGGGGTGAAAACCCCTTGCCTCGCCGAGTCCCAAAAAATCGGGCGCTGCGGTTACGTAGCCCATACCACCAAAAACAGCCGCCAGCTCCCAGCCGCCCTGCAGGTTGGAGGGCACATCTGTGCGCGAACCTACGGTGCCGTGCTGATAACACAAAAGCGGGTAGCTGCTGGGTAAGTTGCGGACGGGTACAACCAACAAACCGGAAGCGGTGTCGGGTTGTCCGTAAATATCCGGCGTTGTGTAGGTGATTTTGTACATTTTGATGCCGTTCTGGATAAAAAATCCGAACAGCGCCTGCAGCTGCGCCCGGGAGCGCGTGCCGACTAAGCCGCTACTGATCAATTCTTGCGCCGACAGGGTTTGCGCCGAAAAGGCCACGAAGGAAAGGGCTACGAAGAGGGATAAAATTTTTTTCATGCGATTGAGTTTATGCGTAATTAGTGATAACTGACAAGGTATAAAACTCCTGCCCATTTACCCAAACAAAGTTTTCCGCTTTGTCCAGGCAATTGCCAAAAGCAACAATAGGATCGGCCAGATCAGCAGGCTAAAGTCCCAACAGGGATTAAAAATGACGCTTCCTTCATCTCCGAGGTAAACCAATCCGGCCCAGTAATAAGGCGATTTCTGAAAAGCCGGTATAATCGGATCGTCTAAATAGCCCAGCTTGGCCTGCCGAAGCGAAGCGGCCTTGGAATCGCCCTGCTGAAGTTGTTTGTAGAGGCGTTGAAGCAGGTTGGCGGTTGCAGCCTCATTGATGGTCCAAAGGCTGGAAATCAAACCTTTAGCGCCTGCGTAGGTGAAAGCTCGCGACAAACTCATCACTCCCTCCCCTTTCCGGAATTGCCCCAGACCGGTTTGGCAGGCGCTTAGGACGACTAAGTCTGCCTGCAATTGCAGGGCGTAAATATCCGGCAGCAAGACCGAACGGTCAAACAACTCTACCCGGGGTAGCAACCCGCCGGTATCCACCCCTGCGTGGGTGGACAAGTGGACAATCCGGTATGCTGCGCCTTCTCGTTTCAATGCTTCAAAATCTGCTTGCCCGTCCACATAGCGCCGACTCTTGCAGGTCTCCGCTACCGGCGCTTCCGCAGTGCTTTGCAGCAAGGGAGGCAACCCTCTTTGGCTGGCTGAAAATCGCGGCGCCAACTGCAACAGGTGCTGCCCGGCTTTTGACGGTAAACTGCGCTGGCTTTCCAAAACAGCTAAGGAAAAGGCGTATTGAACGCCAAAGCGCCGCAGCAAAAAAGGCGCGCGTTCCCACGAAGATTGGGGCGAAGGTTCGTAAAACAAGGCCTCGAAAGGCAAAAAGGCCAGCCAGGAATCGGGGATAATAAGGAGGTTTCCGGATTGCAGATTCAAATCGGTTAGCAGCGGAAGCAGGCCATCCCGGTAGATTCCGTGAGCTAATTCGCGATAAGCGCCGGCTTGTTCCATCGCCGTTCTCGATTGCAGCAGCGACAAAAACTGCTGCGTTTTTACGGCAAGCGAATCGGGGGTGCGGATCCGTTGCCAGGCTACACTACCGTCCGGAGACTGGCCAAACACCTCTAAATGTTCGTCTCCTGCAAAATATTCGATGAGGATATGATTGGGCAGGGTATCGCGGAAAGCGTGGATGGACGCGCCGGAAATGCTTTCAGCCTGTCGGAGCAATCTGGCACGGTCGGGATAACGCTGTTGCAACCGGGTTTCCAGGGTGGTCAATTGCTGAATGAGGTCGTCGCGCTGTAACGTCCATTCGGGGCGTGACGGAGACCTCGGTTCTTCCAGCATCAATCGTTCAAAAGAAGCAATGCGCTGTCGCAGCATGCGCGCTCCGGAGAGCAGGGTATCGCCCGCTGCAATCAGGGCGTCGAAGCGGTTGCGTTGTACTGCCTCCAGCAGCAAAGCCGATTTGGCTTGCTCGGCATTCGCCCAGGCAGTGTACAGATAGGGCGTGTCACCCGTTGCCTCCCACAATTTCCGGGCGATGCCAATGGCTTTTTCAATCCTTAGCCGGCTTTGCGACAATAAGCTGATTTTGGAAGATTCGTATTGCAACGCATGCCGCAACAGGGATTCCACCCGGCTTGCCAGTTGGTGGCAATCGAGCGCCGTTTTCAGGTTGATCAGGTAGGGCGTTTTCTTGTAGATTGCCTGCAAGGCATCAGCTTTGCCCTCCAAAGCTTCGTAAATGGTGTTTTCTTCGTACAATTGAGCGATGGTGGGCTGAACGTGAATATCGGAAGCAGGCAGCCCCGGAATCAAGCTACACAGCGCTGCATGAAAAGCTTCGGCAGCCGCCGGGTTTTCACCGGTTTGGAGGTAAAGTTTTCCAAATTCGACCTGGATTTTGACAAGATCGCGGTGGTTTGGCGAACCATGTGCCTTGGTTCCATCTTTCAGTGCCTGCCGAAGGCATCTGCGCGCAGCCGCAATTGCGCCCCGCTGCATGCTTAACTTTGCTTTGACAAGCCAGGCACCGGACAAATAATCCGAAACCTCCTGCTGATCGAATCCTGTGTTTTTCAAAGGCTCCAATACCGCAATGGCAGCCGTCGCGAATGCTTCTGCGAGGTCAATTTGCCCGATTTCAAAATAATTTTGTGCTAAGGATTGCTGCAATAATCCCGATTTGAGCGGTGAAATATCCCGGCATTCCAGTCCTTTTTTGAAAGCGGCAATGGCATTTTCAAAATCCCGATCATTCCAGTAAGCCAGCCCCAGGTTGTTGTACAATCCGGCCAAAGCGCCATCCTGCGGGCCTTCCGCATGGTTTTTGATCGCCTTTTCACATAAAATTCGCGCTTTTTCATTGTCGCCAAGTCGGGTATAATGCCCAATCAAAGGCAGGTAGAAATAATCCAGCGCTTCGGGGTCGTACAGGGAAACGCCCTCGTACAAAGCGAGGGCAGCTTCCCCTGCTTTTATGGCCGGGAGTATTTTACCCAATTCGTATAAGTGGCGGCAACGCGCTGCCTGCACATACGCGATGGCCATGGCTTCGTCTTCGTTTCGGGGCGAGCGCCACGCCTGTTGCAGGGCCGTATCCAGCAGGGCCAACGCCTCCCGATGCGCATCACTGAGGCTATATTGCCAATTAAAGTAGGTATCCGCCCAATCTGCCAGGTTATCCGTTTGGCGGGAATACACAGCCTTTTTTTGATAATAAAAAGCCAGACTATCCAGGTTGAAATCGGCTTCAAACTGAGCAATTTTATCTTCCCACAAGCGAAACTGATCCTGCGCCGGTAAAGACAGGAAGGTCATGCAAGCAGTTAGAAAAAAGAAGCCAAGGACGCGCCGGAAGGTCATTTATTTCGGTTCGGTTTTACGTTTTTACGTTTTTTACGTTTTTTACGTTTTTTACGTTTACTAAACTTTGGAAGTTTAGTAAACGTGGTACGTGGTACGTGGTACGTGGTACGTGGTACGTGGTACGTGGTACGTGGTACGTGGTACGTGGTACGTGGTACGTGGTACGTGGTACGTGGTACCTGGTACGTGGTACGTGGTACGTGGTACATGGTGGTACCTGGTACGTGGTACCTGGTACCTGGTACGTGGTACGTGGTACCAACGCTCCAAAAATACGCCGATTTACCAAACTAAAACTTCCAATAAGCAAACGCCGATATTTGAAACGAAGGCTTTTCGCCAAAGCGCAAAATTGGTCGCACCGCCAAAGCAGGCCCTTTGCGCACCAACCCGATATGGAGGTCGGCGAAAATGGCAGCGCGCAGGGTCGTGACGCGCCGGGTGGAAGAAACATCCGCTAAAGATGTCTCTACAGGATCGAAACAATCCAATTGCGTTGATCCCAAAAACATCAAACAGCGTTGTACCGTGGTGGTTCTGCCGGTTTCCTGCGTTTCAAAGTCGCGGGTATTCAGGTTTAACAGGATTCCGGCACCGGTGCTAAAAAAGTCCGACCAGTTTTTCCGAATTTCCAGCGGAACGATGCCGAGGTTGACCAGCGAAGTTTCAATCGTAGTGCGTTTTCCCAATACCACACTGTCAATAATTTCAGTGGGTTCGCCATTTTGGCCTGCGGTGGTACGCTGATAATTCTCTTGGATCAACTCATTTTGGGTTTGCTTTCCCAGCAATCCTATCCACAATTCTGCCTGCAAAAACCGCTTGTACGGGCTAAACGGCGACACGCTGACGCCAAAAGCGAAATGATTTTGCGCTGGTGCGTCGGGGAAAAAATTCCAGCCCGCCATTAGCCCCGGCGAAAAACCGGGTTTGAAGGCCGTGGTGGCGCTGTTGGTGCGGATGGGCGGGTTTTTATCAAACACGATTTCGGCGCGGGAATCTAAACTTAGCTTGCGGATTTTTTTATCCGGCAACAAGCGGTATTTAATGAACCCCTTTGTAGAATCCCGGTCATTAATCCCCTCCTGACGCGTGCCGGGCAGGTAGATGTTCTGAAACGTAAACACCACTTTGCCATCCCGGAAAGTAGTATCCAAACAGCTCCATTCCGGCGCGCCCTGATCGGGACAAAGCAGGCATTGCGGGTAAAGGTCGAGCACCTGAAGGTTAGCAGCGCTGAGTCCGGGCGGCACATCGCAGCTGACTTCCACTTTGCTGGCCGGGCCTTCGCCGTTGTTCTGAAAATGCACTTTGTACACCAAATCTTTACCGCGAAAACCGCGAAAACCGGTGCGTCGGTGCGATACGGCAATGTAATTGGGGTCGTGAGAAGCCACAATTTCCATTTCTAAGTCGTATTGCTCCACCACACGCCGGTCGTCCGAAATCAACAGCCCGCTGATGGTAATGATGGCGTTCGTGTCGGCCAGCATGGCTTCCGTGGCTTCGAACGAAAAAAATAAATGGCGCAATTCATCGGGCATCAGGCCGTCGAAACGCCAGCTTACTGAAGCCTGGTATTTTGCTTCCAGTTCGCTCAAGGCTTCTTCCGGTTCGCGGTCGGGCAAGCTGATCGCGTACCAGTCAGAGACTTGATCGAGATTGGCCCAACCGTTGTAAAGCAGCGGCGATCCTTCCCAACTCAGGCTTTTTATGGTTTCTTTTTCGCCAAAATGCGTTCGCCCTTCTTTAAAATTGAAATGCGGATGGCGGTATTCTTTTTGATTAAAAAACAGGTGCAGCGTCCCGGACTGCGGCACCGGCGTGCGGTTGGCGTAAGCAAATATGCCCGCTAATTCTTCTCCTGCTCGCGGGTTGCGCACCACCCGAAGGCCCAGTGGTGATCGCGTATTGGGTAAAACAGCAGGCATTGTATTTCCGGCATCGGCCATTGCTCCCTGTGATTTCGCTTTCACCCTTGCTGCGTTTTTTTTGCGCGGTTTGGGTGCTTTGCCGTTGTCGTATTTTCCCGTCGCTAAGTAATAGACCTCCCGGCTGCTGGTGTCCACGTAGAGATGGCGCGGGGTTTCCTCAAAACTAAACGTGCCGTCGCCAAACTCCCAATAATGTTCGTAATAGGCCTGCGGCGCGCCGGCCATCTGAACCAACGGCGGCAAAACCGGGGCAAACAAAACGGTATCGCCAAGGTTGCGGGTCATAAAATCAGCTTGTCTTTCCGGCGTTTGCGCGGCAAGCGAAGAGCCTGCTAAAAACAGCAGCAGGAAAAAGCCGTTGGTTAAGTTTTTCATAGTCGCAAGCGATTTTGGATGAATGGAAAGCTTGTACAAGGTAAGGTTTTTTTACAAAAAGCCCCCGCTGCATCTGCAACGGAGGCCCTGTTCTGGGATTATCGACACGCTCCTTACGGCAAATCGCCGATGAGTTGTGTCAGATTAGTTTCTGAGGTTACAGAAAGTTCGCTGGCATCGAAAGTGATGATCCCGGCTTCCAAATGCATGCCGCAAGTCATGGTGTTTGAATGACTTTGCAATTGAAATACATCCATACATCCGGGGGGCTTAAAAAATCTTACGCCCTTAATTCAGAAAAAATTACCTTAATGGCAAATTCCAGACATGAGCCAACATCCCGACCAACAATACTTCGATGCTTTGTCGAACGGCGATCAGCGCCTGATCCGGGAGATTTACAGCAAGTTTTCCAAGGGCATCCTGCATTGGGTGTTGCAAAATAATGGCGAGGCAGAAGACGCGCAGGATCTCTTTCAGGATGCCCTCATGGCCATTTATGACCGCTATTGCGGCCGCAGCGACTTCCAACTGACGAGTTCTTTTGGCGCTTTACTGATGACCATCTGCCAAAGAAAATGGTTCGACCGCTTATCGAAAAAAAAACGCGAAGCAAACGTAAGGAATGCCGAATCAGCCCGATATGAGGAGGAAACGCCGGAATGGGAAGCCGCAGAAGAAGCCATCCTGCACCAACAGCGTCAGGAATGCCTGTCGCGGGTGTTCACACTGCTAAGTGATCAATGTCAGAAGTTATTGACTATGATCACCGCGGGTGAATTGTCCGTTGAAAGCATTGCTTCGACGCTTGGGCTGGCCAATGCGAACGCGGTTTACCAAAGCAAGCACCGTTGTACGGCGCGCTGGCGGCAACTTTTCCATGAACATTTTAAAGAAGGAAGCAATGGATAATACGGAACGCATAGACCGCTACCTGAACGGGGAAATGGATACGGCTGAAAAACAGCAATTTGAGCAGGAGTTAGCCGACGATGCGCAATTGGCAAAGGATTTGGCTGTACAGCGCGACATGGCGCATTTTTTACAGCATCAGACCCAAAAAAGCGCGTTGCAAAAGCAATTGCAAGGTATTGGAGGCGAATATTTCAAAATACAACAAGCGTCGGGAAAAATCATCCCCATGCCGCGAAGGCGTTTGATTGGGATTGCTTCCGCCGTCGCAGCAGCAGCCGTGATCTTGCTTTTGCTGTGGCAATTCTGGAGCGTGCCATCCCTTTTCGATGAATTTGCACAACACCCGCCATTGGCTTTGTCCGAAAAATCAGGGGGAGCAACCAATTGGGCTGAAACCGAGGTCGCTTTTCAATCCGGCGACTATGCAAAAGCCGAAACCCAACTGGTTCAATACACCGATCAATTCCCCAATGATCGCCAGGCACGGCTTTACCTTGGCATTTGCAAAATGGAATTGGACAAATCGGCGGAAGCCCGGCTCATTTTTCAGGATTTTGCCGGCGCTGAAGCTTCCCTCAAAGATTTTGCCGACTGGTATCTTGCACTCAACGAGTTGAAATCCGGCAATGATGCAGCCTGCCGTACCGCCCTGCAAACCATTGAGCCGGCTTCTTCATTTTTTGACCGCGCACAATTATTGCTAACTCGCTTGGAGTGGGGCAAGTGAGGGCGTCACTTGAAAAGACCCCCTCCCCGCGCTGCTATACACTCGATTAAATGGATAACTAACTACTTGATTTTGAACCATGCAGGACAACGAACGCATCATTGGCCGATACGACGGCGACTTACCCGGCCCTTTGTTTTTGGTTTTCAGCGGCATGCACGGCAACGAAATGGCCGGTGTGCGCGCATTAGAAATCCTGTTTGAAATGCTGGAAAAGGAACCGCTTGTGAATCCGGGGTTCGTCTTCCACGGTGTATTGATTGGGTTGCGCGGGAATCTGCGCGCCATCCGGGAAGGCAAGCGTTTTATCCGCAAAGACCTCAACCGCCAGTGGACGCCCGAAAATATCGCGCGCGTCCGCCAGCACGACCCAGAAAACTTAGAAGCCGAAGACCGGGAACTGCGGGAATTGGCAGACTTGATCGAAAAAGCCATCACGATCATCCATCCCCCCCGGATCGTTTTCCTCGACCTACACACCACGAGTGCAGAAGGCGGCATCTTCGCCATTGCAAGCTCAGATCCGGAAAGCGTCCGCATCGGCATTGCCATGCACGCCCCGGTCATCACTGGTTTGCTCCAGGGCATTTCCGGCACCTTGTTGCATTATTTCACCCCTGAACGTACCGGAATTCCGACCGTTGGAATCGGTTTTGAAGGCGGGCAACACGGCGATCCCCTTTCTGTGAACCGCTGTATTGCTGCCATCATCAACTGCATGCAATCCATAGGTTGCGTTGGATCGCACGACGTGGAAAATCACCACGACGAATTGTTGATCGCTTATTCAAAAGGGTTGCCGAGGGTCGTTGATTTAGTGGAAGTACACCGGGTGCATCCCGACGACCAGTTTGTGATGCTACCGGGGTATCACAATTTCCAGCCGGTAAAAAAAGACCAGTTGCTTGCGCACGACCAGAATGGCCCCATTTATGCGGTTGTAGATGGCTGGCTGCTTATGCCCCTCTACCAGCCCCAGGGCGAAGATGGCTTTTTTTTGGTAAGGGCTTCGGCACTCTGACCCCCCGAAATTTGTGGTTCATCTTATTTCACCGCTAAGTTTTGTGCGTGGTGATGTGTTAGAAACAGGAGACATCAGAATTTTTTGAGCCTCGTACTGTAGAGATCTAATGCCGGTACAAACGAAGCATTTGGGATGGATCAACGTGCCGTAGGTACGCAATATAGCGTCAACATTGCGTACCTACGGGCATGCTAATCCGGTTCATTCAATAGACTTGTTGCGGCATTAATGCTGCACCACAAACCTCCTACTCGTCGCCTGCGCACCGTTGCTGAAAGTCAGCAGGTAAACCCCGTCGCTCAGGGTAGAAACCGGAATGCGCAGGGTATGTTTTCCGGCAGTAAAATCATCAGTTGCCACGGTTTGAACCAACTGCCCCAGGGCATTCCGAACGCTCAGTTGCAGGGTAGTAGGTGTTGTCAGGTCGAAATTCAGCATCAATTCGTCGCGAACCGGGTTCGGGAACAGCATCAGATCGCCCAGTTCTTTAAATTCTTTGACCCCCACGATGACCTCTACTTCAAATGCAGTGAGGAGAAAATCATCAAATACATCGCCCGTCGCGACCACGACGTTATCCTGATCGCTGACGCGGAACAAGCCGTCGCCGTATTCGCAGCAAATCCCATCGCCATAATCATCTACAATCAGGAAATTATAGCAGCCTTCAGCCGGTAAATCTACCTGCACGTCAATTGTTTCGAACTGCCCGTAAGCACCGGGATCCCCTTCACTGGCAACCCGCAAACCGCCGCCATCGGGGCCTACCAGTTCATTGCCGCCTTCTGCAATTACAGTGCCGGCGTCATCGGTGATCTGCCAATAGGTTTCATAGCCATACTCATCGGTCACAATGCGCACGCTCACCGTTTGGTACTCCGTACCGGGGACGCGTACCAGCGGCACACCGTATTGATTTCCAAAAGCATAGTCATCTGCTTCGCCGTTCACTTCAGTGATGGTGAAGGTCAGGTCGGCAGCGCCGGACAAGACCAATTCATCCAGCGAAATTAATTCATAATTCGAGGAAGCAAGGTTGCCGGTCCACTCAAAGGTTTGCACGGAGCCTGCGCCCGTCACTTCAATCGTGAGGGCAGTAATTTCGTTGCTGCCTAAATTTTGAACCACCAAATTCGGCGTAAACGTCAGCACCTGACAGTATTCCCCCCTTTCTCCTTCGTACACCGCAATGCGGGCGTTGTTCACAACCGGACTTGCATTTTTCACTTCAAACGGATGTTCTGCAATAAATTCAAATTCACCGCCGGAGAACATGACCGTTCCTGCTGCATCGCGGAGCACATAACTCCCGTCGCCATACTGGCAACACATGCCATCGCCAAAACGGTCATAGGTTACAAAGCGGTAGCATCCATCGGAAGGAAGAGCCAATTCTAAGGTGTACGCCGTATTTTCAACATAGATATCCGATCCGTCCTGGCCAGTGAAAATCCCCGGGTTTCCACCAGAATAGAGTATCTGGTCGTTGGCGTCTAACAGTTCCCAATAAGATTCTTCCGGATAATCATCCGTTGTATATTCTAAGGTTACAAGGGTGTTATTGACGTCAATCGCCAGTGAAACCTGTGCAGTAACCAAGTTATTGCCCGCATCATCATCCGCAACACCATTTACAGAAGTGACGCTGATGCTGAAGTTGGTGGAAGAACTGAGGGTTATTTCTTCAAAAGTGATCGTTCCAAGTTGGTAGGTATTCAGCGAGCCTACCCAGTTTTTTTCGGTAAATGGCGCACCATCAATAGACAAAGCAAAGCTGGCAGAGGTGATTTCGTCCGCGCCCATGTTTTGAAACAAAGCAGACGGAGCGAACGTAGCTTCCTGGCAAAAAATGCCTTCGAAGCCATTGTAAGCCAGTATTGAAGCATTGTTGCTGCCATTGACGGGTTCGCAAAAACTATTGAATCCATAAATTTCAGGGACGCTCGTCACTTGGCCGATTTCATTGACAATGCGGTTCGCACAGATGTGATAAATCGTTGGAAAACTGCTGATTTCATAAGTTTCTGCAATAGAGGCATCGTCAATGATTGGGTAAAGTGTGCCGGTCACCCAATCGCCGATCGTGCCTCCAACACAGCCTGGCGCTCCAAAAAGGCAGTCGGTGTTGGTATCGGCGTCGCCCTCTATAAGAAATACGACCATTTCGTCCGTGCCTGTGGGGCCATAGGCAGCATAGAGATTTTGCAGCGTCTGGAGAGAGTGGTAGTTCCAACTCTCGTCATCCTGGGTGGAGACAATCTCGATAATGGCGGTTTTGCCTTGATCCAGTGCATCGTAAAGGGTCCAGGTTTCGCCGAGGATATCGGTTCCGGTAAAGTTGGGCGCGATACTGCCGGGAGCTAATTGCGCACGAAGGCTGCCCGCTCCCAAAATCATTAGCATTGTAAAAATCAAAGTAAATTTCCTTCTCATAATGTTGATTTTAATACAGTTATAAAAACAAACACACATTCGTTTATCCGCTATTCCGAATTGGTTAGCGCTTGTTCGATGTCCTGAATGATATCTGAAGCTGCTTCCAACCCAACTGAAATGCGAATCAACCCGGGGGTAATCCCTACCGCCTGTTGTTCTGCTTCGCTGAGTTTGGAATGCGTGGTAGACGCCGGGTGCGATGCAATGCTCCGGCTGTCGCCAAGGTTATTGGTCATTGAAATCATTTGGATCGCATTGAGAAAACGACGCCCGCGTTCAATGCCGCCGGCTACTTCAAATACAACAATGCCGCCCCCATCCAACATCTGCTTCCGGGCAATTCCGTGCTGCGGGTGGCTTTCTAAAAAGGGGTATTTTACGTGGACTAAATTCGGGTTTTTGGTTAGTGCTTGCGCAAGTTCCAAGGCATTTTTTGCGTGTCTTTCCATCCTGATGTACAGCGTTTCCAGGCTTTTGCTCAAAACCCAGGCGTTAAAAGGACTCAAAGAAGGCCCGGTGTTCCGCACAAAGAGATAGAGTTGGTGAATCAGCTCCTGCCGCCCAACCACCACGCCGCCCAGCACCCTGCCCTGCCCATCCATCCATTTAGTCGCGGAATGAATGACGAGGTCAGCGCCGTAGCGAATGGGTTGCTGACAAACGGGGGTTGCGAAGCAGTTGTCCACCACAAACAGGATACCGTGGCGACGGCACAACTGACCGGCAAACTCCAGATCCATGATGTCCAATCCCGGATTTGATGGGGTTTCCAAATACAACATACGAGTATTGGGACGAATTAGGTTTTCAATGGTTTCCGGCTTGGTCATGTCAAAATAAGTAGACTCAACGCCCCATTTTGGCAGGTATTTGGTCAAAATGGTGTGTGTAGATCCAAATACAGCCGAGGCCGACAGGATATGGTCGCCTTGCCCCAGGAAGGTCATGAAGGTAGAAAAAATGGCCGCCATGCCCGTTCCGGTCGCAATGCCGTCGTCTGCCCCTTCTAAAGCGCAGACTTTTCGGATAAATTCATCCACATTCGGATTGGAAAAACGGCTGTAAATATTGACATCCAGCGTATCATCTGCAAACGCAGCCGCCATATCTTCTGCTGCATCGTAACAGAAGCCGGAGGTCAGAAAAAGTGGGGTGGAATGCTCCATTTCCGCAGTACGCCGGGTTTGAATGCGAATTGCCTGGGTTTCCGGCTTCAGCTCCTTGTGCATACTGTTGTCTTATTGATTGATGAAAAAGATGCTTGCAGGAGCAAATGTACAAAATGAAAGAAGCCGGATTGGGAAACTCCCAGTCCGGCTTCTTACTAAAATATGGTGCGTGGAAAAAAAATTACAGTTTGAATTAGTTCTTACCCGTAACAATTACCCGGATGCCCGAAGTTTTGCCGGTCTTTTTTGCTTCTAAATTGCTGTTTTCGCCGTTCAGCGTGTTGCTTACTTCTTTGCCAACCATCGAATCGTTGTCATCCGTGCGGCAGGAAGTCATCGTTGCTTCGCAGTTCGAACCTTGCTCCCGGTGGTTGTAAACAACGCTACCGCGAACTAAAGAAGTATTGTTGGTGAAAGCGCTTTCGTTGATCAGTGGGCGGCACTGGCCGTTTTTGCCTACATTCAGGATGCAAGCGCCGTAAGTGGCGGCATTGCGTGTGAAGTTGCAATTGTCAATGACCGGGTTGCAAACGCCTGAGTTGCCGTCGTTGAAGATCGCGCCGCCGTCAAGGTCAGCGCTGTTGCCAGCGAACAGGCAATTTTCAATCATTGGGTTGCAAACGCCGTTTTTAGCGAAGTTGTAGATGGCACCGCCGTTGCGGGCTACATTATCCTGGAAAATGCAGTTGCGAACAACCGGAGAAGATTCGCCATTCGAGCCATCGTTGAACCATGCGCCGCCGCAAACTTTCATATCACCGATGTTGCCAATGCCGTTCGCATGTCCGCCACTGATGATAAAACCGTCAATTTCAGTATCGCTGCCAGCGTGGCGCGTATAGATAACGGTGTAAGAATTGTCTTCCTGAGAGATGGTGCCGATTTCGCCGCTCAACGTGGTTGGGTTGGCCTGGATATTGCGCTGCTGGAGCGCCGTTTCATTGCCGGCAAAACCGCCAACCATTTTAACACCGCTTGGGATCGAGAAAGCAACCATACGGTCGTTGCTTTTCGTAGGGGTATAAACTCCGGCTGCTACCCAGATTTCATCGCCTGCTTTTGCTGATTTCAGCGCTTGCTGTAAATCACCGAAAGCATTCGACCAGGAGGCGCCATTGCCATTGGCGACAGCTTTCACGAAGATTACTCTTGCATTCGCTTGTAGGAACACAACCATCAGACATACGGTAAGTAATGATACTCTTTTCACGCGCAACCATTTTTGAAGTTGGATAAATCTGTCGTTTCGATCACAGGGTATGACTCGTTCAAGTGGCGTTAAGCCAAATACGTTAGTCAGCAAAATCTCTAAACGAAATACAAAATAAATGGAAACGCACGAGAGCAGGATGCTCTGAGCAGTACACGGGAAGTGTTATCAAAGTAAGTAGCAGAAACACATACTGGGATATGTGTGCGGAGTATCATTTAATCTTTAAGGGTATTGTCGTCAAACGTGTGATTAGAAGAAGTTATAGAGATGTACCGGAAAGTTGATCTCTTTTCTCTTAATCACAATGCAAGAATACGGCAGACTTTTGAATTATCCAAGCCCTGTTTGATCATTTTTGCCTGTTTTGGCATCAAAATCCGAAATTTTTACGGAACGGTAGCTCCACAGAAGGAAACGGTATGTATTTTTTTTTGCTTAGTTTAATTATTGTCCGTCCATTCAGTCTCGTGTCTGTTCTTTAGTGTTCGAGAGCAAGGCACGCGAAGACCCTAAAAATGGGAGTCTACTCGCGTAAATGACCGTTTTTGGAGCCGATCGTAACGCAGCTATCGGACTATAAAGACAGACACCAATTATTCGAATCGTTGAACCGAAGAAACGTTCTCCAAACTTTTCAGCGCCTGAATGGCTGAATTGAGCTGATCTGCATTGGAGACCAGCAAACTGACCTCTCCTTCAAAATAGCCCTGGTCTCCTTTTATCGAAAAGGCACGGATATTCAGCTTCAAATCAGAGGAGATCTTCTTGGTGAGCACCTCAATGACGCCAGGGCCATTGTCTATGCCCGTTATTCTAAGGTTAGCCACAAAATGCGAACTTCCAATGGCCACCCATTCTGCCTTCATCACCCGGTAGCCATAGTTCACCATCATATTGGTGGCATTAGGGCAGTTGATGCGGTGTATTTTCAGTCCGGCAGTTTGGGTTACATAAGCAAAAATAGCGTCTCCCGGCAAGGGATTGCAACAGGTGGCAAAACTGAAATCGTATTCGTCGGCGAGTTCACCGTTCACCATCAGCCGGGGCTTGTTGATGTACCGGTTCTTAGACGACCTCGGCGGTTTTCCGTCGTCCACGTCTTTATTGCTTTCGGGCACAATTTTTTCCAATTCCACCAATTTCGTGCCTTCCACCCGAAAACGCTTAAAAATATTGGGAATGGTCAGCCGCCCCATCGCAATTTCAAAGTACAGGTCAATATGGGAGGTAAATTCAAAATGCCGAACCAGCAATTCCACAGCCGGTTCGTATTCCACCTTGAGGTTTTTAAGTTTGCGGGTCAGCGCTTCCCGACCAATTTCTCCCTGTCGGCGCCGCTCTTCCTTCATAGAAGACCGGATCTTCGAACGCGCTTTGCCCGTCACGACCATCTTCAGCCAATCTTCGTTTGGCCGTTGATTTTTATTGGTGATGACTTCCAACCGATCGCCATTCTCCAGCTTGTGCCCCATTGGCACAATGCGGTTGTTTACCCGAACGCTGGAGCAATGGTACCCCAGATCAGAGTGGATGCTGAACGCAAAATCCAACGCAGTTGCGCCGGCTGGCAACACCTTCATGTCGCCTTTGGGCGTATAGACGTAAATTTCGTCGCTAAAAAGGGTATTGGCTTTAAAATCGCCCAAAAACTCCACTGCATCAAGGTTCGGATCCTCCAGCATTTCCCGGACGCTGTCGAGCCAGCGTTCGTAAGTATCCTGTTGTTGTTTGATTTCTTTGTATTTCCAGTGTGCAGCATACCCGCGTTCAGCGATTTCGTCCATTCGCTCCGTACGAATCTGAACTTCCACAAAGCGTCCTTCATTCCCCATCACGGTGGTGTGCAGCGATTCGTATCCGTTCAGCTTGGGCCAGGTGATCCAGTCTTTGAGGCGCTCCGGAATAGGCCGGTAAACGTCGGTAACGATGGAATAAGCCTGCCAGCAAACCATTTTTTCTTTTTCAGGCGGCGCGTCTAAAATGATGCGGATGGCAAAGAGGTCGTAAATTTCTTCGAATTTAACTTGTTTGCCTTTGATTTTATTCCAGATGGAAAAAATGGACTTGGGCCTGCCGATGATGCGAAAAGGCGTTTCCAGCAAGTCGAGGCGGGTGATCAGCGGTGCCGTAAATTCGTTGATGTAGTCTGTTCGACCGCGTTTGGTTTGCTTCAGTTTTTGGGCAATGTCCCGATAGGTATCCGGATCCGTAATTTTCATACAAAGATCAAGAAATTCCGTTTTGACGGCGTAAAGACCTAAGCGGTGTGCCAGCGGCGCGTAGATGAAACTCGTTTCGGCGGCGATTTTCAATTGCTTTTCCCGGGGCATAGATCCCAGGGTGCGCATATTATGGAGGCGGTCGGCCATTTTAATGAGCACGATCCGCACATCTTCTACTAAGGTGCTGAGTACTTTTCGGAAATTTTCGGCCTGGTGGCTGTCAGTGGTGTAAGCGGCGTCCAATTTGGTCAGCCCGTCCACCATTTTGGCGATGCGGTCGCCAAATTTTTCTTTGATGTCCGTAAGGGTTACGTCCGTATCTTCCACTACGTCGTGCAGCAGCGCGCATATAATAGCGGTTGGGCCCAGCCCAATTTCTTCCGCACAGATTTTGGCAACGGCAATTGGATGCAGGATATAAGGTTCACCCGATTTTCGGCGTTGCTTGCTGTGCGCTTCCACGGCAAGTTCATAAGCCATGCGAATATTTTTGCGGTCCAGCTTTTCCATATCGGCCGGCATGGTGCGCAGCAATTTCCGATAAGCCCCCTGTATCAGTTTTTTCTCCTCGTCCTGTTGAATTTCCAATAGCTCTGGCATGGCTGTAACAATAATATATGGTATGACAATTTCCCGCTGTGAACACGCTTTCCACACCGCATGTGCTTTACTTCAATGTACCGCTATTGCTTTAGCTTGAAAACAGGGAGTGGAAAGTATGATGAAGACAACCTTATACTTGAAACGCACAATATGCCTGACAAGCTGCTTTTCAGTTTATACAAAGCTAATGAAAAAATGTTGTTTAAAAAACAAAACATTCCTACGTGTTGTATTCATAGGCTATCTTTGGCGCGAATTTGAGTTCAAACAAGAAATGATTCGTACAGACCTATTAATTATCGGAGCAGGCCCGGTCGGGTTGTTCACGGTTTTTGAGGCAGGACTGCTGAAAATGCGCTGCCACCTTGTTGATACGCTGGGCCTCCCTGGCGGACAACTCACCGAAATTTATCCAAAAAAGCCCATTTACGACATCCCGGGTTACCCCACCATCCTCGCCGGAGAATTGGTAGATAACCTGATGGCGCAAATTGAGCCGTTCAAACCCGGCTTTACGCTGGGCGAGCGCGCAGAAACGGTGGAGCGCGTGGAAGAGAAGTTGTTCCGTGTAACCACCAACCGGGGGACGGTTATGGAAGCGCCGGTGATTGCCATTGCCGGCGGTTTGGGGTGTTTTGAACCGCGCAAACCGCCGATTGACAACTTAGCGCAATTTGAAGACAACGGCGTCGAATACATCATCAAAGACCCAGAAGTATACCGCAACAAACGCGTGGTCATTGCCGGAGGCGGGGATTCGGCACTCGATTGGACCATCTTCCTGGCTGAAGTAGCCGGAAAGGTGACGCTGATTCACCGCCGTCAGGAGTTTCGCGGCGCACCCGATTCGGTTGAAAAAGTATTGGAACTGGTACACACCGGAAAAATTTCCCTACTGACCGATTCGCAAGCGGTGGGCCTTAACGGCAATGGCAAACTGACCGATGTAATTGTTCGCCACAATACGGAAGGCGACAAAGCTTACCCTGCCGACCATTTTATTCCGCTTTTTGGCTTGTCGCCAAAATTGGGTCCAATCGGTGAGTGGGGTTTGAACATTGATAAAAACGCCATCGAAGTCAATACCCTCGATTACAGCACCAATGTGCCCGGCATTTACGCCGTCGGCGACATCAATACCTATCCGGGTAAATTGAAACTCATCCTCTGCGGGTTCCACGAAGCCACCCTCATGTGCCAGTCGGCCTTCAAGTACATCTACCCAGACAAGAAGCTGAGTTTTAAGTATACCACGGTGAACGGGGTGGAAGCGTTTTAAAAAGTTGGCAAATTCGCAGCCGGCAATGCATTCCGCGCCGCCTCAATCGCCCGCGTCATTTGAACCACATGCCGTTGCTGGTGTGCAATCAGAAAAGCAAAGGTGTCGCCCAGTTTCAGGCGAATCCAGGGGGCGATGGAAATGGGAACGCGCAACCGACCGATGTTTACCGTTGCGGCCTGATCGAGCAGTTTGAGCAGAGTTTCCTGGTGGTCAATAAATTCGGCGAGCACAGCAAGGGGATCGGGTGCCTGGGAAGGTACGGCATTTTTAGGTGCCTGCATTTTCGACTTCAGCGAGCCGTTGGCCTGTGGCAACATCAACTTTGTGAAATAAGCGCCAAGCCAGCCAGCGCTAAAGGTTGCAGAAGAACGCTTGCCATTACCTGCCGCAATCGCTTTTTCAATCGCAGGCAGGTAATAGCGGCTATAATGATTAAGGTGTTCGAGGCACTGGGCAGCGCTCCATTGGCCGGGCGCGGGTTGCTTTGCCAACACGGCGGGCGGCAACATTTGCCATTCGCTGATTGCCTGCTGGAGCAATGCTTCGGTTTGGCTTTGCAAATCTTCGAGAAACTGAGTGGTTTGGTACATGACTTTTGTTTTTTTTGATCCCACAAAAGTCAGGGATTGCAATCAAGTGATTCTTGGTAAAAACCAAGATTTTCCAAAATCACAAATTAATCCCCCCGCTCGCTTCGATGCGCTGGCCGTTGATCCAGCCTGCCTGGTCCGAACACAATAAAGCGGCTAATCTGCCGATGTCGTCGGCCTCGCCTACCCTTCCAAGCGGCGTTTGAGCGGTAAGAAAAGCTTTCATTTGCGGATTGGAACGAATGGCTGCGTTGTTGAAATCCGTTTCAATCGGCCCCGGGGCGAGGACGTTAGCCGTCATACCACGGGCACCGATTTCTTTGGCTAAATACTTTGTAAAGGTCTCGACTGCACTTTTCATAGACGCATACACCGAATAGCCAGGCACGCAAAAACGCGTTGTTCCGGTAGAGATGTTGAGGATGCGGCCACCATCGGCCATCATGGGCAGCGCTTTTTGGGTCAGGAAATAAACGCCTTTGAAATGCACGTTCAGCATTTGATCAAAATCGGCTTCTTTCACCTGTACAATTGGGATGGTAGCACCATACCCGGCATTGTTGAGGAGGAAATCGAAGGTGTCGCGGCCAAAAACAGATTTCAGGCTGGCGGCAAGTTGCGCCAGAAAAGCATCGAACGTATTTAGGTCGCCAACATCGAATTGCAGCGCGGCAGCTTTCCTGCCCATTTCCTGAATTTCGGCGACGACCGCTTCCGCTTCTTCTTTTTTAGAGTGGTAGGTGATGACAACATCCCTGCCGCTTGCGGCCAAATGCAGAGCCATGCTTTTTCCCAGTCCGCGGCTACCGCCAGTAATGAGCGCAATTTTAGGTTTTTCCATGGTATAAAGTTCGCAAATTATACCCTGACACTCCCCAAAAACTTACTAAAATTAGTCGCATCCATCCCCAAATAATTGGCCAAATATTTATGCGGCACCAATTGCAGGATGTGCGGACTGCGCGTCAATAAGGCCCGAAACCGCTGTTCTGCGGTGAAAGATTGCAGTTCGATCTGCCGGATCAGCACCCCGGCCAGCGTGTGGCTCAAGGCGAGGCGGATCATGCGTTCCAACAGCGGATATTGCAGCAGCACATCGTCGAATTGCCGGAAAGGCGCGCGCAAAAACGAGCTTGGCGTCAGGGTTTCAAACCAGTAGCGGGAAGGTTGTTGCAGCAACAGCGAATCGGCTACGCCCGAAAAAGAAAAGGGGTAGGTAAAAACCAGCGTCGCTTCCCGCCCGTCTTCGCCCACCGCGTAGGCGCGTTGCACGCCTTCGAGCACGAAGTACAGGTGTTTTTCTGTTTCTCCTTCGGTGGTGAGGATGGTTTTGCGCTTTGCGGAAAAGGGCTGCCAGATGGCGGAAAAAGCCTGCCATTCTGCATCGGGCAGGGGCGTGATTTGCCAGATCATGGTGCGAAGGTGTTCAAGAGCGTCATTTCTATCCATATTCCAGTTTTTATCACTCAACTTGGTTCCGGGTGTTAATTAGCTGAAAACAAATACTTTTGATTATACGAGCAGCTTCTTTGCGTCCTTTACGTCTAAAATTTCCCGCAAAAGGCGCAGAGGGATCGCACAACTTGTCCCGTGAAACGGGAGGACGCTAAGTGTGGCGTCCTGATTTGCGGACTTGGCGTATCCTTAGCGCTCTTTGCTGGAAACAATACCTCGCAAAACTTGTCCCTGCAACGGGAGTTCGCAAATATTCGCGAAATTTTGCCAGAAGTCAAATTCTTTATCTCTATTGAGGTTGACCGTTGATTATGTAAACGAGTTTCTTCGGCTGCCTGAAAGAGAAAAGAGGTGCCATGAGTACAGGAGGCGGGAGGAGTAAAAAAACGGAGGTTTTATTCACGCCGATGTTCCTACCGCTCACTTCTCATTTTTTAACATAATATACCCTAAAGCAGCTATTGATTCGGAAGTTTTTTTTATCGTTACTTTGTATACTCAACTGCAAACAACTACTTCTGCCCAAGACCTTGTGCTGGCACCCGAAGCTATGAAGCTATATCCGAATCCCACTTCCGGTGAAATTACCATTGAATGATAATAACTTCTGCACCTGATAAGTCTGATATTACATCCGAATCCCACTTCCGGTGAAATTACCATTGAATGGGGAGATAAAGAAACATCCAAAGAACGCCTTATTCAGATCGTTGATATGCAAGGAAAAATAGTGGCAAAATTTGTCGCTCAAGCGCCAAAAACCAGCATTAATTTATTGCAATTGCCACAAGGCGGGTATTTTGTTAATGCAGCCGTAGAAGGCATTGTTTATAAAACAGAAAAATTAATCCTCCGGAATTATTAAACTTGTTGTGATGAAAAAAATATTACTTCCTGCTTGCCTGCTTTTGTGCTGCTGTTCTATTTTTTTCCCAACAAGAATGGGCGCCAATCGGTGCACGTTGGGTACAAAACATCGGGATTGATTTCGATTCTATTCCTGTTCCTAACCCGCTACTGGATTATTACGTGGTGGAATGTACTGGTGATTCTGTGATTAATAATTTGAATTTCAGAAAAGCAGGAGATTATTTGATGCATCAAAATGGGGGAAAGATTTATTATTGGTATGGGGATTCACTGAACTTAGTGTATGATTTTGAAGTGGAAGCCGGAGATACGGTAAATTTAAACTTACTCAGTTGCCTCGGAGGCGTCATTACTTTGGCAGTCAAGGTAGATTCTGTGGGAGCGATAGTCGTAAGCGGGCAAACATTGAAACGAGTCGTGACAACAAGTATCGGGCCTGCCCCTTATTGGTTTTACCCTGACGGTTATTATCCCATTGATTCAAAACGCCACCACAAACCTTGCCCCCTTCCCCGGCTGCGAAGCCACATGAATATCTCCTCCATGCAGCTGAATGATTTGCCGCGAAATGCTCAGGCCAATGCCCGCGCCGCCGCTGGAGCCTGTGGTTTCTACTTTGGTCGTGAAAAAAGGGATAAAAATTTCTTCCATCAATTCGGGTGTGATGCCGGGGCCGTTGTCCTGCACGGCAATGAATGGTTGGTTTTTTCCATCTAAGCCGGCTTCCAGAAACAGTTGCGGCGGCTCGTGCTGCTCTGGATTGGATTGCATCGCTTCGCAGGCATTTTTCACCAAATTCAGCAGCACCATTTCCAATTGCGCAGCGTCTGCGCGCAGCATCAGTTCTTCCGGTACGATCTTTATTTGCATTTTTACCCCGGCGGCCACCGGTAAGGCCGCAGCTAAATGTACAATTTGCTGCAATAGCCGCTGCGCCGATACGTCGCCGAGCCGGGGTGCCGGAATGGCCGTAAAATTCCGGTAAGCTTCCACAAATTCCATGAGTCCTTTGCTTCGGGCACCTACAACTTCCAGCGCTTCTTCCAGATCGAGTCGGGCTTCGTTGGCCTTCTTGTCGCCGCCAGCCGGAAGGTCATAGCGCACAATGTCGCTCATCGTTTCCACCAGCGAAACAATAGGCGTGATGGAGTTCATGATTTCATGGCGCAGTACGCGCGCTAAGTTGCGCCAGGCGTCAAGTTCTTTGCGCTGCAATTCGGGGTGGATATTTTGGATGGTGATCAGTCGCAGGTTCTGTCCGCGCAGGTTCATGTGTACGCCTTGCACGGAGAGCTGGCGGCCCGGTTCGGGTTGGTACAAGATTTTTCCTTTGCTGGTTAAATCCTGCACAAACTTGTAAAGGGCCTGGTGGTTTTCCGGAAAATCGTGGAGGTGGTGCAGGCGGTAAATTCCGAGCAACTGAAAAGCAGCCTGGTTGGACAACAGGACGTTGTTTTTGGCGTCAAAAGCCAGCAAGCCGGTGCTGAGGTGCTGGATGACCGCATTGATAAACAACAGGTTGGCTTCTTTTTCAGAACGCGTTTGGCGAAAAGCCTCCAAGACTTCATTGAACTGGCGGTTCACATCTTCAAAAGAATCGCCTTTTTCTTTGGCTGCGGAAAAACGAATGGCAAAATCGGAATACCGCACACTTTCCAGAAATCGCGCCAGTCGCCGATTCGTGTCGTTCACGTAGCGAAACAAGCGCCAGGTTTGCAACAGCGCAAAAAGAACGAACAACACAGCCAGCCCGTTCCGCTGCCATGCCACACTGGACCAGGCTGCCAGCCAAAACGAACCGCCGATCAAGCATACATAAACAGCCAGCCAAAAGGTAAAAGTGCGGTGGATGCGCATTTTTAGATGTTAGACATTAGATGTTAGACATTAGATGTTAGACCCGGTAGACGGTAGATAGGGAACACTTATTTGGGAGTGTTCCGATCCAAAATCTAACATCTCATATCTAACATCCTATATCTCTAAAGATTATACTTCTCAAGTCTTCGGTACAACGAAGCCCTCGTTAAGCCCAATTCCTGCGCGGCTTCGGTGATGTTGCCGTGGTATTTCCCCAACGCCTTCACAATCAGTGTTTTTTCCATTTCGTCCAAATTCATGGTAGACAACTCCGCTTCACCGCCGTGTTCGTTTTGGCGGAAGAAAAAATCTTCCGGTTGTAAGGTATCGTTTTGCGCCATAATAACAGCTCTTTCTACGGCGTGTTGCAATTCCCGCACATTGCCCGGCCAGGCGTAGCGCTGCATTTCGCGGAGCAGGGCAGCGCTATAGCCAGTAAGGCTGCGCTTGTATTTGGGCGCAAACTGCTGTAGGAAATGGTTGGCCAAGAGGGGAATGTCCTCCGGGCGATCGCGCAGGGGCGGTATTTGGATTTCGATGGTATTGATGCGGTACAGCAAATCCTGCCGGAAACTCCGGTTTTTCACGGCTTCATAAAGGTTTTGGTTAGTGGCTGCAATGACGCGCACATTTACCGGCCGGGGGCGGTTGGCGCCAACGCGGGTAATGGTGCGATTTTGCATGACGGTCAGCAACTTAGCTTGAAGCCCCAATGGCAAATTGCCAATTTCATCCAAAAATATGGTGCCGCCGTCAGCTGCCTCGAAACGCCCGGCACGGTCTTCCCGCGCATCAGTAAAAGCACCTTTGACGTGACCAAAAAGTTCGCTTTCAAACAGGCTTTCGGTGAGCGCGCCGAGGTCTACTTTCACAAAATTCCCACTCGAACGCTGCGATTGCGCGTGAAGCGCCTGGGCGATGAGGTCTTTTCCTGTGCCATTTTCGCCCAATAACAGGATGTTTGCATCGGTGCCAGCTACCCGGGTAATGGTGGCAAATACCTGCTGCATGGCGGAACTTTCGCCGACGATGATTTGCGGAAGGTCGCGCCCTTCGGCCAAATTGCGGCCCGTTTGTTGTGATTTTAACTGGGAAGCTTCGTCCTGGCTGTTTTTCAGCCGCAGGGAGGCGTTCAGGGTGGCGAGTAATTTTTCGTTGTCCCAGGGTTTCAGCACAAAATCTGTCGCCCCGTTTTTAATGGCTCGAACCGCCAGTTCGATATCGCCGTAAGCGGTGATCAGCACCACAACCGACGAAGGATCAATTTCCAGAATTTTTTCCAACCATTGAAAGCCTTCGCTGCCGGTGTTTTTGGTGCTGCGGCTGAAATTCATGTCTAATAATATGAGGTCGTAAGACTTCTGTGCCATCAGGCCAGGAATCTCGGAAGGCTCTCGCGTGGTGTCTACCTCCGCGAAATGTCTTTTCAAGAGTAATTTCCCGGCACTGAGCACACCGGGGTGATCGTCCACTATCAGAATGTTGGCTTCGTTCATGCGCTTCATAAGTTAATATACCCGCAAAGACAATGCCCTTTTCTAACCCTATGCAAATGAACGGATTTTTTTTAGAAAGGTGTTCATTTTCGGACACCGGTGTACGATTGCGAACGAAAAAAGGCTCACTCCTTAATTTTAAAACACTCATTATTAATTATTTAAAAAACTGGCATCGAATTTAGATAGAGTAGATCAACGAGCGCTCTTTTTGGCGCAGCACTATTCAAAACAACAACCATACGCCATCAGGCAAATTCAATATGGATCGAGCGATTAAAAAGAAAACATGGACCCCCACACGCATCGCAATTGGTGTGGCAATTCTCGCATTTGTTGCGTTTTCTGTCTATACCCTGGGATTTTCGGGGCGGCAAAGCGCGCTGAATGTCAACAAAGAAAAAATTACCGTCGGAGAAGTACAAAAGGGCGTATTTGACGAATTCATCGTCGTGACCGGCGTCGTGCAGCCGCTGCGCACCTATCAACTCGACGCCATCGAAGGGGGTTATGTTTCCCAGAAATTATTGGACGGCGGCGCTACGGTAAAACCAGGCGACTTGATCCTGAAATTGGACAACCAGCGCCTTGTGATGGAGTTTGTGAACCGCGAAACCGAAATGTACCGCCTGATCAACGAACTCGAAAACACCCGGCTGTCGCTTCGCCAGAACAAATTCACTCTCCGACGCACTTTGTCCGAATTAGACTACCAAATCAAGCAAGCCAAAGACACCCACGAACGCAATGCCAAATTGGTCGCGGATAAAGTCATCAGCGAGCAGGAATACCTGACCTCAAAAATCACATTCGACCGGCTGACGCAACAGCGGGAAATCGAAATTGAAAATCAAAAATTTCAGGAAGAGAACAGCATCGTGCAGATTCGTCAATTAGGAGGCACGTTGGCGCGTACCCGAAAAAACTTAGAGATGATGAAAGACAACCTGGCGAATCTCGCCCTGAAAGCGCCCGTTGGCGGGTTGTTGTCGCGGGTGGATGTAGAGGTTGGCCAAAGCATCGCCGCCGGCCAGAACATTGGCCAGATTGACGACCTCAACGGTTTCAAAATGCGGATTGATGTGGATGAGCACTACCTTTCGCGCATTTTCCCGGGCCTGGATGGGAACTTTGAATTCGGCGGCAAAACGAACAGCCTTAAAGTTTCCAAGGTTTACCCGGAGGTGCGCAGCGGCAGGTTTGAAGTAGACATGACCTTCCCGAGTGCCGTTCCCGAAGGCATTCGCCGCGGTCAGTCGGTGCCGGTGCGTCTGCAACTGGGGCAACCCACCCAGGCCATGCTCTTGCCGGTTGGCGGATTTTTCAGCGACACGGGCGGCAACTGGGTTTATGTGCTTAGCGAAAGTGGCGACAAAGCCGAAAAGCGCAACATCTCGCTGGGGCGCAAAAACCCACAGTATTTTGAAGTGCTGAGCGGCCTCACGGCTGGCGAACGAGTCGTCACCAGCTCGTATGAAAATTTCGGCGACAAAGATGTGCTCATTTTTTAAACCATAAACCCATCCGGGCAACTGTAAAAACGAACAATTGACATGATAAAGACATCGAACCTGCAAAAGATTTTCACCACCGATGAGGTGGAAACGACGGCGCTGAACGGCATCAATATGGAGATTCAGCCAGGTGAATTTGTAGCCATCATGGGCCCTTCAGGCTGCGGCAAATCGACGCTGCTGAACATCCTCGGGCTGCTCGACAACCCTTCCGAAGGCGAATACAATTTCTTCGGATCGGAAGTTGCAAAAATGACCGAACGCAGCCGGGCCAACCTGCGCAAAGGCAATATTGGCTTCGTGTTTCAGTCGTTTAACCTGATTGATGAACTGACCGTATTTGAAAACGTAGAGTTGCCATTGTTGTACCTCAAAGTGCCGCCCGCTGAACGCACCAAGCGCGTAGAAGCTGCCCTGGAGCGCATGAACATCATGCACCGCCGCAAGCACTTCCCGCAGCAGCTTTCCGGCGGTCAGCAACAGCGCGTGGCCATTGCCCGCGCCGTGGTGGCCAACCCAAAAGTCATCCTGGCGGATGAACCTACGGGTAACCTCGACTCGACTAACGGTCTGGAAGTGATGAACCTGCTCACCCAGCTGAACCAGGCGGGCACCACCATCATCATGGTGACGCACTCGCCGCACGACGCAGGATTTGCACACCGCACCGTTAATTTATTTGATGGACGCGTAGTGACGGAGAATTTCCACGTGTAATTAGTGTCTGTCTTTATAGTCCGATAACTGCGTTGTGTTTCGCCCCAAAATTGGTCATTTGCGTGGGTTAACTCCCGTTTTTGGGGCGATACACGCCTTGTTCTCGAACTCAAAAGCTCAGACACCCGACTAAATGGACAGACATTTTAGAAGACAATAATCACCCGATAATTTTTTTGACACCAAACCCGGATGGAATCACCCGACTTAAATTGCATCACCTGACTGAACAAATTATAACCCTGGTTGCCACTTGAATTCAAATTTTGATTGGTAAGAAATCACCCGACTCAAATGCCGCAGAAGCTCACCACTTCTGCGGCTATTAAATTTCAACGAAAATAACAAGACAAATATCATGGTCGAACTCAAAGATATTGAACGCTATTACCAGAATGGCGCCTCCAAAGCCTGGGTACTGCGCAATATTACGGCGCACATCGCGGAAGGCGAATTTGTCAGCATCATGGGTCCCAGCGGTTCCGGGAAAAGCACCTTGCTCCACATCCTTGGGATGCTGGACGAACCCACCGACGGGGAATACTGGTTTTTGGGGGAAGCCGTACACAAATTCAATGAACGCCGCCGCACCGAACTTTATCAGCAGTACCTCGGATTCGTTTTCCAGGCCTACCACCTCATTGACGACCTCACGGTTTATGAAAACTTGGAGACGCCGCTTTTGTACAAAAAAGTGCCTTCTTCAGAGCGCAAAAGCCGAATTGCTGACTTGCTTGACCGTTTCAATATGGTGGCCAAAAAAGACCTTTTTCCGAATCAACTCTCTGGTGGACAACAACAATTGGTGGGTGTAGCGCGGGCATTGATCGGCAATCCACGCCTCATTTTGGCCGACGAACCAACGGGCAACCTGCAAAGCCCGCAGGCCAAAGAAATTATGGAAGTCTTTCAAAAATTGAACAAAGAAGACGGCGTCACCATCATTCAGGTGACCCATTCAGATGTCAATGCCCGCTACGGCAACCGCATTTTGCATTTGATGGATGGAAATGTAGAGCGGGAGGAGTTAGTGAAATAAATACAAAAACAAGCAATTACCACGACAATAAACAGTCATGATCAAAAATTATTTCAACCTCGCGCTGCGGCATTTGTCCAAAAACCGCACCTACGCCGCCATCAATATTTTAGGACTTGCAACCGGCGTCGCAGCTTGTTTGCTGATTTTCAGATTGGTGCGCTACGAATTGAGTTTCAATACTTTTTTTAAAAACCAGGATCGCATCGCGCGCGTGGTCACCAATGACAAAAGCGAAACGGAAGGCGAAGGCTTCACGCCGGGCATTCCTGTTCCTGCGATGGATGAAATGCAACAAACGGTTACCCAGTTTGCCCAGTTTGCGCGGATTCACACCACGTGGCCGACCCTTTCCATTCCTGATCCATCCGGCAGTTCCAATGCTGCGGCAGGCCGAAAATTCAGTACCGACGACGAGCGCGAGACCGGTATATTTGCTGAGCCGGCGTTCTTCCATATTTTCGACTGGCAATGGCTTGCCGGCGACCCAAAATCTTCGCTGACGGAACCCAATTCTGTGGTCATGGCCCGAACAATGGCTGAAAAATGTTTTGGTACCTGGCAAATGGCAGTAGGCCAAACGGTGCTCATGGACAACGCCGTGCTGCTGAAAGTGAGCGGTGTGGTAGAGGATTCGCCCGAAAATTCTGATTTCCAGTGTCCCCTCATCATCTCTTACGCTACGCTGAAAAGCAACGCCGATTTGTATGGTTTTCATCCGGAATGGGGCAGCACGAGCAGCAACGACCAGGCTTTTGTCTTGCTAAACGACGCTGGTCAATGGGACGCCGCCGTTGCTGCGCTCGCTAAAGTCGGGCAGGAAGCGCATTACAAAAACAGCCGTGGTAAGCGTGTTCATGCGCTTCAACCCTTGTCCGATTTGCACTACGACGAGCGCTATGGCAGCCCTGCCGGCACGCACGTCACCCGAAAAAACCGGCTGTGGGTATTGTCCAGCATCGGTCTGCTGGTGCTGGTCATGGCTTGCTTCAATTTTGTAAACCTCGCTACCGCACAGGCGGCAAGCCGTTCGCGCGAAGTGGGCGTTCGGAAATCACTTGGAGGGAGCCGCGGGCAATTGGTCGCTCAATTTATGGGCGAAACCGGGGTTATCGTTACGCTGGCAGTTGCTGCGGGCGCTGCGCTGGCGGCCGTTTGTGCGCCCTTGTTGCAATACGTTTCCAATGTGCCCAACGAGCAGGCTTTCTTATCCGAACCGGCTGCCTGGAGCTTTTTGATCCTCACAGCGCTGGTCGTCAGCGTTGGCAGCGGGTTTTATCCGGCGCTGGTCTTGTCGGGCTTCGAGCCGGTGAAAGCCCTAAAAAACAGCATTACTTCCCGCACGGTGGGCGGCGTGTCGCTGCGCAAGGTTTTGGTAGTGGGACAGTTTGTGATCGCGCAGACGCTCATCATCGGCACCTTAGTCACGATCAGCCAGATGGAATTCCTTCAAAAAATGGATTTGGGCTTTAAACCCGATTTGGTTTATGTGATAGAAGGCATCAATTCCGACAGCCTGAACCAGTCGCGTTTTGAGCGTTTCAAAAACGACCTGAAAGCGCTGCCTGCCGTCAAATCATCGAGCTTCAGCAGCGACGTGCCTTCGTCGGGCAACAACTGGGCCAGCAATTTTGCGCTGGGCAGCACCGACGACGCGCCGTTCAATACCTTTATGAAAATTGTGGATGCCGACTATTTTGAGACGTATGGTTTGCGACTCATCGCAGGCAAAATGATCCAGCCTTCCGATACGGCGCGCGATATTATTGTCAACGAGTTTATGGTAAAAAAACTCGGTTATAGCAACCCGGAAGAGGTTATCGGCAAAAAATACAGGATGGGCGGTGGGCCGTTGAAACCGGTAGTGGGCGTCGTCGCTGATTTTACAGCCAATTCTGCCCGCGAAGAAATGAAGCCGATGGCCATATTTAGCCGCAAGGAATTCTACAGCACGGTGGGGGTCAAAATTGCCGCAGACAACCTTCCGGCAACCACGGTTGAAATACAGCGTCTGTTTGAAAGCACCTTCCCGGAACAAGTTTTCAACGGGCAGTTTTTGGATGAACGCATCGCTGAGTTTTATCGCGATGAGCAGCGCTTTTCCGCGCTTTGCAAGGGGTTTGCCGCCTTAGCCATTCTTATTTCCTGTCTCGGTTTGTATGGCTTGGCCACGCTGAGCACCGTGCAGCGCACCAAAGAAATTGGCATCCGGAAAGTACTGGGCGCCTCCATCGGCAATGTGGTGGGGCTGCTGAGTAAAGATTTTCTGCTGCTGGTCTTGCTGGCTGCTCTGGTGGCCATTCCGCTGGCCTGGTACGCCATGAATGCGTGGTTGCAGGATTTCGTTTACCGAACGGCGTTGTCGTGGTGGTTATTTGCGGGCACGGTTGGGCTGTCGTTAGTCATTGCTTTTGTGACGGTAGGGGTGCGGACGTGGAGCGCGGCGAGGGCGAATCCGGTACGGAGTTTGCGGAGTGAGTGATTCATTTATGTCAAGGCTGGAGCCTTGAAAATAGTAGACTCAAGGCGGAGCCTCGCGCAATTGGGGTAGGGGCGACCCTTGCGGTCGCCCGAAAAACAAGAGGCAAGAACCTCTAAAATAGGATATACGAGACCGGGAGCCACACGCGATCAAATTTTTTATAAACCCAATCCTAAAATAAATATTTTTACGTTTCGCACGCTAAGCGCTTATTCGGAAATCCCGAACAAGCGCTATAACGCGATACAAACAGCATTGCATTTCCAAAAAGAAAAAGGCTGATGGACGTAAAAAAATTGACCTGGCTTCACCTGCTCGTTGCATTCATTGCCATAAAACTGCTGTTCCATGTGTATGTCAACGACTTGTGGTCGTTTCACCGCGACGAACTGCTGTACCTCGCTTTGGGCAGGCACCTCGACTGGGGTTTCGCTTCCGTGCCGCCAGCTATTGGTTTTTGGGGCTGGTTTGGAGATACCGTCCTTGGCGGTAGTGCGGGCGGCGTTCGACTCATTTCAACCCTTTTCGGAACGGGCACGGTGGTGATCACGGCGCTGATGGCGAGGGAGATGCTCCCGCCGACGGCTTCGGGCAAATTTGCAGTGGCGCTGGTGGGGATCGCGGGGTTGACTACGGGCGCTTTTCTGCGGCCTTGCATGTTGTTCATGCCGGTGGTGTTTGATGTTTTTTACTGGGCATTGCTTTGCCTCCTTTTTTTAAAATACCTGAATACTGAAAAATCGTCGTGGCTATTGTGGTTTGGGGCGGCAGCGGGTTTGGGATTGCTCAATAAATACACCGTGCTGGTTCTGCTGTTCGCCCTGTTGCCCGGACTGCTGTTCACCAAACGGCGCAACATTTTCACAAACAAACAATTGTACGTTGCGGCAGGGCTTGCGCTGTTGATCTTTTCCCCCAATATTGCCTGGCAGGCGGCCCACGAGTTTCCCGTTTTCCGCCACATGGGCGAGCTGGCGGCTTCGCAGTTTGCGCATGTTTCAGTTGGTAGTTTTTTCAGCGACCAGTTGCGATTTCACCTTGCGGCAGCGCCCGTTTGGCTGGCCGGGTTGTATTTTTTGCTTTTCGCAAAAGCAGCCGTGAACTGGCGGATCTTCGGCTGGATGTACCTGACTGTGCTGGCCGTGCTGCTGTTTTTTAGTGCCAAGAGCTATTATTCTCTGGGCGCTTATCCGGTGTTGGTGGCTGCAGGCGCAGCGTGGTTGGAGCAACTAACGCACAACCGGATGCAATGGCTTCGGGTGGCTTTGCCGATGCTGATGGTAGGATTGGGCGCGCTCACCATACCTGCGGCTATGCCTTTTTTGAAACCGGAAGCCGAAGCCCGGTTTATGAAAAAACTGACGGCAAAATTACCTGGCATGCAAGGTATGTTGCGCTGGGAAGACGGCAACTATTATGCGCTGCCGCAGGATTTTGCAGATATGCTTGGCTGGGAAGAAATTGCGGAAATGGTGGGCAAAACCTGGCAAAACATCCCTAACAAATCTGTTGCCGCGATTTATGCCGACCACTATGGCCAAGCGGGTGCCATTGTGCATTTTGGCGAACGTTACGGGGTTCCGGAAGTACTGAGTTTCAGCGACAATTATCGTTATTGGCTGCCCGACTCCCTGCCCGCCAATTTCCAAACCCTTATTTATGTCAACGATGAATTAGGCGACGACATGCCTGGCTTTTTTGGAACCATAGAAAAAGTCTGGGAATTGGACATGCCTTTGTCGCGGCAACACGGCAATCAGGTATATTTATGCCACGCTCCTACCCCGGCGTTTTTTGAGCGGATGAATGTGGCGATTGAACGGGCGAGGAATGAAGAGGAGATTGAGTAGGGCGCGCCCCTTGCGGTCGCCCGGAAAACAAAAAGCAGAGCCTTTTAAATAGTAGACACGAGGCCGGAGCCTCGCGCCAGCAGTGCCTTACGCCAGCGGAGCCTTTTGCCTCTTAGGGTCTACCAGCTAAAGCTGGTGACCACGTACGCGTCCGCACATCCGGTTGTCCGAAAACGAACAAGATTTTTGTTTTTACTAAATTCAATTCATTGAATATCAATTTAATAAATTAATGGCACAGCAATTGCCCTACCTTTCTTGTCTGATCATTCCATACAACAAACACCCATCGCATGAACCGACTGAGTCTCAGAACGGCTTATAAAAGCATCGTAAAATACCCTGGCGTTTCCCTCATCAACTGGGCCGGACTTGCATTGGGGCTGACCGTATGTGGATTTATTGCGCTGTTTTTGCAGCACGAATACCGCTTCGATCGCTTTCATCCGAATGCCGACCGGATTTACCGGTTGAACACGACGTTTAAATACCCCAATTCGCCGGAAAGGCACACCTCGATGGCTTCCATCATGATGGGGCCGTTTTTGCAGCGCGAAAGCGGGGCGGTTGAGGACTACCTGCGCATTGTTTCCGGCAGTGAAGATTTTCTTGTACGCGCTGAAAACAAACAAACAGCGATCAAAAAAAGCCTCTTGGCCGATCCCGGTTTCTTTACTTTTTTCAATTTTCCTCTGCGCTACGGCAATCCGGAAACCGCCTTGAAAACACCCGGTGGAATCGTCATCAGCCGAACCGTCAGCGAGCAATTGTTTGGGCAGGAGCATCCCATCGGCAAAGTCATTGACTTCAGTTATACCATTACCCCGGGGCGCGATACGACGGAGCACTACCCGATAACCGGTGTTTTTGAAACGCTTCCGCTGCATTCCCATTTGCAGTTTGACGCCGTTTTTCCATTGGATGAAAAGGCGTATCAGTGAGACCTCAACAACCGTTGGCACAGCATAATTACCAACACCTACCTGCGCCTGCGCCCCGGTCAAACGGAGCAAAATGAGGTGGCTTTTGAAAAACTATTGCCCAAAGAAATGCCGAATTCCCAAATGATCGGCCTCAGTCTGCAGCCCATCGCCGATGTGCATCTGGGTTCGATGAAATTAGAGTACGACCTCAATAATTTCCAACGCTCGGATCGCAAATACGTGTACGTGCTCTGTCTGGTGGCGGTGTTTATCCTGTTGATCGGCGGCATCAATTTCACCAACTTGTATTCGGTACTGGCCAACCGACGCATGAAAGAAGTTGCGGTTCGCAAATCCATTGGCGCTTCGCGGGGCGATGTCATCCGCCAATTTTTGAACGAGTCGCTGTTGCTGGCCTCGTTGGCGGGCGTAGCGGCCATCAGCGCGATCTGGTTCCTGAAAGCCCCGTTTCAGGAATTGATGGGGCGTGCGCTGGATATGGCGATGAGTCCGATTTTTGTTGCCGGGATGTTGGGACTGGCCGCATTCGCAGGCTTAGCAGGCGGATTGATTCCGGCGCTGCGGTTGTCGAATTTTTCAGCGACCCGTGCTTTTCAGCAAAATGCGACGGCCAGTTCCACGAAACAACCTTTTATCAGCAGCTTAGTGGTGCTGCAATTTTCATTGTCCGTCGTGCTCATCATCGTCATGGTGGTGTGTTACCGGCAGCTTTGGTTTTTACGCAACAAAGACTTAGGATACAACACTTCACAGATTGTAAAAATGAATTTAGGTTCGGGCAATTTGCTCAAATATCCAACCTTGAAGGAAGCCCTGTTGAAAATTCCCGGCGTAGGAGCCGTGAGCGGAAGCAGTCACGAGTTGGGGGACATCCAAAGCATGATGGGCCTGTTGGTTCAGAATACCGAAACCCGCGCCTGGGAAAACCATCCGATGAACATTATTTTTGCCGACCGCAGTTTTTTCGAGCTTCATGAGATGTCCTTTGTCTACGGCGGGGCACCTTCTGTAGAGGGGGCTGCAACGGGGCGCGAATACGTAGTGAATGAGGCTTTTCTCAAAAAAATGGGCTGGAAAGCCAACCCTGCCGGCCAGGGAATTATGCGCGCCGGTTTGCCGGAAATCGAAATCGGAAAAATCGTGGGTGTGGTCAAAGATTTTCACCAAAGTTCGTTGCGAACCGCCATTGAGCCGATCTGCATCCAGGCTTCGCAGGTCAACCAAATCCTCGAAGTAAAATTAGCGGTGGCAGATTTGTCTGAAATGCTTCCAAAAATCAGCGCTGTGTGGTCGCAGCAGATCATTGACCGGCCTTTTGATTACGAATTTTTAGATGACCATTTTGCAGCGCTGTATGCTGCGGAGGAGCAACTTGGACGCAGTTTGCTGGTCGCTACCTTCCTGGCCATCGCGATTGCCTGCATGGGCTTGCTGGGTTTGTCGGCTTTTATCATCCAGCAACACACCAAAGAGGTTGGCATCCGGAAAGTGCTGGGCGCTACGGTGGCAGGCATTACGGGGGTTGCTGGCCAAAGATTTTTTAAAACTGGTTGCCGTTTCCATTTTGATTGCCAGTCCGATAGCTTATTGGCTCATGAATCAATGGCTGGCGGATTTTGCTTACCGCATTAAAATGCAGTGGTGGATGTTTGCACTGGCGGGTGCCGGCGCGATGGCTATTGCGTTTTTGATGGTGAGTTTTTTGAGTGTAAGAGCCGCGCTGGCAAATCCTGTGGAGAGTTTGCGCAGCGAGTAGGGGCGACCCTCGCGGTCGCCCAACACCAACAACGCGACCCTCGCGGTCGCCCAACACCAACAACGCGACCCTCGCGGTCGCCCAACACCAACAACGCGACCCTCGCGGTCGCCCAACAAACGCGACCCTCGCGGTCGCCCAAAACTTGCAATTTTACCTCGTATTGCTTACCTTTACTTTTGATTAAAAAAGCATCACGATGAATACCGCTGCCATTTCTGCTGAATTATTAAAACGGCCCGACCTGCCTCTGGTACTTAAACAGGTTCAGCACAGCCTTGACAACGAGGCCAAGCGCCACCATGAATTTCGGGAATGGCTGGAGGAGGACGCAAAAGCTGAATTTATTAATGGGGAAGTAAAATACAAAGAACAACCCCACCTCTCTGACCCTATTTTCCTTTTCTTAGCGGCATCGAAATTGTACAATTCCAGTCAAGTGTATGAAAACCATCGAAATCAGAACAACCCAAAACGTCATTATCGAATATGAGCTGGCGAATGCGTGGACTCGCGTTGGCGCTTTTATGATTGATTCCCTGATTGTTACGGGCATTTACCTCGTTTTTACCATGTTTTTTGCCATCGCCGCCGGTTCCGGATTGGATACTCCTGCTGGTTCGGAAGACGCCCAACGTTGGGAAATGATATTGAGGGGATTGCTCCCGATTTACATCTTTTTGGGGTATATGTTTATATCCGAAGCGATGATGGGGGGACAAACCTGGGGGAAAAAAGGCGTAGGCATCCGGGTGGTGAGCTTGGACGGGCGCGAGCCGGGCATAACGGATTATTTACTGCGCACCGTTTTTTACATCGCCGATGTATTTACCTCAGCAGGCATCATCGCCATACTTTTTGTCAGCGCTTCCGTAAAAGGGCAGCGCCTGGGGGATATGACGGCAAATACAACGGTGGTAAAAACAAATCCTAGAATCCAGTTCCAGCTAAAAGACATCCTCCGCATTGACAGCACCGAAAGTTACACCCCCGTCTATCACCAGGTTCGCCAATTGAGCGAACAGGATATGTTACTGGTAAAAAATGCCCTGCTGCGCTACCGGGAATTCCCTAATGAAGCGCACAGCAAAGCGATCAACGACATGATTCTGCGACTGATGGAGTTGCTGGATATTCCGGTATTCCCCCGCGACCGGGAACAATTTTTAAAAACGCTGATCCGGGATTACATCGTACTGACGCGATAATTTGTTACTTCGCACTTCAAAAGTGGCCAGGAGGATTCACAGCGCGCAGCAGGGCTGAACCTGCTTCGCGTGTGCTGGCGCGACATATACATCAAAACATGGGAAGAAGGACAATAAAACCATTTGCTGTTCAGGGAGTTACATTCACCGGCATGGCAGACAAAGGCAAATGTGCGGGTCGCACCCCGGAAGGGCAGGTGGTTTTTGCAGAAGCAGCGGCACCCGGCGACGTGGCCGATGTGCTGGTTCGGAAGAAAAAAGACGACTACCTGCTGGGGCAATTGCTTACCATTCACCAATATTCCGATCTTCGGACGGAACCTTTTTGTCAGCACTATCAGGAATGCGGGGGCTGCCAGTGGCAACACATCAATTACGGCGCCCAGTTGGAGCACAAGCAACTTATGGTCGAAAATGCGTTGCGGCGGATTGGCAAAGTGCAAACCGAAAGCATGTTACCTATAGTGCCCGCAGACCGCACGGTTTATTACCGCAACAAACTTGAGTTCGCGTTTTCCAATAAAAAATGGCGCACGCCCCAGGAAATGGCCCTCGGCGAGCCGGCCGACCAAAACGTGCTGGGCTATCACCGTGCCGGCGCGTTCGACAAAATCCTCCACATCGAACACTGCTGGTTACAAGATTCGCCTTCCAACGAGATTCGAAATGCCCTTTTCGAAATAGCTCAGGAACAGGAGCTTAGTTTTTTTGACGTGGTGCGCAACACAGGATTCCTCCGCCATGTGATGATCCGGGTGACCACACTCGGCGAAATCCTGCTGGTGATGAGCTTTGGCGAACGGGATGAAAAAAACATCAAGCGCTTCCTCGACGCGGTCATCGAGCGCTTTCCTGACCTGACCACCGTTGCCTACTGCATCAACCTTAAACCCAACGACTATTGGTTGGATCTGGACGTAGTGCAGTATTACGGCAAAGGCTATATTGAGGAGGAATTGGGGCATGTACGGTTCCGAATCGGGCCAAAATCTTTTTTCCAGACCAACACGACCCAGGCCATCCGGCTTTATAATGTGGTGGTTGAATTTGCGGAACTGACCGGCACAGAAAACGTCTACGACCTCTACACGGGTCTGGGCAGCATTGCGCTTTATGTAGCCAACCGGTGCAAACAGGTGGTTGGCATCGAACAAGTGGAAGAAGCCATCGAAGATGCCCGGGTCAATGCAATAGTGAACGGCATCGAAAACACGGTTTTTTATGCAGGTGATGTCAGAAATATCCTGACGGCAGCATTCGCAGAACGCCACGGCAAACCCGACCTGCTCATTACCGATCCGCCGCGAGACGGCATGCACCCCGATGTAGTGAAAATGCTGTTGCAATTAGAAGCGCCGCGCTTGGTGTATGTGAGCTGCAACCCGGCTACCCAGGCACGTGATCTCAACCTTTTGAGCGAAAAATACGAGGTCAAAAAATCACAGCCGGTTGATTTGTTTCCTCATACTTATCATATTGAGAATGTGGCGTTGTTGGAATTGAGGAGTTGAATAAACATAAAGACATGAGTCCTGAATATACAGAATTGGAGCAATGGCTGAAAGGCCACCGCGAGACCTTAGGTACTGCGGCAGAAGTCATTATGGATCAGAATATTTCTTCCTACCCGGTATTTGTTGCTTACCGCCAAGAGGTGGAAATTGGTATTCCACTGATTGCGCCCGGCGAGTCCGAACAGGATTGGGGCATCCAGGCTTCTACTTTGGAAGAGCTGACGGCCCGCGGCGTAATACAAATGGAAAAAGTGGACGCTTTTCGCGAAGTTTACAAAGACCCAAAAAAGTTTTTGTGCATCCTGGTGTTGAACGATCCGGGGGCTGAGTTTGTGTTTTTGCCCAGAGGGTAGTTTTAGAAAATGGCAAATTTGCAAGTAGGCAAATTTGCAATTCCAAACAACCAACTTACCAACTTTCCCCTCGCTTATAATCACCAATAAAACCCATGAAACTTCACCCCTCCCAAAGTATTAACCTCTAATGCAGGCCCTGGGATTTTCACCCAGTTCAGGATTGTAAACAGGGTTTTTACAAAATGGCTGCGCGTGGGAATGCGCGATAAATCTACATCAAAAGAAAGGTAAAATTGCCGGTAGCGGGGGTATAACACCGGATCAACCGAAAAATCATTCCCGGCGTCGTCCGTCCAGTTGTTAGAAAAACCGCCGTACACATTTTCAGCCCCGTAGCCGACCGCCAGGTTGAGCCAGGGCGGCAGCCAGCTCGATTTCGCTCCGCTGATTGCACGCAGGTTGAAGGAAGCCCAGATGGTGAGGGCATTGTAGTCTTTCAAAAAGCTTTCCGCAAAAGCAACGCCGTACAATTCTTTTGCGCGATCAGCCAGCGTCGTTACGCCGCCGCCGCCGTTGCCGGCCAGTATCGGGAATACCGGGTAGTTCGGGCGGGTATAAGACAGTTTTGCTACTATTTTTTGTTCCTGCCACAACAACTCCTGCGACAGAAACAAGCCGGCACCAAGGGTATTAAAAGCCATGTCCGACCACGAAAATCCCCATTTTTCTGAAAAACCATCCATGACCTCCACCGTGGTTTGCAATCCCATTCCAATCCCCGCAGCCGTCCAGGCCGCTGCTTTTCGGTTCATACCGGTCCAGCGGGCACCTTTGAAAACAAGTGCTGTTTCGGTGTAGGTGGTCAAAAAATGACCGCCTTTATCAATGTCATTCCACTCCCCCCAGTCGTTGAACGGGTGGAACCCGGTGAGGTCGTAGCCCCGGTACCAGGCATTATACAACCCGATGGATGCTGCGCCGTAGATGGCGACTCCGCTGCCGGTGCATGCCCAAAAGCGGGTTTTATTGAGCGTGTCGGCAGGTTGAAAAAAGGATAGTCTCGGGGAGGCGTCCTGGGCTGAAAGGCAGGTTGATCCCATAAATACCAAAAGTAGGCAGCCAAGATGCCCCCAAACAAACCAGTTCGCCTTGCTGCTCTTTTTGTGTCTAAAATCGTTCATTCGTATCGTTTTTTCAGGTATGCCGTTATTGTTCAACTTATCCTCCTTCAACCTCGCTTTTATCTGCTTACCTAAACGCCAAAATTACTACCTTAGTCATCTTAAATAAGACTCTGTTTGAAAAGTTGTTGAAACATTATCCTGAATTTGGCATTAAATTTACCAAAATCATCTTGCGCAGCTATGAAATTCATGCCCGTCCTCCTTTTGCTTTGCCTGACATTGACCGGCTCCCTCTATGGCCAAAAAAAGCCAACCGGCTTGTGGGAAGGCACGCTTACCAACAACATTAGTACTCAAAACGGCCTTCGTTTTGAGTTGCTTTTGGAATTCAAGGGCAAAAACGTACGTGGAAAAACGTATGTTTATCATAAAGACAATACCCTACATACGATGGAAATTGAAGGGACGGTTTACGATGATCGCTCCATTTATTTTGAAGAAGTGCGATCTGCCAACGGGCAGAATCAGGCCGCACCGCCTTACAATCGCAAATACCAGCTCATCTTCACCCGAAGCATTTGGGAATCTACCCTCGATGGCTACTGGCAGGAAATCATCACCAATCCATTTGATGAAAGGCGCGAAATGGGGCGTATCATCATAAAAAAATCAGGCGATTCCAAAGCATAATATAAAATTTGGCTCGTATGGGGAATAGCGCTCGCTGGTTTTATGAAAGACAACGCAGGTTCGGCTACCGGGGTTATGAAACCGGAAAATGAAATGGTCTGGTGGGCGCTGATCCTTGGTAATTTAGCCGGCGGCTTGTTACTGTCGCTCATTTTCGGACGGTGGGGATCCATCAGCACCTTCTTAACCGGTGCCAAAGCGGGCGCAGTGATTGGGTTGTTGATTGGCCTTTCCTATGACTGAAGTCTCATAAATTGGGTTGACAGGTGAGCAGCACCGAAGGGGTTACGGTGTTGTGCAACGAGCAGGGTGACGTGAATTTACTGCGGTGGTGGAAATACCAGAAGAATGCTTTAAAAAACAATGATGTAAGGCAGCAAAACGGTTGACTAATATCAATGCAAGTTTTGTTTTGTTTTTGCTATTTTGTTGATAATAACATTCTGGTAATTAATCATATAAATTCATAAAAATGAAAATATTACTGCCCACCGATTTTTCAAATCTCTCCATCATTCCGGTGTATTATGCCGCCAAATTGGCTCGAAAAATAAAGGCGGAAATCATCCTGTTCCACGCGGTGTATTTGGAGGCTATGCCGCGGGCTTCTACCTCGTTTAAATCGGGTCAATTGATGACTGCCATGAGTGAAAATACGTTAGCTGACCTCGAAGAATTAGCCATCAAGCTAAAAGAAGACGTTGGCGACGACCTTGAAGTCAGTTGGCAAATGGAGGTTGGGCTGCCGATGGAAGCTGCGGTGGAATCGTATGTTGCCGAAAACAAAATTGACCTCATCATCATGGGCACCAAAGGTGCATCCGGGTTGAAAAAAATGTTGATGGGCAGCAACACGACGGCTGTCATCGCCAACAGTAAAATACCGGTCATTACAGTGCCGGAGTTCGCTTATTTCAACAACATTCATAAAATTGTGTACGCTTCTGATTTGCAGGACGTTGAAAATGAGATAGAGGCTCTGCTGCCGTTTGCCCGGTTATTTGACGCTTCCATTCATTTGTTACACATTGCCCAGCCCGAAGCGCCACCATCCCTTACTCCGGCAATTCTGGAAAAAGCACTGATTGACAATTATCAATACCCCGATATTGCGGTACACTTTTTAGAAAGTGACAATGTGATCGAAACCATTGATGCTTTCATTGCGGCAAACGGTGCCAATATATTAGCCATGTTCACCCACAAGCCGACGTTTTTTGAAAAACTCTTTGGTCAAAGCGTCACCCGGGAAATGGCGTTTCACAGCAATGTAGCTTTGCTTACGATGAAAAAAGCAGGTTAAATGGACAGACACGCTCCTAAGGGTCGCTGAATTAATAAGTGTCGCTTTCTCCGGGCAGGGCATTTTGATTCTAACCGAGGCGGGGGTTCCCGACCTTAGCCATAGCTAAGGGAGGTGGTTCCCCAACGCAGAGTAGGAGCAAAAGGTCTCCTGGAAAAGTGGACAGTTATTATTTCAGCACCCCTAACTATACGCCTCAATAATTTTTGCGCACAAAGCAGCCTTCATGGCATCAGACGTAAACGCGTGTTTGATGGCTTCGAGGTTGCATTTCAAAAAATGCGCTTTTTTCCAGTCAAATTCGTCCCGCAGGATCTGGTATTCCCGGGTCAGCGTTGTATTGGATATGGCGCGGGCATCTGTGTTGACACTCATGGAAACCCCGCTCTGGTAAATGCGATCAGCAGGATGGTCTTTGATGGTTGCGACCACATCGGTTTGGACGTTGCTGGTCGGGCAGACTTCGAGGTGGATGGCTTCTCTTTTCAAAAAAGCCATCAATGTCGGGTCTTCCACACTCCTGACCCCGTGACCGATGCGGGACGGATGGAAGTTTTTCAGCGTTTCCCACACACTTTCGGCGCCTTTTGCTTCCCCGGCGTGGGCCGTGACGTGCAGTCCTTTTTCTTTGGCAAAAGTGAAAGCGCTGACGTGGTTGTCAATCGGAAAACCCGCTTCATCGGCGGCAATGTCGAAACCCACCACATTCGTTCCGTTGAATTGCGCCACCAATCGAACGGTTTCCATGCTTTGCGCTTCCGTGTAGTGCCTCAACGTACACAAGATGAGGCCCACGGTGATTCCCGTTTCTGCCATGCCCTCCGTTGCCGTTTCATTCACCGTTTGCACAACTTCCGCTGGTGTCAGCCCTTTTTCAAGGTGGAGTAACGGCGCAAACCGGATTTCGGCATAAATCACGTGGTCTTTTTTCAACTGCCTGCACAAATCCAACGTCACCAAACGCAGTTCCGCTTTGGTCTGCATCAATGCTGTCCCTTTTGTGGCGCGGGTGAGGTAGTCGGCCAGATCGGTGCATTTGGGCGGCGCGATGAAGGATTCCCGGTAAGTTTCGTAGCTGATGGACGGGGCAATTTGCTGTACCACTTCATAGCTCAGCGAGCAGTCTAAGTGCAGGTGCAATTCTATTTTGGGTAAGGTAGTGTAGTCCATTTTGTAGGCGTGTTCCTGATCACTCGGACTTCAAAAGCGTAAAAACCTCCGACTTGGCATCGGGAGCATTGTCCTGAATGTACTCAAACTTATTCGTTTCTGCGGTTAAAACTAAGTAATGCGTCGTAATTTTCGTCGCCAGCGTCAGGCAGCAAAGGAAACCTCCGCTCATGCCTTCGCCCGGTGCTTTACTTCCCGGACAACTTTGGCTGAACTGCACAAAAGGAGATTCGGTGCGCTCGGCGCCTTTCAACATGGTAATCATGCGCCCGTCGCGGATTTCCATGGTGATGTCCGGATTGGCTTGCGACTGCCATGTTTTGCCGGTTACCATTTTTGCGACCGCACCTGCTGTACCGGCAGGGGTTGTTTCATCCGTTGCTGCGGGTTGGTCTGCAGGCGGCACGGTTTGGCTGGAATCTGTGGGCGCTTGGTTGCAACCCAAAACGACCAGAAGGAGAAGGAAAAGGAACGGTTTCATGATAAAAATTTATGGTTGGATGAAAAAGGATTGCCACGGACAAAGTTAATAAGTTCATTTTTCCTTTTTGGGCTTTTTCTCAAGACTGGATTTAATACCTGACAGGATGGATTTGAAGGCGTAATTAAAAATAAATCGTAACTACTCAGGGGGTAACAAAGAGATAAAAAACGGGGGAAAGCGCGAATCGGGCACCGTAATTCAGTTCTTTTTAATGGTTGTTTAAATCCATCGAACGGATCGCGTATATGCAATGCCTGGCTTTAGGAGGGCAGTCCCTGCCAAACCACCCGCACCCATTTCGCAAACAACTGGACAGGATTCGCATAAGGCTAAAAAAGGACATCAATCAGCTTGCAGGAGAAGGAAAGAGGCAGCCTTAGAGCTTGTCCAAAATGCCGATATTGGGCTGAAAATATTTTATTCCCAGCCAAAACCTTGATTTTTTAATACATTTTGGCTGCAAATAACTTTTTAGCAGCCAAAAAATTGTATTTTTGACCAAAATAACCAAACATGGAAGACCCTCGACTTTTTATCGGCAGGCAAAAAGAAATCCGGGAACTGAAGCGAATCTACCAAAGTCCGAAACCGGAATTTTTGGTGGTCTATGGCAGACGGCGGGTGGGCAAGACTTTTCTTGTCCGGGAGTTTTTCAACTACCAATTCGATTTTCAAACGGCAGGTTTAGCAAATGCCACGACCGCCCAACAGTTGTTCAATTTCCATTCATCGCTCAACCGCCAGTCCGCCCTGCATTTCGACCAGCTACCCGATAACTGGCTCGTGGCTTTCCAACGGCTGATAGACCATTTGGAATCCTTGCCTACGGGAAACAAAAAGGTAGTTTTCTTTGACGAAATGCCCTGGTTCGACACGAAAGGCTCCGATTTCGTGCTGGGATTGGAACATTTCTGGAACGGTTGGGCGAGCGCCAGAAAGGATATGCTGCTCGTTGCCTGCGGCTCTGCTGCCTCCTGGATGACGAACGTCCTTATCAACCATACCGGCGGGCTGCACAACCGGGTCACGCAGAAAATCAAAATTGAGCCGTTCAACCTGAAGGAAGTGGAGGAAATGCTGGAACTGAAGCAATGCGCCTACAATCGCTATCAAATCGTGCAACTGTACATGGCGCTTGGCGGCATCCCGTTTTACCTCGAGACCATCAAGCCGGAATTGTCGGTTGCCCAAAATATACAGGCGCTTTTTTTCGAAAAAACGGGCATCCTGAAAAACGAGTTTTTTAACCTGTACCGCTCCATTTTCAAAAGGCATGAAATCTATGAAAAAGTAGTGGCCGCCCTCTCCGCTAAAACGTATGGCTTGCTGCGCAGCGAAATCGCCAAAACCACCGGGATTTCTTCCGGGGGAACCTTGACCAAAGTATTGGCCGACCTCGAAGAAAGCGGCTTCATCAACTCCTACGCCCCCCTTGACGGCAAAGGCAAAAACACCGTTTACCGCCTGACGGACTATTACACCGATTTTTACTTCCATTTTATCCACGAAAGCCCATACAAAGGGAAAAATGCCTGGCTGAACCTGATTGACAACCCCTCGCACCGGGCTTGGGAGGGCTTTACGTTCGAGCAAGTCTGCCTCGACCATATCACTCAAATCAAACAGGCGCTGGGCATCGCAGCCGTGTTGTCGAAAGAAGTGGCCTGGAAGGGAAGCTATGAAGGCAAATCCGCTCAGGTTGATTTGATCATTGACCGCCGTGACCAGGTCATCAATTTGTGCGAAGCTAAATTTTCGCTCCATACATTCACCGTTACCGAAGCCTATGCCGAAAAACTCCGGGAAAAAATCGGCATCTTCAAATCGGCGACAAAAACCAAAAAATCGGTTTACCTTACCCTGCTCACCACTTACGGGATGGAACAAAACAAACATAGCGGCGGTCTCGTGCAGTCGGTCGTGACGATGGAGGATTTGTTTGCCGGGGGATGAGGATTTGTGCCAACATCACTTGGTTTAAACCCGCTAAAAACATTAAAATAGTCAAAAATCGGATCATTTTTTTGAGAAATTTGAGATGCACTGTGGTGTAATTACTCAGCCTACCCCAAAGATCATACTACTATACATTTTTCCTAAGGATTGACATGGTATTTTTCACCAAGGCTTAAAAACCAGTCTTTGAAAGTTTCCCACCATTCCATTAGCTAAATATTTTAAAAGCAAGGTGTAATAATTTTATTAAGCCTGATGTTAAAGTTTTCTGCTTATGCCTTGTAATAAGTTGTTGGTTAATCCTTGTAGCAACGGGGTAGGGATATATCTTATTAAAGATACTACCGATTGATAACCCTAAAGTGTTAGCGAGTATTAGCTCCTGTATGAGTTCCCCTGCACTTGGTGCAATCATTGTGCCCCCAAGAATTTTTTCTTTTTTGAAGAAGCCGCCTTTGCTGATGTAAAGAATAGTTCTTGCGTATTGATAATTATCCGTAACTGCCCTGTCGTCGCCACTAAAATCCCGTTCTAATTTTTCGTACTTAATACTTCTATCTTTTAGTTGTTTTTCATTTAATCCAAAGGTGGCTATTTCAGGATCGGTAAAAGTGACCCACGACATGTGATCGTTGTTCAGCTTTTTATTCAGTGGCGAAAAAAGGTTATTTAAAATAATCCGTCCGTGAAATTCAGCCGCATGAGAGAATTGCAGATCACCGGCAACATCACCACAAACCATTACATCTTTATTCGTGGTGCGAAGTTGATCATCAACTATAATTTTATGATCCTTGACTTCTATGCCTGCCTTGTCAAGTTGTAATGGCTCTAGCAGCAATACTCTTCCAATCCCTACAAATACAGCATCAAAAGGAAGAGAGAATTCTTCACCATTTTTTTTCTTTAAAACGGCTTCAATTGGCGAAGAAAATTTTTGCAGACTAACATCAAAGTGAAAGATTATGCCCTCATCCTGTAGCCGCTTCAATAAAATACTGGTAAGGGTTTTATGATCATGAGTCAATATTCCATTTCCTTCTTCAACAACAGTTACTTCGCTGCCAAGTCTTTGCATTGCCTGGGCTATTTCAATTCCTATTGGTCCACCACCTACAACCAATAGCTTTTTAGGAAGCTGGTTGATGTGAAATATATTTTCATTATCAAGATAATTTACCTTTTCAACGCCTTCTATTTTTAGTTTTCGTGGTTTAGAACCTGTCGCCAAAATGATTTTTTTTGCAGAGAAAATTTCGCCATTCACCGCTACTTCTTTTTTTCCTGTAAAGCTTGCTTCACCTAATACCACGTTTATTCCCTGCTCCGTTAGCCATTCAGCATTTTCGTGTTTGCGTATAATCTCCTGTCGGGCATGAACATACCCAATTGCTTTTTGTATATCTACTTCACCGCTTAATTTAATACCAAAAGATTGTGCTTCCCCGGCAGCCCGCATTTGGCGTGCAACGTGTATTAAGGCTTTACTTGGCACACAACCATCATTTAAACATTCGCCGCCAACATCTTTATCGCTCTTTACAATCATTGTTACTTTAATACCAACTTTTGCAAGGAACAATCCAACGCTCAAACCTCCTGATCCGGCACCTATGACAATAACGTCAGATCTATTACTATTTTTTACTTTGAGCATAGCAGCTTTATTTGTAAAATTTATAATTTGTGTTTTCTAATTAATATTTTATGAACATTCAACATCCGCTCCTGTGAATAGCCCAAATAATACATTGCCCATGTGCGATAGAATACTCCCTGCATTCTGTAAACTCCATGATGTAAATGTTTTCTTGCTGAAGTGGTAACAACATCAATTAATACTTTGAACCTGCATATCACACTTTTAAAATGGATCGGATAATCCACTTACACGGATGAGTTTTTTATTTACAAATTCCTGTATGCCTAACTCAGCAAGTTCACGTCCGTAGCCGGAGCGCTTGGTTCCGCCAAATGGAAGGTCTTCTTTTGTCCAGGTAGGATGATTGATAAATACCATTCCAGTATCTATCTGATCGGCAACTTTCTTTCCACGTTCAATGTCATTGGTAAATACGGAGCCACCTAATCCGTATGGTGAATCGTTTGCAAGTTTAATGGCTGCTGCTTCATCTTTTACCCGATAGAAAGAAGCAACAGGTCCAAACAATTCCTCATAGTAAGCCGCCACATTTGGCGTTATGTCTGTAAGAATTGTAGCCTCCATATAAGCGCCTTTTCGATTAATTCGTTTTCCCCCCAATAAAATTTTTGCTCCTGCTGCAACAGAACGTTTCACCTGGTCATCTAAATGCACTGCCGCTTCCTCGCTTGATAAAGGTCCAAGCTGCGTATCTTTGTCCATCGGGTCGCCAACTTTTAATGCGCTTAGTTTTTCTTTAAATTTTTTCAAAAATTCATCAGCCACCGCTTCCACGACAATAAAACGTTTGGAAGCCACACAACATTGACCTGTATTGTTCATCCTGCCAACCACTGCCCATTCGACGGTTTTATCCATATCGGCATCTTCTAAAACAATAAACGCATCACTGCCACCCAATTCCAGAACAGATTTTTTAAGATTTTTTCCTGCAGCTTCGGCAAGGCTTGCTCCGGCTGTTTCGCTTCCCGTAAGAGAAGCACCTTTAATGCGCTCATCACTTAACAATACATTTACCTTATTACCTGGAATTAGTAAATTGGTATACACCCCGTCAGGCGCTCCGGCTTCTTTGAAAAGTTTCTCAATGGCAATTCCACATTGCGGTACATTGGAAGCATGTTTTATTAAAACCACATTTCCTATCATGATATTAGGCGCTGCAAAACGGACAACCTGATAAAAAGGAAAATTCCAGGGTTGTACACCGAGCAATACGCCAATAGGGCTATGGCGCACGATAGCTTCACCAAATTCAGTTTTCAAAGTTTGGTCTGCAAGAAACTTAGCGCCATTATCAGCATAATAATCTACGATGTCAGCGCTGAGGTCAATTTCACCTTCGCTTTCTTTGAGCAGTTTACCCATCTCCAAAGTAATCAGTTTAGCCAGCGTGTCTTTCTCCTTGCGCATCAACGAAGCAACCTTATGTAAAAGATTTGCTCGTTCCTCATAAGAAGTTTTTTTCCAATCCTGATACGCTTTGTCTGCCCCGGATATTGCAGATTCAATTGCTTGTTCGGTCATTTCTTCAAATGATTTTACAAGCTCATTTGTGGCGGGATTTACTGTTTTGATAGAAGCTTTTTTTTGTTTTTTATCAGCACCGTTTTTTCCCTGTTCAGATTTGTTGGCTAAATCGGTTGATTTCTTTTCAAGCATGTTTTCCATATAAATACGAATTAGTTGAGTGAAATTATTTTGTTTTAAAACCTGGCGGAGTATGGCGCGGGTGTAAGTGTCTGCGGTGTTGTTTGCTTTTGAGCGTGCGCTGGTGTCGCAAAGGTGAGTAGTTTAATTGCGTAAATCGTTATACAATTAAGGAAATAAATTACATGATTGCGATGTTTGGGATATGTGAGAATTTTGATACGAAGCAGTAAGTGCGGTGGGGCGAAGCAAAATATGAAGGGATAGCCAACCGGCTTTGCCGAAAAGGCTGTGAAAGACCCGAGCGCGGCGGGGGAACACCGTGCGCGGCAGGAAATATTTTCGGATTTTGTAAATCGTTTCTAAATTTTAAGCGCAGTTGCCCATCTTTTTAGCTTATCCGGAATTTTATTAAGTGGTAAAACGAAATCAGCACAGCCTGCTGCCTGAGCGCTGAGCGGCATGAAATCAACTTCGGCAGATATGTCCTGAGCGAAGGTTTTTCCTCCATTAGCTTTGATATGCTTACATCCCTCAGTGCCATCGCCATCATATCCGGAAAGGATAATGCCGACCGCACGTGTGCCCATTGCCTCTGCCAGTGAAATAAAAAATAAATCTACTTGTTTGTTCCTGCCAACGCGAGGTGAGATTACTTTGAAGCGATAGTTTTCCATAGTAAGATCGGAGTCTGGAGGAATAACATAAACATGATTCGAAAGGATCGGCATTGCCTCAGAAGCCACGGTTAATGACATTTTCGTGTGCCTCTGTAGTATTTTAGCTAACTGACTATGGGCGGTGGGGTTCATGTGAGAAATAATAACAAAGGCCATACCTGTATCAGGTGGCATTGCATCCAGCAGAGCCTTGTATGCGTTAAGCGCTCCGGCTGAACCGCCAATACCTACAATGAATATAGGCTGAACTGTTTTCATTGATTGTTATTTATTTTTTTCATTCTCTGGAACATTTTTATCAAAATTCTTTTTCTGATTGCCGCTAAGGGGCGATAAAAAAATAGGTGTTCATTTTGCCAAAGAATTAGCGCTGGTAAACGGTTCATTTCAAGTGTCTTAGCTAATTCTTTGGCTCAGGAAAAATGAACACTTATTTTTGCCCACTACTAAACGTAGATTCAGCATAAGGTATCAAAAAAATCCCATCATCACTCAAAATAAATTTGTGGACATCGCTATCATGGTTGGTGCCACGAGACTTAACAATGAATACTTCACGGGTGCGTTTTCTGCCTTCATCATCTTCTACCATTCTTACAACTATCCAGGTATCAATCAGGGATGAAACACCGATTTCGCCACTCGTGTTGCTTTGAAAGTTTGCAGAAACAAGACTTGTAAAAAACGTAGTGATGCCCCTGGATTTAAAGAGGTCAATCATGCGGGTAATCATTGATGAAACTTCACGCTCGTCGCCTTCTCCAACAAGACTTGTGAGTGGGTCTACCACCACAGCTTTTGGTTTGAAACCATCAACGAGCTTATAAACATTCAATAAATGCATCTCCAAACCAAGAAAGGATGGTCTGATAGACACAATCTTTAAGAGTCCTTTTTTTATCCATGGCGCAAAATCAATGCCGATAGATTTCATATTTTGAGTAAGTTGCCCTGCTGATTCTTCATAGGAGAACAAAAGACAGCGTTCCCCACTTTTACAACTTTCCAGTGCAAATGCCGCTCCAAAACTTGTTTTTCCGCTGCCTGCAGTGCCGGAAGCCAGTATAGTACTGCCTCTGGTGTAACCTTTACCCGTGAACAATTTATCTAACGATTGAATCCCTGTCGAAACCCGCTTGTCTGTGCCCGGTTGTTCAAGTCCTGCTGACGTGATGGGAATTACTGAAAGTCCTTCATCATCTATAACAAATGGATATTCGCTTGTTCCATGACGTGACCCCCGATATTTAATGACACGAATTCTACGGGTGGCAATTTGGTCTTTGACTCTGTTATCCAGCAGAATAATGCAATCGGAGATGTACTCCTCCAGACCATGACGGGTATATGAACCGCTTTGTCCGGCCTCACCTGTAAAGATTGCCGTGACTTTTTTTTCTTTAAGCCATCGGAAAAGTCTTTTTATCTCTAAGCGAAGAATGCCAAGATCTGTAATGCCTGCAAAAAGAGATTCAAGAGAATCTAAAACAACACGTTTGGCACCGATAGAATCGACGGCTTCTTCCAAACGAACGAATATTCCCTCGAGGTTAAAGTCGACTTCCTGAATGTCTTTACGGTCTAAAATAACATGTTCGAGCACAATCTTTTTCTGCGATACAAGCGCCGACAAATCCATATTCAGAGAAGCCACGTTTTTAAAGAGTTCATCTTCTGTCTCTTCAAATGACATGAGAACTCCCGGCTCGTTATAATCGGTTGCACCTTTGATTAGAAAATCAACCCCAAAAAGCGTTTTCCCGGAGCCTGCATTGCCGGAAACTAACGTGGATCCATTTTTTGGAAGTCCGCCTTCGGTAATTTCATCAAAACCTTTGATGCCAGTAGGGCATTTGAGTAACTCATTGCGCTTGGTTGTAATTTTTCCCTCGGTAGTTTTTGCCATTTGATAGTCGTTTATTGTTTTATTGCGGTAGCGTTTCCGTAGTTTTTTTTCAATCCAAATTTACTATACATGGCGCACTAGCTTTTATGCAGGTACTTTCCTTTGTTTTTCCCTATCCCAAAAACGGTGTTGTGCAATTGCTTTGATAAAATCTTTTGCAGGTTTGTCAATCAAGAATCCTCCATCTTTGGGTTTATCCCCTGCATAAGATTTATTTAATAAATTAACCCCATCGCCATCAGCGGCAATGGCTTTACAATGTTTGTATGCTTCGTTTACAAAATGTATAGCATCGGGTTCGGCAATCAATGCAGTTGCACTTTTTGCACCGGAAGGAATATACACCGCATCAAATAATACTGACGATGTATTGAAAAAACTCTGGTCAACTTTTATTTCTTTCCCGGTTGCTCCTTTTATAGTTCCCAATTTAGGAGCTATGATTTTTGTTGTTGCACCTTCGGCTTCAAGCGTATTTTTCATTACAGATAGAGCGTTTTCATCCACTCCGTTTGCTGCAAGTATGGCTATACACCTTGTCTTGATAGAATTTTTTATAGTGTTTGCCATACTCAAAGCGGCTGATTTTTCAATGCTTTGTTTCATTTTTATCGGCTCATAGTTTTTTTGGATGCCATCGGCAGGAACACTGTGATTGATTGGGTAAACAGGTTGTGTGGGTACAGGCATTCCTAAACCATCAGCTACTTTTGCTGCTAAAGTAGTATCAACCTGGGTGAGTATGCCTAACATTCTTTCACGAATGGTGTTGCTTACTAATTTTCCTAACTCAAATGTGAGTGCATTGATGATGTGATTCTTTTCGTGTTCTGCTTGGCTGTTAAAAAATAGAGTTGCCTGACTGAAATGGTCAAAGAAACTCCGGCTGCGTTCACGGATTTTTTTTGCATCAACGCGTTCCTGAAAACTTGTGAAACCGCCGTCAACTGCTTTTGCCTGAAATGGGCAACCATTGCTGATTTTGTTGGGCTGATAACTTGTTTTATCGCTGTTGATTGTTTGTCGCATGTGTCCATCACGCTGGTTATTCATTACGGGAACGATTTTATTTAAATTCATTGATAATTAATACGATTAGGACTGTGCCACAAAGTTGTGCGTACTAAACGACACTTTCCTTACATAACCTTGATGAAATGTTACATGTTTCACACATTAAGTGAGCAATTTATCATTCTACTGGACTTTCACACAGTTCGTCCAGTATTGAGATCTGTACTTGGTCGAAGTCCATCCACGTATAAAACATTTGGCCATAATGGCTCTACACTGAGGGCTACCACAATTCAAAAGAATTCATCGGCAAACCAGAGAAACTGGAAGAGGCAGGCAGAGCAAACCTGTTGGCCGAGGTTGAGGCACTCAAAAAACTTGACCCAATTTTCCCAATAGACTTGTTACGATGGGGCAGCTTGGTGGGAAAAACGAGCTGCTACACACTGCCCCGTCGCAACAAGTCTAATCAAATACTCCAACTCCCCTGGGAAATTACCTTTCCCGACAGCCCCAATGGGCGCAATGTCTTTCAATACAACGGCGTATGGCTCAACCGAGGTGAACTCGATAAACTCATCGAGCGAGCCAATGAATCTACGCCTCGCCAGAAAAGTGATTACGACCACACCAACCCCGATGACAACCCTAATCCGAGAATATCTGATTCCAGAAGACTCAACGAGCATTATGCCCCAAGGGGTAAAAGAAATCGATCCTTGGAGATTTTTTCGATTTTTAAACTAATTTTTTTCCGGCGGCGTTGCAGGTCGCAGACCCTCACGAGCAGCTTCCGTGTTGTATTTAGGTAATTAATATCGAACACGTTGCGCCAGCGGTTTTTCCTCAAACAGTTGAGTGCCCGAGGTATTTTTCGACCAACCTTGATCCCTTGATTTTTTTACAACACGCTCCTTAAATGTGGGAAGTTGGATAAAACAGTGAACCATGAAGGCTCAACTTTCGTTATCATTCGGTGATGCAAAAAATACTTATTGTTGAAGACGATCCACACATCGCCGCACTCATCAACCGAGCATTGCAAGAGGCAGGCTACGAGACTTTCGTGGCGTTCGATGGAAAAATGGGCATGGAGCTGTTTCATAATCTCCGACCTCAGTTGGTCATCACCGACTTAGTCATGCCACACGTTGGTGGCCACGAATTATGCCAGCAGATTCGAAGTGGGAAATATTATGTCCCGATCATCATGCTCACCGCACTAAGTTCAACAGATGATGTTGTTCTGGGTTTGGATTCAGGTGCCGATGATTACATGGCCAAACCATTCAGGGTTCCCGAATTGCTTGCGAGAGTGCGGGCGCTGTTGCGCCGGGTTGAAGTAGCGGAACCCCTTCAGATCAGCACATTGGCCGACCTAACCATCGACTTTGATACGAAGACGGTGTGCCGCAACAACGAACCAATCAAACTAACGCCTACGGAGTTTCGCCTCTTGGAATACCTGATGTGCCATAAAGGTCGCGTAAAAACCCGCATGGATATCCTGGAAGAAGTATGGGGGATAGCTTTTGACCCTGGCACCAATGTGGTAGATGTTTATATCAATTACTTGCGCAATAAGATTGACAAGCCCTTTGAGAAAAAATTGCTTCATACGCAATTCGGGCTGGGATTTGTTTTGAAAGAATAACCGAAAAGCTATGCGACTTCCACGGCTCACCATACGCCAGCGCCTGCCGCTATTGATTTCTATTTCAGCGCTCCTGATCCTTTTGCTCGTGGGCTTTTTTATCTATGTTTTTTCGGAGCGGTTTTATGAACAAGAATTCAAGGCGCGTATCCTGGAAAGGCTGACCGAAGCCGACTCTTTGATTGCCCTTGACCAATCCCACCCTTTCACTGTAATCAATAATTTGCCGGCAGGGGAACTTCCTGACGAGAAAATTTTTTATGCCGCCGACCCTCGCCTTATTATTCTGCCGAATGGAACAGTGCCGTTATCTCAGGTTATAGACACCACAAAATTTGACTTACTGCCTTACTGTTTTGCCCACGTTGGACAGCGTGACTATGGAATCCGGCACAATGCCATCACACACCATACCTTGGTCGTATCCGCAGTAGACCGCTATGGTCATACCAAGATTAGAAACCTGCGAAATGGCATTATCACTGGCGTTTTGTTTGGGGTGGTGCTGTTGACCTTTACCAGTTGGTTCTGGGTAAGAAAAATGTTGCAACCGATTGCCAACAAAATTGCTAAGGCCCGTACCATTGGTGCCAAAAGCCTCAATTTGCGCTTGGATGTGAAAAACAACCATGACGAACTGGGGTTGCTGGCACTTACCTTCAATGAGATGTTGGAACGCATTGAACAGGGCTTCCGTACGCAGCAGCAATTTATCCGGAACGCTTCGCATGAAATTCGCACCCCCCTCACCGCCATCATAGCCGAGGCGGATTTAGCCTTACAACAAAGTCGCACACCGGAGAATTATCGGTATGCACTCGAAAATGTAAGTACACAGGCAGAAAAACTCAACGAATTGGTTTCAAAACTACTCCTCCTGGCAAAGGTGGAGGGCAACATCCGTTTTTCCGATCGAACCTGCGCTCCCGACGAAGCCTTGATGATTGCGTTCAGGGCTTTGCAGGTCAAGTATCCAACGGCCAGCCAATCTATCCAACTGCACATTGAGCTGCCCGATGCCTATCAACTATTGGTACGCTGCGACCCGGATATTTTAGAAATCGCTTTTTTCAATTTACTTGACAATGCTGTTAAATATGGCAACGGCCATTTAGTGCGCGTTCGACTTTCCCTGCTCGATCAATTGGTGTGTTTGGAGGTAGCCGATCATGGTGTGGGCATTGCCCCCGATGATATGGAGCATTTGTTCAAGCCGTTCTACCGCAGCAAACACAACAGTCATCTTCCAGGCAGTGGCATAGGGCTTTCCTTGGTAAAAACCATTGCCGATAAATACGGCGGGAGCATCCAAATCGAATCTGAACCTAAGCAGGGCACTACGGTAATGTTGTGCTTCCCACGAAACATGAACGAGGTTGGGAAAATCTAATCCCATTCTTAATCAATTCTTATGCCGCTCTAATACCTTGCCCGATACCTTTGTGCTATCACTAAACAGTTAAATAGCATGAAAATCTTGAAGATCAATTATTTTGTTATCGCCTTTACAGCGTTATTGATGACGAGTTGTGCAACAGTTATGCCCGACGAAGTGGGTGTTCGACGCACTTTTGGTCGTATCGGAGATACCGTGAAACAACCTGGTATTGTGGGTTACAATCCTTTCACTACCCGAGTGGTAAAAGTGCCCGTCAGGACGATGAACTTGGCCATCGTCGAAAACCTGCCCTCGAAGGAAGGACTGACCATCCGTTCGGAAAGCTCTATCCTTTACCGCATCCAGCCGAATGCAGTGCCCCAAATCCTGAAAGAGACCGGAATGGAGTTTGAGGAAATGTTGATTCTGCCCGTTTTCCGCTCTGCTGCTTCCGATGTGTGCTCGAAATATGACGCAAAGGATATGCACAGCGCTAAACGAGCTGAAATTGAAGGAGAGATAAAAAAACGGATGGTTGAAGTCTGTGCACCCAAAGGGTTTGTTATCGAATCGGTGCTCTTGAAGAGTATCACCTTGCCAGGCGGATTGTCAAAATCTATAGAAACCAAACTAGAAGCAGAACAGGATGCCTTGCGGATGCAGTTTGTGTTGGATCGCCAAAGACAAGAAGCGCAGCGCCAGATCATTGATGCCGAAGGCGTCAAAGAAATCGCCAGAATTCAAGCAGAAGGCAAGAAAAATGCTACCATCATTGATGCCGAAGCCAGAGCACGTGCCAATGAGATTGAAGCAGAGGGCATCAAAAAGGCCAACGACCTCATTAGCCTGAGCCTGACACCGAACGTGCTCAAATTCAAACAGATTGAGGCATTTCAGAAACTTTCAGCATCGCCCAACACCAAAACAATCATCACTGACGGCAAGAGCCCGATGGTGAATATGTTGGGCAACGAGGGAAACTGATCGGGTGAGCAGCTCGCAACCGGCTCTATTTTTTCATGATTTATTGGGCGGGTCGCCTGCCATGGTTTTTAAAATAGCATTCCACCATGAAAAAGCAAATAATAGCAATTGCCTACACGCTCGGCATCATTTTATTAGTCTCTGCCTGTCAAAATGATAGCGACAACGCAAAAACCAAAAGCTTGTCAACACTTGCAGCCGATGACACAGCAAAAATTGCCGAAACAGAACTCCCATATCCACAATCCCCCGACGAAGCCATTGCCCGGCTCAAAGAAGGGAATGCCCGATTCATCAACGATCAAACGATACACCCCAACCGCGACGACAACCGCAAAATCATTCAAGCCAAAAAGCAAACACCTTTCGCCAGTATAATGGGTTGTAGCGATAGCCGGGTACCCGCTGAAATCGTCTTTGACGAGGGCTTGGGTGATCTTTTCATTGTCAGAACCGCAGGCCAGGCACCCGCGATCGCTTCTTTTGGTTCGCTTGAGTTTTCTGTGGCCGTGTTGGGGGTAAAAGTGATTGTGGTGATGGGGCACGAAAAATGTGGTGCAGTTGCCGGAGCTATTGGCACAACCAAATTGCCAGGGCATATAGAAGACCTGGTCAATATCATCCGGCCAGGCATCAAAGAATTCATCGGCAAACCAGAGAAACTGGAAGAGGCAGGCAGAGCAAACGTGTTGGCCGAGGTTGAGGCACTCAAAAAACTTGACCCAATCCTTTCCCAATATGTGAAAGAAGGGAAAATTAAGATTATTCCTGCTTATTATCACCTGGAAACAGGCCAGGTAGAGTTTTTGTAAATATTTAAATTGGAGTTTTTTCATACACGGGTTTGGATTTAGCAGCCGGACACAACACTTTCGTTCGGCTGTTATTTTAAACTCATTATTCACATAATTAGTGAACGACTATGCTTATACGCTTTTCATTTTGGGGGTTTTGTTGCCTGGCACTTTGCTCCTTTCCAAATTGCAAAAAAGAACCGGTACAGCCAGCACCTGCACCCTGGAAAGCCGCACCCGGCTTTTCATACAATAATCTAGGATCGCTTTTAACAGCGCCATCTGGGATGATCAATTGTCCGTTTTAACTGGCAATTTCCTCATTACATAAACGCTGTACAAATCATTATTCCATTTTACCGACTTATTACAAGAAAAAATTTCTTCCACTATGCTTTTACGCTCCGGTTTGGTTTTTTCATTACTAATTTCACTGGCCGTTAGTTCGTTGGCTCAGAACACCCGCATAAACGATTACAATAAAGTGGGCTGGTGGGCAGGATTTGCTACCCTCAAACTTGATAATAAGTGGGGAATCCACACCGAGTACCAATGGCGGCGGGAAAATTTCGTGACCGACTTGCAGCAGGGGCTTTCACGGGTCGGCCTGAATTACCAACTCACGCCCAGAGTCCAACTTCGTGCTGGATATGCCTGGATCGAGACCTTTAACTACGGGGATTACCCGATTAATGCACTTGGAAGGGACTTCACGGAACATCGGGCATTTCAAATGGCGACCCTGACCGATAAACCTGGTCGCCTGGAGGTGTCGCATCGGTTCATGCTCGAACAACGCTGGATAGGCCGATACACCAAACCAGAAGTGATCCGCGAAGATGAATACTTCTTCGTCAACCGCCTGCGCTATATGTTTCGGATTCAATGCCCGATCATGGGTGAAACGTTAGACGACAAGGAATTATACGCCGTCGCCTACGACGAAATTTTCATCGGGTTTGGGAAAAACGTCAACGAAAACGTGTTCGACCAAAACCGTATCGGGTTCTTGTTGGGCTATCGTTTCAATAAAACAATCCGAATCGAAGGCGGCTTTTTTAACCAAATACTCCAACTTCCCCGGGAAATCACCCTGCCCGACAGCCCCAATGGGCGCAATGTCTTTCAACACAACTCTGGCTTCATTGTCAATACGCTGGTGAATCTAGATTGTAGCCGTAAAAAATAATATTTTCCACCAAACACTTATCATTCAACTATTCTTCGCTATGAAATGTCCAAAATGCAACGCTGTATTATCTATTTATGAACGTCAAGGGATTGAGATTGACTTCTGCCCAGATTGCCGCGGCGTATGGCTCGACCGAGGTGAACTCGATAAACTCATCGAGCGAGCCAATGAATCAATGCCTCGCCAGAAAAGTGATTACGACTACACCAACCCCGATGACAACCCTAATCCGAGAATATCTGATTCCAGAAGACTCAACGAGCATTATGCCTCAAGGGGCAAAAAGAAATCAATCCTTGGGGATCTGTTCGATTTTTGAACTATTTTTTCCCGGCGGCGCGTTGCAGGTCGCAGACCCTCACGAGCAGCTTCCGTGTTGTATTTAGGTGATTAATATCGAACACGTATCATTTTAAACAAAAAAGGCGGCTGTGCTGCTGTGTAGGGTTGTATAAAGAGGCAAAAGGCAAAGCGCAAGACTTGTCCCGCTAAGCGGGAAGGCAATTTTATTTCATAAAACCTGTTATTTTTGAAAACAAACAGAACGACTTTTCGAAGTCAGCCAATTTCGCGGAATTATTGCCTTTTGCCTTTTGCACCTTGCACCTTATTACACAACCCCAAATAACTTCACCGAACCAAATTCCGCGCCCGGCAAAAATACTTCCACGCCATCCGTTTTCAACTCAAATGCCGTTTCCCGGCCATCTGCCACAATTTTTTTTATCCCATCAGGCAGCCCCAGAAACAACAGCCGAATCCGTTCATAACCAGCCTTATAATTCCCCTCCAACATTTGCGATAAGCAAAACCCATCCGCTGTTTTTTCAGTCCGGAAACGGCGCAGGCAATACGCTCCGTTCGCGTAGTCGTAGCCTTCTCCGGCATCTTCGTACCATGCGCTTTCCGCCCCTTCGCCGTAATAAACGCGCAAAGTAGCTTCGGCCACAGCCTCACCGGTATGCTGCCGGACGGGGTGGTTGGGAATCACTGCGCCTGCCTGCACAAATAGCGGGAAGTTCTCCGGGGTCAAAGCAACGCGGTGCAAACGACCGCCTTCCAGCATTGCGCCACTGTGGTAGGCTAACCATTGGCCTTTCGGCAAATAGACGCGCTGAAATTTCGCGCCTTTGCGCAACACCGGCGCGGCCAGCAGATGCGACCCAAATACAAATTCCCCTTCGCGATCCCAGGTTTTCGGGTCTTCCTGGTCATAAAAAACGAGGCTGCGGATAACCGGAATGCCATTGATGGCGCATTGGCGAAAAGCCGTGTAGAGGTAAGGCAACAGTTGGTAACGCAGCTCGATAGCCTGGCGAGCCTGCGCGGTGTAGGGTTCGCCAAACGACCAGGGTTCCTGATCCATGCGGTCGGCGGCGGCAGCTTCCTGTACGACATTTTCGTCCACCGAAGCGTTGCCGCTGGCGTTGTTGCCCATCGAGTGGATGCGGAAAACGCCGTGAAAAATGCCGAGTTGCAGCCAGCGCACGAACAATTCGCCGTCGGGTTGATCCACAAAACCGCCCACGTCTGTGCCGCACATCGAAAAACCCGATATGCTCAGGCGCTGGCATTGCAGGTTGGCTAAGCGCAGGTGTTCCCACGAAGCCACATTGTCGCCCGTCCAGACGGCCGCATAGCGCTGTCCGCCGGAAAAGGTGGCGCGGGTGAGCAGGTAGGGTCTTTTGTGGGGTTGCAGCATTTTTAAGCCTTCGTAGGTGGCGCGCGACATTTGCAAACCGTAGATGTTGTGCGCCTTGCGGTGGTCGCAGGGATCGCCATCGTAGTGATGTTGCACGGCGTCGGGGAAGGTCATGTTGTTGACTTTGAAAACGGCGGGTTCGTTCATGTCGTTCCAAAAACCGCTCACGCCCTGTTCGTTGTACAACTCGCGGTACCATTCGCCCCACCAACTTCGCGCAGCGGGCAGGGTATAGTCCGGAAACACACAGGAGGGCGGCCAAACCGGCCCCGTCATCAATTCGCCGGAGCTGCGGCGGCAGAAAAAGCCCTGAGCCAACCCCGAGCGATAGACTTCATAATCCGGATCCACGCGGATGCCGGGGTCTATCATGACAACCGTTTGGAAACCTTGTTGCTTTAAATCAGCGATTAGCGCCGTGGGGTTGGGGAAGTGGCTTTTATCCCAGGTGAAACAGCGATAGCCGTGCATGTAGTCAATGTCTAAATAAACGGCGTCGCAGGGAATCTGATGCCTGCGAAAGTCTTCCACCAGCTCAAACACGCGGCTTTCCGGGTAATAGCCCCAGCGACTTTGGTGAAAGCCCAAAGCCCAGAGTGGCGGCAGTTCGGGCAATCCGGTCAGTTGTGTATATCGAACAGCCACCTCGTCGAGCTTGGGGCCGTGGATAAAAAGGTAGTCCATTTCGCCGCATTCCGCCCAAAAGCGCGTCAACCCGGTGTGCTTGTGGTCGAAATCAAAATGGGAACGGCTGGGGTTGTGCAAAAAAATGCCGTAAGCAGCCCCGGCATTCAGGGCGTAATAAAACGGGATGCTGCGGTAAAGCGGGTCTGCTTTTTTGTCGAACGCGAATGCGTCGGTGTTCCAGTTTTGGAGTTTTTGCCCGCGCAGATTCAGGGGGCAGGTTTTGTCGCCAAGCCCGAAGTAGCGTGTTGCTGCGGGTGCTTTTTTGCTGATGCGCAGTTCGATAAGGCCCTTCATCTGCGTGGAAGCGGCGTAGAAAGATTCAGCGTCTTCGCAAAGGATCTGGCCGCTTTGGCGATCGGAGATGCGCGTGCGGAGGTCTGTTTTGGAAACCTCGCAAATCAAACTTGCAGTCGAGAGGGTATAATGTTCAGGTGCTTCCGCAAATGTGGCACCGGTTGCCGGGTGTGCCGGTTCCAGAACGTAAGAAAAATCGCGCTCAAAGACGCCTGTTGGGGCATAGCGAAAGCGCAAAACGGCCTCGTTGACAACTTCCAGTCGCATCGCCAGCCCGTTTTCACAGGTAAAAAGGAACCGACCAGGGGCTTCTTCCCCCCATTTAACAACCGAATCAGGCACGTATTCAAAGAGCACATCGGGGTAGCGCTCCATGCCTTCGGTGAGTTCTACCTTGATGAGTTCGATGGGTTGGCGTTGCTTTTTCATGGCGAGATTTATTAGCATGCAAGGATCGTGCATTGAGTGTTTGGGCGACCGCGAGGGTCGCGCCCGACCGGCTCTGCACTCAAATCTTCAAATCACTTCCTCCTACCACCACTACAATCTCCCCCTTCACCGCCTGGCGGGCTTTAAAATCGGCAGCCAATGCCGCAAGGGTTCCGCGGGCAGTTTCTTCGTATAGTTTAGTCAATTCGCGGCAAACGCAAGCCGGGCGATCCGGGCCGCAGACTTCGATGAGTTGTTCGAGGCATTTCACTAACCGCATGGGCGATTCGTAAAGCAGGAAGGTGTGCGGCAGACCGGACAGGTAGCGCAGGCGGGTTTGCCGGCCTTTTTTGTGGGGCAAAAACCCTTCAAAATGAAAGGTGTCACAGGGCAAACCGGAGGCGACCAAGGCCGGCACAAAAGCCGTGGGGCCTGGCAGGCACTCCACGCGCACGCCCTGGCGGATACATTCGCGCACGAGCAAAAAACCGGGATCAGAGATGCCCGGCGTACCCGCGTCAGAAATCAGGGCGGCGGTCGCCCCTTCTTTCAATTGGGAAACAATGCCGGAAAGCACACCGTGTTCGTTGTGCGCATGATAGGCTCGCAGGGGGCGTTCGATGCCGTAGTGGTCGAGCAGTTTGCGCGAGGTACGGGTATCTTCGGCTAAAATGAAAGCCGCTTCCCGCAAGATGCGCAAGGCACGCAGGGTCATGTCTTCCAGATTGCCGATGGGCGTGGGTACGACGTAGAGCATGTTGAAATAATTGTAGGGGCGACCCTCGCGGTCGCCCAAAAGCACGACGCAGCGCATGTTGAAATAATTGTAGGGGCGACCCTCGCGGGCGACCAAAAGCACGACGCAGCGCATTTCGCGCCAGCTATTTATTCCAGTGCCTTGATGGAAAAGGTATAATTTTCCATAATCAGGTTGGCCAGCAACTTCTGGCAGGCCGTTTCCACGGTAGCGCGGGCAGTTGCTTCCGAATCGGCTTCCAGCGTTAGGGTCACGTGTTTTCCGATGCGTACATCTGTGACGCCGTTGATGTCTACGTGAGACAGGTTGTTGGCCACCGTTTTTCCCTGTGGATCGAGTAGTTCTTTGTGGGGCATGACGTCAATTTCCGCGACAAATTTCATGATGCTTGTTTTCCGTTGAAAAGATGAATTGCAACGCTCAGCGCAATGTAAGCGATGATGATGAGCGCAAAAGCTGCTTCGCGCAAGCCAAACAGCGCGACCGCTGCGGCGACAGCAAAGATAATTCTTATCTCGTTGCCTTTCCATTGAAGCTGCCTGAATTTCAGGTTGAACATCGGCAATTCCGAAATCAACAGGAACGAAAGTACTGCAATACAACCATATAGAAAAAGCGGCTGCGTCACCCATACGCCCAAACCATACGAATCAAAATGCGCAATCAGCATCAATCCGATGGTAAACATAGTACAGGCCGGCGTAGGTAATCCCAGAAAAGTATCGGTTTGGCGGGTATCTAAGTTAAATTTACCGAGCCGAAGGGCGGAAAAAAGCGTTACCACAAATCCAGGCAACGCGGCCCAATGCAATTCCTGAACCGCATCCGGTTCCAGCAGGCTGTAAAAAATCAAGCCAGGAACCAAGCCAAACGAAACCATATCAGCCAAAGAGTCCAACTGAACGCCCAATTCGCTTTTCACTTGCAAAGCCCTGGCCACTGCGCCGTCTAAAAAATCGGTGACGCTGGAAAAGACGTAAAAAATAAAGGCTGTTTCAAACTGACCGTACAGGATACAAACGACCGTGCAGCAACCTCCAAGCAGGTTGAGCAGCGTGATCGCATTGGGAAGGTTTCTTTTTATCATAGAACCAACGGGTTTAGTCCGAAAGGTAGTCTTTTCAAACGATTTTTGTCCTCTGCCCCACAAGACCTGTAACTTTAAGTCGTTTTTAACACGATGTTGCCAACAATTGACGTAATTAGGGAGATATTAGATGTTAGACTTTAGATGTTAGATCACTGGCCTGCATTCCTTCTAAAATCTAACATCTAATATCTGACAGATGATATCTTCTAAAGACAAAACCCATTATGATGCTATTGAGACCACTTGCTACCCTGAGTTTCCTCCTGTTCACCACCACCGCGCTGCTGGCTCAGCCAGCCAATGACGAGTGCGTGAACGCCATAGCCTTGGCAGACGTAACCAGTTGGTGTTCCGCACCCTTTGGATTTACTTCGGAGGCATCTACCCCTTCCGCTGTGGCCAATCCCACCTGCTTTCCCAACAACCAGATTGTGAACGACGTCTGGTTTTCCTTTGTCGCCGAGGCTACTGCCGTCAACATCAGCGTAACCGGTGCTACTGCGGTGACTACCGGCGGCACCCTGCGCAACCCGCAATTCGCGCTCTATTCGGGTGGTTGCAGTGGCCTGACCGTCCTTGGCTGTACCTCGGACGCAATGAATGAAAACTTTGCCCAATTTTTCGCCGGTCCTTTGGCCATTGGCGAAACGTACTACATCCGGATCAGTGCCCGCTCCGGATTTCGGGGCACGTTCCAACTTTGCGTCAACAACTACAACGAAATTCCCCAGCCCTCGGGCGACTGCCCAACCGGGGTCATCCTTTGTGATAAATCAGCTTTTACCGTTGACTTTGTGACTGGCATCGGTTCGGTCAACAACGAAATTGGCGGCGTGGGCTGCAACACCGCCAATTGTGATATTGAAGAAAGCAGCTCCAGTTGGTACAAATGGACTTGCAGAGATGCTGGTACCCTGACTTTTGCCCTTACCCCGCTCAACCTTTCTGATGACCTCGATTTTGTCATCTACGAATTGCCCAATGGCATTGACAACTGTTCGGGTAAAGTCCCCATCCGATGCATGGCTTCGGGTGAAAACGTCGGGCAGCCGCTTTCGACCTGGATTGCCTGCGTAGGTGCCACCGGGCTGCGCACCGGCGAAACGGATGTCAACGAAACCTGTGGTTGTGCTGCGGGGAGCAACAACTTCATTTCTCCCATCAATATGGTTGCGGGAAGAAGCTACGCATTAGTTATCAATAATTTCAGCAACTCCGGCAGCGGGTTTTCCGTGGAGTTTGGCGGCACCGGCACTTTCCTTGGGCCAACCGCTAATTTCAGCATTACCCCTCAAACCACTGTTTGCGTAGGCCAGCAGGTCACGCTCACTGACCTGTCCACCTTCACGGGTACGCTGGTGAGCTGGGTCTGGAATTTTGGCTCCCAAGCTTTTCCGGTAGCCGCCTCCACACGCGGCCCGCACACGGTGGTTTTTGACCGCCCAGGCTTAAAATCCATTACGCTCACGGTAGAAAGCGATCGGGGTTGTTTGGTCACCAAAGTCCTGACCGTGCTGGTGCAGTGCTGCGACGACCATTTCGACGTCAACGCCAGCATTACCGATACGGATTGTCCAAGTGCATTGACCGGTGCCATTGACCTGAGCGTGACGAACGATTACGGGCCTTATGCTTATGAATGGAGCAACGGGCCGGCTACGCAGGATATTTCAGGCGTCGCGGCAGGGACGTACAGCGTCACCATCACCGATGAGGCAACCTGCCAAACGGTGGAGGAATTTACGGTGGGTGGACCGCCTGCTTTCGCGTTTGATACGCTCGTCACCAGGCCTACTTGCGGTGGCGGCACGGATGGCGCCTTGACCTTAGTCGTTTCCGGCGGCACGCCACCTTATCAATACAATTGGCAAAATACCGGATTCACCAACAACAATTTCCTGAACAACATCATGCAGGGCGACTACGCGGTTACGGTTCGGGACCAGAACAACTGCACCGTTTCTTTGATTTTACCCGTTCGGGAATTGGAATTAGTGCTGGATCCTGCCGTTCAGGCCATTACGCGACCTTCTTGTTTTGGATTTTCCAACGGTTCCATCGTGGTCGCCATTGACAATGGGTTGGGGCCATTTCAATACAACTGGAACGATGGCAACGGTTTTGTGAATGCAAATTCGTTGCTCAACATCAGCGCCGGAACCTATATGGTAGAAGTGCGCGACGCCAACCTGTGCGCCGGATTTTTTGAATTTACGCTCGAAGACTACCCGCCGCTGGCGCTTGCGTTTGATACGCGCAACGTCAGTTGCAACGGCGAAAGCGATGGCCGGGTGACTGCGCTGGTCTCCGGCGGCACGGGACTTTATAGCTATGCCTGGAGCAACAACCTGAGTGGGGGTGCCATTGAACCCGTTCCGGCAGGTGCCTATTCCGTCACCGTGACCGACAGCAATGGCTGCATCCTCAGCGGAGATACCCTGCTTACCGAACCGCCAGAATTGATATTGACCCTTGTCGGGGTAGTGAATAACGTCTGTTTCGGCGAGTCGGAAGGCAGCATTGCAATATCGGCTTCCGGAGGAAATCCGCTTTATGAATACAGCATCAACGGCAGCGCTTTTCAAATGGAACCTTTATTTGAAAATCTGTTTGCAAACCCCTACACCATCACGGTTATGGATGCCTTAGGTTGCATAGATACGATCCAAACACAAGTGACGGAACCCATCGAATTGATCGTTGATGCAGGGCCCAACCAGTTCATTGACCTCGGTTTTTCCACGCAAATCAACGCGGTCGCCAATTACGACCCGGTTACTTATGCCTGGACGCCGGAGGATTTTCTTCTCTCCTGCACCAACTGCCCGAATCCCGAAGTTAATCCTGTAAATACCACCACTTATACCATCACTGTGGTGAATGAGGATGGATGTGTCGCCTTCGACGACATCACCATTTTTGTCGTAAAAAACCGCCCCGTGTACATCCCGAATGGCATTTCGCCCAACGGCGATGGCATCAATGACGGATTTACCCTCTTTACGGGGCCGGCTGCCCAACAAATTCAGTCGCTCAAGATTTTTAACCGCTGGGGCGGATTGGTCTACATCGGGAAAGATTTTCCACCCAATGAACCTTCACTGGGTTGGGATGGCACGTTCAAAGGCCAGCCTGTAAACCCCGGCGTTTTCGTTTATCTGGCGGAAGTGGCGTTTATTGACGGGGAAGTGGTGGAATATAAAGGCGATGTGACGGTGGTGCGGTAGTGTCTGTCTTTAGAGTCCGAAACTCCGTGGAACGCTGTGTTTACTCCGTGAACCTCCGGGTTATCTAATTTCGCAGAGTCTCGCGGGTTAAAGGAGTTTTCACGGAGCTTTGCGCTCGAACGCTAAAAGAGCAGACACGGGGCTAAATGGACGGACACTGGGTAGCAGAAAACTACAGTGGTATGGGGTACCTATTTGTAATATGGCCATTTTATGCGATTATTTCAAAAAACGCTGCTGGTTTTCTGCTTCGTTCTATCCAACTGGCTTTGGGTTAGCGCCCAACAGCAGTATACGTTGCGTTTACTGAGCCTCGACTCTTCCCCGGAATTTCTGGCGGAACGCGTCCAGATTAAACCGGTATTTCCGGACAGCGGGAGCCTGAAAACGGGGTTAAAAGAAGTGATTTCGCAATTGCAAAGCCAGGCTTTTCTGGAAGCTTCGGTGGATACCCTGCTTCGGCAAGACAGCATTTTTACGGCATTTTTGCACGTGGGCGCCCCATACCGGTGGGCGCTGTTGCGCAATGGTAACGTGGAAGAAGCCTTGTTGTCACAAGTCGGATTTCGGGAACGCTTGTACCGCAACAAACCTTTTTCCATTCGCCAGATCGCCAAACTACAGGAATCGCTGCTGCGCCAGGTGGAAGACAATGGGTTCCCGTTTGCACAAATCCGCTTGGACAGCATCCGCATCCGCGAAGGACAGGTGCAGGCTCAAGTCATGCTGGAACGCGGGCGTTTTGTTCCCGTCAAACAAATCAAAGTGAGCGGGAATGTGCGGATTTCCAAAGCCTACCTGGAAAACTACCTCGGACTGAAAACCGGCACACCTTACAACCGCACAAAAGTGCTACGCCTGCGCGAACGGCTGCGCGAATTGCCTTTTTTGGAAGCGGAAGCTGATCCAACCGTCACTTTTGAAGCAGACGGCGCCGTCATCAACTTAGCGTTGAAACAAAAGCGCGCCAGCCGTTTCGACTTCCTGATCGGGGTATTGCCCAACAGCGCCCAAACCGGGAGGATGCTGATCACCGGTTCTTTTTTGGGTGAATTGAACGGCCAATTCGGGCAGGGCGAACGCATTTACGTCAAATTTGAACAACTGCGCCCGCAAACCCAGTTGCTCGACCTCCAGTTCAATTACCCTTATCTGCTGGGTCTGCCTTTCGGCGCTGACCTTCAGTTCAATTTGTACAAACGGGACACGAATTATTTAGATGTCGCCTACACCGCCGGCGTGCAATACCTGCTGGAGGGCGGCGATTACCTAAAAGCGTTTTTGAGCAACCGCTCTTCGGTTTTGCTGAACATAGACGAGGCCAAATTATTGTCATTACAGGCTTTGCCAGACACGCTCGACGTAAGCCGCAGCGCGTTCGGGGTAGAATACGTGCGCCGGCAATTGGATTACCGCTTCAATCCGAGGCGCGGCTGGAGCCTGCTGTTGCATGCCGATGCAGGCGTTCGACGCATCCGGCGCAACCCGGAAATAGAAAACATAGACCTGGGATTCCTCTACGACAGCCTGCAACAGCGCGCTTTTCAATACCGGCTGGAGGGAAAAATCGAGGGTTATTTTCCCTTGTTCCGCCGCACGACCTTAAAAACTGCCCTGCAAACCGGCTGGATCATTTCTAACCAGGGCATCTACGCCAACGAGCAGTACCGCATTGGCGGCAACCGTTTATTGCGGGGCTTCGACGAAGAATTGGTTTTCGCCACCAATTATGCCGTTTTGACCTTAGAATACCGCCTGCTGCTCCAACAAAATTCCTACCTCTATACCTTCGCCGATTATGCCCGCGTGGACGAACGCACTTCCAACACGCTGCCCGGTTCTTCTACTGTAGATTTCCCGTACGGATTTGGCGCCGGCATCACTTTTGAGACGAGCGCCGGGGTTTTCGGCGTCAGCTTAGCTTTTGGCAGCCGAAAAAACAACCCGCTCGATTTTGGCGCGCCAAAGGTGCATTTGGGCTATGTGAGCTTATTTTAATCCGCTACTTTTGAGACTTTTCTTAGACAATAGATTTTAGATGTTGGATATTAGACTCACCAAAGTCAATGTCTAACGTCTAATATCCAACATCTAACGTCTAACATCTAACGTCTAACATCTGAATAGTCCATGCTCAAGAAGTGGGTCTTAAAAGCAATTGTCCAAAAAACCATCTCCTTCCTGCCGTACAGCCAGCAGCTCAATTACCTTTTCCAAAAGTACGTCACTAAAGGCGTTCACCTCAGCGACGACTATTTTTCTGATCGGTTGCTTCACGCAAAAGAACACATCGCTGCCTATCAGCAACAAGCGGGTTCCATCGGGGGCAAAACCACGCTTGAACTTGGCACCGGTTGGTATCCGGTCGTCCCCATTGCGCTTTTTCTGTCGGGAGCTGACCGCATCTACACCACCGACATCAGCCGCCTGAGCCATGCCGGCCATTTGACAACCACGATCCGGCAATTTTTGGAATACGCCGGTTCCGGGCAATTGGAAAACTACGTGCAAGCCCTTCCGGAGAGATTGGCCCTCCTGCGCGAGATCGCAGCCACCGCCGACCAACTTTCGTTTGAAACCATGCTAAAAAAGCTCAAGATGCATTATTTGGTGCAGGATGCCCGGCAATTGTCGTTACCCGATGCTTCGGTAGATCTGGTGCATTCCAACAATACCTTCGAGCACGTCTACCCAGTCATCCTGAAAGCGTTATTGTTTGAATTTAAGCGCATTGCGGTTTCCGGCGGTGTGTTGTCGCATTTCATAGATATGTCCGATCATTTTGCGCATTTTGACCGCACCATCACCATTTACAACTACCTGCGCTTCTCCGACCGCGCCTGGGTCTGGATTGACAACAGCATCCAACCCCAGAACCGCTTCCGCCTGAGTGAATACCGAAAACTCTACGCTGAACTCGGAATTCCGATCACGGATCTCAGTTTCCGCCCCGGTGATTTGGAGGTATTGGGTTCCGTAGGGTTGCATCGGAAGTACCGTACTTATGATCAATCGGATTTGGCGGTGAGTCATTGTTTGGTGGTGTCGAGGGTGTAAATGAGCAGTGGGCAAGTTGTCGTTTTTAAAAATGGTGCGGCTGGAAAGTAACAGAGCTGTGGCACGAGCGGGGTGTCATTCCGGAACCGGAATGACCCCCTGAATATCGTACACCACGTCAAGAATCGCTAAAATGCAAAGCCTCTTCAAGATGCATAAGCTTTAGACTATCTGCAACTTACGCGTAACCAAGTGAAGGACAAAAATTATCAATTCTTGCCGTGGACGACTATATCATCCAGGTTAGGCTCTCCCCAACCCTCACTTTGGTGTTTCATAACAGTGACTTTTTATGTATGATAGAATAAGTAAAATTAAGGATTCTATTGCGAAACATCAAAAGCCCTTAATATAGTAAGAAAAAATAATCAGGTTTAGGTAAACGATTTTTGCCTAATACGTCATCAGCACCTACCGTTAGGCAACACATTATCACATTCATCACTCGTAAAGCACTCCCATCACCTTGCTTTCATTTTTTCACACTCCTTTAGGAGGGATTTGTAGCCTCTCGCCCACTTGCCCTTTGCCCACTTGTCCCTTCCCCCCTCAATGCATCCGATCCCCTCTCACCTCCATCCCATCCATAATCCCGGCTTCATGAATGAGGTACTCTTTCCACCGGGCGCGCGTGGTTTCAGCGCCGCAATAGAGTTTGGAGAGGTCTAAAAACAGGCGATAGTGGCCGGCTTCGGCGACCATAAATTTGTGGTAAAAAGCCTTGAGGTGGTCGTCGGCAATGTGCAGCGACAAAAGCCGGAAACGCTCGCAACTACGCGCTTCAATGAGGGCGAAGGTGAGCAGTTTTTCCAACAACGTTTCTTCCCGGGTGCCGCCTTTTTTCTGGAATTTCAGCAACTCGTTCACGTATTCATCCTTGCGTTGCCGGCCTAATTGCAATCCCCGCTTGTCCAATTCTGCCAACACCAGCCGGAAATGGCCCCACTCTTCGGTCACAATGGGTGCAAGCTCCCGAACTAATTCGGTTCTTTCCGGGAATCGCTGAATGAGGGAGATGCACGATGTTGCGGCTTTTTGTTCGCAATACGCGTGGTCGGTCAGGATTTCTTCCAGGTCTTTTTCGGCTAAGTTAACCCAACGCGGGTCGGTTGGTAATCTCAGGCCGAGAACGTGTAGTTCGAGTTCTTGATTTTCCATATTACGATTTCCCTTCGATGCACCCGATTTGATGAATAAAAAAATCCAATTGATACACTTCGTATTCTTCAAAACCGCTGCTCCAGAAAACTCGGATCAAATCGGCTTCGCTTTGCAGCAGCAAATTCATCTGCGTTCGGTCTATCGGATAGTGTACCCGGTAGGTGAGCACTTCGCGTTTGGTGTCATAGCTGCCGCGATCCATGCGCCCTGCACGCAGGTTGATGAAATCCCCGTCCAGCATTTTGATGGTCAGAATGCTGCCTTCTTCAATGAAACCATACGCTTCCCGGGCATTGGGGTAAGCGAAGGTAAATTGCAAGGTTAAAAAGCGATACCCTGCCAAAGAAGTAAAATAACCTTCGCAACGCAGGTATTCCTTGTCTTTCAGGAAAACGCGGAGGCGCTCATCGGTATAAGTAAAGAGCAATTGTTTCTGACAATCGCGGCGGAATTGATTGGTTTCTTCATCCTTCCCTTCAAAAGCCATCAGGCAGGGTTTGCGGGGGGGATTCGCGATGAGATCCCCCGCCGTGCCATCTGCTGCAGAGTAGTAATCCGAAAGCGGCATGCCACCCTTTTCGTACGATCCGGTAGATGCCAATTGCTGCTGCCGCGCCGCACGTTGAGCGCTTTTTCGCCGGCTTTGCGTCGCTTTAAAATCTTCAATATATCCGCCTTTTTGGGTCAACTGCTCGGCGGTCGTCGCTTCGGAAGTCGCCAACTGCGCTTCTGCCCGCGCATCCTGTTCCAATTTTTTTGCCGTTTTTAGTTTGGCGCTTAATTGCTGGCGCAGTTCTTCGTTTCCCGCCGCCGCCGCCTGGAGCTCTTTCTCTAATTTTTCGCGCGAAGCGGTCGCCTCTTCTGCCCGCTTGCGCGCAATATTGGCGGCATCTTTAGCCAATTGAGAACGCCGTACCGCGATCTTAAAAATGTCCTCTCCTGTCAGGGATATCGAACCTTCGAGCGGCTCAATTTCCCCACTGAAAACCGGATAATTGGTGGGGGTATTTGTCGGGACAGGCTGGGGTTCAACGCCCGGTTGGGGTTCCCCAAATCCGGAGAAATACTGCCAGGAACCATCTGGATAGACAATTATTCTTTCGCCCCGCTCATTCTGACGGATCTCCTGCGCAGAAAGTACAGGAAAAAAAATTATAATCGAAAAAACAATGCATAAGGCGCGGAGGGAAAGACGTGTTGCTTGAATCATGGGACCGGTTTTTGGATAAAAAGAAGTCCAAAGATAGGCAGAGTTTGAACATTAGGCAATAGGAACGGGGGGATAGAATTTTGCAGGCGTCCAGCCTTTTTTTAACAATAAATGGACGCCTTGTAAAAAGAACCGTTGACAAATGAGTCGTTTTCGTTTATTTTGTGCAGTAAATCAGCAGGTTCAAATGCCTAATCCATACGAACATCTACTCGGCGACGAAGATCTTCCGGAGCCTTTGCCCAACAGCGAAGCGGCTGCTCCCCTCTTTTCCATGCCGCCGCCGCCGGAAAATCAGCAAGACCCGCTTGATGCGATCCTGGAAAAAATCGCGGCTTTTCAACAAAATGCCGAAGCCTTTTCGGTTTTGATGAGCCAAACCCGGGTCATTGACCACGAAGTATCAGGCGAATGGTTGTCTTTGTTTGTAAATACCGGGGGTAGCCACGACCAGGGTAGTCTGTCCAACGAAAAGGACTACCACGCGCTGTTGACCCATAAATTCCGGAACCTCATCGAACCCATGAAGGAACTGGCGTTGTTGCACCTCGAAACGCTGAAAGCATTCATCCTGGAAATAGACGACGCTTATTATTCGATTGAAAAAGCGGACGTGGAAATAAAAACAGACAAAGAGCGAGCCGTAGACGGACTCAACCTGCAACGCAAAATTTTGGCGGAAGCCGCCCGCAACCTCGACATTTTAGACCAGGCGCTGGAAGCTTGCGAGCGTCGCATGAAACGCTACATCAATGCCGGGGGTGTCAACAACCTTTCCGCCTCCGAATTGGCGCTGATTGCCAAAAACCGGGCACAACTCTGCTCCGGCCGCGAGCATGGTTTCGACTACACCTTTTTTAACATCAACCTGCTCGATAAGGCAGCAATGGCTTTCGGTTTTTTCATGAAAGAGACCAGCAGCCAGTATTTGCAGAAGTTGTTGTTTGCCCTGGAAAACAGGTAAGCGCTGATCTCCCCCATTTTTTCCTACTTTTGTGTCCATGCCGCTAACCCTTTCTATATTGCTCCTCTTCGATATCGGCTTTTTGCCGATTCGCCTCTGGGACATCCTCGATATCCTCATCGTGGGGTATCTGATGTACCAGATCTATAAATTGTTGCGGGGCAATATTGCGTTCAACATTTTTATCGGCGTACTCACCATGTACGTGGTGTGGTGGTTGGTGAACCAGTTGGGCATGGATCTGCTTTCGGCAGTTCTTGATCAGTTTGTGAATGTGGGGGTCATCATCATCATCATTATTTTTCAGCCGGAAGTGCGCCGATTTTTGCTTTTTTTGGGGAATACCACGCTCCGGCAACGGTTTTTGCTGCTGCGGCGTATGTTCGACGACCGCCCGCGCCAGGCTTCCGAGATCAAGCAGACCTATGTGAAAGCAATCAAAGAAGCTTTGATTCGGCTGTCGAGTACCCGAACCGGCGCGCTTATCCTGCTCACCAAAGACCTCAACCTTGACGGGCTGACCAGCTCGGGCGTCGCCATTGACGCGCAAATCAGCGAGCCGCTCATCATCAGCATTTTCAACAAAGAAAGCCCGTTGCACGACGGAGCCATGCTCATCACAGATGGGAAAATAAAATCAGCCAGTTGCGTATTGCCGGTATCCGAAAACCCTAACTTGCCCAAACAGTTCGGGCTGCGGCACAGGGCTGCGGTGGGCATCACCGAAAAAACAACCGTCGCGGTTTTCGTCGTTTCGGAAGAAACCGGCGGCATCTCCTTTGTACACGAAGGAAAACTCAAACAAATTGAGAGCGAAACGGAGTTGGGGCCGTTGCTGAGACAGTATTTATAGGTAGAGGGTAGAGGGTAAGCACGGAATTTCATCGTGTTCCATCCATTCCCTCTACTTTCTACCTTCTACTTTCTGCCCTCTACCCTTTCTTCTGCTCCTTCGCCCAGGCATCCTTCAACCCTACCGTCAGGTTAAAAACCGGCTTATCCGGCGTGGAATCCTGATCCATACAGAAATAGCCTTTGCGCATAAATTGCAGGCGATCGCCAGGCTCAGCGGCTTTCAGACTGGGTTCTACATAAGCCTTTCCGACCTCCAAAGAATCAGGGTTGTAAAACTCCAGGAAATCGCGGTCTTCATGTCCATCGGGCTGCGGGTCGGTGAACAGTCGGCTGTAATGGCGCACTTCCGCCTCCAAAGCATGAGGCGCCGAAACAAAATGGATCGTGCCTTTCACTTTCAGACCGGACGTGTCGCTGCCACTGCGGCTTTCCGGATAATAGCTGCAACGGAGTTCCGTCACTTCGCCCGCCGCATCTTTCAACACTTCGTCGCAATGAATGATGTAGGCACCTTTTAGGCGGACATCTTTACCCGGAGCAAGGCGGAAATAATTTTTGGGCGCGTCTTCCATGAAGTCGTCGCGTTCAATGTACAATTCCCTCGAAAAGGGCATTTCGCGCATGCCCATGCTTTCATCTTCCGGGTTATTTTCAATTTGCAAGGCTTCCGTTTGTCCTTCCGGGTAATTGGTAATAACGACTTTCAGCGGGTCGAGTACGGCCATTACGCGCGGGGTGGTTCTGTTTAATTCTTCCCGCACGCAAAACTCCAGCAATTCGATTTCGATCAGGTTTTCGCGGCGCGCCACACCCGCCCGCCTGCAAAACTCACGGATGGCGTCCGGTGGAAAACCCCGGCGGCGCATGCCTGCAATGGTGGGCATACGCGGATCGTCCCAGCCTGTTGTGAGCTGCTCATTGACCAACTTCATCAATTTTCGCTTGCTGGTAATCAGGTATGCCACGTTCATGCGCGCAAACTCGATCTGCCGGGAAGGAAAAATGCCCAACTGCTCGATGAACCAGTCGTAAAGCGGACGGTGGTGCCTGAATTCCAGCGAACACAAAGAATGGGTGATGCCTTCGATGGAATCTGACTGGCCGTGGGCGAAGTCGTACATCGGGTAAATGCACCATTGGTCGCCCGTGCGGTGGTGGTTTTCGTGTTTGATGCGGTACAAAATCGGATCGCGGAAATGCATATTGGGCGCAGCCATGTCAATTTTGGCTCGTAAAACCCGCGCGCCGTCCGGGAATTCACCGTTGCGCATACGGGCAAACAGGTCGAGGTTTTCGGTAATGGAGCGGTTGCGGAACGGGCTTTCAGTGCCGGGTTTGGCGGTATCACCTTTCATCGCAGCAATTTCTTCTGCGGTGGAATCGTCTACATAAGCAAGACCCTTTTCAATCAACTGTACCGCGTATCCATACAATTGCTCGAAATAATCAGACGCATACAACTCTTCGCCTTCCCATTCAAAACCCAGCCAGCGGATGTCGTTTTTGATGTTATCAACAAAGTCCGTTTTTTCCGTGCTGGGGTTGGTGTCGTCCATGCGGAGGTTGGTTTTGCCGCCGTATTTCTGAGCCAGCTCAAAATTGACCGTGATGGCTTTGGCGTGCCCGATGTGCAGGTATCCGTTGGGTTCCGGGGGGAACCGGGTATGTACGCGCCCGACGTGTTTGCCATTGCGGATGTCCTCTTCAATGATTTCTTCGATAAAGTTCAGGGACGGTTTCGTCTCGCTCATATAAAGGTAGAGTTAGTGTTTTTCAAAAATGAAGAACAAGGGCTGTACTAATAACTGGTTGTCCATTTAGCCCGTGTCTGAGCTTTAGAGTTCGGGCGGTTTAAACCTATAAGGTTTTTAAAACCTTATAGGTTTGCCTGCTATAACGCAGCTATCGGACTATAAAGACAGACACTTTTGCGACTCGGGAACCGGTTTTTTGAGATGTCACCTGCTTCGTGCCTCAGCAGATGACACCTAAAAAACCTTACCTACATTCGATCCGGCATCTCAATACCCAATAAATCCATCCCTTTGCGCAACACATTCGCCGTAGCGATGCTGAGCATGAGGCGAAAATCGCGCGCAGGTTCATTCGCCGCTCCGAGAATCGAGTGATCGTGGTAAAATTTGTGGTACAGCTTGGCCAAATTGTAACAGAACGCCGCAACATGCGAAGGATCGTATTCCTTTGCAGCGGTTTCGATGACATCCGGAAAAGCGTACAATTGCGCCAGCAGTTCTTTTTCTGCCGGTTCGGTTTGGGCGTATTCCGCCGCAGCGGCCAACGTGCCCAATTGCGCTGCTTTGCGGATCACAGAGCGAATTCGCACGTAAGCGTTTTGAATGTACGGCCCCGTTTGCCCCTGCAGGTCAACCGATTCTTTCGGGTCAAAGGTCATCCTTTTTTTAGGATGCACCTTAATGATGTGGAATTTAAGGGCGGCCAACCCAATTTTTTGAATGATGGCATTTTGTTCTTCAACCGGCAAATCGGCTAAGGAGTCGCGCTCCGAAGAATCTTTGCGCGCTTCGCCAATGACTTCTGCAATCAGGTCGTCCGCATCTACTACAGTACCTTCCCGGGATTTCATTTTGCCGGAAGGCAAGTCCACCATACCGTAGGAAAGGTGGTGCAAACCGGCGGCATAAGGCTCGTTTAGGCGCTTCATGATCTCAAACAAGACCTGAAAATGGTAGTTTTGTTCGTCGGCTACCACATAAATCATGCGGTTGACGCCAAAATCGCGGTAGCGCAACTGCGCCGTACCGATGTCCTGGGTCATATAAACCGCCGTGCCGTCGCTGCGCAACACCACTTTGTGGTCGAGGCCGGCGTTTTCGAGGTCAATCCATACCGAGCCGTCTGGTTTTTTGTAAAAAACTTCGTCGCGCAGTCCCTGTTCCACGGTATCCTTGCCCAGCAGGTAGGTTTCCGATTCAAAATAGAGTTTGTCGAAAACGACGCCCAGCCTGTTGTAGGTGTCGTTGAAGCCGGCATAGACCCAACTGTTCATTTGGTGCCAGAGCGCCAGCGTCGCTTCATCGCTGGCTTCCCAGCGCAGGAGCATTTCCTTGGCTTCTCTGCCCAGTGTGCTGTATTCGTTGAAATAGGTGTTTTTAAAACCCTTAAAAAACTCGGATTCGTCCTGGCCTTCCTTGCGCTTGGCTGCAAAAACGGCCGCGCCTTCTTCCGCTTGCCAGGCTTTGTATTCTTCCTGAAATTTTTGTTCAAACAACACGTACCAGCGCCCGACAAAGTGGTCGCTTTTGATGCCCGTGCTTTCCGGCGTAGCGCCTTCGGCGAATTTTTGCCAGGTCAGCATGCTCTTGCATATTGCGATGCCCCGGTCGTTGACGATTTGCACCCGCGTGACTTCGCAGCCGGATGCTTCCAGAATTTTGTAGGTAGACCATCCCAGCAGGATGTTCCGGATATGCCCGAGGTGCAGGGGTTTATTGGTGTTGGGGGATGAAAACTCAACCAGCGCTTTTTCGCCGTTCAAGGGCTGGCTTCCGTAGTTTTCGTTTTCGTAAATGGCGTGCAGGAAATCTAACCAGAAGCTGTCGCTGATCACTAAATTCAGGAATCCTTTCACGATGTTATAGCCCGCAACGTGGGGAATGCGTTCCACCAGAAAGTCACCCAGTTCCGCAGCAATTTCTTCCGGTTTTTTACCGCTCAGCTTTGTGAATGGAAAGGTAACCACCGTATAATCGCCTTCAAAGTCCTTGCGCGTAGCGGTGATTTGTACGGTTTCGGAGGCGACCATCGCGCCGTACAACTCCTGCACCGCTTCGATGACGCCTTGTTGTATGATATTGGTAATGTTCATGCTGCTTTTTTAAAGAAACTAAAAATCGTCTTCCCATAGTTCCGCTCCTGGAAAAAATGTGGGTGGTTTTTAAAACTGTGATGCGGGTTATGTTCCAACACAAAAAAGCCGCCTTCAGTTAAAAGTTCTTTTTCAAAAATCAGATCCGGAATGCTGTCCAACGTTGGCAAACCATAAGGCGGACCGGCAAAAATATAATCATATTTGGCAATGGCGTGGGCAATGAATTGAAACACATCCGACCGCACAATATTGATCAGGTCTTCGATTTCCAGGGTTTCCGCCGTTTTTTTTACAAACGCTATACAGGCGGGGAATTTATCCACATAGGTCACATCCGTACAACCCCTCGAAATAAATTCATATCCATGGCTGCCCGTGCCGCCAAAAAGGTCAAGCACCTTGACTTCGTCAAAATCCAGAATATTGGTTAGAATATTGAACAACCCTTCCTTAGCATAGTCTGTGGTGGGCCGGGTAGGCCAATTGTCAGCGGGTGGACTGAACCGCCGGCCTTTGAATTTCCCTCCGATAATGCGCATGATAGCTGTTAGACTTTAGATGTTAGACCTTAGACTGCATGGAGCGCAAGAAAATAGAGATCCGTGTATAAATGTTGCGGCGATGCACTTAATTGAGGGCCAGGCAAAAACTGCGCCGGACTGGGAACAAATGACAATTTCCGAAAATAGCGATACAACAAACGGTATATTTCAGAATCTTCTATCAAATGCCCGGACAACAAAATCGGCGTGGTTTCCTGATCCAGTTCACATTCGTCAACCACGGCAAGGACATAGTACAGAAAGTCCTTTGCGGTTTGAAAAAAGTAGGCATTGTTGAAATAAAGATGGGTTTCGTCCAGCAAAGCCAGCCGGACTTCTCCAAAGCAGGTGTGAATAAACAGATGCCTGCCCCCCTGCCGCTCCTTGAGCAGTGCGTGTGTGCCATTCAGAAAAGCGGTAGTGGCATGAAGTACCTCGCTGTCCGGAAATTGTTTCAGACGCCAGGCTTGCCCTTCGGACGGGATCGCATAAACTAAGCTGGAGGCAAAATGAGGCAATTCATCCGCTGCGTATTCCCACGAACCCTCCGGCTTTGTGAGGTATTGCAGATACGTTGATTTGTGCCCCGCATCGTAGAGTCGCAGCGGAACCATCGCCAAAAACGGGATTGCCCATCCGATGCGGATTTTGTTAAAGGATTGATGGAGATGCGAATCTTCTTTGCAAATTTTTTCCAGGTCAGGCAGGGGAAATGCGCTTTGCCCTTGTTTTGTTGGGGTTGACGCACGGGACTCCCGCTCGTATTCCCGCAGAACAAGCACCTGATGGTCAGCTGTATGGATCAAATAAGCAAACCTGTCCATTCCAATAAGAATGGACAGGTTGTTGCCGGCATCAGCCGATTTGCTCAGGTAGGTATCTTCTATGATATCTACGCTTAGTTTTCCCAATTCCCGGAAAGGTTAGGTGCGTTCATATTACCGAACTTGAGCGGCTTCTCCGGATCGTAATTCTTGTCGTAGCGCGCATATTTCTTATCGGCGTATCGGCCCATAAAGACTTTGCGCTTAACGCCTACTTCACATACCTCCACCTTGGATTTCTGATAAGTAATAGTATCGGCCTGAATGTCAAAAATAGCGCCGCCTCCAAAAGGTACGTACTTGAGCGAATCCACGCTGATTCCCAGAGACTTAATCGAGTCAACCGCCGGTGAATAATACGTTTCGTAGGTGATCTGTCCCGTAAAATTGGGATCATCCGGGTCACCGAGTACTTTTACGATCTTGAAACTGTCTGTTTTTAAGACCATGGCGAGTTTGTTAAAATCCCCCGCAAATTCTCCTTTAATGCTTCGGTAAAGCTCCTGTGCGGTGCGAACTTCAGTGAGTTTAGCAACGACGGCATCTTCCCGGTCATTCTTTTCGTTGACGAATTGAATGGGTTCACGGATGCCGCTGATGAGCACCCATACAAAGACTCCTGCGATAGCGAGTAGAACGAGATTGATAGCAAGCCTCATTTTCGGTTTGTTTTGACGCAATAATACGGCTTTTTGATAAAATGCCGCGAATGAACTTAAATCCTTTTGTCAGATGCAAAAATTTCTGTGCCTGGTGGTTGAGAAAAATAAAAAAATGCGGCTTTTTTTAAAGGAATACCCGCCATACGATCCAACTGAAGTAGTTTTGCGTTTGATACACCAGTCATGTCAACGAATTACAAAAATGATCCTACTCGGCATTGAATCTTCCTGCGATGACACCGCTGCTGCAATCGTTGCAGACGGCAAAGTGCTGAGCAATTGTATCGCAGGACAGGAAATTCATCGCTTGTACGGCGGCGTTGTTCCGGAGGTGGCCTCCCGCGCCCACCAGGTACACATCGTTCCGGTAGTGAATGAGGCGCTGAAACAAGCTGGCGTTTCGCGCAGTGAAATCGGGGCGGTGGCTTTCACGCGTGGCCCCGGGCTGATCGGCTCCCTCATTGTGGGGGTTTCTTTTGCCAAAGGACTGGCGATGAGCTTAGACATTCCACTCATTGAAGTCCACCACCTTCAGGCGCACGTCATGGCGCATTTTGCAGGCGAACGGCAGCCGCCGTTCCCGTTTTTGTGCCTCATTGTATCCGGCGGGCACACGCAGATCATGCTGGTGCGCAGCCCTTCCGATATGGAAATTATTGGCCAAACCATAGACGATGCCGCCGGGGAGGCGTTTGACAAAACCGGTAAATTACTCGGATTGGATTACCCTGCCGGCCCCCTCATTGACCGGCTGGCAAAAGAAGGGAAGCCCGTTTTCAATTTTCCGGAACCCCAAATCCCCGGTCTGGATTTTAGCTTCAGCGGCCTCAAAACCTCCATTCTGTATTTCCTGAGAAAAGAAATCGAACGCGACCCCGCTTTCATCCAAAACCACCTGCCCGACATCTGCGCATCCGTGCAAACGCGCATTGTCAGCATCCTGATGAACAAGCTCAAAAAAGCAGTTCAGCAAACCGGCATCCGTCAGGTGGCGCTTGCCGGGGGCGTTTCCGCTAATTCCGGGCTGCGGGAAGCGCTGTTGACCACTGCGGCCAAATCAGGCTGGGAGGCCTACATTCCTAAATTTGAATATTGTACCGACAATGCCGCCATGATTGCTGTGGCCGGGTATTACAAATATTTGGATGGAGATTTTTGCGGGCATGAGGTGACGCCGGTGGCAAGGTGGGTGATGTGAGAGGGGGAGAGGGGGAGAGGGAGAG